>WBZM01000283.1_pt1 | contig 77342 bp, 66 predicted proteins | sample 5204271 | NCBI WGS metagenome assembly WBZM01 (sample SAMN12344346, study PRJNA552823) | activated sludge metagenome | biome: Activated sludge suspended growth; feature: Nitrification reactor; material: Wastewater; isolation source: activated sludge from nitrification reactor of wastewater... | reverse complement strand
AAGTGCACGATCGACAGCCGGTACGAGTACACCGGCCGCTCGGCCTGCTTCGGAATGAAGTAGTACATCATCCCGAGGAAGCCCGCGGTCAGGAAGAAGCCGACCGCGTTGTGGCCGTACCACCACTGCACCATCGCGTCCTGCACGCCGGCGTAGGCCGAGTACGACTTCGTCAGCGACACCGGGATCGCGACGCTGTTGACGATGTGCAGCACGGCGACCGTCAGGATGAACCCGCCGAAGAACCAGTTCGCGACGTAGATGTGCGGGGTCTTGCGCTTGACGATCGTGCCGAAGAACACGATCGCGTAGCTGACCCACACGACCGCGATCAGCAGGTCGATCGGCCACTCGAGCTCGGCGTACTCCTTGCCCGACGTGATGCCCAGCGGCAGCGTGACGGCGGCCAGCACGATGATCAGCTGCCACCCCCAGAACGTGAACGCCGCCAGCGGGCCGGCGAACAGCCGGGTCTGGCAGGTGCGTTGCACGACGAAGTACGACGACGCGAACAGCGCGCACCCGCCGAAGGCGAAGATCACCGCGTTCGTGTGCAGCGGACGCAGGCGGCTGTAGGTCAGGAACGGAATGTCGAAGTTCAATGCAGGCCAGGCTAGCTGCGCGGCGATGATCACGCCGACGAGCATGCCGACCACGCCCCACACCACGGTCATGATCGCGAACTTGCGAACGACCGAATAGTTGTAGGCCTCGGCGCCCGCGGCGACAGGCTGACTGCCCATTTGGTTTCTCCCCAGGGAATGGCTTGTTGGTTGAGCGGCTTTCGCCACGCAGGCCACCTTATCGGCCGTACTGCACTGCCGCATTGACAATGATCAAAGACGTGAGGGACCCGCCACAGACCTTGATCGCGGCGATTCCCAGGGCCAGCCGGATGTGCTAGGCCGCGTCGGTGCGCGTCAGGTGGGGCCGGGCCCGGGCGGCGTTTCGTCGCGCGCCCGCGCCGGGCGGTCGTCATCCATCAGGATGCTGTGCGCGGGGCTGTCGAGGTCGTCGAATTGCCCGCTGTCGGAGGCGCGAAAGAAGATCCAGACCGCGAACGCGACGATCACCAGGCTCAGCGGGATCAGGAGGTAGAGCGCTTCCATCGGGGCAGGGTCAGGCGCAGCGCGTTGCCGACCACCAGCAGCGAGCTCAGCGACATTCCGATCGCGGCCAGCCACGGCGCCACCAGTCCGAGCGCTGCCGCCGGGATGGCCACCGCATTGTAGAGGCTGGCCCACGCGAGGTTCTCGGCGATCACCCGCCGGGTGCGGCGCGCCATCGTCAGCAGGTCGGCCACGCGCAGGATGGAGCCGGACAGCAGCACGGTGTCGGCCGCGGTGCGGGCCAGCGCGGTGGCTTCTCCCACGGCGAGCGAGACATCGGCCGCCGCCAGCACCGGCGCGTCGTTGACGCCGTCCCCGATCATCAGCACCCGGCGGCCCTGGCCTTGCAACTGTCGGACGTACGAGAGCTTGTCGGCGGGCGTGGCGCCATGGCGCAGTTCGTCCAGCCCGAGCGCGCCGGCCACCTCGCGGGCCGGGGCTTCGTGGTCGCCGGTCAGCAGGTGGGTCCGAAGTCCCAGCGCGCGCACCGCGGCGACCGCCGCCGCGGCGTCCTCGCGTGGCCGGTCGGCCAGTCGGAACCGGGCGCAGGCGCCCTCGCGGGTCACCAGCCAGACCTCGGTGTCCGGGTGCTCGCCGCGCTCACAGGGCGTCCAGACGGCGCACCAGTCGCGCGAGCCCAGCCGGTACTCCGTGTCGTCGACCCGTCCCTGCACCCCGTGCCCCGGCTCGAGGTGCACCTGCGAGACGCTGCCGAGCGGCTGCGCCGCCGCCGCACGCAGCGCCCGGGCCAGCGGGTGGGCCGACCCCGCCTCGAGCGCCGCCGCGACCCCGAGCGCGCGGGCCGGCGTCCAATCGCCGAAGACCCGGGTCTCGACCACCTCGGGCTGACCGCGGGTGAGCGTGCCGGTCTTGTCGAACACCGCATCGGTGCAGGTGGCCAGCCCCTCCAGCGCGTGACCGCTGGCGACCAGGACCCCGGCCCGCGTGAGGGCGCCGGTGGCCGCCGCGAGCGCCGCCGGCGTGGCGAGCGACAGCGCGCAGGGGCAGGACACGACCAGCACCGCGATCGCGATCGGCAGCGCGCGCGGCGGATCGATCCACCACCAGACCACGAACACGGCCAGCGCGAACACCAGCAGGCCCAGCACGAAACCCGCGGCGATCCGGTCGGCGAGCCGCGCCAGTGCCGGCTTGTCCCGGGCCGCGCGTTCGATCAGCCGCTCCAGGCTGGACAGGGTGCTGTCGGCGCTCGCCCGCAGCACGCGGGCCAGCACCGGGTGGCCGCTGTTGATCGCGCCGCCCGGCACCTCGTCTCCGGGTGCGCGGGCCACCGGTGTCGATTCCCCGGTGAGCAGCGACTGGTCGATCGCGGTGTGGCCCACCACCAGCGTCGCATCGACGGGAAAGCGCGCGCCATCGCCGACCCGGATCAGATCGCCGGGTGCCAGGCGCAGCGCGGGCACCGCTTCGACCGGCGCCTGCAGGAAGTCCTCGGGGATCTCGCCCGGCGGCGTGGTCAGGCGCTCGACGCGCTCGGGCAGCGCCGCGGCCAGCGCGTCCACCGCCCGGCTCGCGCGGCGTCGCGCGATCCACTCGAGGTGGCGAGCGGCCAGCAGCAGGAAGACGAACATCGTGACCGAGTCGAAGTACACCTCGCCCTGGCGGGTGAGGGTCGCCCAGGTGCTGGCGGCGAAGGCGGCCGCGATGCCCAGCGCCACCGGCACGTCCATGCCGAGCGAACGGGCCCGCAGGTCGCGCCAGGCGCCCGAGAAGAATGGTTGCGCCGAGTAGAAGACCACCGGGATCGTCAGCAGCAGGCTGGCCCAGCGCATCAGGTGCTCGAATCCCCACTCGATCTCGCCCTCGGCCGCGGTGTAGACCGGGAACGCGTACATCATCACCTGCATCATCCCGAGTCCCGCGACGAACATCCGTCGAAACAGCGAGCGGCTGGTCTCGGCGATCTGGGCTTCGCGCCGGCCGGCATCGAAGGGCAGTGCCCGGTAGCCGACGGACGCGATCCGGGCCAGCAGGGTCGAGAGCCGGGTCTGGCGGGGGTCCCATCGCAGCACCGCGCGTTCGGTGGCGAAGTTCACCGAGGCCCCGAGCACCCCGGGCTGGGTGGCGAGCGTGCGCTCGATCAGCCAGACGCAGGCGCCACAGCGCAGACCGTCGAGCAGCAGCGTGACCTCGGCCTGTTCACCGGGCGTGGCGTTCCCCGCCGAACCGCCCGCGGCATCGGCGCCGGTGCGCACGATCCGCGCCTGCACGTCGGGTTCGTCGTACAAGGCGAGCTGCTCGGCCAGTTCCGGGGGCATCGCCTCCGGACCGGCGGCGGGGGCGCTGCGGTGGCGGTAGTAGTCGCCAAGTCCCGCCGCCTCGATCGATTGGGCCACGGCCTGACAGCCGGCGCAGCACATCTCGCGGTCCTCGCCGTCCACCCGGGTCGACCAGCGGCCGGGCGTGAGCACGGGCTGGCCGCAGTGAAAGCAGGCGAGCGTGGGCAAGGCGACGTTCAGAACAGGGTGAGGCAGGCGTCGATCACCCGGTGCAGGTGACGCGTCGGGTCCAGGCGTGCGAGACCGGCCACGCCGAACCCGATGATCAGCAGTCCGGCGGCGATCCGCACGCCGCGCCGCGCCAGCCAGGGGCGCAGCAGGGCCGCCGACCCGCCCAGCAGCAGCAGGTTGGGCAGGGTGCCCGCGCCGAAGGCCGCCATCAGCAGCGCACCCTGGACCGGACTGCCCGAGACCAGCGCGGCCATCAGGACGCCGTACACCATGCCGCAGGGCACCCAGCCCCAGACCAGGCCCGCGGCGTACGCCTTTCGGGCGGTGTCGGCGGCCAGGGATCGGCTGGCGATCGGCTGCAGCCGACGCCACAGCGCGCTGCCCGCGCCTTCCAGCCGGGTGAGGGTGCCCAACGCGCCGGTGAGATGCAGGCCCATCGCGATCAGGACCAGGTTGGCGGCCACGAAGGCCAGTTGCTGCATCGGGAGCACATGACGCACGAGTGCGGCGCCCGACCCCAGCGCGCCGGCCAGGGCGCCGGCGATCACGTAGCTGCTGATCCGGCCGAGGTTGTAACCGATCAGCACCCCCAGTGGCTGGCGCGCGCGCTCGACCCGCACGCGGATCGAGGCCAGGCCCTCGTGGGCGGGCGAGGGGGCGGGCGTGGTCGGCGCACGACCCATCACCGCGACGATGCCGCCGCACATGCTGGCGCAGTGCACACCGCCCAGCAGACCGACCAGGAAGACCGACAGCAGGGTGACGTCGATCATGCCGGCCGTCCGCGCGGGGCGGCCGTGCGTGCGGCCCTCAGGCAAACCATGGAAGTCGTGGGTAGCGAATAGAATGTCGATCGGCAGGCGGGGGCGTGCATCGCATCGGCGCCGCGCCTGGCGCGAGCATACTGCCGTGGGCACGGGCCCACCAAGACAAAGCGCAATCACCCGCACCCAGGAACGCCTTCGCGATGGCACGCACCCTCTGGCTCGACGAACACTCGTTGCCCTGCACCTGGGACCAGACCCGCCTGCCCTTCGAACGGTCCGTGATCCGCCTCACGGACGAAGCCACCTGCGCGACCGCGATCTCCACGATGCAGGTCCGTGGCGCGCCGCTCATCGGCGTAGTGGGTGCTTACGGACTGGCGCTCGCGGTCAAGGCCGATCCCAGCGACGCCGCCATCGCCGCGGCCTTCTCGCGCCTGGTGGCCACCCGCCCCACCGCGGTGAACCTGCGCTGGGCATTGCAGCGGGTGCGTGATCGCATCGCGCCCCTGGTGCCGGCCCAGCGGGCCGCCCAGGCCTGGGCCGAGGCGGGGACCCTGTGCGACGAGGACGTCGCGTGCAACGAGCGCATCGGCCGTCACGGCGTGGCCCTGCTCAGCGCGCTGCACCGCCGGATCGACGCGCTGAACGTGCTCACGCATTGCAACGCCGGCAGCCTCGCGACGGTCGAACACGGGACCGCGCTGGCCCCGATCTTCCAATGGCACGCGGCGGGCAAGCCGATCCACGTCTGGGTCGACGAGACCCGCCCCCGCAACCAGGGCGCGAGCCTCACCGCCTGGGAGCTCGCCGAGCGCGGGATCGCGCACACCGTCATCTCGGACAACGCGGGCGGCCTGCTGATGCGGCAGGGCCGGGTCGATGCGGTGCTGGTCGGGTGCGATCGGGTCGCGCTGAACGGCGATGTCGCCAACAAGATCGGCACCTACCTGAAGGCGCTGGCCGCCTGGGACAACCATGTCCCGTTCTACGTGGCCTGCCCGATCTCCACGATCGACCCGCAGGCGCGCAGCGGCGACGCGATTCCGATCGAGGAACGCGATCCGCGCGAACAGAGCCATCTGCGCGGGCTCGGGCCCGACGGTCGATGGACCGAGGTCCGGGTGGTGCCGGAGGGCTCGCCGGTGGCCAACCCCGGATTCGACATCACGCCGGCGCGCCTGGTGAGTGCGCTGATCACCGAGGATGGCGCGGTGGACGCGTCGATCCAGTCGGTGAGCCGCCTGTTGGGTCGACCGATGGCCCGCTGAGGGGCCGGGTGTCCGCCGCGATGCACGATCCCGAACTCGTCACCGAGTCCCAGGCGCGGGCCGCGCTGATCGCGTGTGGCCTGGCGCTGAACCGGCGAGGCCTCAACCATGGCAAGGCGGGCAATGCCTCGGTGCGCTGGCACCGTGGCGGGCGCGACGGCCTGCTGGTCACCCCGTCGGCGCTCCCCTACGACCGCATGTCCATCGAGGACATCGTCTGGCTGTCGCTCGACGCCGAGCCGTCCGGCGGGGCCGATGGCCCGATGCCCGCGGTCGTGGACGCCCAGGGGCGTGTGCCCAGTTCCGAATGGCGGCTGCACCGCGATCTGTACGTCGCGCGCGACGAGGTGGCCGCGGTGGTGCACGCGCATCCGCCGCACGCGAGCGCGCTGGCCTGCGTGCCGGCGATCCAGGCCGGCGGCATCCCGCCCTTCCATTACATGGTGGCCGCGGCCGGCGGGCGCGACATCCGCTGCGCGGCGTACGCGACCTTCGGGACGCAGGCGCTCAGCGATGCGGTGATCGCGGCGATGCACGGGCGCCGGGCCTGCCTGATGGCGCATCACGGCATCCTGGCCGTGGGGGCCGGGCTGGCGGCCGCACTGGCGCTGGCCGAGGAGGTCGAGGCGCTGGCGCGGGGCTACCACCTCGCGCGACTGCACGGCGGGCCGGCGCTGCTCGACGACGCCGAAATGGGCCGCGTGCTCGAGCGCTTCGCCAGCTATCGCCCCTGACCTGGCCTCGTGCCGCAGTAGCCGCCCCGCCGCAGCGTCTCCAGCAGGGCGGACACCGAGGCGTCGGGCGGCAGGGTCGCGGCGTCCTCCGGCCGGGCGGCGCGCAGCGCGTCGAATCGGGCCTGCACCGCGGCCGCGTCCAGCGTGCCGTCCAGGCCGGCCAGCAGTTCGCGGGTGATCGGATCGTCGAACTGAAGATTCTGGTGCAGGTTGTCGACCAGCGCCCGGCCTTCCTGCAGCCACAGGCGGCTCAGCCTCGACAACGGGGCCGGTCGTTCGTCCGGGGCGGCGGGCCACACCGGTGCGGCGGGGGCGGCCTCGAGCACGGGGTGCAGCAGGCTGTTGCGGATCAGGCGGGCGAGCATGCCCCGCAGGCCCTCGCGGATGGGCTGCGGCGGGCCCGCCAGGCGCGGCGCGAACTCGTCGATCGACACGGTCCGGGCGGGTGACTGCGCCAGCGTCGTGAACAGCAGTTTGAGCACCGAATTGTTGGTCTTCGCGATGTGCCCGCGACCGGTCCGCAGCTCGACCGTCGAGTCGTCCCCGATCACGCAGTCCGACGCGGGGAGATACGGCGACCAGAATCGCAGTTCATCCATCGCCGTGACGTCGACCGCCGGCGCGACAGCGGCGTCGGCACGGCACAGCAGCGTGCGCCGGAAGCGGGTCCCCAGGGCGAAATCCAGGTACTGCTGGCGGCGCATCGCGTCGCCACCGGACTGTCGGTCGAGCCAGCCGCCGAGCGCCTCCATGCTTTCCGGCTCGAACATCGAGCGGGTGTCGGCGTCGCCGAGGAAGGTCAGTCCGGCCTTGCCCGCCAGCGCGCAGAACTCGTGCAGGTAGTAGGGCTGGTTGATCTGCGCCAGGTCGTCGTGAAACAGGTAGTTCAGGCTCGATTCGGCGGCCCGTCGCGCTTCGTCGTGCACGATCTCGAAGAACTCCGGCACCTCGTCCGGCGACAGCGCGGTCACCGTGGTCAGCAACTCGCGACCGCGGCGGGCCGTGTCGAGGTCGTGCGACGCGTCGACGCCGAGGTGGAACTGCATCAGCTCGCGCACCAGGTGGCGCATCCGGCAACCCGGGTAGGCGTTGTAGCTGACGTAGGCCACGCCGTTGGGGGTCAACACGTCGGCGATCAGCGCGAGGCAGGCGCTGCGCACCGGCGTGGGGACCCACGAGAACAGGCCGTGAGCGATCACGTAGTCGAAGCGCCCCAGCGACCGCCGATCGACCGTCGCCACGTCGGCCTGTTGCAGCGACAGGTTCTTCAGGCCCAAGGTCTCGGCTTGCGCCCGCCCCTGTTCGATCGGTCGATGGGCGAGATCGAGGCCGACGAACTCGGCCTGTGGCCAGTACCAGGCGAGCGCGAGCAGGTTCGCGCCATTGCCGCAGCCGAGCTCGAGCACCCGGGCCTGTCGTGGCGAGGCCGCGCGCAGACCCAGCATCCGCGCGATCGCGCCGACATGGTTGGGCGCCGTCAGTCCCTGGGCGTTGCCGCCGTAGTCGACCTGGTCGTATCGGTTGTCCGTCATGCCGTCTCCTCAACGCCTGCGTCGTGTCGCGGCGCGACGCGCCGGCAACATCCGCGCGAGATAGTGCCCCGTGTGGCTGGCGGGATCGGCGGCGATCGTCTCGGGCGTGCCCCGCGCCACCACCTGTCCGCCGCCGGCGCCGCCCTCCGGCCCCATGTCGATCACCCAGTCGGCCGTCTTGATCACGTCCAGATTGTGCTCGATCACGATCACGGTGTTGCCGGCGTCGCGCAGCGCGTGCAGCACCCGCAGCAGCAGCGCGATGTCGTGGAAGTGCAGGCCGGTGGTCGGTTCGTCGAGCAGGTAGACGGTGCGCCCGGTGTCACGCTTGGAGAGTTCCTGGGACAGCTTCACCCGCTGCGCCTCGCCGCCCGACAGGGTGGTGGCGCTCTGCCCGAGCCGGATGTAGCCCAGGCCGACGTCCAGCAGGGTCTGCAGCTTGCGCTGGATCAACGGCACGCTGCGAAAGAAGACGTCGGCCTGCTCGACCGTCATCTCGAGCACCTCGGCGATGTTGCGTCCCTTGTAGACGACCTCGAGGGTCTCGCGGTTGTAGCGCCGGCCGTGGCAGGTGTCGCAGGGCACGTACAGGTCGGGCAGGAAGTGCATCTCCACCTTGATGACGCCGTCGCCCTCGCAGGTCTCGCAGCGCCCGCCTTTCACGTTGAACGAGAAGCGGCCGGGGCCGTAGCCGCGTTCCCGGGCGATCGGCGTCTCGGCGAACAGTTCGCGGATCGGCGTGAACAGCCCGGTGTAGGTCGCCGGGTTGCTGCGCGGGGTGCGGCCGATCGGACTCTGGTCGACCGAGATGATCTTGTCGATCTGGTCCAGGCCCTCGATCGTGTCATGCGGCGCGGGTTCGGCCTGCGAGCCGTACAGGTGGCGCGCGATCGCGTGGTGCAGCGTGTCGTTGACGAGGGTCGACTTGCCCGACCCGGACACGCCGGTCACGCAGACCAGCAGCCCCAGCGGGAACGCGACGTCGACGCCGCGCAGGTTGTTGCCGCGCGCACCGCGCACCGTCAGCGTCCGCTCCCCCGGTGGCACGCGGGAGGTCGGCACCTCGATGCGGCGGGTGCCGGCGAGGTACTGGCCGGTCAGCGATTCCGCGCAGGCCTCGATCTGCGCGGGCGTGCCTTGCGCGACGACATGCCCGCCGTGTTCGCCCGCGCCCGGTCCCATGTCGATCACGTGATCGGCGCAGCGGATCGCGTCCTCGTCGTGCTCGACGACCAGCACCGAGTTGCCCAGGTCGCGCAGGTGGCGAAGCGTCTCGATCAGCCGGTCGTTGTCGCGCTGGTGCAGGCCGATCGACGGCTCGTCGAGCACGTACATCACGCCGGTCAGCCCGGAACCGATCTGCGAGGCCAGGCGGATGCGCTGCGACTCGCCGCCCGAGAGCGTCTCGGCGGCCCGGTCCAGCGACAGATATGAGAGCCCGACATTGTTCAGGAAGCGCAGCCGGTTGACGATCTCGCGGACGATGCGCTCGCCGACCAGCGCCCGGTGGCCCGGCAGCGCCAGCCCGTCGAACCACGCGAGCGCGTCACGCAGCGTCCAGTGCGACACCTCCCAGATCGGCCGGTCCGTGCCGCGGGGGCCGACGCGCACGTGGCGCGCGTCCAACCGCAGCCGGGTGCCCTCGCAGGCGGGGCACACGCGGGTGTTGCGGAACTTCGCCAGCTCCTCGCGCACGTGGGCGGAGTCGGTCTCCTTCCAGCGGCGCTCGAGGTTCGGGATCACGCCTTCGAACGGGTGTTCCTTCACGGTGGGCTTGCCGCCGTCGCTGGCGTACATGAACGGCACGCGCTGCGATCCGGAGCCGTGCAGCACGATGCCGCGCACTTCCGGCGGCAGTGCTTCGAAGGGGGTGTCGATGTCGAAGCGGTAGTACGCCGCCAGGCTGTTCAGCATCTGGAAGAACAGCGCGTTTCGGCGGTCCCAGCCCTTGATCGCCCCCGAGGCGAGCGACAGGTTCGGGAACTGCACGACCCGCTTCGGGTCGAAGAACTCCACCGTGCCCAGGCCGTCGCATTCGGGGCACGCGCCCATCGGGTTGTTGAACGAGAACAGCCGCGGCTCGAGCTCGCGCAACGAGTGCCCGCAGGACGGGCAGGCGAAACGGTTCGAGTACACCTGCTCGCGACCGGAGTCGATGTCGGCGACGATCGCGCGGCCCTGCGCCAGCCGCAGCGCCGTCTCGAACGATTCGGCCAGCCGCTGCTGGATGCCCGGCGCCACCTTCACCCGGTCGACGACCACGTCGATCGTGTGCTTCTGGTTCTTCGACAGCGCCAGGCCGTCTTCATCCAGGTGCACGACCCGCGGCGCGTGCTCCTTGCCCTCGGTGCGCACGCGGACCCGAACGAAGCCCTGCGCGCGCAGGTCGTCGAGCAGCTCGGTGTGCTCGCCCTTGCGGGCGGCCAGCACCGGCGCGAGGATCATCAGCCGGGAATCCGCCGGCAGCGCCAGCGTCGCGTCGACCATCTGCGCGACCGACTGCGCTTCCAGGGGCTGATCCGGGTGCTGCGGACAATAGGGCGTGCCGGCGCGCGCGTAGAGCAGGCGCAGGTAGTCGTGGATCTCGGTCACCGTGCCCACGGTGGAGCGCGGGTTGTGGCTGGTGGCCTTCTGCTCGATCGAGATCGCGGGCGACAGCCCCTCGATCAGGTCGACGTCGGGCTTCTCCATCAATTGGAGGAACTGACGCGCGTAGGCCGACAGCGATTCCACGTAGCGCCGCTGCCCTTCGGCGTACAAGGTGTCGAAGGCCAGTGACGACTTGCCCGAGCCCGACAGGCCGGTGACCACCACCAGCCGCTGACGCGGCATGTCCAGCGAGATGTTCTTCAGGTTGTGCGTGCGCGCGCCGCGGATGCGGATTTCGTCCATCGGGTCGATTCATGGCCCGGCGACGGGCGGGCAATCGATTAATATACCGCGTCGCACCATCCCGGGCCGACCGCCAGGGTGCGGGTAGCCGGGGGATCCTCCCCGCTGCCGACCTTGCCTCCACGACGCCGCCCGACGCACGTCCCGATGTCCCGATCCGCCGACGCGATGACCCCTCAGGAGTTGCGCGCCAGTCTTGCGCTGGCGTCGATCTTCGCGTTGCGCATGTTCGGCCTGTTCCTGATCCTGCCGGTGTTCGCGGTCGACGCGCGTCGGCTGCCCGGCGGGGACAGCGTCACGCTGGTCGGCATGGCCCTCGGTGCCTACGGACTGGTGCAGGCCCTGTGCCAGCTGCCGCTGGGCATGGCCTCGGACCGCATCGGGCGCAAGCCGGTGATCGTCGCCGGCCTGTTGCTGTTCGCCGCGGGCAGCATGGTCGCGGCGATCGCGCAGGACGTGGTCGGCGTGATGATCGGCCGCGCGATCCAGGGCGCCGGCGCGGTGTCGGCCGCGGTGTCGGCCTTGCTGGCCGACAGCACCCGCGATTCCCAGCGCACGAAGGCGATGGCGATGGTCGGCGCCTCGATCGGCCTGAGCTTCGCGATCACGCTGGTCGCGGCGCCGTGGCTGCACGCGTGGGTGGGCCTGTCCGGGCTGTTCGAGCTCACCGCGGGGCTCGCCCTGCTCGCGGTGGCGGTCACGATCTGGGTGGTGCCGGCGCCGCCGGTCGACAGCGCGGGGGTCGACGCGCCCGAGCCGGTCAGCCTGTCGAGCCTGCTGGCCGACCCCGATTTGCGTCGCCTGAACATCGGCGTGTTCGTGCTGCACGCGGTGCAGATCGCGCTGTTCATCGTGATCCCGGGCTGGCTGGTCGAGCGCGCCGACGTCGCGCTGGCCGACCACGGACCGCTGTACCTGTTCGCCGTGGCCGCGTCGGTGCTGCTGATGCTGCCGCCATTGCGCTGGGGTGAGCGCCGGGGGCGGATGAAGGCCGTCTTCACCGGCGCCGTCGGCCTGCTGCTCGCGGTCGTGCTCGCGCTGGCGGCCGAGCCGCACGGCCTAGTCCTCCTGGTCGGCTTGATGACCCTGTACTTCGCGGCGTTCAATGTGCTCGAAGCGACACAGCCCTCGCTGGTGTCGCGGCTGGCCCCGATGGGCTCGCGGGGCGCGGCGCTGGGCATCTACAACACCGTGCAATCGCTCGGCCTGTTCTTCGGCGGCGCGGCGGGCGGATGGGTCCATGCCCGGCACGGGGCGGTGGGCGTGATGGTCCTGTGCGCGGTGCTGGTGGTGGTATGGTTGCTGGCGGTGCTCGGGCAGAAACGCTGGCCGCTCACGCCGGCCCGCGCCGCACAGGCCGCGGATCAGGCGCGAACTTGAACGGCGTCGCGACAGCCGGCGCGAGAGAGGAAGAACATGGCTTCGGTGAACAAGGTGATCCTGGTGGGCAATCTCGGTCGAGACCCCGAGACCCGGTATTCCCCCAATGGCGGCGCGATCTGCAACGTCTCGATCGCCACCACGCGCAACTGGAAGGACAAGGCCAGCGGCGAGCGCAAGGAGGAAACCGAGTGGCACCGGGTGGTCTTCTACGACCGCCTGGCAGAGATCGCCGGCGAGTACCTCAAGAAAGGCCGTCCGGTCTACGTCGAGGGTCGCCTGAAGACCCGCAAATGGACGGACAAGGAAGGTCAGGAGAAGTACACCACCGAGATCATCGCCGAGGAGATGCAATTGCTCGGCTCGCGTGAGGGCGGTGGGGGCGGCGGCGGTGGCGGCGATTACGAAGGCTCGGGCTCCGGCTCGGGCTACTCGCGTGAGCCGGCCGGCGGTGGTGGCGGCGGTGGGGGTGGTCGTCCGGCGGCACGCAAGCCGGCGCCCAACTTCGACAACATGGACGACGACATCCCGTTCTGATCACCCCGGTGTGTCGCCGCGGCCCGTCGCGTCCGCTCACGACCCCATGAGGGCGGGCGTGTTCCGCTGGCCACTGCCGGCGCTGCTCGGTTGGGCGCTGGCGTGGGCCGGATTCATCGGGGCCCGCTCGGTCGGTGTGCCGGTTCCCCTCGGACTGGTGCTGGGCACGGTCCTCGGGCTGGTCGTCTCGGTGTGGGGCACGCACCCCTGGCGCCGCGCGATGATCGCCGGCGGCTTCCCGCTGTCGGCCCTGCTGGTGTCGCTGGCCGGCGGGGTGCACCTGCCCGCGTGGGCCTGGCTCGCACCGCTCGCGCTGCTCGGGCTGCTCTACCCCTTGAACGCCTGGCGCGATGCGCCGCTCTTTCCCACCCCGCCCGGCGCGCTGGCGGGCCTGGCCGAGGTGGTGCCCCTGGGGCCGGGCGCCCAGGTGCTCGAGGCCGGCTGCGGGCTGGGCGATGGCCTGCGCGAACTGCGCACCCAGTACCCCCAGGCCCGGCTCGTCGGGCTCGAATGGAGCTGGCCGCTCGTGCTCGCCTGCCGGCGCCGATGCCCCTTCGCCGACGTGCGCCGGGACGACCTCTGGCGCGCTGATTGGTCCGGGTACGACTTGGTCTATCTCTTCCAGCGGCCCGAGACCATGCCCCGTGCGCTGGACAAGGCGCGCCGGGAACTCGCCCCCGGGCGTTGGCTGGTCAGCCTCGAGTTCGACGTCCCCGGCCTGACCGCCACCGCGCGGCTCGAGCCGGTGGCGGGCAAACCGGTCTGGGTGTATCGGATGCCGCAGGTGGGCGTGCCGGCCGGGGCTTGAAAACCCGATCCCCGGCCCCGAAATCCCATATAATTCAAGGTTTTCCGAATTCCAACGCCCATTTGAACGCGGCCATCCCACGCGGGATGCGCCGCTCGACGCCATGCCGATCTTCGCTTATCGCTGCGAAAGTTGCGGGTTTGCCCAGGACGTCCTGCAAAAGCGCTCGGACCCGCCCCTGGCGGTCTGTCCGTCTTGCGGGGCCGACGCCTTTCGCAAGCAACTGACCGCGCCCGCCTTCCAGCTCAAGGGCTCGGGCTGGTACGTCACCGACTTCCGCGACAACGCCAAGGGCAAGACCGCCGACAAACCGGCCGAGGGCAGTGGCGGTGGCGCCGAGGGCGCCCCGGCCCCGGCGGCCGCGCCGCCCGCGGCCACCCCGCCGTCGCCCGCGCCGGCCCCCGCACCCGCTCCCTCGAGCGGTGCCAAGGACGCCTGAGTCGCTTCGACTCGCCCGGAGCCGCCCATGACCGCCGCGCCCCCACCCGCCCCGAAGTCGACGCTGCGGTCGTATTTCGTCACCGGCCTGCTGATCTGGGTCCCGTTGGTGATCACGCTGTGGGTGCTGAACCTCATCGTGAGCACGATGGACCAGAGCCTGCAGCTGCTGCCCGAGCACCTGCAGCCGGAGCGGCTGCTCGGCCGCCGCGTGCCGGGCGTGGGCGTGCTGCTCACGCTGCTGGTCATCTTCGTCACCGGCCTGCTCACCCGCAACATCCTCGGGCAAGGCCTGGTGCGGCTGTGGGAAGGCTTGCTCTCGCGCATCCCGATCGTGCGCAGCATCTACTCGAGCGTGAAGCAGGTCAGCGACACGGTGCTCTCGCCCAGCGGTCAAGCCTTCCGCAAGGCGATGCTCGTGCAGTACCCGCGCCCGGGCGTCTGGACGATCGGTTTCCAGACCGGCACGCCGGCCCACGAGGTCCGCGCCGCGGTGTCGGTCGAGATGGTGTCGGTCTATGTGCCCACCACCCCGAACCCCACCTCCGGCTTCTTCCTGATGTTCCCGCGGCACGAAACGATCGAACTCGCGATGAGCGTGGACGAGGCCTTGAAATACGTGGTGTCGATGGGCGTGGTCGCGCCGGACCCGCACACCGGCAAGGCGGCGCGAGACGCCCGGGCGGCCGCGGCCGCCCAGGGCCCTGCCCAGCCACCCGCCTGAGTCCCGCGCACCCGCCACCGACCGCGCGCCGCGGCCAACCCCTTTCCTGGAGACCAGCACCATGCGCACCTGCTACGCCGGCCAAGTGGCTGCCGACCGCCTCGACCAGGTGGTCACCCTGTTCGGCTGGGTCCACCGCCGCCGTGACCACGGCGGGGTGATCTTCATCGATCTTCGCGACCGCGAGGGCCTGGCGCAGGTGGTCTGCGATCCGGACCGCGCGGCGATGTTCAGCGTGGCCGAGCGGGTGCGCAACGAGTTCTGCGTGAAAGTCACCGGCAAGGTGCGCCGTCGCCCGGCCGGCACCGAGAACCCCAACCTGAAGAGCGGCGAGATCGAGATCCTCTGCCACGAGCTCGAGATCCTGAACGCCTCGGTCACGCCGCCGTTCCAGCTCGACGACGAGAACCTCTCCGAGACCACGCGGCTCACCCACCGCGTGCTCGACCTGCGTCGCCCGGCGATGCAGAAGAACCTGATGCTGCGCTACCGCGTCGCGATGGAGGTGCGCCAGTACCTCGATTCGCTCGGCTTCGTCGACATCGAGACCCCGATGCTCACGAAGAGCACGCCGGAGGGCGCGCGCGACTACCTCGTGCCCTCGCGGGTGAACGCGGGGCAGTTCTTCGCGCTGCCGCAGTCGCCCCAGCTGTTCAAGCAGTTGCTGATGGTCTCGGGCTTCGACCGCTACTACCAGATCACCAAGTGCTTCCGCGACGAGGACCTGCGCGCCGACCGTCAGCCCGAGTTCACCCAGATCGACTGCGAGACCTCGTTCCTGGACGAAACCGAGATCCGCGCGATCTTCGAGGCGATGATCCGCAACGTCTTTCGCAACGCGATCGGCGTGGAACTGCCCAACCAGTTCCCGACGATGACCTACACCGAGGCGATGCGCCTGTACGGCTCGGACAAGCCCGACCTGCGCGTCAAGCTGCAGTTCACCGAGCTCACCGAGGTGATGAAGGACGTCGATTTCAAGGTGTTCTCGGCGGCGGCCAACCAGGACGGCGGGCGCGTGGTCGGGCTTCGGGTGCCCGGTGGCGCCGAGCTCACGCGCAGCGAGATCGACGCCTACACGCAGTTCGTCGCCATCTATGGCGCCAAGGGCCTGGCCTACATCAAGGTCAATGACGCGGCCAAGGGCCGCGACGGCCTGCAGTCGCCGATCGTCAAGAACCTGCACGACAACGCGATCGACGCGATCCTCTCGCGCACCGGTGCGCTCAATGGCGACCTGATCTTCTTCGGCGCCGACAAGGCCAAGGTGGTCAACGACGCGATCGGCGCGCTGCGCAACCGGATCGGCCACTCCGAATTCGGCCGCAAGGCGTGCCTGGTCGAGGGCCAGTGGCGTCCGCTGTGGGTGATCGACTTCCCGATGTTCGAGTACGACGAGGAGAACGCCCGCTGGGCCGCGGTGCACCATCCGTTCACCTCGCCGAAGGACGGTCACGAGGACTACATGAGCACCGACCCCGGTCGCTGTCTGGCCAAGGCCTACGACATGGTGCTCAACGGCTGGGAGCTGGGCGGCGGATCGGTGCGGATCCACCGCGAGGAGGTCCAGAGCAAGGTGTTCCGCGCGCTGAAGATCGGTCCCGAGGAGGCGCGCGCGAAATTCGGCTTCCTGCTCGACGCGCTGCAGTACGGCGCGCCGCCGCACGGTGGCATCGCGTTCGGCCTGGACCGCATCGTCACGATGATGACCGGCGCCGAGTCGATCCGCGACGTGATCGCCTTCCCGAAGACCCAGCGCGCGCAGTGCCTGCTGACGCAGGCGCCTTCGTCGGTCGACGAGAAGCAGCTGCGCGAGCTGCACATCCGGCTGCGCCAGACGGAGGCCGCGAAGGCCTGAGCGGCAACCCGTGCTCGCGCCGCCCCGGTGGCGCCGGCACGAGACCGTCGCCGACCGATCGCCGGCCCCCGCGCCTTCGCCAGGACATCGCCGTGGGTAGCAAGATTCCCGAATCCGTGCTGGTCGTGATCCACACGCCCGATCTGCGGGTGCTGTTGCTCGAGCGGGCGGATCACCCCGGCTACTGGCAATCGGTCACCGGCAGCAAGGATGCCGTGGACGAGCCCTTGATCCTCACCTGCACGCGCGAGGTGCGCGAGGAGACCGGCATCGACGTCTCCCGCCACCGGCTGACCGACTGGTCGCTGACCAACCGCTACGAGATCTACCCGCAGTGGCGGCACCGCTACCCGGACGGCACCACCCACAACACCGAGCACGTGTTCGGCTTGTGCGTGCCCGAGCCGCTGCCGGTGGTGCTCTCGCCGCGCGAGCACCTGCAGCACGCGTGGTTGCCCTGGGAGGAGGCGGCGGGCCGCTGCTTCTCCTGGTCGAACGTGCAGGCGATCCGCGAGCTGCCCGCCCGGCGGGCTCGCGACGCCGGCGATCGCGCATGATCCGCAAGCCGGCGGTTCGCGCGAAAGCCGCGGCGCCGGCGCCGACGCCGGTGCCCGGGACCCGGCCGGCGGCCGGGCCGCCGCGCCTGCGGGTGGCCACCTACAACATCCACAAGGGCGTCACGCGCGAGCTGTTCGGTTTGCGACGCGTCACCCGGATCCACGAACTGCGCGCCCGACTGCACGAGCTCGACGCCGACCTCGTGTTCCTGCAGGAGGTGCAGGGCCGCCACGAGCGTCACGCCGATCGTTTCGAGCACTGGCCGGCCGAAGCCCAGCACCTGTTCCTGGCCGGCGCCACCACCCGCAAGCACTCGTTCGAGGCCGCGTACGGTCGCAACGCGTCGTACCTGCACGGGCACCATGGCAACGCGCTGCTGTCGCGCTTCCCGATCCTGCGCCGTGAGAACCGCGATGTGTCCGATCACGCGCTGGAGAAGCGCGGTATCCTGCATTGCGTGGTGCAGTGCCATGGCCGGCCGCTGCACTGCTTCGTCGTGCACTTCGGGCTGTTCGCCGGCAGCCGGGAGCGCCAGACCCAGGCGCTCACCGATTGGATCGAACGCGAGATCGAACCGGATGCCCCGATGATCATCGCCGGCGACTTCAACGACTGGCAGAACCGGCTCTCGGCCACGCTCTACGAGCGCCTGGGCGTGCTCGAGGTGTTCGACGTGGCGCCGCCCAGCGGCCTGCGTCGGCAGGTGGTGCACTTCGTGCGCGATCGCCTGTTCGAGAACCGTGGCGACCCGGTCGACACCGCACCCGCCCGGCGCGTGCGCACCGCGCGCACTTTTCCGGCACTGGTCCCCTGGCTGCGCATGGACCGCATCTACCTGCGCGGCTTCGAAGTGACGCAGGCCAAGGTGCTCCGGGGCCCCGAATGGGCGCGACTGTCCGACCACAGCCCGCTGCTGGCCGACCTTCGGGCCATCACGCGGTGAACGCCGCGGCCCGCGGCGCGACGCTCGCGAAAGCGGTGTCGCGGGTGCGGCGGCTGGCCCGCGGCCCCTGGCCGCACCTGCGGTCCGGGCACGAGGTGACCTTGCTCGAGTGCGGCCAGGCTTTCTTTCCCGCCCTGGAGGCGGCGATCGATCGTGCGCGCGAGCGGGTCGACCTCGAAACCTACATCCTGCACGACGACCCCTCCGGGCAGCGCATCGTCGCGGCCCTGGTGCGCGCGGCCCAGCGCGGCGTGCGGGTGCGGCTGACGATCGATGGCTTCGGCACGCCGCGGCTGGGCGCGGGAATCCGGCGCCTGCTCGCGGGCAGCGCGGTGGCGGTGCGGGTCTACCGTCCCGAACCCAAGGGTTGGTCGCTGGACCGGTCGCGCCTGCGTCGACTGCACCGCAAGCTCGCGGTGGTCGATGCGGCCGAGGTGTTCGTCGGCGGCATCAACCTGCTCGACGACTTCGTGGATCCGAACCACGGGGCGCTCGAGCGTCCGAGGCTCGACTACGCGGTGTCGGTGCGTGGGCCGCTGGTGCGCGAGGCCGCGCAGGCGGTCGACGAGGTCTGGCGCGCCCTCGATCCGAAGGCACGGCGTCTGGGCCGCTGGGCGGCGCAGCCCGGGCCAGCGCAGGCGTTGCCCGATGACGATGCCGCCCATCCGGCCGACGCCTCGGCGGCCTTCGCTTCGCAGGCGACCGCGGTGCCCGGATCGCGGCGCGGGGAGTCCGCCGGCACCGACCGGGCCGGGGCGGGCGGGCTTCGCGCGATGCTGGTGCTGCGCGACAACTTCCGGTATCGCCGCGCGATCGAGCGCGAGTACCTCGAGGCGATCGCGCAGGCGCGCCGCGAGATCGTCGTCGCGAACGCGTACTTCTTCCCGGGGCGACGGCTGCGGGCCGCGCTGGTGGCGGCGGCGCGCCGCGGCGTTCGCGTCACGCTGCTGTTGCAGGGTCGGGTCGAGTACCGCCTGCAACATTACGCGTCGCAGGCCTTGTACGACGAGTTGCTGCGAGGCGGCATCGCGCTCTTCGAGTACCGGGCCAGCTTTCTGCACGCCAAGGTGGCGCTGGCCGACGACTGGGTGACGGTCGGATCCTCCAACATCGATCCGTTCTCGTTGCTGCTCGCGCGCGAGGCGAACGTCGTCGTGCGTGACGCGGCATTCGCCGAGCGGTTGCGCGATCGGCTGCAGGCCGCGATCGTGGAGGGCTCCCGGCCGGTCCACGCGCGCCACCACGCGCAGCGACCCTGGCCGGTGCGGGTGATGAACTGGTTCGCGTTCGGCGTGCTGCGCCTGGGGGTGGCGCTGAGCGGCCGCGCGTCGAAGTACTGATCGCCGCGAGGCGCCGAACGCGATGACCCCCACGCTCTACGGCATCGATTTCACCAGTGCGCCGCGTCGGGCCAAGCCGATCGTGGTCGCCCGTGCGCGGTCGTCGCGCGATCCGCATGGAGAGCAGCCTGGCGTCGTGCGCGTCGACGCGCTGCACCGTCTGACCGACTTCACCGCCTTCGAGGCCTTCCTGGGCTCGGCAGGTCCCTGGCTCGGGGCGTTCGATCTTCCCTTCGGCTTGCCGCGGCCGCTGATGGCGGCCTGGGGCTGGTGCGGTGTCGCCCCCTGCGCCACCGACCCCGGCTGGCCCGAGGTGATGCGGCGCCTGGAACACCTCGATCGCCGTTCCTATGTCGCCGCCTTGCGCGGCTACTGCGATGCCCGGCCGGCCGGCGCGAAGTTCGCGCATCGGGGCACCGATGCCCCTGCCGGATCGAGCCCGTCGATGAAGTGGGTCAACCCGCCGGTGGCGCTGATGCTGCATTCCGGGGCGACGCGACTGGCGCGCGCCGGGGTGCGGGTGCCGGGCCTGCACGACGTCGGTGATCCCTCCCGGCTCGCCTTCGAGGCGTATCCTGGTCTGGTGGCCCGTGCCCTGATCGGTCGAACGCCCTACAAGAGCGACGATCGGGCCAGGCAGACGCCCGAGCGTGCCCAGGCGCGTGCGCGACTGCTCCACGGCCTGACCGACGCGCTCGCGCCGAGCGGCCCATGGCGGCCCAGCGATCGCCTGGAACTCGATCCGGTCGTGGCGCGGGATTGCCTGGACGACCCCACCGGCGACAGCCTGGACGCGGTGTTGTGTGTCGCGCTGGCGGCGTGGGCGTGGCGTCGGCGCGAATGCGGGTGGGGCCTGCCGGTGAGCGTCGATCCCCTGGAGGGTTGGATCCTGGCGGCGCCCGCGGACCCCCCCGACGCCGGTGGTCCGCGCCCACGAGATTGATCGGTTCGACGGAGACGACGATGCAAAGACAAGCCACCACTTCGCGCCCGCGCGGGCGTGTCTGCCTCGTGTTGGCATCGGCTCTGGCCGCCCTGCTGGCCGGGTGCGCCACGCCCTTCGATGTCCAGGGGCACCGCGGAGCCCGCGGGCTCGCGCCCGAGAACACGCTGGCGGCCTTTCGCGTCGCGCTGGCCGAAGGGGTCGACACGCTGGAGACCGACCTGGGGGTGACGCGCGACGGCGTGTTGGTGATCGCGCACGACAGCCGGCTCAATCCGCAGATCGTGCGCGATGCGCAGGGCCGGTGGATCGATGCGCCCGGCCCCACGATCCGATCGCTCACGCTGGCCGAACTGCGACGGTTCGACGTCGGTCGCCTGCGCCCCGGTGGCGACTACGCGCGGCAGTGGCCGCAGCAGCGACCGGCCGATGGCGAACGAATGCCCACGCTCGACGAGTTCTTCGACCTCGTTCGACGCGAACCGCGTCGCGTGGCGCTGAACCTCGAGACGAAGATCACGCCGACCTCGGGGACCGACGTGATCGACCCGCAGGGCTTCGCCGACGCGCTGGTTCGGGCGATTCGCCAGTCCGGACTCGGCGATCGGGTCACCGTCCAGTCGTTCGACTGGCGCACGCTGGTCGCGGTTCGCGCGCAGGCGCCCGAGATCCCCACCGCCTGCCTGACGATCGAGACCGAGCGCTCGAGCACGGTGCGCGTGGGTCCCGATGGCGTTTCGCCCTGGCATGCGGGTCTGCGCCTGTCCGAGCACGGCGGTTCCGTGGCCCGCCTCGTCAAGGCCGCCGGGTGCACCACCTGGTCGATGTTCTGGCGCGACCTCACCGAGGCCCGGGTGCGCGAGGCCCACGCCCTCGGATTGCGGGTGTTGCCCTGGACCGTGAACGAACCCGACGACATGAAGCGCCTGATCGCCTGGGGCGTCGATGGGCTGATCACCGACTACCCGGATCGCCTCGCGAAACTTCGCCCGGCCCGATGACCTGTCGGCGACGCACGACGTTGTGCCCACGCCGCGCCCGTGACGATGCGTGACATTCTCGACATCGTTGACTGGACATCGCGTCGCGAGAATGCGCAGATGGTGTCTGTTCAGACGATGTCCCTGCGCCGCGTGTCGGTCCGGCGTCGCGCGAACAGGCCCTGACGCGGTCGCTCGACCGACGAACAATCCCAACCATCCGAGGAAAGAACATGCCCGCTGCATCCCTTTCGCGCGCCGTCGCGCTCTCCGTCTCGTTGTCGCTGAGCCTGCTGGCGGCGTCGTCGTTCGCGCAGTCCGACAAGGGGGGTGCCGCGCCGGCGCCGGCCGCCGCGCCGGCCGCCGCACCGGCCGCCGCACCGGCCCCCGCCCCCGCGCCGGCCGCGGCACCCGCGCCCGCACCGGCCCCTGCGGCGGCCCCCGCGGCGGCCCCCGCGGCCTCCGGTGACGCGATGTCGGGCATCGCCGCCGTCTACGGACGCAAGTTCGCCGGCCGCAAGACCGCCAGCGGCGCCCGCTACAACCCGAACGCGATGACGGCCGCGCACAACACCCTGCCGTTCGGCACGCGCGTGAAGGTCACCGCGGTCAAGAGCAAGCGCAGCGCCGTCGTGACGATCAACGACCGCGGCCCGACCACCCCGGGTCGCATCATCGACCTGTCCTCGGCGGCTGCGCGCAAGATCGGCATGGTCAAGCCCGGTCTGCGCCAGGTCACGCTCGAGGTCGTCAGCCAGCCGAAGGCCCGCGCCAAGAAGTGATCGGCCCGCGCCGCGCCCGAGCGGCGCGTGGTCCGGATTCCGCGACGGGCGCGTCCGCGCCCGTCGGGCGGCCCCCCACGCGGGGGCGCGCGCGAGGGGTGCGGCTCCATCGGCGAGGGCGCTGGGGCATGATCGACGGCATCACCGACCCCGCCCGCCCCGCCATGAACCCACACACCGCCGCGACCCCCGCGACCGACGCCCAGGGAGCGATCGCGCACCCCGCGCTGATCGCCCACTCCGAACAGTTCCGTCCCCGCGTGCACCGGGTCAGCGACCGGATCCACTGCGCGGTGGGTTTCGGGCTGAGCAATGTCACGCTGATCCTCGGCGACGAGGGCGCGATCCTGGTGGACACCGGCGAGTGTCGCGAGGAGATGGCCGAGGTGCTCGACGCCTTCGGCCCGCTGCTGGACCGACCGGTGGTCGCGATCATCTACTCGCATTCGCACTACGTGGGTGGCACCGCCGAAGTGCTCGCGCGCCATCCGGGCCCGATCCCGATCTACGCGCACCGCGCGGTGCCGGCGGTGATGGCGGAGGTCGGCGCGGAGATCGGCCCGTCGTACCTGCGGCGCCTGAAGATCCAGTTCGCCCACGACCTGCCCCGGCAGGGGCCCGACGCGATGCCGAACATCGGACTGGGCTTGTCGCTGTTCCGGGAGGGCCGCCGCACGCCCGGTTTCGTGGCGCCGACGCACTGGTTCGAGCCCGAGCAGACGACGCTGCGGATCGCCGGGCTCACGGTGAACATCGATGGCCGCTACGCGTCCGACTCCCGGGACACGATCATCATCGGGCTGCCCGAGCTCGATGCGGTGGTCAACAACCACGTGTGGCCCGTGCTGTTCAACATCTACCCGCTGCGCGGTGAGGCCTATCGCGATCCGCTCGTGATGGTGCGGGCGATCGACCGCATCCGCGAGGCCGATCCGATGCACCTGGTGGGCGTGCACGGTGTGCCGGTCAGTGGGCGCGAGGCGGTGCGCCAGTGCCTGCTCGATCACCGGGACTCGATCCAGTACCTGTGGGATCAGACGGTGCGCGGCATGAACCAGGGCCTGTCGCCGGACGAACTCGCCGCCCGCATCGCGCTGCCCGAGCGTCTGGCGGGCAGCCGGTGGATCCCGATGCACTACGGAGAGACGCCGTATCACGTGCGGGCGATCCACAATGGGCTGCTCGGCTGGTTCGGTGGCGACGCCGCCACGCTGCACCCGGTGGCCCCGGCCCGGCGCGCGCGCCTGCTGGTCGACGCGATGGGCGGGCGCGATGCGGTGCTTGCACAGGCGCAGGCGGCCTTCGATCGCGACGAAGTCAGCTGGACCGCGGAACTGTGCAGCCACCTGCTGCGCCTCGATCCGGACGACCGTCCGGCCGGCGCACTGAAGGCCCGCGCGCTGCGCTGGATCGCGCAGCGCACGCCGTCGGCCAACACCCGCGCGTTCTGCCTCGAGGAGGCCCGCCGCTGGGAGGCGGGGCGGGGCGGGCTCGAGGTCGTGCCGTCGCGCCCGTCGCGGATCGGCGTGCTCAATGCGCCCGCCGACCGCTTCGTGCAGGCGCTGGGCGCCCGGCTCGACCCGGACCGTTCGCGAGATCTCGACCTGGTCGCCCGGTGGCGCTTCACCGACGCGACGCTGAGCTGCGGCCTGCACGTGGTCGGCGGGGTCGCCCGCTTCATCGCGCAGGACCCGGCACAGACCCGCGAGCCGGCGCGCGTCGATCTCGGGCTGAGCTGCGCGCACGCCACCTGGGCGCAGCTGCTCAACGGCCGCCTGTCGCTGCCGGCGGCGCTCGACCAGGGGTTGGCGGCGATCGACACCGGGTCGCTCGACGGCTGGCTGGGCCTGTTCGATGCCTTCGACAACCTGTCGATGCGTTGACCGCGACGCATCGTTTCGACCCGGAGACCCGATGTCCGACTACCAGACCCTGCTGTGGGAGCCGCACGGTGCGGTGCTGCGCCTGACCTGCCACCGGCCCCAGGTCCTCAACGCGCAGTCGCGCGTGATGATCGAGGAGCTCGATGCGGCCCTCGCCCGCGCCGCCGCCGACGACTCGGTTCGCGTGATCATCATCGCCGGCGCGGGCAAGCACTTCTCGGCGGGCCACGACCTCGGCACGCCCGAGGAGATCGCCGATCGCGCGCGACGCCAGCGGCCCGAAGGCTTCCAGCACGAACTGCAGGACCTCTCGGCCTTGTATCTCGAGACCTGCCTGCGCTGGCACGAGATCCCGAAGCCGACGATCGCGCAGGTCCAGGGCTACTGCATCATGGGCGGCCTGATGCTCGCGTCGTGCTGCGACCTGATCGTCGCGGCCGACGACGCTCAGTTCGCCGACCGGTCGGTGCGCTGGGGCGGGGCCCACGTGCAGTACCTGTCGATGCCCTGGGATCTCGGTCCGCGCAAGGCCAAGGAGTACCTGTTCACCGGTGACTACCTCGGCGCCCACGAGGCGGCGCGGCTGGGCCTGGTCAACCGCGTGGTGCCGCGCGAGGCGCTGGCCGACGCGACGATGGCCCTGGCCGCGCAGATCGCCGAGCAGGATCCCTACGCCTTGAAGATGGCCAAGGCCTCGGTCAACGAGATGCTCGAGGCGCAGGGGCATCGCGAGGCCCTGGTGGGGGCGTTCAAGAACTACATGCTGACGATCCCGCACCGCCAGGCGCTGGGCACCTACGGGGGCGCCAGTCGCACCGAGGGCGCGCGCCGGCGCATCGACCTGCTGAACCGACGCACCGGCGATTGATGCCCCCGCGGGCGCCGGCGCGCTCCACCCCGGATCGCGCTTATGGCGCACTGCACCAATAGAGTCGGTCGCCTAGAACCCCCGTTCATCGGCCCGGATCGTTTGACACGGGTCGCGCCGGTCAGAATAGTACGGTCGTTCGAAAAGCGATCGGCACATGAAGAAAGGCGAACTCACCCGGGCGGCGATCGTCGATGCCGCCCTCGACCTGGCGGCCCGGCAGGGCCTGGAGGGCATCACCATCGGCGCGTTGGCCGAGCGCATGCGCATGTCCAAGAGCGGCGTGTTCGCGCATTTCGGTTCGCGCGAGGACCTGCAGATCGCGGTGCTGAAGGCCTACGAGCGGCGATTCGTCGATGACGTGCTGCGTCCGGCGCTGTCGGCGCCACGCGGGCTGCCCCGGCTGGTCGCGGTGTTCGAACGCTGGCTGGCGAGGACCTCGTTCGAGGCGGCGCACGGCTGCATCTGGATCTCCGGCGCCACCGAGTACGACGACCGGCCCGGGCCGGTGCGCGACGAACTGGTGGCGATGGTGACCTCGTGGCAACGCGAGCTCTCGCGCACGATCGGCCAGGCCGTCGAGTGCGGCGACCTGCTCGCCGATGCGTCCGTGTCCGAGCTGCTCTTCGAACTTCACGGGGTGGTCATGGTGCTGCACCACGACACCCGCCTGCTTCACAACCCGCAGGCGCTCGAGCGCGCGCGCCGGGTGTTCCGACGAATCCTGGCCGGCTACGCGGCGCCCGGACGGACCGTCCCGGGCCCGACGCCGGATGCGGCCGACCTGGCCGCCCCTGCCCATTGACCCGAAACCACCGAGGAGTCATCGATGCCCACCTACACCCCCCCGATCCGCGAGATGCAATTCGTGCTGCACGAACTGCTCGACGTGTCGTCGGCCTACGGCGAGATGCCGCGGCACGCCGAGATTAACCGGGAACTGGTCGACCAGGTCCTCGAGCAGGGCGGGCGCTTCTGCGCCGAGGTGCTGGCGCCGTTGAACCGCACCGGCGACGAGGAAGGCTGCACCTTTGCGGGCGATGGCGTCGTGCGTACGCCCGCGGGCTTCCAGGCCGCCTGGGCGCAGTTCCGCGATGCCGGTTGGCCGACACTCTCCTGCGACCCGGAGTACGGCGGCCAGGGCATGCCCTCGGCGGTCGGCATCGCCTTCCAGGAGATGATGAACTCGGCCAACCAGGCGTTCACGATGTACCCGGGCCTCACGCACGGGGCCTACGACTGCCTGCTCGCGCACGGCACGCCCGAGCAGAAGGCGCTGTACCTGCCGCGTCTGGTCTCGGGCCAGTGGATGGGCACGATGTGTCTGACCGAGCCCCACTGCGGCACCGATCTCGGGATGCTGCGCACCCGCGCCGAGCTGCAGGCCGACGGCAGCTACCGGATCACCGGCACGAAGATCTTCATCTCGGCCGGCGAGCACGACCTGGTCGAGAACATCGTGCACCTGGTGCTCGCGCGGCTGCCGGACGCGCCGGGCGGCACCAAGGGGATCTCGCTGTTCATCGTGCCGAAGTTCCGCGTCGGCGCGGACGGCAGCCTGGGCGAGCGCAACGGCGTGAAGGCCGCGCGCCTGGAGCACAAGATGGGCATCAACGCGAACGCCACCTGCGAGATGCAGTTCGACGGCGCGGTCGGCACGATGGTCGGCGAGCCGAACAAGGGCCTGAACGCGATGTTCGTGATGATGAACGCCGCACGGATCGGCGTCGGGATGCAATCGCTGGGGCTGACCGAGGTGGCCTATCAGAACGCGGTGGCCTACGCGCGCGACCGGCTGCAGAGCCGCGCGCTGACCGGCCCGAAGGCGGCCGACAAGCCGGCCGACCCGATCATCGTGCACCCGGACGTGCGCCGGATGCTGCTGACCCAGCGCGCCTACCTGGAAGGCAGCCGCGCGTTCGCGTACTGGCTCGCGCTGCACGCCGACCGCGCCGAGCACCACCCGGACGAGGCTGAGCGCAAGGCCAGTCACGACCTGCTCGCGCTGCTGACGCCGGTGGTGAAGGCCTTCCTGACCGACAATGGCTTCCTGTGCGCGAACCTCGCGATGCAGGTGTACGGCGGACACGGTTACATCCGCGACAACGGCATGGAGCAGTTCGTGCGGGATGCCCGGATCAACATGATCTACGAGGGCACGAACACGATCCAGTCACTCGACCTGCTCGGGCGCAAGGTGCTGGGCGACGCGGGCGCGAAGCTGCGCCGCTTCGGCGCGCTGATCAACGAGCTCGTGGAGGCCGAGGGCACCCGCGAAGCGATGGCCGAGTTCATCAACCCGCTGGCCGATCTCGGCCAGAAGGTCGAGAAGCTGACGATGGAGATCGGCATGAAGGCGCTGCAGAATCCCGACGAGGCCGGTGCGGCCGCGGTCGACTACCTTCGCGTGATCGGTCACCTGGTGATGTCGTACTTCTGGGCGCGGATCGCCCGGATCGCGCTGGATCACCCGGACGATCCCTTCTACCAGACCAAGCTGGCCGTCGCGCGCTTCTACTTCGCGCGGCTGCAGCCGGAGACCGCCGCCTGCATCCGCAGCGCGCGCGCGGGCGCCGCCAGCGTGATGGCGCTCGATGCGGCGCTGTTCTGATCCCCTGCCCGAACCCTACGAGGAGAGCCCCATGATGAACATCGAACGCCCCGCGCTGGCCGGGTTCGCGCGAGCCGCGCTGCTGCTCGCGACGCTGGCCGCCGGCGCCGCCCAGGCCCAGGGCAACGCGAGCCCGGTGGGTCTGTGGAAGAACATCGACGACGAGACCAAGCAGGCGAAGGCGCTGATCCGGATCAGCGAACGCGACGGTGTGTTCAGCGGTCGCATCGAGAAGATCCTGACCGACAAGCCCGACGCGGTCTGTGAGAAGTGCACCGACGAGCGCAAGGACAAGCCGGTGCAGGGCATGACGATCATCACCGGGATGAAGCGCGAGGGCGAGCACTGGTCCGGCGGCCACATCCTCGACCCGAACAACGGCAAGGTCTATCGCAGCCACATGAAGCTGACCGAGGGCGGACGCCGGTTGGAGGTGCGCGGCTACATCGGCACCCCGCTGCTCGGCCGTACGCAGACCTGGCATCGCGAAGAGTGAGGAGCCGACGATGAAACGATGGAACGTGCGCAAGGTGGCGGTGCTGGGCGCCGGGGTGATGGGTGCGCAGATCGCCGCCCACCTGGTCAATGCCCGGGTCGCGGTGGTGCTGTTCGACCTGCCCGCGAAGGAAGGGGCGAAGAACGGCGTGGTGCAGCGGGCGATCGACGGGCTGCGCAAGATGAATCCGGCCGCGCTCGGCCATCCGGATCTCGCGGCTTTCATCGAGCCGGCGAACTATGACGACGACCTGGCGCGCCTGGGCGAATGCGATCTGGTGATCGAGGCGATCGCCGAGCGCATGGACTGGAAGCACGACCTGTACCGGCGGGTCGCGCCCCACCTGCGCGAGGACGCGCTGTTCGGCAGCAACACCTCGGGCCTGTCGATCGGACGGCTCGCCGAGGGGGTGCCGGCGGCGCTGCAATCGCGGTTCTGCGGTGTCCACTTCTTCAACCCGCCGCGCTACATGCACCTGGTGGAGCTGATCGCCACGCCCGCCACCGCGCCCGAGGTGCTCGAGCGGCTCGAGACCTTCCTGACGACCACGCTGGGCAAGGGCTGCGTGCGCGCGAAGGACACGCCCAACTTCATCGCCAACCGGATCGGCACCTTCCAGATGTTCGCGACGGTGCGCGAGGCCGAGAACTTCGGTCTGGCATTCGACGTCGTCGACGACCTGACCGGCGCGAAGCTCGGTCGTGCGAAGTCCGGCACGTTCCGCACCGCCGACATCGTGGGCCTGGACACGATCGGCCACGTGATGAGGACGATGCAGGACAACCTGCCGGACGACCCCTTCCGTCCCCTGTACGACACGCCGGCCGCGTTCGCGACGCTGATCGCCAAGGGAGCGCTCGGGCAGAAGACCGGTGCGGGCTTCTACCGCAAGCAGGGCGCGACGATCCAGCGCTTCGACCCCGCCAAGGCCGACTACGTGCCGGCCGGTGCGAAGGCCGACGAGACGGTCGCGCGCATCCTGAAGAAGAAGGACCCCGCCGAGCGCCTGGCGCTGCTGCGCGAATCCACCAACCCGCAGGCCCGCTTCGTCTGGGCGATCCTGCGCGATGCCTGGCACTACGCGGCGGTCAAGCTCGCCGAGATCGCCGACAACGCGCGTGACCTCGACCTGGCGATGCGCTTCGGCTTCGCGTCCGAGCAGGGGCCGTTCGAGGCCTGGCAGCAGGCGGGCTGGAACCAGGTCGCCCAGTGGATCGCGCAGGACATCGCCGAGGGCAAGGCGCTCGCGCCGGTGCCGCTGCCCGACTGGGTCACGAAGGGCCCGGTGGCCGAGCGTGGCGGCGTGCACCAGCCCGAAGGCTCGTTCAGCCCGGCCAGCGGCCGCTTCGAGCCGGTCTCCACTCACCCGATCTATCGACGCCAGGTCTTTCGCGCGAGCGTGCTCGGGTCGGGGGCGCCCGATGGGCGCACGGGCGGCGTCACCGTGCACGAGGACGACTCGGTGCGGCTGTGGACGCTCGCCGAGCGGGGATTGGACGACGTGTTGATCGCCTCGATCCGCAGCAAGATGCACGCGATCGGGCCGGGCGTCACCGCGGGGCTGGCACGCGCGGTGGAACTGGCCGAACGCGAACACCAGGCGTTGGTGATCTGGTCCCCCGATGACCCGTTCTCGGTCGGTGCCGACCTGCAGGCGATGCTGCCGCTCTTCATGTCGGGCGGCGTCAAGGCGGTCGAGCCCGAAGAGAAGAAGATGCAGGACATGATGCTTCGCCTGCGTTACGCGCAGGTGCCGACGGTGGCGGCGGTCTCGGGGATGGCGCTGGGCGGCGGCTGCGAGCTGGCGGTGTACTGCGCGCGTCGCGTCGCGCACCTGGAGAGCTACATCGGGCTGGTCGAGGTCGGCGTGGGGCTGGTGCCCGGGGCCGGCGGCCTCGTCTACGGCGCGCGTCGCGCGGCCGAGGAGTCGCGCAGCGCCGCCGATCCGAACCTGCTGTCGTTCCTGATGAAGTACGTGATGGCGGCCGGCACCGCGCAGGTGTCGAAGTCGGCGATCGAGGCGCAGGCGATGGGCTACCTGCTCGAGAGCGACCGGATCGTCTTCAACCGCCACGAGCTGCTGTATGCCGCGGTGCGCGAGGCCAAGGCGATGGCCGACGGCGGCTACCGCGCGCCGAGGCCGGCGCGCTTCCCGGTCGCGGGCCGTGGCGGCCTGGCCACGATCACCGCGCAGCTGGTGAACATGCGCGACGGCGGACTGATCGGGCCGCACGACTTCCACCTGGGCCGCGCGATCGCCGAGGTGATGTGCGGTGGCGACGTGGACGCGGGCTCGGAGGTCGACGAGGCCTGGATCATGGGGCTCGAACGCAAGGCCTTCATGAGCCTGCTGACGAACCCGAAGACCCAGGAGCGGGTGATGGGGATGATGCAGACCGGCAAGCCGGTTCGTAACTGACGCGCAGGAGCACGAGATGAGCAAGCAAGTACAGGATGCCTACATCGTCGCGGCCCGTCGCACGCCGATCGGCAAGGCCCCGAAGGGCGCGTTCCGGCACGTCCGCCCCGACGACCTGCTGGTGCACGCGATCCGCGCGGCGATGGCGCAGGTGCCGTCCCTCGATCCGGCCACGATCGAGGATGCGATCGTCGGCTGCGCGATCCCCGAGGGCGAACAGGGGCTGAACATGGCGCGCATCGGCGCGCTGCTGGCCGGCCTGCCGGACACGGTGGGCGGTGTCACGGTGAACCGGTTCTGCGCGTCGGGGCTGACCGCGCTGGCGATGGCGGCCGATCGGATCCGCGTCGGCGAGGCCGACGTGATCATCGCCGCGGGCGCCGAGTCGATGAGCCTGGTGCCGATGATGGGGCACACGCCGTCGATCAACCCGCAGGTGTTCGCGCGCGACGAGAACGTGGGCATCGCCTACGGCATGGGCATGACCGCCGAACGCGTCGCGCAGCGCTGGAAGGTGGGCCGCGAGGCGCAGGACGCGTTCGCGCTGGCCTCGCACCAGAAGGCCCTGGCCGCGCAGCAGGCGGGCGAATTCGGCGACGAGATCGCGCCGATCGAGGTGGTCGAGCGCTTGCCGGACCTCGCCTCGGGCAACGTCAGCACCCGCACCCGCACCGTCGCGCTCGACGAGGGGCCGCGGGGTGACACCACGCTGGAAGCGCTCGGGCGCCTGCGTCCGGCGTTCGCCGCGCCGAAGGACCCGGCCGGCAAGGCCACCGGGCTGGGCACGGTGACCGCGGGCAACAGCTCGCAGACCTCCGATGGCGCGGGCGCGCTAATCGTCGTCAGCGAGGCGATCCTCAAGCGGTTCTCGCTCACGCCGCTGGCGCGCTTCGTCTCGTTCGCGGTGCGCGGCGTGCCGCCGGACGTGATGGGCATCGGGCCGAAGGAGGCGATTCCCGCGGCGCTCAAGCGGGCCGGCCTGTCGCTCTCGGACATCGACTGGATCGAGCTGAACGAGGCCTTCGCCGCGCAGGCGCTGGCCGTGATCCAGGACCTCGGGCTGGACCCCGCCCGGGTCAACCCGATGGGCGGCGCGATCGCGCTCGGCCACCCGCTGGGCGCCACCGGTGCGATCCGCGCGGCCACCGTGGTCCACGCGCTGCGCCGCCGCCAGCAGCGCTACGGCATGGTCACGATGTGCGTGGGCACCGGCATGGGGGCCGCGGGCATTCTCGAGCGGGTCTGAGCGGCGTCGGCCGGCCCTGCGGCGAAGGACCCCGGTGCACGCCGGCTGGTACGAGCTCACGCTGGCGCCCCTGCTCGTCTGGCAGGGGCGTCGGGTGCGGCGCGACACCCCGCGCCTGCCCGAGGCCGAGGGTGCCCGTGCCGGGCGCACGCCGGGTGATGGCGCGCCACTGCGCCTGCTGGTCGCGGGTGATTCCGCGGCGGCGGGAGTCGGCGCGCGCCACCAGTACGAGGCGATCGCTGGCTGCCTGGTGCGCGAACTGGCCCGGCGCAGCGGGCGGTCGATCGACTGGCGCCTGGAGGCGGCCACCGGCCTGACCGCCGCCGCACTGGCCGAGCGCTTGTCCGCGCGCCTGGGCGATCGGTCGGCGCACGCCGGGCCCTACGACGTCGTGCTGATGGTGGTCGGCGTCAACGACGTCACCGAACGCACCGCGTCGGGCCGCTGGCGGTCTGCCCTGACCCGACTGTGCGCCCAGCTTCGCGCGCATTCGCCCGGGGCCTTCGTGCTGTGGTCGGGACTGCCGCCGATGCACCGTTTCCCGGCGTTGCCGCAGCCGCTGCGGGCCTACCTCGGCGCGCGGGCGCGCCTCCTCGATCGTGAGCTCGGTGCCTGGGTCGCCCGGCAATCGGACATGGCGCGGCTCGGCCTGCCGGATCTGGACGAGCCGGCGCTGATGGCCAGTGACGGCTTTCATCCCGGACCGGCGGGGCACCGCCTGTGGGCGGACCTGGTCGCGCGGGCCTTCCTCGAGCGCGCGGGCCATCGCGCGCGGGGCCGGTAGAGCCCCTGGCGATCGTGGGGCGCGAGACGGCGCGCGCGGATCGCGGTGTACCATCGCCCGCGACCCCCGCAGAGGGACAGGAGACGACGATGGATCGACAGCGCAGACGTGGATTGCAGGCGCTGGCCGCGGTGGCGGCCGGCCTTTCGAGCGGCTCGGCCGTGGCGCAGGCCGCGTGGCCTTCGCGACCGATCCGGCTGGTGATCGCGTTCCCGCCGGGCGGCCCCACCGACATCGTGTCGCGGGTCGTGGCCGCGCAGCTCTCGCAGCAGCTCGGCCAGCAGGTGGTGGTCGAGAACCGCCCCGGTGCGGGCGGCAACATCGCCGCAGAGCTCGTCGCCAAGGCCGCGCCGGACGGCTACACCCTGTTCTACAACACCTCGGCGATCACGATCGCCCCCGCGCTGTACGCGAAGGTCAACTACGACACGCTGAAGGATTTCGCGCCGATCAGCTCCACCGCCACTAATGCGATGGTGCTGATGGTCCATCCCTCGGTGCCGGTGCGCACCGTGCGTGAGTTCATCGACTACGCGAAGGCGAACCCCGGCAAGGTCAACTACGCCTCGTCGGGCACCGGCACCATCACCCACCTGGCCAGCGCCGCGCTCGGTTCGGCGCTCGGCCTGCAGATGACCCACGTGCCCTACAAGGGCAGCGCCCCGGGTCTCGTGGATCTCGCCGGCGGCCAGGTCCAGATGATGATCGACACGATCAACAGCGCCGGCCCCTACATCCGCGATGGGCGGGTGCGTGCGCTGGCGGTGACCATGCCCAAGCGGCTGTCGCTGCTGCCCGATGTCCCGACCCTGGCCGAGACCGTGCTGCCCGGCATGGAGATGTCCGCCTGGCAGGGCGTGGTCGCGCCCGCGGGCACGCCGGCGCCCATCCTGCAGCGCCTGCACACCGAGATCACCCGGCTGCTGCAGAACCCGGAGGTGCGCGGCAAGCTGGCCGCCGCCGGCACCGAGGTGCTCGGCAGCACGCCCGAGGAATACGCGGCCTACATCCGCGCCGAGCTCGCCCGGTGGTCGCGGATCGTCAAGGAGTCCGGCGCGAAGGCGGACTGATCGGGGCGCGCCGCCCGGGGCCCGGGTCACCGGCGCGACAGACCCGCACCGGTCCCGGCTGCGCGGGCCGCGCCCCGGGCCGGACTACTCGTTGCCCACCTCGCGCTTGGCGCCCTTCTCGTCGATCGCGACGAAGGTGAGCGTGGCCTCGGTCACCTTCACCACCACCGGCGCCCACGGGTGGCGCTCGGCGATCACCTCGACGTGCACCGTGATCGAGGTGCGCCCCACCTTGTCGATGCGGGTGTAGAACGAGACCACGTCGCCCACCGAGATCGGCTGACGGAACAGGAAGCTGTTGACCGCGACCGTCGCCACCCGGCCGCGCGCGCGACGCGCGGCGGCGATGCCGCCCGCGATGTCGACCTGCGCCATCACCCAGCCGCCGAAGATGTCGCCGTTGCCGTTGACGTCGGCCGGGCGGGGGGCGACCCGCAGCATCAGTTCGTGGTCGGCGGGGCTGGCGATGGTGGTCATGGCGACTCCGTGGGGGTGGGCCGGGCACGAGGCGCCGGTCCGCCGGCCGCCTGCGCATTGCCGCGAGGGACAATCGCCGGCGGCCCGCGCATTACAGCACCGTCGGCCGGACCGGTCGATCCCGCGCTGTTAGGATCGGCGGATGCGACACGCCCCCAGCCTCCCCTTGCCCGCGACCGGCCCGCGCCGCCCTGGCCGAAGCGACTGGCAGACGATCCGCCAGCTCCTGCCCTATCTCTGGGAGTACCGCCTGCGGGTGCTGTTCGCGCTGGCCTGCCTGTTGGCCGCCAAGGCGGCCAACGTCGGCGTGCCGGTGCTGCTCAAGGGCATCGTCGATGCATTGACGCCCGCCGCGGTGCCGGGCGGCGCGGCCCTCGTGGTGCCGCTCGCGCTGGTGTTCGCCTACGGCGCGCTGCGGCTGTCGAACACCGTCTTCACCGAGCTGCGCGAACTGGTGTTCGCGAAGGTCACCGAGCACGCGGTGCGGCGCGTCGCGCTGCAGGTGTTCCAGCACCTGCACGGGCTGTCGTTGCGCTTCCATCTCGAGCGCCAGACCGGCGGCCTCACGCGAGACATCGAGCGCGGCACCCGGGCGATCGGCTCGCTGGTCAGCTACACGCTCTACAGCATCCTGCCCACGCTGGTCGAGATCGGCCTGGTGCTCGGCTACCTGGTGCTGAACTACGAGATCTGGTTCGCGGGCATCGCGCTCACCGCGCTGGCGGTCTACGTGATCTTCACCGTCACCGTCACCGAATGGCGCACGCAGTTCCGGCGCACGATGAACGAGCTCGACTCCAAGGCGAACACCCGGGCGATCGATTCGCTGCTGAACTACGAGACGGTGAAGTACTTCGGCAACGAGGCCTTCGAGACCCGCCGATACGACGAGACGCTGCAGCGCTACGAGCGCGCGAAGCTCAAGAGCCAGACCACCCTGTCGCTGCTGAACACCGGACAGTCGCTGATCATCGCGGTGGCGGTCACCTTGATGGTCTGGCGCGCGACGCTGGGCGTCGTCGAAGGGCGCATGAGCCTGGGCGACCTGGTGCTGGTCAACGGGTTCATGATCCAGCTCTACGCGCCGTTGAATTTCCTGGGGGTGCTCTACCGCGAGATCAAGCAGGGGCTGGCCGACCTCGACCGCCTCTTCGGCCTGCTCGACGCGAACCGAGAGGTCGAGGACGCGCCGGGTGCGCCGCCCATGACGGTGGGCGCCGGCCCCCGGGTTCGGTTCGAGCGGGTCGGCTTCGCCTACGACCCCCAGCGCCCGATCCTGCGCGACGTCGACTTCACGATCGAGCCGGGCACGACCACCGCGGTGGTCGGGCCCAGTGGTGCCGGCAAGTCCACGCTCGCCCGGCTGATGTTCCGCTTCTACGACGTCTCCGGCGGACGCATCCTGATCGACGGCCAGGACATCCGCGGCGTCACCCAGGCGAGCCTGCGCCGTGCGGTGGGCATCGTGCCGCAGGACACGGTGCTCTTCAACGACACGCTCGCCTACAACATCGCCTACGGCCGGCCGGGGGCCGACGAGGCCGAGGTGCGCGAGGTGGTGCGGGCCGCGCAGCTCGACACGTTCATCGCCGGCCTGCCTCAGGGCTACCAGACTTCGGTGGGCGAGCGGGGGCTGAAGCTGTCCGGCGGCGAGAAGCAGCGGGTGGCGATCGCGCGAATGCTGCTGAAGAATCCGCCGATCCTGATCCTCGACGAAGCCACCTCGGCGCTCGATTCACGCAACGAACAGGCGATCCAGGAGGCCCTGGCGCGGGTGGCGGCCGGGCGCACCACGCTGGTGATCGCCCACCGCCTGTCGACGGTGGTGGACGCCGACCAGATCCTGGTGCTGCAGAACGGGGGGATCGTCGAACGCGGCCGTCACGAGGAACTGGTGGCGGTTGGCGGCGTCTATGCGCAGATGTGGGCCCTGCAGCAATCGCAGGAAACGCCCCAGCCAGCCGAGTGAGAACACCCGGACGCGCGCCCGGGCGCGGGCGCGCGGCGGATCAGCGACGCGGCTTGAACAGGAAGCCGCCGCGGGGCATCGCCGGCCGCGGCGCGAACGGCGAGCCGGGGATGTGCACCGGTGGCGGCGAGACGCGGGGCGCCCCGCCCCAGATGTAGGGCCGCACCGGGGCGTAGCCGCGGTAGTAGGGAGAGCCCCAGTAGCCCGAACCGCTGTAGAAACCCAGGCCCAGCCCCAGGCTGAACGGAATCAGCGGGTAGACGTCGTGGTAGACGGTGGTGGGTTCCTGGACGATGACCGTGCCCGCCTGGGCAACGGCGCCCGGCGGCGCCGCGACCGACTGCAGCGTCTGCAGCAGCTCGGGACCGGCGCCCGCGGCGGCGAGCACGTCGAGATCGGCCGGGGCCGGCGGCACGCGAAGCCCCCGGCCGCGCACGTCGGCGATGATGTCGGCCTGTGGCCGGCCGGCCTGGAGCATCTGCAGCAGCTCGCCCACCGACAGCGCGGGCACCGCCGGTTGTGCCGGGTGGGTGCGCAACGGGACGCTGTAGTAGGTGGCGCATCCCGACAAGCCCGCGACGGCGGCGAGGGCGAGGGTCAGGAGGGAGCGACGGAACATGGCATGACCTCGGGTCGACGGGGCGGCAAGGCCGCCCAACTCCTCTGAAACGCCAGCATAGGACCGCGGGTTGACCCTGGTCAGGGAACGTTACACTTGCTTACCAAGACGCGCAGTTCACATCACGGAGGGGACATGAGCACGCACCGGATCGCGGTGATCGCCGGCGACGGCATCGGCAAGGAGGTGATGCCCGAGGGGCTTCGCGTGCTTCGCGCGGCGGCGCGGCGGTTCGGGCTGACGCTGCAGTTCGACGAGTTCGATTTCGCCAGCTGCGACTACTATGCGCGGCACGGCGAGATGATGCCCGCCGACTGGAAGGCCCGCATCGGCGGACACGACGCGATCTATTTCGGCGCGGTCGGCTGGCCGGCCACGGTGCCCGACCACGTCTCGCTGTGGGGCTCGCTGCTGCTGTTCCGGCGCGAGTTCGACCAGTACATCAACCTGCGCCCGGTTCGCCTGATGCCCGGCGTGCCCAGCCCGCTGGCCAACCGGCGTCCCGGCGACATCGATTTCTACGTGGTGCGCGAGAACACCGAAGGCGAGTACTCCTCGGTGGGCGGCAAGATGTTCGCCGGCACCGAGCGCGAGTTCGTGCTACAGGAATCCGTCTTCACCCGGGTGGGTGTCGACCGGGTGCTGCGCTACGCGTTCGAGCTCGCCCGGCAGCGCCCCCGCAAGCACCTCACCTCGGCGACCAAATCCAACGGCATCTTCATCTCGATGCCCTACTGGGACGAACGCGTGGCCGAGATGGCCGCCGCCTACCCCGACGTGAAGCTCGACAAGTTCCACATCGACATCCTCACCGCGCATTTCGTGCGCAATCCGCATTGGTTCGACGTGGTCGTCGCGTCGAACCTGTTCGGTGACATCCTGTCCGATCTCGGCCCGGCGTGCACGGGCACGATCGGCATCGCGCCATCGGCCAACATCAACCCGGAGCGGCGCTTTCCGTCCCTGTTCGAGCCGGTGCACGGCTCGGCGCCGGACATCGCCGGCAAGGGCATCGCGAACCCGATCGGCCAGATCTGGTGCGGCGCGATGATGCTGCAGCACCTGGGCTGCCAGCCGGCGCACGACGCGATTCTCGCGGCGATCGAGCGGGTGACCGAGCACGGGCCGCGAACGCCGGACATGGGCGGCCAGGCCACCACCGCGCAGGTGGGCCAGGCGATCGAGCAGGCGCTCGGCTGAGGGCCGGTCGCGGCGGTCCCGCGTCGAGCGGGGTGTCGCGGCAAGCCCGGGTCGTCCTGCCGACCCGATGTCGGTGGACGGGCGCCCTGCGGGGGGTTTGCGTACCCAAACAGGGCTGACGACGGTACCATTCGGGTTCGTTCCAAAAAACCCGTATCGGAGACACACACCGTGCTCAAACGCTTGACGACGAGCCTGATGATCGCCGCGGCCGGCACCCTGGCCTGCGGTGGCGCCTTCGCGCAGAACTACCCCACCAAGCCCATCTCGATCGCGGTGCCGTTCGCCGCGGGTGGCCCCACCGACGTGGTCGCGCGCACGATCGCCGACGCGCTGACGCGCGCGATGCCGGGCGCCAACGTGATCGTCGAGAACGTCGCCGGTGCCGGCGGCACGATCGGCGTCACCAAGGTGGCCAAGGCCAATCCCGATGGCTACTCGCTGCTGATTCACCACATCGGCATGTCGACCGCGCCCGCGCTGTACCGCAAGCTGGCGTTCGATCCCCTGAAGGACTTCGAGTACATCGGTCTGATCAACGACGTCCCGATGACGCTGCTGGTCAAGAAGAGCTTCCCGCCGAACAACGTGAAGGAACTCATCCCCTTCCTGAAGGCCAACGCGTCGAAAGTCTCGTTCGCGAACGCGGGCCTGGGATCGGCCTCGCACCTGTGCGGACTGATGTTCATGAGCACCATCGAGACCGACCTCACCACGGTGCCCTACAAGGGCACGGCGCCCGCGATGACCGACCTGATCGGCGGGCAGGTCGACATGCTCTGCGACCAGACCACCAACACCACGCAGCAGATCAAGGCCGGCACGGTCAAGGCGCTCGCGGTCACCTCGGGCAAGCGGCTGGAGACCTTGAAGGACCTGCCCACGATGGGCGAGTCGGGTCTGCCGGGCTTCACCGTCGGCATCTGGCACGCGATGTATGCGCCGAAGGGCACGCCCAAGGCGGTGGTCGACAAGCTGGTGTCGGCGCTGCAGACGGCGTTGAAGGACCCGGCCGTCGTCCGTCGCCACGCCGAGCTCGGCGCCGAGGTCGTCAGCACCGACCGCGCCACGCCCGAGGCCCTGCAGAAGCACCTGGCGGCCGAGATCGCGCGCTGGTCGCCGATCATCAAGAAGGCGGGCGTCTACGCCGACTGACCGGCACCACGTGCGCGAGTTGCTCGAGGCGGCGTTCGCCGCGGCGGTCGCGGCCGCCGATCCCCTGAAGGTCCTGGCCGCGCACCTGCCCGATCCGGCGGCCGTCGCAGGCCGGCGAACGCTCGCGCTGGGCGCGGGCAAGGCCGCGGCCAGCATGGCGATGGCCGTCGAGACCCACTGGCCCGCCCGGGCCGAGCTGGGCGGCCTCGTGGTCACCCGGTATGCCCACGGCCTGCCGTGCCGGCGCATCGAGGTGCTCGAAGCGGGGCATCCGGTGCCCGACGCCTCGGGCGAGCAGGCGGCCGAACGGATCGCCTCGCTCGCCGGCGGCCTGGGGCCGGACGACTGGCTGCTCGCGCTGATCTCCGGCGGCGGCTCCAGCCTGCTGAGCCTGCCGGTGCCCACGGTGCCGATGGGCGACCTGAAGCAGGTCACTCAGGCGCTGCTGGCCAGCGGCGCCCCGATCCAGGAGATGAACGTGGTGCGCAAGCACCTCTCGCGCATCCAGGGCGGGCGGCTGGCGCAGCTCACCCGGGCGCGCGTGCTGGCGCTGGTCGTGTCCGACGTCGCGGGTGACGATCTTTCTGCGATCGCCTCCGGTCCCTGCGCACCCGATCCCAGCACCTACGCCGACGCGCTGGACGTCCTGCGGCGCTGGGACGTCAACGTCCCGCCCAGCGTGCTGGGCCATCTGCAGCGGGGCGCGCGCGGCGAGATCGACGAGACCCCGAAGCCCGGGGACCCCCTGTTCTCCCGCGTGGAGCATCGGCTGGTGGCCACCGCCCGGGGTTCGCTGCTGGCGGCCGCACGCGTCTTCGAGGCGGCCGGCATCCAGCCGGTGGTGCTCGGGGACACGATCACCGGCGAGGCGCGCGATGTCGCGCAGGTGATCGGGGCGATCGCCCGCGAGATCGCGGCGCACGATTCCCCGTTTCGCCGGCCGGTGGTGCTGCTCTCGGGGGGCGAATGCACCGTCACGCTCCGTGGCCAGGGGCGGGGCGGGCGCTGCAGCGAATTCCTGCTGGCGCTGGCTCGCGAACTGCAAGGCGTGCGCGGCGCCTGGGCGCTGGCGGCCGACACCGATGGCATCGACGGGGTCGAGGACAACGCGGGGGCGGTGCTCACGCCCGACACCCTGGCGCGGGCCGCGGCGGCGGGGCTGGACCCGCGTCGTCGCCTGGACGACAACGATGCCTACGGGTTCTTCGCCGCCCTGGGCGACCTCGTCGTCACCGGCCCCACCCGCACCAACGTGAACGACTTCCGCGCGGTCTTGCTGCTGCCGCACTGAGCCCCTCCCGTAGAATCGCGGGATGCCCGAACAGATCACCCTGCGACAACCCGACGACTGGCACCTGCACCTGCGCGACGGCGCGGCGCTGCGCTCGGTCATTGCCGCGAGCGCTCGCCAGTTCGCACGAGCCATCGTGATGCCCAACCTGAAGCCGCCGGTGGTCGACCTCGCCGGCGCCAGCGCCTACCGGGACCGCATCCTCGAGGCCGTGCGCCAGGCGCATGCCGCGGGCGAGATCGACGCCCAGGCGGCCCGCTTCACGCCGCTGATGACGCTCTACCTCACCGACCTCACCACGCCCGCGATGATCCGCGAGGCCAAGGACAGCGGCCTGGTGCAGGCGGTCAAGCTGTATCCGGCGGGCGCGACCACGCACTCGGAGGCCGGTGTCACCGACATCGCGAAGGTGCGCCCCGCGCTGGAGGCGATGCAGCGGGCGGGTCTGCCGCTGCTGATCCACGGCGAGGTCACCGATGCCGAGATCGACCTCTTCGATCGCGAGCGGGTGTTCATCGACCGGGTGATGCTGCCGTTGCGCCGCGATTTCCCGGCGCTGCGCGTCGTCTTCGAGCACATCACCACCCGCGAGGCGGCCGAGTACGTGGCCCAGGCCGACGAGCACACCGCGGCCACCGTCACCGCGCACCACCTGCTGTACAACCGCAACGCCCTCTTTCTCGGCGGCGTGCGCCCGCACTGGTACTGCCTGCCGGTGCTCAAGCGCGAGACCCACCGCCAGGCGCTGGTGCGGGCGGTCACCGGTGGCCATCCCCGTTTCTTCCTCGGCACCGACAGCGCGCCGCACGCGCGCCTGCTCAAGGAGCACGCCTGCGGCTGCGCGGGCTGTTACACCGCGCCGCACGCGCTCGAGCTCTACGTGGCCACCTTCGAGGCGGCCGGCGCGTTGGATCGATTCGAGGCCTTCGCCAGCCTGAACGGGCCGCGCTTCTATGGCCTGCCGGCCAACGAGCGGCGGATCACGCTGCGTCGCGAGACCTGGCGGGTGCCCGATCGCCTGCCGTTCCAGGACGACGACATCGTGCCGCTGGCCGCGGGCGAGCCGCTGGCCTGGCGCTTCGTCGGGGCCTGACGACGGCGCCGGACGCGCCCGGACCCCGGACCGCGGATGCTGACCGCCCCCTGGTACGCGCCGCTGCGCGGCTGGCTCGATGCCTTGGGCGAGTCGGCGGTGTCGGGCCACTGGTCGCGGGTGCTGCCGGTGCTGAACCGTGCGGCCGCCGAGCGTGGCCTGGCCAATGCCCAGGGCCTGCCGCTGTGTTTCGTCGATGCCGCCGCGGTGCGTGCCGAGGCCTACGAATCGCACATCTGGGCCACCGGTGAGGTGCCCACCCGCCTGGGCGAGGGCGCCTGGCACGACTTCTTCAACGCGCTGATGTGGCTGACGATGCCTCGCACGAAGGCGCGACTGAACGCCTTGCAGGCCGAGGCGATCGCCCGCGAAGGCATCGGCGCGCACCGCGGCGCACTGCGCGACGCGGCCACGCTGTTCGACGAGAACGCGGCCGTGGTGCTGCTCGACGACCCTGGGCTGCAGCAGGCCTGGCAGTGTCACGATTGGCGCGCGCTGCTGGTGCAGGGGCGCGAGCGGTTTCTCGCGAACGGTCCGCCGCTGCTGTTCGGTCACGCCTTGCTCGACAAGCTGCGCGCGCCTTACAAGGCGATCTGCGCCCATGCCTGGGTCGTCCCGGCGCTGCCTGACCCAGGCGCGCCGGATCCTCGCGGCGAATGGCCCGACACGCTCGGGCGGCTCGACGCCCACGTGGCCGGTTCGCTGGACTCCCGGCGTCTGTGTCGCGCCGCGTTCCGGCCCTTGCCGGTGCTGGGCGTGCCTGGCTGGTGGGCGCGCAACCTCGATCCCCTGTTCTACGACGACCCCTCGGTGTTCCGCCCGCCGCGTGCCGGCGCGCCCGGTCGTCGCCTCACCCCCTCGTTGGAGATGCCACGATGAACGTCCTGATCACCGGCGGAGCCGGCTTCCTCGGCCAGCAACTGATCCGCGCACTGCTCGCGCGCGGTTCGCTGGCGCTCGACGGTTCGCCCACTCCCATCGATGGGATCGTCTGCTTCGACCAGGGCGAGGGCGCGATCACCGATCCGCGGGTGCGCAACGTCGCCGGCGACATCGCCGATCCCGCGCTCGTGCGCTCACTGGTCGACGAACGCACGCGCGTCGTGGTGCACCTGGCGGCGGTGGTCAGCGGCACCGCGGAGGCCGATTTCGATCTCGGGCTGCGGGTGAACCTGGACGGCACCCGTCACCTGCTTCAGGCCTGTCGGGCGCAGGGGCATCGCCCGCGCCTGCTGTTCTCGAGCTCGATCGCGGTGTTCGGCGGCGATCTGCCACCCCTGGTCACCGACGCGACGACGCCCACCCCGCAGGGCTCGTACGGGATCCAGAAGCTGATCGGCGAGCACCTGGTGCAGGACTACACCCGGAAGGGGTTCATCGACGGCCGCGCGGTGCGCGTGCCCACGGTCGTGGTGCGCCCGGGCAAGCCCAACGGCGCGGCCTCGGGCTTCGCGTCGGGCATCATCCGCGAACCGCTGGCGGGACTGCCGGCGGTGCTGCCGGTCGACCCGGCCACCGAGATGTGGGTCGCCTCGCCGCGGGCGGTCGTGCGCATGTTCCTGCGCGCGCTCGAACTGCCCGAAAGCGCCTGGGGCTGGAACCGGGTGGTCAACCTCCCCGGGCTGGTGGCCTCGATGCACGACGAACTCGCCGCGCTGCGCCAGGTGGGCGGCGAGGCGGCGTTCGCCCGCGTTCGTCACGAACCGGATCCCGCGGTGATCGCGCTGGTGAAGACCTGGGCGGCGCGCTTCGAGACGAAGCGCGCCCGCGAGATGGGGTTCGTCGCCGATGCGAGCTTCGACGAGATCGTGCGGGCCTATGTCGAGGACAATCCCCAGGCGGTGGTCGCCCGCGGCTGAGCGCGCCGCGTACAATCGGCCCGGCGAAGCGGACCGGGCGTTCGCCGGGGCAACCCGGAGGAAGGTCCGGACTCCACAGGGCAGGGTGCTGGCTAACGGCCAGGCGTCGATCGGCCGCAAGGCCCAAGGCGACGGACAGTGGAACAGAAAGACACCGCCGAAGCCCCTCGGGGCTGGCAAGGGTGAAATGGTGAGGTAAGAGCTCACCGCGTCGGTGGTGACACCGACGGCACGCCAAACCCCACCCGGAGCAACACCGAATAGGCACGCGATCCGGTCTGTCCGCAGGCCGGGCAGGGTGGTCCGCCCGAGCGTGCGGGTAGGTGGCTAGAGCGGTCGGGCAACCGGCCGCCCAGAGGAATGAACGCCACGCCGGGCAACCGGCGCACAGAATCCGGCCTACAGGTCCGCTTCGCCTTCTCCCGGGCCACTCCCATTCGCACCATCGTGGTGCGCCCCACGGATTCCCACCCAGCCGGTGGTCGTGGATCACTTTTCGCGCCAGCGGCGCGATCGGGCCGACGAACGGTCGGTCCCAGGCCATCCGAGCCCGGCCGGCCCCTCGGAGTAAGTCATTGTCCTGATTGAAAAAACAGGTCTTTGAACTTGACCCGTTTCATATTCGTCTCTACAGTGGTGAATCAGGGATTTCAGTGGTGAATTGTGGGGCGAGACGGGCATCTGCCGGCTCGAACCTCGAGCAAAGGCCATGCTGCAGGGACGTTTCGCGTTGTCGCTCGATTCGAAGGGCCGGTTGACCGTGCCCGCGCGTCAGCGCGACATCCTGCAGGTGCTCCACGAGGGGCGGCTCACCGTCACCCGCCATCCGGACGGCTGCCTGATGCTGCTGCCGCGCACCCAGTGGGAGCGCAAGCGCCAGGAGATCGCCGCCTGGCCGTTCTCCGCGCGGGCTTGGCAGCGGATCTTCCTGGGCAGTGCCAGCGACGTCGAGATGGACTCGGCCGGTCGCATCCTGATCGCGCCCGAACTGCGCGAAGCGGCGGGCCTGAAGACCGAACAGAAAGTGATGTTGGTGGGGATGCAGCACTACTTCGAGATCTGGAATCCGAAGGTGCTGGAGGAACAGGAACAGAAGGCGATCGATGCCGGATTGCCCGAGGCGTTGGCGAATTTCTCCTTCCAAGGCGATCAGGGTTGAGGGAGGCGAGCGCCGAGCCGGGGCATGTACCGGTCCTTCTCGACGAGACCGTCGAGGCGTTGGCGATTCGTGCGGACGGCATCTATGTCGACGGCACGTTTGGCCGCGGCGGCCACAGCGCCGCGATCCTCGGGCGGCTCGGCGGGGCCGGGCGCCTGCTCGCGATGGACCGCGATCCGCAGGCGGTGGCTGCGGGACGCCAGTGGGGGGAGTCACGGCATGAGGCCCGGTTCTCGATCGATCACAGCCGCTTCTCGCGCCTGGCCGATGTGCTGGCCGCGCACGACATCGCGCGGGTCGACGGGATCCTGTTCGATCTGGGCGTCTCGTCTCCTCAACTCGATCAGCCCGAGCGTGGTTTCAGCTTCCGCGAAGACGGTCCGCTGGACATGCGCATGGATCCGACTGTCGGCATGTCCGCCCGGCAGTGGTTGTTGACGGCGAGCGAAGAAGAAATCGCCGAGGTAGTGAGGGAATATGGAGAAGAACGGCTTGCTCTTCCGATTGCAAAGGCGATTGTTGCTCGCCGCCGCAACGCCGGTGATGTCGCCTTACAGAGTACCGGAGAGCTTGCCGGTCTCGTGGCGGGCGTCGTCCGCAGCCGGCGCAAGAAGCCGGAGGTGGGCAAGGACCCGGCCACCCGGACATTTCAGGCTCTACGGATTTTCGTCAATCAAGAGCTTGAGGAGCTCCAAGGGGGGCTGAACGCCGCGATCGCCTGCCTGCGCCCGGGCGGGCGTCTGGCCGTCATCAGTTTTCATTCGCTAGAGGACCGCATGGTCAAGCAGTTCATCGCCCGCGAGAGCGGCCGCGATGCGCCCCGTGATCCGATCCGGGGCGGCCCGGCAGCGGGTGTGCAGGTGCGGCTGCGCCCGGTGGCCCGCGTGCTGCCCGGCGAGGCCGAGCGGGCGGCGAATCCCCGCTCGCGTTCCGCGGTGCTGCGGGTGGCCGAACGGACTTCGGTGGGCCTGGACGCATCGTGATGACCCGCGTGAATCTCGTGCTGGCGGTGCTGCTCGTGGTGTGCGCGCTGGGTCTGGTCACCTCGCAGCAGCGTGCGCGGCGCCTGTTCGTCGATCTCGAACGTGGCCAGGCGCGCGCGCAGCAGCTCGAGGTCCAGTGGGACCAGCTGCAGCTCGAGCAGACCGGCCTGGCCAAGGCCTCGCTGATCGTGGCGCGGGCCCGCAAGGACTTGTCGATGCAGACCCGCACCAACGACAAGACCCTGCACCTGACCGTCGATGCGGTCGCGCAGGCCCGGCCCGCGCAGGTGACCCGATGAGCCGCAGCGTCCCCTACTCCGCGAACCCGCTGCTGCGGATCAAGCTGCCGGCGTATCGCTCGCGCCTGCTGCTGCTGATGATGGCGGTCGCGTTTCTCGCCCTGGTCGGGCGCGCGGCGTACCTGCAGCTGTTCACGCACGATTTCCTGCAGCGCCAGGGCGAGTCCCGGTACGGGCGCACGGTCGAGGTTCCCGCTTCGCGCGGCAAGGTGTTCGACCGCAACGGCATCGTGCTCGCGTCGAGCCTGCCGGCGCGCGCGGTCTGGGCATCGCCCGAGGAGGTCAAGGCCACGCCCGCGCAGCTCGATGCGCTGGCCCGGCTGCTGGAGATGCCGAAGACCGAGCTGCAGCGCCGGCTCGACGTCAAGGGCAAGACCTTCGTCTACCTGAAGCGGCAGGTGGAGTCCGATGTCGCCGAGCGCGTCGCGGCGCTCGCGATCCCCGGTATCCACCAGCGCAAGGAATACAAGCGCTTCTACCCCGAGGGCGAGGCGCTCGCCCATGTCGTGGGCTTCACCAACGTCGAGGACGTCGGGCAGGAAGGCATCGAACTCGCGCAGGAGAATTCGCTCGCGGGCAAGCCTGGCAGCCGTCGCGTGATTCGCGACAACTTCAACCGGGTGATCGAGGACGTCGCGACGCTGCGCGAACCGCTCGAGGGCCGCGACCTGCAGCTGTCGATCGACAGCAAGATCCAGTTCCACGCCTACAGCGCCTTGCGCGAGGCGGTTCGGGAGCACCGCGCGCGGGCCGGCGCGGTGGTGGTGCTCGACGTGCGCAGCGGCGAGGTGCTGGCGCTGGCGAACCTGCCGACCTACAACCCGAACCAGCGCGGACAGCTGTCCGGCGCGCAGCTGCGCAACCGGGTGATCACTGACACGTTCGAGCCGGGCTCGACGATGAAGCCGTTCACGACCGCGCTCGCGCTGGAGTCGGGGCGCTTCACCCCGCAGACCGTGATCCAGACCGCGCCCGGCAAGCTCACGATCGGTCCCAACACGATCGGCGACGCGCACGCGTACGGCGCGCTGACGGTGGAGCAGGTGCTGCAGAAGTCCTCGAACGTCGGCACCGCGAAGATGGCGCTGACCTTCCCGCCCGAGAAGATGTGGAACCTGATGACCGCGGTCGGCTTCGGTCAGGCTCCGGAGCTCGGGTTCCCGGGCGCGGTGGCCGGCCGGCTGCGGCCCCACAAGAACTGGCGGCCGATCGAGCAGGCGACGATGTCGTACGGCCACGGCGTGTCGGTGTCGCTGATCCAGCTCGCGCGTGCCTACACGGTGTTCGCCCGTGACGGCGACATGGTGCCGCTGACGATGGTGCGCACCGACACGCCCGCCAGCGGGGTCAAGGTGATCGAGCCGCGCACCGCGATGGCGGTGCGCCGGATGCTCGAGATGGCCGCCGGCCCCGGCGGCACGGCGCCCAAGGCGCAGATCGCCGGCTACCGCGTGGCGGGCAAGACCGGCACGGCGCACAAGCAGGAGGGCGGGCGCTACGTCAACAAGTACATCGCGTCCTTCGTCGGCTTCGCGCCGGTCTCCGATCCCCGGATCGTGATCGCGGTGATGATCGACGAGCCTTCGGCGGGACGGCACTACGGCGGCGACGTCGCCGCGCCGATCTTCGCGCAGATCGCCGGCGATTCGCTGCGTTCGCTGCGCGTGCCTCCCGACGCGCCATTGGCCAGCCTGGTGATCCCCGCCGAGCCGGTCAAGGAGAGTCTGTGAGCGCGGTTCCCGCCGATCACGCGCGCCCGGGCATGCCGGACGACGCCGCCGCGATCGGGCGCTGGCTGCGGGCCCGCCTGCGGCCCGGGGCGCGCCTGGTGTCCGACAGCCGTCAGGTGCGTGCCGGCGACGTGTTCTTCGCGTATCCCGGTCAGCACAGCGACGGGCGGCTGTACGTGACGCAGGCCCTCGAGCGGGGCGCGGCGGTGATCGTGCTCGAGTCGGACGACGGGCGGACCGTGCCCGCCGGGCAGGCCCTGCCGCAGATCCCGGTGCGCGGACTGCGTGACGCCTGTGGCCCGATCGCCGCGGCGTTCCACGACGACGCGGTTTCCCGGTTGCGTGTGTGCGCGGTCACCGGCACCAACGGCAAGACCAGCGTGTCCCACTGGATCGCGCAGGGGCTTGCCGATGTCGAAGGGGTCAGCGCGATCGTCGGCACGCTGGGCGCGCAGATCGTGGGCGCGAACACCGCCGACGCGGTCGACACCGGACTGACCACGCCCGACGCGCTGGGTCTGCACCGTCTGCTCGCCGACTTCGTGTCGCGGGGCGTGCGCGCGGTCGCGATGGAGGCCTCGTCGATCGGCCTGGACCAGGGCCGGATCAACGGCGTGCCGGTGGAGGTCGCGATCTTCACGAACCTCTCCCGCGATCACCTCGACTACCACCCGTCGATGGACGATTACGCGTCGGCGAAGGCACGGCTGTTCAACTGGCCGGGCCTGCGCAATGCGGTGATCAATGGCGACGACCCGGTGGGGGTCAAGATGCTCGGCGCGATCCGCGGCGACCGGGTCGTGAACCGGATCGTCTATGGATTCTCGCCAGGGCGGCACGGCGCGCGCGGCGATCGCGTGCTGCTGGTGGACAACGCCTCCGAGGACGCCGAGGGCATCACGCTGTCGCTCGGCGGCGACTTCGGGCACGCGACCGTGCGGCTGGCGATGCTGGGGCGCTTCAACGTGTCCAACGCGCTGGCGGTCGCCGCCTCCTGGATCGCGATGGGCGTGCCCTTCGAGGAGGCGGCGCTGCGCCTCGAGATGCTCGAGCCGGTCCCGGGCCGCATGCAGCGGATCAGCGCGCCGGGCCTGCCGATGGTGGTCGTCGACTACGCGCACACCCCGGACGCGCTGGCCAACACGCTCGGCGCGCTGCGCCCGGTGGCCCGCGTCCGCGGCGGGGCGCTGTGGTGCGTGTTCGGCGCCGGTGGCGATCGCGATCCGGGCAAGCGGCCGCTGATGGGCTTCGTCGCGCAGCGCGGCGCCGACCACCTGGTGATCACCTCCGACAACCCGCGCAGCGAGGTGCCGTTTCGGATCGTCTCCGACATCCGCGCCGGCCTGAACCGCGAACCCCACGCGACCGAACTGGACCGCGCCCGCGCGATCGAGCTCGCGATCGCCCAGGCACAGCCCGGCGACGTGATCCTGATCGCCGGCAAGGGGCACGAGACCTACCAGGAGATCGAGGGCCGGCGGCTGCCATTCTCCGATGTCGCGGTCGCCCGCCACGCGCTGAGCCTGCGCACCCCCGCCCCGCCGGAGATCGAGGATTCGGGGGGTGTCGATGTTTGATCTGCGCGCCGCGTTCGGTTGGCTGTCCGCCGGGCGACTGATCGGGCGTGGCGAGGTTCGCATCGCCGAGATCTGCACCGACACCCGAGCGATCCGCCCGGGCTGCCTGTTCGTCGCGCTCAAGGGCGATCGCTTCGACGCCCACGACTTCGTCGCGCAGGCGAGCGACGCGGGCGCGGCCGCCGTGATGGTCGAGCGCTGGGTGCCCGGGCTGCGTGGCGCGGTGCTGATGGTGCCCGACACGCGTCGCGCGTTCGGCGAGATTGCCGCGGGCTGGCGCCGCCGCTTCGAGCTGCCGGTGATCGCGGTGACCGGCAGCAATGGCAAGACCACGGTCAAGGAGATGATCGCGGCGATCCTCGCGGTGAGCCACGGCGAGTCTGCGCGCCTGGCGACCAGCGGCAACCTGAACAACGACGTCGGCGTGCCGATGACGGTGATGCGCTTGCGCGATCACCACCGCGCCGCGGTCCTCGAACTGGGAATGAACCGGCCCGGCGAGATCGCCTGGCTGTCGCAGGTCGCGCAGCCCACGGTCGCGCTGGTGAACAACGCGCAGCGCGAGCACCAGGAGTTCATGGGATCGGTGCGGGCCACCGCGCTGGAGAACGGTGCGGTGATCGAGGCCCTGCCGCCCGACGGGGTCGCGGTGTTCCCCGGCGACGACGAGCACACCGGGCTGTGGCACGACCTGGCCGGGTCGCGCTTCTGCCTGGGCTTCGGGCTGGACGAGCGCTGCGCGGTGTCGGCCTCGCCAACGGCGCGTCCGGACGACTTCGAGATGACGATCCAGGGCCACGTCGAGCGGATCCGGCTGGCGATCGACGGCGCGCACAACGTGCGCAACGCTCTCGCGGCGGCCGCCTGCGCGAGCGCGATCGGGGTCTCGCCGGCCGCGATCGCGGCCGGCCTGGCGGCGTTCCGTCCGGTGCGGGGGCGCCTCGCACGACTGAACAGCGCGGCGGGCGCGCGGCTGATCGACGACAGCTACAACGCGAACCCCGATTCGGTGCGGGCCGCGATCGATGTGCTGGCCGCCGGTGCGGCGCCGCGCGTCCTGGTGCTCGGCGACATGGGCGAGGTCGGCGACCAGGGGCCCCAGTTCCACCGCGAGGTGATCGACTACGCCGCGCAACGCGGGATCGATCACGTGCTCGGGCTCGGCGCGGCCACCGTCCAGGCGATCCGCGCGTCGCGCCACCCGGGTTTCGAGGCCTTCGAGTCGCTCGAGGGGATCTGCGAACGCGCGCTCGAGCTCGCGCAGGCACCGGCCACCGTGCTGGTGAAGGGCTCGCGGTTCATGCAGATGGAGCGCGTGGTCGCCGCCTTGGTCCGCCGGGTCGAGACCGCGGGGGCGCACTGAGATGCTGCTCGAGCTGTCGCAGTGGCTGGCCAAGGACATCCGCGCGTTCGCGGTGTTCAACTACATCACGCTGCGCGCGGTGCTCGCCACGCTGACCGCCCTGGCGATCGGTCTGGTGTTCGGGCCGATGCTGATCCGCCGCCTCGCGGCGATGAAGATCGGCCAGGCGGTGCGCCAGGACGGCCCGCAGACGCACCTGAACAAGTCCGGCACCCCGACGATGGGCGGGGCGCTGATCCTGGTCGCGGTCGGCCTGGCCACGCTGTTGTGGGCCGATCTCTCGAACCGGTTCGTCTGGATCGTGCTGATCGTCACGCTGGGCTACGGAGCGGTCGGCTGGGTCGACGACTATCGCAAGGTCGTGCACCGCAACCCGAAGGGCATGTCGGCGCGCGACAAGTTCTTCTGGCAGTCGCTGATCGGTGGCATCGCCGCCGTCTACCTCGCGTTCGCGGTGCCGGCGCAGACCAACGCCCAGGCGCTCGATCTGTTCGCCCAGTGGGTCGCCAACGGCTTCGCGATGGACCTGCCGCCGAAGTCCGACCTGATCGTCCCGTTCTTCAAGAACATCGCCTATCCGCTCGGCGTGTTCGGCTTCATCGGCCTGACCTACCTGGTGATCGTGGGCACCAGCAACGCGGTCAACCTCACCGACGGCGCGGACGGCCTGGCGATCATGCCCTCGGTGCTGGTCGGCGCCGCGCTGGGCGTGTTCGCGTACGTGACCGGCAACGCGGTGTTCTCGAAGTACCTGCTGATTCCCTACATCGCCGGCGCCGGCGAGCTCACCGTCTTCTGCGGCGCGATCGCCGGCGCCGGGCTGGCCTTCCTCTGGTACAACGCGTACCCCGCGCAGGTCTTCATGGGCGATGTCGGCGCACTCGCCCTGGGGGGCGCGCTGGGCACGGTCGCGGTGATCGTGCGCCAGGAGATCGTGCTGTTCATCATGGGCGGCGTCTTCGTCGCCGAGACCGTCTCGGTGATGCTGCAGGTCAGCTGGTTCAAGTACACGAAGAAGCGCTATGGCGAAGGCCGGCGCATCTTCCGGATGGCGCCGCTGCACCACCACTTCGAGGTCGGTGGGGTCAAGGAGAGCCAGGTCGTCGTGCGATTCTGGATCGTCACGATGATGCTGGTGCTGTTCGGCCTGTCGTCGCTGAAGCTGCGGTGACCGCGATGCCCGAGCAGCTTCAACTCTTCGATCTGGCCGGCCGGCGGGTGCTCGTCGTCGGGCTGGGCGATTCCGGGCTCGCGATGGCGCGGTGGGCGGCGTTTCGTGGCGCCACCGTCACCGTGGCCGACACCCGGGACGATCCACCCCACCGCGCGGGCCTGCAGGCGGAGCTGCCGGCGATCGCGTTCGTCTCGGGACCGCTCGACGAACGGCTGCTCGACGAGGTCGACCTCGTCGCCTGGAGCCCCGGACTGTCGATCGAGACCGGGCCCACCGCGGCCTTCCACCGCTCGGCCCAGACCCGGGGCGTGCCGGTGATGGGCGAGATCGAGCTGTTCGCGCAGGCCCTGGCGATGCTGCGCGAACAGGGCTACGCGCCGCGGGTGGTCGCGATCACCGGCACCAATGGCAAGACGACCACGACGCGGATGGTCGGCCACCTGTGCGAACACGCCGGACTGCGCGTCGCCGTCGCGGGCAACATCGCGCCGGCGGTGCTCGATGAGCTGCGGCGCCGTCTCGTCGAGTGCGGCGAGCTGCCCGATCCGGCGCGCCTGCCGGAGGTCTGGGTGCTCGAACTCTCCAGCTTCCAGCTCGCGACGACCGACAGCCTGGCGCTGGATGCGGCGGCGATCCTGAACGTGACCCAGGATCACCTCGACTGGCACGCGTCGATGGACAGCTATCGGGCCGCGAAGCAGCGGATCTATCGTGGTGCGCGGCTTGCCGTCTGGAACCGCGACGATGCGGCGACGCGCCCCCCGGCCGGCCTTGCGACGGCCAGCTTCGGCGCATCCTTGCCGGCGCAACCGGACGAGTTCGGCATCGCCCACGACGGGGGACTGCGCTGGCTGGCCTGTGCGGTGGCCGAGGACGACCTGCCGCCGTCTCGGCGTCGCCGCGAACCGGTCACCGTGGTCGTCAAGCGATTGATGCCCGCCGATGCGCTGCGCGTGCGCGGATCGCACAACCACGCGAACGCGCTCGCCGCGCTGGCGCTGGCGCGCGCCGCCGGCGCGCCGATGGCCTCGATGCTGCACGCGTTGCGCGAGTTCCGCGGCGAGCCGCATCGTTGCGAGCTGGTCGCGGTGATCGACGACGTCGAGTACTACGACGACAGCAAGGGCACCAACGTCGGCGCGACCGTCGCGGCGCTGACCGGCCTGGGCAAGCGCTGCCTGCTGATCGCCGGTGGGGACGGCAAGGGACAGGACTTCGGGCCGCTGGTGGCGCCGGTCGCCGCGCACGCCCGCGAGGTGCTGCTGATCGGCCGGGATGCCCCGCGGCTGCGCGAGGCGCTGCGCGAGACCGGCGTGCCGATGCACGATTGCGCCAGTCTCGAGGAGGCGGTGGCAAGGGCCCGCGAGATGGCCCGGCTCGGCGACGCGGTGCTGTTGTCGCCCGCCTGCGCGAGCCTGGACATGTTCCGCAACTACCTGCACCGCTCGCAGGTGTTCGTCGACGCGGTGCGTGCGTTGGCCCAGGACGCGGGGATGCCGTGCTGAGCCTGCGACTGCCCTGGCGGTCGCGTGCCGGCGAGCGCACGCTGGTGCGCAATGCGCTCGCCTCCAACGCGCAGCCGGTCGATGTCGCGATCCTCTGGGTGGTCGGCGCGCTGCTCGCGTTCGGATTGGTGATGGTCTATTCGGCGTCGATCGCGCTGCCCGATTCGCCCAAGTTCGCGGCCTACAAGCCCACGCACTTCCTCGTGCGCCATGGCGCGTCGATCGCGCTGGGCTGCGCGGTGGGCCTGCTGGCGTTCGCGACGCCGATCCGCTTCTGGCAGCGTTGGGCGCCGGTGTTGTTCCTGGGGGGACTGGTGCTGCTCGTGCTGGTGCTGATCCCGGGCGTCGGCAAGGTGGTCTATGGCGCGAGGCGCTGGATCTCGCTGGGGTTCACCAGCCTGCAGCCGTCCGAGCTGATGAAGGTTTTCGTGATCCTGTACGTCGCCGACTACACGGTGCGCAAGCAGGACTACATGCAGCGCTTCTCGAAGGGCTTCCTGCCGATGGGCGCCGCGGTCGCCACCGTCGGCCTGTTGCTGCTGCTCGAGCCCGACCTGGGCGCCTTCGTCGTGATTGCCGCGGTCGCGATGGGCATGCTGTTCCTGGGCGGGGTGAACGGGCGGCTGTTCGCGGGGCTGGTCGTCACCGCGCTGACCACGTTCGGGCTGCTGATCATGCTCTCGCCGTGGCGGCGCGACCGGATCTTCGCGTACCTGGATCCGTTCGCCGACCCGCTGGGCAAGGGTTACCAGCTCACCCACTCGCTGATCGCGTTCGGGCGCGGCGAGATCTTCGGCGTGGGGCTGGGCGGATCGATCGAGAAGCTGCACTATCTGCCGGAGGCGCACACCGACTTCCTGCTGGCGGTGATCGGCGAGGAACTCGGCCTGATCGGCGTGCTGGTGGTGATCGGGCTGTTCTACTGGTTCGTGCGGCGCGCGTTCGAGATCGGGCGCCAGGCGATCGCGCTCGACCGCGTCTTCGCCGGGCTGGTCGCCAAGGGCGTCGCGTTGTGGATCGGTTTCCAGGCGTTCATCAACATGGGCGTCAACGTCGGCCTGCTGCCGACCAAGGGGCTGACGCTGCCGCTGATGAGCTACGGCGGATCGGGCGTGCTGGTCAACTGCATCGCGGTGGCGCTGCTGCTGCGCGTCGACTTCGAGAACCGTCGGCTGATGCGGGGCAAGTCATGAGCCGCACGATCATGATCATGGCGGGGGGCACCGGCGGGCACGTGATGCCGGGGCTGGCCGTCGCCGCCGAGATGCGTCGGCGGGCCTGGGACGTCGTCTGGCTGGGCAACCCGCAGGGCATGGAGGCGGGGCTCGTGCCTCGCCACGGGATCCGGATGCGCGGCGTGCGCTTCGGCGGGCTGCGCGGCAAAGGGTGGGCGACGCGCCTGGCTCTGCCGTGGAACCTGCTGCGGGCGTGCGCGCAGAGCCTCGGGGCCTTGCGCGCCGAGAAGCCGGCGGTCGTGCTCGGCCTCGGCGGCTACGTCAGCTTCCCGGGTGGGCTGATGGCCCGGCTGTCGGGACGCCCCCTGGTGCTGCACGAGCAGAATTCGGTCGCGGGTCTGGCCAACCGCGTGCTGGCCCGCATCGCCAGCCAGGTGCTGGTCGCGTTCCCGCAGGCGCTGCCGGGCGCGCGCTGGACCGGAAATCCGGTCCGCGAGGACCTGCTCGCGCTGCCGGGGCCGGCGGATCGGTTTCGCGGACGTGCCGGAGCGCTGCGGCTGCTGGTCGTCGGTGGCAGCCTCGGCGCGCAGGCGCTCAACGAGCGGCTGCCCGACGCGCTCGCGGCCCTGCCCGAGGCGCAGCGACCGGTCGTGGTCCACCAGAGCGGGCGCGGCCATCGCGACGCGCTGGTCGCGCGTTACGCGGCGGCGGGCGTGCGGGCCGAGGTGCTCGAGTTCGTCGACGACATGGCCGCGCAACTCGCCGCGGCCGACCTGGTGCTGTGCCGGGCCGGCGCGATGACGGTCTCCGAACTCGCCGCGGTGGGGGTCGCCAGCATCCTCGTTCCGTATCCCCACGCGGTCGATGACCACCAGACCGCGAATGCGCGCTTCCTGGCCGATCGGGGCGCGGCCTGGCTGCTGCCGCAGGCGCAGGCCGACAGCGCCGGGCTGTGCGCTGCGTTGCACGGGCTCTCCCGTGAGCAACTGCTCGCGATGGCCCTGAAGGCGCGCGAGGCGGCGCGCCCCGATGCCACCCGGGAAGTGGCCGACATCTGCGAATCGGTCGCCTCGACCGGACGGAACGCGTCATGAAGCACAAGGTCCGACAGATCCACTTCGTCGGCATCGGCGGCGCCGGCATGAGCGGCATCGCCGAGGTCCTGCTGAACCTCGGCTATGCGATCAGCGGGTCGGACGCCGTCGACAGCGCGACGACCCGCCGGCTCGCCGGGCTCGGCGCCCGGATCCACCTCGGTCACGACGCGTCGCACATCGAGGGCGCCGACTGCGTGGTCGTGTCGACCGCGGTCAAGAACGACAATCCCGAGGTGATCGCGGCGCGCGCGCGCCGCGTGCCGGTCGTGCCGCGGGCGCTGATGCTGGCCGAGCTGATGAAGCTCAAGCAGGGCGTCGCGATCGCTGGCACGCACGGCAAGACCACCACGACCAGTCTGGTGGCCTCGATCCTCGCCGCGGGCGGCCTGGACCCGACCTTCGTGATCGGCGGCCGGCTGGTCAGCGCCGGCGCCAATGCCCGGCTGGGCAGCGGCGACTACATCGTCGTCGAGGCCGACGAATCGGACGCGTCGTTCCTGAATCTGACGCCGATGATCGCGGTGATCACGAACATCGATGCCGACCACATGGAGACCTACGGCCACGACCTGGCCCGGTTGAAGCAGGCCTTCGTCGAGTTCACGCAGCGCCTGCCCTTCTACGGTGCCGCGGTGGTCTGCATCGACGACGCCCATGTGCGCGAGATCCTGCCGTTCGTCTCCAAGCCGGTGCTGAGCTACGGGCTGTCCCCGGAGGCGCAGTTCCGCGCGACCGACGTGCGCGCCGATGGCGCGACGATGCGGTTCACGCTGCAGCGGGTCAATGGCGTGCGGCGCGACCCGGTCGAGGTGGTGTTGAACACCCCGGGTGTGCACAACGTGCGCAACGCGCTGGCCGCGATCGCGGTCGCCGACGAGCTCGGGGTGCCCGATGCGGCGATCCTGAAGGCGCTCGCCGAGTTCAACGGGGTGGGCCGCCGCTTCCAGCGCTACGGCGAGATCCCGGCGCGCGGGGGCGGGCACTTCACGCTGATCGACGACTACGGCCACCACCCGGTCGAGATGGAGGTCACGCTGGCGGCGGCCCGCGGCGCCTTCCCCGGGCGGCGCCTGGTGCTCGCGTTCCAGCCCCACCGTTTCACGCGCACCCGCGACCTGTTCGAGGATTTCGTCCGGGTGCTCTCGACGGCCGATGCCTTGCTTCTCGCCGAGGTCTACTCGGCGGGCGAGGCCCCGATCGTCGCGGCCGACGGCCGCGCGCTGGCCCGCTCGCTGCGGGTCGGAGGCCACGTCGAACCGATCTTCGTCGAGGACATCGCGCAGATGCCGCGGGCGATCCTCGACACCGCGCGCGACGGCGATGTCGTGCTGGCGATGGGGGCCGGTTCGATCGGTGCCGTCGCGGGCCAGGTGCGCCAGCTGGCGGAGTCCCCGGAGAGTGGCCATGGCCCGGCCTGATCCCCAGGCGATGGGCAAGACCGCCGTGCTGTTCGGCGGACGTTCGGCCGAGCGCGAGATCTCGATCCGATCGGGCACCGGCGTGCTGGCGGCCCTGCGCTCGCGCGGGGTCGACGCGCACGCGTTCGATCCCGCCCAGCGCGGCCTGGACGAGCTCGTGCGCGAGGGCTACCAGCGGGTGTTCATCGCGCTGCACGGCCGCTACGGCGAGGATGGCACGGTGCAGGGGGCCCTCGAGCTGCTGCGGATCCCATACACCGGGTCCGGCGTGATGGCCTCGGCGATCGCGATGGACAAGGTCCGCACGAAGGAGATCTGGCGCGCCCGCGGTCTGAGCACCCCGCGCTCGATGGTGCTTCGGCGTGGCGACGTGCTGCGCGAGGTGCCCGACGAGCTGGGGCTGCCGCTGATCATGAAACCGCCGCACGAGGGGTCGACGCTCGGCGTCAGCAAGGTGGCCGGGTACTCCGAGGTCACGCAGGCCTTCGAAGAGGCCGCGAAGTACGACGATGTGGTGCTCGCCGAGGAGTTCATCGAGGGTCCCGAACTGACGGTGGCGATCCTCGGTTCGGGCGAGGCCGCGCAGGCGCTGCCGGTGATCGAGATCCGCGCGCCCGCGGGCAACTACGACTACCAGAACAAGTACTTCACGAACGACACGCAGTACCTGTGCCCCGCGCCGCTCGAGGACGCGCTGACCGGGCGCATCCAGGCGCTCGCGCTGGCCGCCTACCGCGCGATCGACTGCGAGGGCTGGGGACGCGTCGACCTGATGCTGCGTCGGCGTGACCAGACCCCGTACCTGCTGGAGGTCAACACCTCGCCGGGCATGACCGACCACTCGCTGGTGCCGATGGCCGCCCGCGCGGTGGGTCTGTCGTACGAGGACCTGGTGCTCGAGATCCTCGCGGGCGCGAGTCTGAAGATCGGGAGGTCGGCGTGAAGCTCTGGCACGACGCGCGGCTGCTGAACACGCTGGCCAACCTGCTGATCGCGGCCACGCTGCTGGCCTCGATCGGTGCCGGCGCGTGGTGGCTGATCCACCGGCCCGCGCACGCGCTGCGCAACGTGTCGATCGGGCCGATGCCCGGAACCGAGCTGCGCCACGTGTCCTCGTTGCTGCTGGGCCAGGCGGTGCAGCGCCGCCTCCAGGGCAACTTCTTCACGGTCGACCTGGACGCGGTGCGCGCCCGATTCGAGCAGGTGCCCTGGGTGCGCCGGGCGACCGTGCGACGGATCTGGCCCGATCGGCTCGAGGTCGTGGTCGAGGAGCACCGGCCGCTGGCGCGCTGGGGCGACGGACGTCTGCTGAACACCTTCGGGGAGCTGTACACCGCGAACCTGGACGAAGCCGAGGCCGACGGGCCGCTGCCGCATTTCGCCGGTCCGGCGGGCAGCGAGACCCGTGTGCTGACCCGCTACGAGGAGCTGCGTCGCTGGGTGGCGCCGATCGGCCGGGTGCCCTCCGCGCTCGCGCTGTCGGCGCGTCATGCCTGGGCGGCCCGGCTGGACGACGGCACGCAGCTGATGCTCGGACGCGATCAAGGGCTGCCGATCGAGGAACGCGTGCAGCGCTGGGTGGAGGCCTATCCGCGGGTCAAGGCGCGGTTGCCGGCCCAGGCCACCGTCGTCGACCTGCGCTACCCGAACGGCTTCGCGGTGCGCGCGGTCGCAGGGGCCACGGTGATCGGCCCGGCCGGCGCCGTGGATCCGGTGGGTGGCGCCGGGGTCAGCGAGGCGGCGTTGCTGGCCTCGCTGGGCGACTGAGCGGCGGGCGTGGGCGAACGGGCACGGGACACTGAACGAGCGGGCGGAAAGAAACATGGCCAGGGATTCGAATGATCTGATCGTCGGGCTCGACATCGGGACCTCGAAGATCGTCGCGATCGTCGCGCAGATGCTGCCCGACGGGCGCTACGAGATCGTCGGCCTCGGCCAGCACGATTCGAGGGGCCTGAAGAAGGGTGTGGTCGTGAACATCGAGACGACCGTCGCCTCGATCCAGCGCGCGCTCGAGGAAGCCGAGCTGATGGCCGACTGCAAGATCAAGACGGTCTACACCGGCATCGCGGGCAGCCACATCCGCAGCTTCAATTCCAGCGGCATGGTGGCGATCAAGGACAAGGAGGTCACCGAGGCCGACATGGCCCGGGTGATCGAGACGGCCAAGGCGGTCAACATCCCGACCGACCAGCAGATCGTCCACGTGCTGCCGCAGGAGTTCATCATCGACGGCCAGGAGGACATCCGCGAGCCGATCGGCATGAGCGGCGTTCGCCTCGAGGTGAAGGTGCACATCGTCACCGGCGCGGTGTCGGCCGCGCAGAACATCGTCAAGTGTGTGCGCCGCTGCGGCCTGGAGGTCGCCGACCTGATCCTGCAGCCGCTGGCCTCCAGCCTCGCGGTGCTCAGCCAGGACGAGAAGGAGCTCGGCGTCGCGCTGGTCGACATCGGCGGCGGGACCACCGACATCGCGATCTTCACCGGCGGCGCGATCCGGCACACCGCGGTGATCCCGATCGCGGGCGACCAGATCACGAACGACGTCGCGATGGCGCTGCGCACGCCCACGCCCGAGGCCGAGGAGATCAAGCTCGCGCACGGGCTGGCCAAGCAGGTGCTGGCCGATCCGGCCGAGCGCATCGAGGTCCCGGGCCTGGGCGACCGCGGTCCGCGCCAGCTGTCGCGCCAGGCGCTCGCGGCGGTGATCGAGCCGCGCGTCGAGGAGCTGTGCGCGCTGGTGCACCAGGTGATCCGGGAATCCGGCTACGAGGAGCTGTTGTCCTCGGGCATCGTGCTCACCGGCGGCTCGGCGCTGATGCCGGGCATGGTCGAGCTGGCCGAGGACATCTTCCTGAAGCCGGTGCGCCTGGGCCTGCCCGGCTACGCCGGCGGCCTGGCCGACGTGGTCCGCAACCCGCGGTTCGCGACCGCGGTGGGCCTGCTCGAGGAGGCCCGTGCGCAGCGGCTGCGCGGCCGCAAGGCCGCCGAGCAGTCCGGAAACTTCAAGGAAACGATGCGACGAATGAAGGATTGGTTCGTCGGCAACTTCTGAACCCGAACACGACCGATTCAACGACTCCCCAACCCCAGTCCCCACGAAACAGAGAAGGAGGCCACCCCATGTCTTTCAAGATGATCGAGACCGAAGTCGACGGTGCCGTGATCAAGGTCGTCGGCGTCGGCGGCGCCGGCGGCAATGCGGTCAATCACATGATCTCGCGCGGTGTCGAAGGCGTCGAGTTCATCGCACTGAACACCGACCGTCAGGCGCTGTCACGATCGCAGGCGTCGCGAATCATCCAGCTGGGCGACCAGGGCCTGGGCGCCGGGGCGAACCCGAACGCCGGCCGGGCCTCGGCCGAGGCGGCCGAGGACCAGATCCGTGACGCGCTCGCCGGCGCGAACATGGTCTTCCTGACCGCGGGCATGGGCAAGGGCACCGGCACCGGCGCGTCGCCGGTGATCGCGCGGATCGCCAAGGAGCTCGGCGTGCTGACGGTGGGCGTCGTCACGAAGCCCTTCAACTTCGAGGGCAACCGGAAGATGCAGATCGCCGAGAGCGGCATCGAGCAGCTCGTCGAGCACGTCGACTCGCTGATCGTGGTGCTCAACGAGAACCTGTTCGACGTGATGGACGAGGACGCGAGCCTCGAGGACGCCTTCAAGCGGGCCGACGACGTGCTGCACAACGCGGTCGCCGGCATCGCCGAGATCATCAACGTGCCCGGCCTGGTCAACGTCGACTTCGCCGACGTGCGCACCGTGATGAGCGAGCAGGGCAAGGCGATGATGGGCATCGGCGAGTCGGCGGGCCTGGACCGCGCCCGCCTGGCGGCCGAGCAGGCGGTGGCCTCGCCGCTGCTCGACGGTGTCGACCTGTCGGGCGCGCGTGGCGTGATCGTGAACATCACCGCGAACCGCAGCCTGAAGCTGCGCGAGACCAACGACGTGATCAACACGATCAAGGCGTTCTGCGCCGAGGACGCGACGATCATCCACGGCACGGTCTTCGACGACAACATGGGCGACACGCTGCGCGTCACCGTGGTCGCGACCGGCATCGGCCGCAAGGCCGCCGCCGCCCGCCCGGTGCTGGTTCCCACCGTCACGCAACGCACCGGAACCGACGACGCGGCCGCCCCGCGCACCGGACTGAACTACAACGACTACGACCAGCCGGCCGTCTGGCGCAGCCCGCGGGCGTCGGCGGCGGCGCAGGTCCAGGCGCTGGAGGAAAGCGGCGTCGAGCGCCTGGACATCCCGGCGTTCCTGCGCAAACAGGCGGACTGACGAGGGTTTCGCGCCGGCGGCGCCCCTCGGGGCGCCCCGGGCGCGGTGACTCCGGACGGGCGGACGCTGGGGAGCGTCCGGGTCGTGAATCGGGCGCCCGGCCACGTGGCCGGACGGGCGCCTCCCGTCGTCGGCGCCGTCCGCGGTGCGCCGAGGACCGCCGCCGGCGCGCTCTCATGCCGCTGTACCGGGCAGGGTTTTCCGCCAGGCACTAGAATCCGGGTCCCTTTTCATCAATACTCGACATACCCCAGGAGACCCTCATGGCGATCAAAGTCGGTGACACCCTTCCCGAAGCGACCCTGACCGAGTTCATCGAGGTCGAAGGCAATGGCTGTTCGGTCGGCCCCAATGCCTTCAAGGTGTCCGATCTGGTCAAGGGCAAGAAGATCGCCCTGTTCGCGCTGCCCGGCGCGTTCACGCCCACCTGCTCGGCGCAGCACGTGCCCAGTTACGTCAAGCATTTCGACGCGCTGAAGGCCAAGGGCGTCGACGAGATCTGGTGCGTGTCGGTCAACGACGCGTTCGTGATGGGCGCCTGGGCGCGCGACCAGAAATCCGGCGGCAAGGTCCGGATGTTCGGCGACGGCAGCGCGGATTTCACGAAGAAGGTCGGCCTGGAACTCGACCTGACCGCCCGCGGCATGGGTGTGCGCTCGCAGCGCTACTCGATGCTGATCGACAACGGCGTGGTCAAGCAGCTCAATGTCGAAGCCCCGGGCAAGTTCGAGGTGTCCGGCGCCGAGACGATGCTGGGCCAGCTCTGATCGGCCGGAGGTCGGGGGCGATCCGATGATGCGGCAGCGGACCATCAAGTCGCTGGTGTCGACCACCGGCGTCGGGATGCATTCCGGCCAGCGCGTGAGCCTCACGCTGCGGCCGGCCGCCGCCAACACCGGCATCGTCTTCCGGCGCACCGATCTCGATCCGGTGGTCGAGATCCCCGCCCGGGCCGACCGCGTCACCGACACGCGGATGGCCTCCACCCTGAGCGCGGCCGACGACGGTCCTCTGTCGCAGGTCAAGGTGGCCACCGTCGAGCACCTGATGTCGGCGCTGGCCGGACTGGGGATCGACAACCTCTACGTCGACGTGACCGCCGCCGAGATTCCCATCCTCGATGGCTCGGCCGGTTCGTTCGTGTTCCTGATCCAGTCGGCCGGGCTCCTCGAGCAGGGCGCGCCCAAGCGGTTCGTGCGGGTGCTCCAGCCGGTCGAGGTCCGCGACGGCGACAAGTGGGTCAGGCTGGAGCCCCACTTCGGCTTCTCGCTCGACTTCACGATCGATTTCGGCCACCCGGCGATCGACGCCACCGGACAGCGCGTGCACGTCGATTTCGCCGACACCTCCTATGTGCGCGACATCGCGCGCGCCCGCACCTTCGGGTTCGTGCAGGACGTCGAGGCGCTGCGTTCGGTGGGGCTGGCGCAGGGCGGCAGCTTCGAGAACGCGATCGTGATGGACGAATACCGGGTGCTCAACGGCGACGGGCTTCGCTACGACGACGAGTTCGTCAAGCACAAGATCCTCGACGCGATCGGCGACCTGTACTGCATCGGGCACCCGATGCTCGCGGCCTACAGCGCGCACAAGTCGGGACATGCGCTGAACAACCGCCTGCTGCGCGAACTGCTCTCCCGCCAGGACGCCTGGGAATGGGCGACGTTCCAGCAGCGCCGGGATTCCCCGCGACTGTTCGCGCACGACTGGCGATACGCCTAGGCGTGGCGACCCTCCCGTGACCCGGCCGCGCAGTCCGCGCACCCGCCCGCCCGGGCGTTCCAGCGGGCGGCCGGACCACACCCCATGCTCGCCTTCCGCTTCCTGCTGATCATCACCGCGGCGGCGGTCGCCGTCTGCGTGGCCGGCTACCTGCTGAGCGGTCAGCGTCGCTACCTGGGCTGGGCCTTCAAGGTGCTGAAGTTCGGGGCGGCGGCCGGCCTGGTGTTCTTCGCGATCCTGATCCTCGAGCGGCTCGCCTGAGGCGGGCCCGCGAGCGGCCGGTCGGGGTTCAGCGCCGGCGCGCCCCCAGGCGCAGCAGCGCCTGCTTCAGACGCCCCTCCGGCACCTGACGGCCGAGCGCATCGAACCCGGCCAGCGCGCTTCCAGGAATCGGCGCGCGGGGTTCGACGAAAGTGGGCGCTGGCTCACCACCGATCGGTTGCGGCCGGAAACGGATTCGCTTAACCTTCCACCCCCGCGCGACGAGTTCGGCTGCCAGGCGGGGTTCCACCTGGCGAAGCTTCGCGGCGGCGGCCGCCCCCGGGGTGGCCACCCGCAGGGTGCCGTCCTCGTCGAGTTCCAGCGCGGTCAGCCCCGGCAAGGGGGATAATGAGGTCAGCGCGGCCTGCAGCGCGACCATCCGCTCGGCGCGCAGTGCCAGTTCGTGCCCTTTCGGGTCGGCGCTGAGCCAGGCAAAGACCGGTCGTGAAGCGTCCGGGGCGCGTGAAGCCATGCGCGGCAATCGGGGGAGTTGAGTGCAGATCATTATCGTGCATCCCAGGCTCAAGCGCGCCCGAACGCTCACGGTGCGCCCGGGCTGGGTGGCGAGCGGGGCGCTCGGCCTGCTGCTGCTGATGGCGGCCGGATCGGGTCTCCTCTCCTACGTCACGATCAAGCACGCCTTCGAATTCCGCCTGCCGTTCGTGCAGGCCTGGGTGGCCGAGGCGGCCGCCCGCGAGCTGCAGCACCGCGACCAGTTCGTGCGGCAGAACCTGGATGCGCTCGCGGTCAAGCTCGGCCAGTTGCAGGCCCAGCTCGCCCGGCTCGACGCGATCGGCGAGCGGGTGATGTCCGCCGCCGGCCTGCGGGTGGGCGATGTGCCCAAGACGCCGCCCGGCCGTGGCGGAGCCGAACCCAGCCAATCCCGGCCCCTGTCGATGGGCGAGATCTCGACCAACGTCGCCAGCCTCTCCCAGGGCATGGAGCAACGCGGCGACCAGCTCGGCCTGATCGAGTCCGAGCTGATGATGCGCACCGTGATGGCGCGCCTGCTGCCCACCGCCCAGCCGCTCGAGGACGGGGCGATGGGCTCGCGCTTCGGTCATCGGATCGACCCCTTCAACGGGCGGGCCGCGGTGCACGAGGGCATCGATTTCAACGCCCCGCCGGGCACCCCGATCGTCGCCGCCGGGTCGGGCATGGTGGTGTTCGCCGGGTGGCATCCCGGCTACGGCAACCAGGTCGACGTCGACCATGGCAAGGGACTCGTCACGCGCTATGCGCACGCGTCCCGGCTTCTGGTGCGCGAAGGCGACATCGTCCGCCAGGGCCAGCGCATCGCCGAGGTCGGTAGCACCGGACGCTCCACCGGTCCGCACCTGCACTTCGAGGTCCGGATCAACGACGAACCCCAGGACCCCCTGAACTACCTGCGGGCGGGCGGCGGCCTTCGTGGGCTGGAGCCGCTCGCGATGCGTCCCGCCACCCCCGCGGCCGCCCCGCCCCCGACCGCCGCCAGCGGCCGGCGCTGAACGCACGCACGGGCCGCCCGACGGGCGCCGGGGGGCGATACCCCCCGTGCTAGCATGATGGGTTTACTTGATTGCCGGCCTCCTCCCTGGCCGGCGCGGGGCTTTCTCGATGATCCAGGGCTTTCTGACCAAGCTGTTCGGCAGTCGCAACGAGCGGCTGCTCAGGCAATACCGCAAGACCGTCGCCGAGATCAACGCGCTGGAACCGACGATCGCCGCGCTCTCGGACGAGGCGCTGCGCGGCAAGACCGATGAGTTCCGGGCGCGCGTGGCGAACGGCGAAACGGTCGACGCCCTGCTGCCGGAGGCCTTCGCGGTCTGCCGCGAAGCGGCCAAGCGCTCGCTGGGCATGCGCCACTTCGACGTCCAGCTGCTCGGCGGCATGGTGTTGCACAACGGCAAGATCGCCGAGATGCGCACCGGCGAGGGCAAGACCCTCACCGCCACGCTGGCGGTCTACCTGAACGCGCTGGCCGGCAAGGGCGTGCACGTGGTCACCGTCAACGACTACCTGGCCGCGCGCGACGCCGAGTGGATGGGCAAGGTCTACCGTTTCCTCGGGCTGAGCGTCGGCACGATCCTGTCGCAGCAGTCCACCGAGGACAAGCGGGTCGCCTACGCGGCCGACATCACCTACGGCACCAACAACGAGTTCGGCTTCGACTACCTGCGCGACAACATGGAGTACGCCGCCGGCGACCGCCGTCAGCGCGCGCTGCACTACGCGATCGTCGACGAGGTCGATTCGATCCTGATCGACGAGGCGCGCACGCCGTTGATCATCTCCGGGCAGGCCGAGGACCACACCGAGCTGTACCAGCGGATGAACGTGGTGCCGCCGCTGCTCGATGCGATGGCTGCCGAGCCGAAGGCGAACGAACCCGAACCGCCGGGCGATTATTGGGTCGACCGCAAGTCGCACCAGGTGCACCTGTCGGAGGCCGGGCACGAGAAGGCCGAACGCATCCTGGTCCAGCAGGGTCTGCTGGCCGAGGGCGCCAGCCTCTACGACGCGGCCAACATCAGCCTGATGCACCACCTGATGGCGGCGCTGCGCGCCCACACGCTGTTCCTGAAGGACCAGCAGTACGTGGTCCAGGACGGCGAGGTGATCATCGTCGACGAGTTCACCGGGCGCCTGATGCCGGGGCGGCGCTGGAGCGACGGTCTTCACCAGGCGGTGGAGGCCAAGGAGGGGGTGACGATCAACGCCGAGAACCAGACGATGGCGTCGATCACCTTCCAGAACTACTTCCGGATGTACTCGAAGCTGGCCGGCATGACCGGCACCGCCGACACCGAGGCCTACGAGTTCCAGGAGATCTACAACCTGGAGACGATCGTCGTCCCGACCCATCGGCCGATGGTCCGCCAGGATCGCCAGGACCAGGTGTTCCGCACCGCGCAGGAGAAGTACAACGCGATCCTCGCCGACATCCGCGATTGCCACGAACGCGGGCAGCCGGTTCTGGTGGGCACCACCAGCATCGAGAATTCCGAGCTGTTGTCCTCGATGCTCGACAAGCACAAGCTGCCGCACCAGGTGCTCAACGCGAAGCAGCACGCGCGCGAGGCCGAGATCGTCGCGCAGGCGGGCCGCCCGAAGATGATCACGATCGCCACGAACATGGCGGGCCGCGGCACCGACATCGTGCTCGGCGGCAGCGTCAGCAAGCAGATCGACCTGCTCGATGCCGACGACTCGCTGACGCCCGAGGAGCGCCGGCATCGTGCGGACACGCTGCGTGGCGAGTGGCAGTCGCTGCACGACGCGGTGCTCAAGGCGGGCGGACTGCACATCATCGGCACCGAGCGCCACGAGTCGCGCCGGATCGACAACCAGTTGCGCGGACGATCGGGTCGCCAGGGCGATCCGGGCTCGTCGCGGTTCTACCTCTCGATGGACGATCCGCTGCTGAAGATCTTCGCCGGCGACCGGCTGAAGGCGATCATGGACCGCCTGAAGCTGCCCGAGGGCGAGCCGATCGAGGCGGGCATGGTCACGCGCTCGATCGAGAGCGCGCAGCGCAAGGTCGAGGCGCGCAACTTCGACATCCGCAAGCAGCTGCTCGAGTACGACGACGTCGCCAACGACCAGCGCAAGGTCGTCTATGCCGACCGCAATGCGCTGCTCGACAGCAGCGACTTCGCCGAGCGCGTCACCGAGCTGCGCCACCGGGTGTTCACCGACCTGTTCCGCCAGTACCTGCCCGAGGGCACGGTCGAGGAGCAGTGGGATGTCGCCGGCCTGCAGAAGGCGCTCGAGACCGACTGGCAGCTCGAGATCGGGCTCACCGATCTGGTCGCCAAGGCCGCCGACGCGTCCGACGAGGAGCTGCTGGCGGCGGTGCTGAAGGCCGCCGACGGCGCGTACCAGGCGAAGGTCGATGCGGTCGGGCAGGAGACTTTCGCCGGCTTCGAGCGCTCGATCCTGCTTCAGGCGATCGACCAGCACTGGCGCGAGCACCTGTCGGCGCTCGACTACCTGCGCCAGGGCATCCACCTGCGCGGCTACGCGCAGAAGAACCCGAAGCAGGAGTACAAGCGCGAGGCCTTCGAGCTCTTCTCGCTGATGCAGGAGCGCGTGCGCAACGATGTCACCCGGGTGCTGATGACGGTGCGGGTGCAGAGCGCCGAGGAGGCGCAGCAGGCCGAGGCCTCGATCGAGCAGCAACAGGCGCAGAGCTACGCGACGGCGAACTACACGCACGCCGAGTACAACCCGCAGGCGGTGTCCGACGACGCGGATCCGGAGTCGATCGCGCTGACGCTGCAGCAGGCGCCGGCGGCCGACACGCAGGGTCAGCAGCCGGTGCGCCGCTTCGGCGCGAAGATCGGGCGCAACGATCCCTGTCCCTGCGGTTCGGGCAAGAAGTACAAGAACTGCCACGGCAAGCTCGGCTGAGCGCCGAGCCCGCCGGGGTGCCGCCTTCACCGGCGGCGGATCACCCGCCCCCCGAGGCTTTCGGGGGGCGCCGGGTGCGGCCCCACGTAGGCCGCCCGAGGGCGGATCAACTGGCCGTGTTCGCGCTGCTCCAGCGCGTGCGCCAGCCAGCCGACGGTCCGTCCGAGCGCGAAGATCGAGAACGCGCTGCCCGTCGGCAGCCCCAACCGACGCTGCAACGCCACCAGGCCGTAGTCCAAGTTCGGTTCGAGCCCGGCCACCGATCGCGCCGCGAGCATCACCCGCCGCATCAACGGGTCGGGCGGCAGCGCGCGCAGGATCAGCCGGGCGCGCGGGTCGCCATCCGGATACAGCCGGTGTCCGAATCCCGGCAACCGGTTGTCGCGGGCGAGACGTCGGGCCAACGCCGATGCGATGGCGCGGCGCCCCGACAAGTCGTCGAGCATCGCGTCCACCTGCGCCGACATGCCGCCGTGCAGGCCCCCGGACAGCGCCGCCAGCCCGCCGATCACCGCGGCGCCCAGTTCCGCGCCGGTCGAGGCCACGCAGCGCGCGGTGAAGCTGCTCGCGTTGAGCTCGTGATCGGCGCACAGCACCAGCGCCTGTCGCAACGCCTGCGCTCCACCGGCGTCCACGCCCCAGTGGTCGGCGAGTTGCGCGTGGATCGGACGCCGGTCCGCCGGTGCGCCGGTCACCGTCGCCAGCATCAGGCGCACCAGCGTGCCGCAGGTTGACATCACGTGCGAGCGGCCCGCGCCCAGCGTCGCCGATCCGACACCGATCTGCCACGACGCGAACAGGGCGAGGCAGCGCGAGGGCGGCTCGAGGGCGGCCACCTGCGCCGCCTGCGTCCGCCAGGACCGCGGCAGCGCGGGCGGCGGACCGCCGAAAGCCTCGTCGCGCGTCGCCTGCCAGAGCAGGGCGGCGATGTCTTCCAGCGAGGCGGTCTGCGCCAGCTGTTCGAGCGGCTGTCCGCGATGGAAGATCCGGCCAGCGGGCTCGATCAGCGTCAGCGACGAAGGCATCACCGGCAGACCCCAGTCCAGCGCGAGCCCGGCCGCCTGCCGAGGCCGGCGGCCGTGTCCGCGTCGGTCGGCCAGCCGCCGCACGTCGACCTCACGGTACAGGCTGCGTCGGCTGCCCGGTTCGGGAATCGAGCCGAGCAGGCCCCGACTGACATAGGCGTACAGTGTCGCGCGGCTCACGCCCAATTGCCGGGACGCCTGCGCCGCATCGAGAAAGCCAGGACGGTTCATCGCATCCGTTCCAGGTTGATCGATCGAATCAATATTGACGATACCCGCGGCGACGATCCAGAGTGAGCCATCGCCGGCGCGGTTCGTGCCGGGAGCCACGAACCGTGAAGGAGGTCCGACATGGCGTCGCCGCAAACACCGCCGATGGCGTCGAGCGATGCCGCCGCCGCGTTGTGGCGCGACGCGGGGCTGGACCCCGCCGCGCTCGCGCGCCTGTCGCTGCCCGGTGCGACGCCGGTGCTGCCGTCGTCGTTCGCGGTGGACGTGGCCGCGCAGGCGAGCATCGGCGTGGCCGCACTGGCGGCCAGCGAGATCGGGCGCCTGCGGGGCGGTGGCGCGGCTCCGGTCGAGGTGCCCCGGGATGCCGCGGCGCTGGAGTGCAGCGGCCACTTCTCGATCGATGGCCGGGTGCCGGCCGTCTGGGACAAGGTCTCGGGCCTGTACCCCTGTGGCGCGGGTGGCCGTCGCGAGTGGGTCCGCATCCACGCGAACTTCGCCCATCACCGCGATGGCGCCCTGCGCCTGCTCGGCCTGCCTGCGGGTGACGACACCGGTCCGGCGGCGGTTCGCGAGGCCCTGACGCGGTGGCGGGCCGAGGACTTCGAGTCCGCCGCGGCGCGGGCGGGGCTGGTCGTCGCGGCCGCGCGCTCGTTCGACGACTGGGATGCGAGCCCGGCCGGACAGGCATTGGCGGGCCTGCCACTGATCACGCTCGAGCGGATCGGCGATGCGGACCCGATCCCCTTCACCGCGCTGCCGGATGCGGCGGCCGCGCCCCTGGCCGGCCTGCGCGTGCTCGACCTGACCCGCATCCTCGCCGGGCCGGTCTGCGGTCGAAGCTTGGCCGCCTACGGTGCCGACGTGATGCTGGTCAATTCGCCGCATCTGCCGAACATCGAAGCGATCGCCGACACCAGCCGGGGCAAGCTGTCGGTTCACCTGGATCTCGATCGGGCGCAGGAACGCGAGGCGCTCGGCGCGCTGGTGAGCCAGGCCCGTGTCTTCGTCCAGGGATACCGGCCGGGGGCCCTGGCGGCTCGCGGCTTCGACACCGAGGCCTTGATCCGGCGCCGGCCCGGTCTGGTGGTGGTGAACCTGAGTGCCTATGGACACGCCGGCCCGTGGGCCGATCGGCGCGGCTTCGATTCGCTGGTGCAGACCGCGACGGGCTTCAACCTCGCCGAGGCACAAGCCGCGGGTTCGGATGAGCCGCGCGCGCTTCCGGTGCAGATCCTCGACTACGCGTCCGGGTTCCTGATGGCCTTCGGCGCGCTGGCCGCGCTGCAACGGCAGGCGCGCGAGGGGGGCAGCTGGCAGGTGCGCGTCGCCCTGGCGCGCACCGGCCTCTGGCTGCGCTCGTTGGGTCGCGTGCCCGAGGGACTGAACGTGCCCCGCCCGAGCAGCGAAGGGCGCCTTCGGCCCTACGACAGCGGCTTCGGCCGTCTGATGGCGGCACCACACGCGGCACGCATCGGCGGGCGAGAGATGGCGGGCTCGCGACCCTCGATGCCGCCCGGTTCGCACCCGCCCCGCTGGCCCTGAGGCCGCCGCGCGCCACGCGCGTTCATTCGCCCAGAGGTTCGCAGGGCAGTCGGGCGGGCTCCTGCGCGAATCGTTCGAACGCCTCCACCAGGCGTTCGCATTCGGCGATCGCCCGACGCCACTGCCGGATCCGGGCGTCGTGGTCGGTTCCGAAGCGGTGGAAATCCTGCCTTTCCGGCAGGCGACCGCCCGGCAGTCTCGCGAGCAGCTCCGGCGAGGGCGCGATCACGACCACGTTCTCCAGCCAGCCGCGGGACCGCGCGCCCAGCGCGTGTCGGCGCCAGGGCAGGAACTTGTCGAACCAGCCCGCGGTGAGGCGGGGCCCGAAGTGCGGGATCAGCACCAGGCCATCGAGCCGCTGCCAGTGCCACACGACGTGGTAGTCGATGAGTCCGCCATCCCAATAGGCGCCCGGGGGCGCACGGACGATGTCGTTCACCGGTTCGGCCACCAGCGGGATGCTGCCCGAGGCGAGCAGCGCGTCCTCGAGGTTGTCCGCTTCCAGCGGCACGGCCTGCGTGTCGAATCGGTCGTTCGGCGTCGCGGCGGTGATCGTTCGCCCGGGTTGCGTCGCGAAGACGACCCGCTGCAGGTGCCGGGCGAGTCCGTCGCGCGAAAGCGCATTCGCGAACGCCGCGTGCGCGAACCGCGTTCGCGACCGGGCGCTGCGCGAGCGCGTCGCCCGCGCCGTGATCACCTGCAGGCAGACGGTGGGATCCCCGTCCCTCAGGAAGTCGACGGGATCGCCACCGATCGTGGCGCGAACCACTTCGCGACAGGTCTGCGAGACCTGCGCGGCGCTCGGCCTGGCTGGATAGCGCTGGATCTCCAGGTAGGCTTCCTGCAACCGCTGGAGTGCGGGCCCCGGACGTCGCTGGGCCGCGGCGGCCATGCGCCAGGCGCCGATCGAGGCACCGACCAGGGTCCGGGGTCGGGGCGCCCGTGGCAGGAACTCGCCGAACAGGTGGTGATCCAGCGGCAGCAGCGCGAGGCCCTTCGGACCGCCGGCGGCCGCGGCCACGCCGACGATCGACTGGGGCGTCAGGCCGTCCCGCGCGAGCAGTCGCCGCGCCCGCGCACCGGCGAGCACCCGGATCGGGGAACTCACGGCAGCGATGTCACTTCGGCTCGACCGGCTCGGCGCGCGGCGGGCGAGGGCGGCTGTGCAGCTTGTGCATCGCGGCTTCGAGATGACCGGCGAGGGCATCGGGCGCGATCACCAGCGAACGACGCAATTCGTCCTCGATCGCGGTGAGTTCGTCCCGGCGCGGCGCGTGCAGCACGAAGTCGGCCACCTCCTGCTGCAGCCCGAGCGTGCGGGGATGCCCGATGCCCAGGCGCAGCCGCCAGAACGCCGGCGTGCCGAGCGCCTGGGCGATGTCCTTGAGTCCGTTGTGTCCGGCCGCGCCCCCGCCCAGCTTCATCTTGCTGGACCCGGGGGGCAGGTCGAGTTCGTCGTGGACCACCAGGATCTCGTCGGGCGCGATCCGATAGAACCCCGCCAGCGCCGCGACCGCGCGCCCCGAGCGGTTCATGTAGGTGCCTGGCTTGAGCAGCCACACCGACGCGCCCGACAGGGTCGCGCGGGCCACCTCGCCGTGGAACTTCGCCTCCCGCGCGAAGCGGCCGCCGTGTTCGCGCGCGAGGGCGTCGACCCACCAGAAGCCGGCGTTGTGCCGGGTGTGTTCATACTCCGGCCCGGGGTTGCCCAGGCCGACGATCAGGCGGATGGCGGACATCAGGTGCGTGGGTGAGCGGCGCGACCCGCAAGCCTACCGCAAGCCGGCGCCCGTGCCGGTGGCCATCCTCGTGAGCGTTGCGTCGACCCGCAGCTCCTCCAGGCCGCTGGCCGACAAGGACTCGCGGGCCGTCATCACCAGGCGCAGGCCGCCGGATTCGCCGGCAACGCCGGCGAGCCAGTCCATGGCGGCCGGGGGCAGCCGGTGGGCCTCGTGAACCACCAGCACGCCGTGGTGCCGGTCCAGCCGTTGCAGCAACCGGCTGAACGCCGCGGCCCGGCCCGGGGGTTCCTGGAGGGGGGCACCCTGCGTCGGCCAAGGCCAGTCGCGCGCCTCGACCTGCCAGGCGCCGCCAGCGAACCGGTCGGCGAGCACCGGAATGGCGCGCGTCACCAGTTGCCGGGCGTCGTCGATCCGTCGGGCCACGAGCACCAGGCGAGGATGGCGTTGCAGGCGTCGGATCAGCTCGGGCAGCGCAGGGTGTTGCGATGCCAGCAGCGCCTGTTCGTCCGGGCCGCCCTCGGGATCCAAGATGTCCGCCGGCTCGTCGACGTCCGGCGCGCTCAGGAAGGCATAGCCCTGCGAATCGGACTCGAGCAGCACCGGAGTGAACTGGTAGCCGCGCCGCGGCACGGTGCCGATCGCGCGGGCGCCGATCAATCGACGCAGCGCCCACACCTGCACCTGCAGGTTGTTCGGTTCGACCGCGAGCCCCGACCAGACGCGTCGGTAGAGCTCGGCCTTGCCGACCACCTCGGGGCGCTGCTCGATCAGCGTGAGCAGCACGTCGAAGGCACGTCCGCCGATGCCGGTGTCGTGCCCGTCGATCAACAATTGGCGGGTGGCGAGCCTGACCTCGCAGCGGGATCGCGTGCGTGTCATCGAATTAATGGGTTTTAATACAGATGTCTCGAATGTAAGACTATTGTAAGCCCGTGAACGGGACTTTCCGATGAGCAGGAACGACAGTGACGATTCGGGCGATGGCCCGTCTGATCGAGGGCGGCACGGTGGCGACGTATAGAAATCGGCAGGAAGCGGATTCGGCGATCGAGGCGATCTGGGTGGAGGTGTTCGGGTCGGTGTCCGAGGCGTTGCGCCGACAGATCGGCGAGGCGATCGATGAGGCCGCGCCGATGCTGGCCGACCGGTTCTACGAGCGGCTTCTCGTCGACGAACGCGCCAGCCGTTTCCTGGACCATGCGTTGGTGAACCGACGCCTGCGGGCGTCGTTGGCCCAGTGGGTGCGCCGTCTCTTCGCGCCCGGCGTGGACGCGCCGACGGCGATCGCCGATCAGCGCCGGGTCGGCGAGGTGCACGCGCGGATCGGCGTGTCGATCGATCTCGTCTCGCAGGGCGCCCGCACCTTGCGGCGCGGCATCGGCGAGCGGCTGGCCACGCTGGCGTTGCCGCACGGGGAACTGGTGTCGGCGGTCCACTACGTGCACGAACTCATCGACGTCGCGCTCGACACGATGAACGCCGCGTACGAGCACAACGCGGCGCGGATGGCCCGCAACGACGAGGCCTATCGGCTGATCTTCCTGAACCAGGACCTGAAGGCCGAGCGGGAGCGCCAACGTTCCGAGCTGCTCGAGTGGGCGCAGCGCATCCTGATGCGCTACTACTGGGAACCTTCCGCGAGCGGCGGCGCCGCGGACGACTTCCATCACTCCCAGTTCGGTCTGTGGCTGCAGCACAAGGCCTCGCTGTTGTTCGAGGGTGCGCCGGAGATCGACAGCATCCAGGCGCACATCGCGGTGATCGAATCGCAGTTGCTGCCCGAGCTCGGGCAACTGCGCGAATCGCCCGACGGCGCCCGCCCCGTCGTGGCCGCGATCAACCAGCGGGTCGATGCGATCAAGTCGCTGCTCGGTGTGATGTTCGACCGCTTCATCGAGGCCGAGGACGGCCGGGACACCGCGACGCGCCTGCTCAACCAGCGCTATGTGCCCTCGGTGCTCAAGCGCGAGATCGAGCTGGCGCGCCGGCATGGCACCACGTTCAGCCTGATCCTGGTCGTGGTCGATCGCTTCGAGGCCTTGCGCGACATCGGCGGGATGGACGCGGCCGACGCGGCGGTGGCTCGGGCGGCCGAGGTGATCAACGAGTTCGTGGGTGCGGGCGATTTCGCGTTCCGGATCGGCGAGGATCAGTTCCTCGCGGTGATCGTCGAAGCCGGGGAGCGGGAGGCCGAGGCGGCGGCGCAGGCGCTTCGTTCGCGCATCGGCGACGATCCCGTTCGCCTGCCCCGTGGCATCTCGACCTCGCTCACCGTCAGCGTCGGGACGGCCACCTTCGACGGCCATCCGGACTACCAGCACCTGATCGATCGTGCCCGTGACGACTGGCGTTCGCGCCGGCAGACGGGCGGCGATGAGGCGCTCAGCGCGCTTCGAGCGTGACGCGCGGCGCGTCGGGCACCTCGTCACCACGAGCCCGCACGCGCAGCCAGACCCACATCGACTCGATGCCGCCGGCTGACCGGGGGATCTCCAGCGCGAGCCCGCGCAAGCCGCTCATGCGGGCCATCGACTCGACGATCTCGCCGGCGCTCGCGAGCGCCCGGCCACCCTGGCCGATCGAATCGATCTCGTGCGTGAGCCGGGATCCGACTTCCACCCCCAGCCAGGCAAGGCGGGTCGGTTCGACGCCCGTGATGCGCAGCAGCCAGGGGCCCGATGCGTCGGACGGGCAGGTGCCCGTCACCACACGGAACACGAACCGCCACTCGGGTGCCGAGCCGTCGATGCGCGCCGATGACGACCACGGCGCGCCCGCCGTCAGCACCAGGGGCGTCGCGGCCTTCACGAGCTCGAGATCCATCGCGTTGGTTTGCATCACCCACCGAGCGTAGTGTGGTGGGGGCTGAAAAGTCCTTTAGGGCCGGTCCAAGCCCGGCCCGACGCGATCCTCAGAGGAAGCCCAGATGCCGAACGCTGAAGTTCGTCAGGTTCGGCAGCACCGTGGCGAGGTCGGTGGCCGACACGCCGTACCAGGTGGCCAGCGTCGCGGCGTACTGGTCCACCGAGGTGCTGGGCAGCAGCCTTCCCTGGCCCACGTCCTCCGGCGTGCCGAGCTCCACGCGCGGGAAGGTGCCGTAGAGCTCCGCGCCCTTGACCGCGCCGCCCAGCACGATGTGGTGCGATCCCCAGCCGTGGTCCGAGCCATCGCCGTTGCTGGTGAGCGTGCGGCCGAAGTCGGACGCGGTGAAGGCCGTGACCTTGTCGCTGATGCCGAGTTCGACCATCGCGTCGTGGAAGGCGCCGAGCGCGGCGTCCAGCGTCGTGTGCAGTCCCGGCTGCGTCGCGGTCAGGTTGTCGTGGTTGTCGAAGCCGCCGAGCGAGACGAAGAAGGTCTGCCGGCGCATGCCCAGGCTGCCGCGCGCGGAGATGATCCGCGCCACCGCCTTCAACTGGTCGGCCAGCGTGTTGCCGCTCGGGAAGGCGGTCGAGATCGGGGGGGCGGCCGCGAGCGCGGACGCGAGCTGTGCGTTGGCGTCCAGCGAGCGACGCACCACCGCCGCGTGATCGGACTTCATCAAGGCCTGGCTGGTCGTTGCGGTCGAACCGGTGATCAGTGAACGCAGGGCGGCCGGCCCGCTGCTCGAACCGAACAGCGTGCCCCCGGTGGCGCCGTTGATCGACACGGTGACCGTGTCGTTGGCGTTCACCTGGAACTGGATCGTCTGCTGGCCCGATGCCCACACCGCCGCGCCCGCGGCCGAGATGCTGGTGAACACGGCCTGGCTGTTTCGCGAGAGCATCAGGTCGCCGAAGCGACCGCCCCAGCCGGACGGGGCGCCTTCCGGTGCGAGCGACTGCCACACCGACTGCTGGTCGTTGTGCGAGAAGAGCTTCGGGGGCAGCGGCACCGTGCCGGCCCGGTACTGCGCCAGCGTCGTCGGCACCACCAGCGGTCCGACGTTGGCGATGAGCGCGGCACGGCCCTGCTCGAACAGCGTGCGCACTCGGGCGAGCTCCGTGGGCAGCGCGATCTGCCGACCATCGGGCAGCGGGGTCCTCGGGCGGATCTGCACGAGCGACTCGCGCGCGCGAGCGATCGGCGTCGGCGGGGTCGCCCGCGCGGCCGCATACGTGTTGTACGAGACGGTGTCGTAGGGCACGACGGTGTTCGCGTTGTCGTTGCCGCCGGCCAGGAACACGCAGACCAGCGCGCGGTAGTCCTCGTTGCTCTGTGCGGCGGCCTGGCCGATCGCGGCGAGATTCAGTGCCCAGCCGCTGGCCGAGCCGAGCGCGGCAAGACCGCCGAATCGTTGCAGGAAGGCGCGGCGTGCGGGCTGGCCGAGCGTGCGATCGAGTGCCTGGGTGAAGGTCGGGGCGAGACGGGAGCGGTCCATGGTCGGTTCCTTCAGCGCAGCACGAGGTAGTCGGGACTGGCCATCGTCAGGAAGATGGCGAGCTTGGCGCGGTTCGCACGGCTGTTGGCCGCCGTGATCGCGATCGCCGCGACCGCGTCGCGGATCTGGCGCCGGGTGGTGTCGGTCATCTGGCCGTGGGTGAGCAAGAGGTCCATCCGCTCGACCAGCGCGTCGGGGTTGTCGGCGATCGCCATCTCGGCGCTGTAGTCGGCCTCGATGTCACGCACCCCCTGGAAGGGCGAATTGCCGGCCCCGGACTGAATCACCGACTGCAGGTAGTTCAGGTAACCCGCCACCGAGGTCTCGGTGGTGATCTGGAACTCGGGGCCCACCCCGCCGGCCGCGGCGGTCTGTGTGCCCGGGGGCACGTAGCCGGGGCGATAGAAGTTGAACACCGAGGGTGCCCGCATCGGCTGCTGCGCGAGCCGGTTGGCCGGGTTCTCGGTGTTGTCCATCAGGAAGCGGCCCGAGGCCGAGCGCGCGTTGAATGCCCGCATCCAGTTGGCCAGTCGCACCACCGGCTCGCGCAGCCGACCGCCCAGCGGTTCGCTCGACGCCGTCGCGTCGCGAGCCTCGGCGTCGAGCAGCACGGCCCGGATCACCGCCTTCATGTCGCCGCGCACGCCGCGCCCGTTGTTCGCGAAGGCGGCCGCCACCCGCCCGACGTAGGCCGGGCTCGGGTTGCTCTTGACCAGGCGCTGGATCAGCTGGCGACCGATGAAGGGGCCGACGTTCGGGTGCGCCACCAACGTGTCCAGCGCGATCCGCAGGCTCGTGTCGGGCGATGGCGTGCCTTGCGAGGGCACCGTCACGCCGAGAAATCGCTTTTCCGACGTCGAGTGGTGCTGCGGATAGCCTTGCATCGGCAGCGTGTCGCGATTCGGGTCGCGTGCGTTCGCGCGTCCCTGGAAGCGCGCGTCGGTGGTGTCGGGCCCCGCCCATGAGAATCCGGTGAACACCTTGGCCAGGCCGCTGATGTCGTCGTTGGTGTAGGTCTCGATCGGCTTGCCATTGGCGGTCTTCGTCGTGCCGTCGGTGTTCAGCTGGTACAGCCCGATCGTGAACAGCTGCATCACCTCGCGGGCGAAGTTCTCGTCGGGCAGCCGGCCGCGGGTGGGGTCTTCCTTCTGATTGCGCAGGTGCGACAGGTAGATGCCCATCATCGGGTG
>WBZM01000282.1_pt1 | contig 78749 bp, 77 predicted proteins | sample 5204271 | NCBI WGS metagenome assembly WBZM01 (sample SAMN12344346, study PRJNA552823) | activated sludge metagenome | biome: Activated sludge suspended growth; feature: Nitrification reactor; material: Wastewater; isolation source: activated sludge from nitrification reactor of wastewater... | reverse complement strand
TTGAAGTTCGGTGCCCCGCCCTTGCAATTCGAAAGCACGGTCGAGGTGGTCGGCGCCACGCTTGCTGGCAATCAGTTGACCGCAGGTCTCTGGGCGGGCGTGATCGGCCTGATCCTCGTGATGGTCTACTGCTTGGTCTATTACCGAGGTCTGGGCATCGTGGTGGTGGCCTCGCTGTTCGTCGCGGGCATCATCACCTATGCGATGGTGCTGATCTTGGCACGCACAGCTGGCTTTACCCTGACCTTGCCCGGCATCGCTGGTCTGATCGTGGCAGTCGGGATCACCGCAGACTCATTCATCGTGTACTTCGAACGCATCCGAGATGAGATGCGGATGGGCAAGTCGATGCGGGTTGCGGTCGAGACCGGATGGGTGAAGGCACGAAACACCTGTCTTGCGGCCGACGCCGTGTCACTCCTTGCCGCAATCGTGCTCTTCATCTTTGCGATCGGTGTGGTCAAGGGCTTTGCCTTCGCGCTCGGGCTGAGCACGATCATCGATGTCGCTGTCTTCTTCTGGTTCACGAAACCAATGGTGAGCCTCTTGGCGAGACGCGAGTTCTTCAACTCAGGGCATCGTCTCTCGGGGCTCTCGGATGAGTCCTTGGGCATAGATCAAGAGCCAGCGCTGGTTGGAGGTAAGGCCTGATGGGTAAGTTCTCGCGACTCGGCAACGACCTGTACGAAGGCAATGTCTCGGTCGATTTCGTTCATCGACCGTGGCGTTGGTATGCACTCTCCGGCATCTTCATCGTGCTCGCCTTCACCGGACTGTTCTTCAGGGGACTCAACCTAGGTGTGGAGTTCCAAGGCGGCACCGAGATGAAGATCGACGTGCCCAGCAGCATGGTCAACCAAAAGACCGTCGACGAAGTGCGTACCGCAGTTGCAGGGGCAGGGGTGACTGGAGCGGAGAGCCCAATCGTCAACACCTCTGGCAGCCAAGGGCTCTTGGTGCGTACCGAGCAACTCAGCAACAAAGAAGCCGTCAAGGTCGCAGAGGTGATCGCCGAAGTCACCAATGTGGACCCCAAGACCAAGATTTCGACCAATGACGTCGGGGCGAGTTGGGGCAAGCAGGTCGCCGATCGGGCGATCCAGGGTCTGATCGTCTTCGTGGTCGGCGTGATCTTGTTCATCTGGGCATATTTCCGCGAATGGAAATTCTCTGCCGGGGCCATTGTGGCGCTATTCCACGACATCTTGATCACCGTGGGCATCTATGCGTTGTCCGGCTTTGAAGTCACACCCGCGACCGTCACGGGCTTCTTGACCATCTTGGGTTTCTCGCTCTACGACACCGTCGTGGTCTTCGACAAGGTCCGTGAAAACACCAAGGACATGCGCTCCAGTCGACGTTCGTACGCCGATCTCGCCAACCTCGCGGTCAATCAGACCTTGGTGCGATCGATCAACACCTCGATCGTCGCCCTGCTTCCTGTCGCTGCGATCCTCTATGTGGGTGTGACCACGCTCGGGTCTGGGTCATTGAAGGATCTTGCCTTGGCTTTGTTCATCGGTATGGCGACCGGAGCCTATTCCTCGATCTTCATTGCGCCGTCGGTCCTGGTGCAACTGAAGTCACGGGAGAAGGAAGTCAGCGAGCAGGATCGGCGAGCAAAGGCGCGAGCCAAGCGCGATGCCGATCGCTATGCAAATGTGCCGGCCTTTGCCGAAGGCATGCCCGTGGGTGAGGCTGCGGCAGGGGAGCCAGTCGAAGAAGGCATGGAAGCACGGATTTCCCAGCCACAGTCGCGACCAAGCCAAAGCGGGCGCCCCGTAGCCGGGGCCGGACGTGAAGTGCCTGAGCCCAAGCGGCCGGTTGAGGAGTCGAAGTCGGCCAACCGCAATCAGCCGACCAAGCAGCCGCGCTCGAAACGCAACAAGTAGACAGGGGCTTTGATGTCACGTGCCCAGCTGATCATGTCGCAGATCCGTGACATCGAGGATTTCCCCCAGCCTGGAGTGACCTTCAAAGACATCACGCCGATGTTGGCGGATCCTTCGGGTCTGCGTGCCTGCATCCAAGAGTTGGCGCAGGGAGGCCGGGATCAAGCCGGTCAGGCAACTGTCACCAAGGTGATGGGCCTTGAAGCACGTGGCTTCATCCTTGGGGGAGCGGTGGCTGCTGAGCTGGGAGTTGGTTTTGTGCCCGGACGCAAGGCGGGCAAGTTGCCTCATGAGACTCATTCGATCCCCTATGCGCTCGAGTACGGCGAGGAAACCTTGGAGATGCATGTTGACGCGATTCGCCCTGGCGAGCGGATCCTGATCGTTGACGACGTCTTGGCCACTGGAGGCACCGCGAAGGCGGCCGCGGAGTTGATCAGGCAAGCGGGCGGCGTGGTTCACGCAATTTCTGTGGTCCTGGAGTTGGCCTTTCTGGCTGGCAGGTCGGTTGTTCCTGACATCCCCTTGCATGTGATTCACCGAGTTGAGTGATTGCCTCATAGACTGGGCTGATTGAGTCGAGCACCCAGTCGGGATGCAGATCAGCAGATGGGAGGCGACATGACCGAAGACCAGTCGATCGGCCATTCAACGCCGCCTCAATCTGATCCAACCGTCAGCCAGGGCGCGGCGGCAGAGCGATCCCCAACTCTCACCGGTCGAGGGATGCGGGCGCGGCTGGCCCGCATCGGCACCGGCAAGTCGCAGAGCAATCCAGAGTTGGAGCCCCTCTTCCGCGTGGTGCGCGCCAACCATCCCCGGGCAGACTTGGCCTTGCTGGAGCGCGCCTACAACACCGCCGAGAAATATCATCGTGGCCAAAGGCGCAAGAGCGGTGATCCCTACATCACCCATCCTCTTGCCGTCACCACGATCCTGGCTGACATCGGCATGACTGAGCCCACCTTGGTCGCGGCTCTACTGCACGACACTGTCGAAGACACGCCGTACACCCTCGATGAGCTGCGTCGCGATTTCGGTGACGAGGTGGCTCTGCTGGTCGATGGGGTCACCAAGCTCGACAAGGTGAAATACGGCGACTCCGCCCAGGCAGAGACCATCCGCAAGATGGTGGTTGCGATGAGTCGCGATGTGCGAGTCCTGGTGATCAAGTTGGCTGACCGACTCCACAACATGCGCACCCTGCGCTTTGTGCGACAAGAGACCCAAGAGCGCAAGTCGCGCGAGACACTTGAGATCTTTGCGCCACTCGCCCATCGCATGGGCATGAACACCATCAAGTGGGAGCTCGAAGATCTGGCCTTCGCCACCTTGCATCCCAAGGTGTACGACGAGATCGTGCGGCTGGTCGCCGAGCGTGCCCCGATGCGCGAGCAATTCCTCAACGACGTGATCAAACAGGTCGAAGACGATATGCGGCTGGCGAAGGTCAAGGCCACGGTGACCGGTCGGCCCAAACACTATTACTCGATCTACCAGAAGATGATCCATGGTGGTCGTGAGTTCAGTGACATCTACGACCTGGTCGGCATCCGGATCTTGGTCGACTCCGACAAAGACTGCTACGCCGCAATGGGCGTGCTCCACAATCGCTGGAGCCCTCTGCCCGGGCGTTTCAAGGACTATGTCGCGATGCCGAAGTTCAACATGTACCAATCGCTGCACACGACGGTGATCGGGCCTTCAGGCAAACCAGTCGAGATGCAGATCCGCACCTTCGCGATGCATCGACGTGCGGAGTACGGCGTGGCTGCGCACTGGAAATACAAAGAAGACTCCCGCAAGTCCGACGAGCCCAGCGCCAGCAAGCCCGACTATGAGATGCAGTGGATCAAGCAACTCATGGACTGGCAAGAAGACGTCGGCGACTCCGAGGAGTTCTTGGACTCCCTGCGCTTCGAGGTGGGCAGCCCGCAGGTCTATGTGTTCACGCCGCGTGGAGATGTGAAGGGTTTGCCAGTGGGCTCCACGCCCGTCGACTTCGCCTATGCCGTGCACACCGAGGTCGGCCATCACACAATCGGCGCGCGGGTCAATGGGCGACTCGTGCCGCTTGAGTCGGCTCTGGAGCATGGCGATGTCGTGGAGGTGTTCACCTCGAAGTCGCCAAATGCTGGGCCAAGTCGCGACTGGCTGAGTTTTGTGCGCTCCCCACGTGCGCGCAGCAAGATCAGGGCGTGGTTCACCAAAGAACGCCGCGACGAAGCCGTCGAGCTTGGCCGGGATTCCTTGGCCAAGCAGATGCGCAAGGAAGGTGTGGGCATCAAACGGGTGATGACCCATGAGGCCCTCACCCAAGTTGCCCAAGACATGCGTTTGGCCGACATCACCGCGCTCTATGCCGCTGTCGGTGAAGGCAATCTCGCCGCCAAGACCGTGGTGCGCAAGGTGATTGAAGTGTCTGGTGGCGTGCTTGGCACAGCCGAAGACCGTGCCGAAGCTGTCTCGATCACCAGACCCAGACGGGCTTCCGGCAAGTCGAGTGCAGCCAATCCTGGGGTGATCGTCAAGGGGCAGACCGATCTCCTCGTGAAGCTCGCACGCTGCTGCACGCCCGTACCCGGTGATGAGATCTTGGGCTTCATCACCCGAGGAGACGGCGTTTCAATCCACCGTCGCGATTGCACCAATGCCAAGGATCTGGAGACTAAGCCTGATCGTCTGGTCGAGGTGGAATGGGCCGCCACCACCCAGGCGACCTTCTTGGTGCAGATCATGGTCGAGGCCCTTGACCGGTCGCGCTTGCTCTCCGACATCACCATGACGCTGGCAGACCAGCACGTGAACATCCTGTCGGCGTCACTGAGCACCGGGCATGACCGGATCGCGCGCAGCAAGTTCACCTTCGAAATGGGTGACCCCAAGCATCTGGGCGCAGTGCTCAAGGCAGTGCGCCAAGTCGACTCGGTGTACGACGCCTATCGCATCACTCAGTGAAGTCCGAGGCAGCCTTCTGGGCCATCTCCAAGAAGGCCTTGCGGCCTTCGAGATCAGCGGTGAGCTTCTTGACTCGATTTTGATCACCCTTGGCTTGGGCGGCCTCGATGTCCGCCTCGATCTGGGTGATCGCCGCTTGGAGTTGACCGATCATGCTGTCGGCGCGAGCGGACTTCTCTGGGTCGCTGCGCTTCCACTTCTCGTCCTCGAGTGCACGGATAGCCTGTTCGACCTTGCGCATGCGCCCCTCGAGGGTCTTGATCTGATCGCGAGGCACCTTGCCAATGGCCTCCCAGCGATCGGCCACGTCACGGAAGGCCTTCTTGGCGGCCTCCAGATCGGTGATCGGCAAGATCGCCTCTGCCTCTTCGAGCAACTTGACCTTGAGGTCGGCATTGGCTTGATATTCGCGATCGATCTCGGCGTTGGCCGCGTCTCTGGCGCCGAAGAATGCATCCTGGGCAGCGCGGAAACGGGCCCAGAGCTCAGTTTCCTGATCGCGCTGCGCGCCACCAGCAGACTTCCATTCCTGCATCAACGCCCTGAACTTGGCGGCCGTCGGACCCCAGTCAGTGGAGCCCGCGAGAGCTTCGGCCTCCTTGACCAATCGGGCCTTGACCACGCCAGCCGATTCACGCTGTTCATTGAGTTCGGTGAAATGGGTCTTGCGGGCCTTGGTGTACGTCGTACGTGCCGAGGAGAAGCGATGCCACAACTCATCGTCGGCATTGCGCTCAAGACGCGGGAGGGCCTTCCACTCGTCGAGGAGGTCACGCAGGCGGGTGACGCCATTGCGCCAGTCCTTGCCCTTGGCGATGGTCTCCGCCTCGGCCACGATCTCCTGCTTGCGGGTCCGGCTCTCCTCAAGCTTGCGGGCGCGATCCTCACGCCGCTGGTTGCGCTGGAGACCAATGAGGGGCCCCAAGGCATCGAGTCTGGCAATCAGTGCCTGGATGTCTCCGACGGCTGCTGCATCTCGGACGAGAGCACTGACCTTGTTGACCGACTCCACTGCCTTGTCAGGGGCGAGGGCGCCAGCCCTGATGCGCTTCTCCAGGAGTTGGACCTCCACTGCCAAGCCGTCATAACGCTTGGTGAAGAAGTCAAGAGCCTCCTGCGGGCTGCCTTCGGGATATTGGCCCACGGCACGCTCGCCGCCGGCCTCCTTGACATAGACAGTGCCGTCTTCGCCGACGCGTCCCCACTCAGAGACTGCAGGGGGCGGGGTTGGGGTGTCATTTGTCGGTCACGAGCGGGCTCCTGAATGCCGAACTAGGCTGGGGCGAGTTGCACTACACATCGTACGCATCCAGCGACTGTCATGTGCGAACAGACTAGTTGCTGTCGACGAGCAGCGGACCGAGCCAAGTAGGCTAGGGGGGTCCGTGTCGAAAGTTCAGGAGTGCCTCGCGTGCTGATTGCCGGTTTCCCCGCTGGTCCATGGGGCACCAATTGCTATGTCGTCGCCACCGGTCCCGGCACCGAGTGTGTCGTGATCGATCCGGGCAAAGACTCCACCGCAGGGGTCGATCAGGTGGTGCGCGAGCACAAGTTGAAGCCGGTGTCGGTGCTGGTGACTCACGGGCACATCGATCACATGTGGTGCGTGGCGCCGGTTGCCGGCACCTACGACGCGACCGCGTGGATTCACCCCAATGACCGCCACCTGCTCAGCGATCCGCTCAGTGGCATGAGCAGGGAGTCCGAGCAGATGCTGCTCGGAGGCAACTACTCATTCGTGGAGCCCGACGACGTACGCGAGTTGGCTGATCTGCAGACCATTGAGTTGGCCGGATTGGACTTCGTGGTCGACCATACGCCAGGACACACGCAAGGGTCGGTGACCTTCCGCACCCCATATGGCGAGCAAGACATCTCGGAGATCATGTTTTCAGGAGACCTGCTCTTTGCCGGGTCGATCGGACGCACCGACCTGCCAGGTGGTGACCATCCCTCGATGTTGCGCAGCCTTCGCGAGAAAGTGTTGACCCTGCGAGATGACATCGTGGTGCTGCCGGGTCACGGTGATCAGACCAGCATCGGACGTGAGCGCGCCACCAATCCATTCCTCCTTGACCTGATCGACGACCAGGACGGCACGACCGCTCCGATCACCAGAGGCTTGTGACATGCTGCCGAAACTGAGCGCTCCAAAGGGAGTGCCTGAATACCTGCCGCCCACCTCGGCCGAATGGTTGTTGATCAAGGAAGCCTTGGCTCAACCAGCCGTCAACGCTGGCTATGGCTATGTCGAGTTGCCGATCTTCGAAGACACCGCGCTTTTCGTGCGAGGGGTCGGGGAGTCCACTGACGTGGTCTCCAAGGAGATGTACACCTTCACCGATCGCGGCGGGCGCTCTCTCACGCTGCGCCCTGAGGGCACGGCCGGGGTGATGCGTTGCGTGATCGAGCATGGCCTCGATCGCGGACAACTGCCGGTGAAGTTGTGGTACGCCGGGCAATGCTTCCGCGCCGAGCGACCCCAAGCAGGTCGTTATCGGCAATTCCACCAGTTCGGGATCGAGGCCATCGGATCTGATGATCCGGCCGTTGACGCCGAGGTGATCACGATTGCCGATGACGGCTATCGAGCCGTCGGCTTGCGCGAGCATCGCATCGACCTCACCTCCCTGGGTTGCGCGCAGTGCCGCCCGGCCTACCGCGAGTTGCTCGTCGGATTCCTCGATGGTCTCGACCTCGATGAGGCCACCCGAGAACGAGCCAAGATCAACCCGTTGCGCGTGCTCGACGACAAACGCGAGTCGGTGCGGGCACAACTGGAGAATGCCCCGCTGATGGCCGACAACCTGTGCGCCGACTGCTCCGATCACTTCGGCACAGTGCGCGAGTTGCTCGACAGCTACAACGTGAACTACACCCTGGCACCTCGCCTGGTCAGGGGCCTCGACTACTACACCCGCACCACCTTCGAGTTCGTCCACGAAGGACTCGGAGCTCAATCCGGCATTGGTGGCGGCGGTCGCTATGACGGGCTGATGAGTGAGCTGGGTGGCCAAGACCTCTCCGGGATCGGCTTCGGGCTGGGGCTTGACCGCACCTTGCTGGCAGCACAGGCAGAGGGGCGTCAACTCGCCCCGGAGTCGCGCCTTGACTGCTTCGTGGTGCCCCTCGGTGAAGTTGGCACCAAGGCTGCCGAGTTGGCAACGCGGCTGCGGCGCGCAGGCATCCGGACTGACCTGTCCTTCGGCACTCGCGGCCTACGCGGGGCCATGAAGGCTGCTGATCGCTCTGGTGCACCCTGGGTGATCATCCTCGGTAGCAGTGAGCTGGAAGCAGGCAATTGCCAGCTGAAATCCATGAAGACCGGTGAGCAGATCGCCGTACCCCTGACAGACATCGAAACTTCCTTGAAGGAGAAGCTCTCTTGATGCGCACGCACGACGCAGGCAGCCTGCGTTTGGACCACGTCGGTCAAACAGTCACCCTGGCTGGGTGGGTGGCCCGGCGCCGAGACCACGGTGGGGTGGCCTTCATCGACCTGCGCGAGTCATCAGGCGTCTGCCAGGTGGTGATCGACGAGGAGATGGCCGATCGCCTCCGCAATGAGTTCTGCATCCGCGTGACCGGCAAGGTGGAGCGCCGCCCAGAAGGCAATGCCAATCCAAATATCGGCTCCGGTGACATTGAGGTCATCGCGGGGGAGCTAGAGATCCTCAGCGAGGCCGCTGTCTTGCCCTTCCCGATCGACGATCATCTTGAGGTTGGTGAAGAAGCCCGCCTGAGGCATCGCTATCTCGACCTTCGTCGTACGGCGCCAGCTGCCGCGATCCGGCTGCGCAGCGAGGTCAGCAAGACCGCTCGAGCCGTGCTCGATCGACATGATTTTGTCGAGATCGAAACCCCCACCCTGACCCGGTCTACCCCCGAGGGCGCGCGCGACTTCTTGGTGCCGGCTCGTCTCCGACCCGGGAGTTGGTATGCCCTCCCGCAGAGCCCGCAGTTGTTCAAGCAATTGCTCATGGTTGCGGGGATGGAGCGCTATTACCAGATCGCTCGCTGCTATCGCGACGAGGATTTTCGTGCTGACCGCCAACCGGAGTTCACCCAACTCGATCTAGAGATGAGCTTTGTCGACCAGGACGACGTGATCGCGCTGACCGAGGAGATCCTGGTCGCCATCTGGAAGCTGATCGGTCACGAGATCACGACTCCGATCCCGCGGATGAGCTATGCCGAGGCAATGAGGCGATTTGGCTCAGACAAGCCCGACCTGCGAATGGGACATGAGTTGGTCGAATGCACCGACTTCTTCGCAGACACCACCTTCCGGGTCTTCCAAGCGCCCTATGTGGGGGCGGTCGTGATGCCTGGGGGTGCCTCCCAGCCGCGTCGCCAACTCGATGCCTGGCAGGAATGGGCCAAACAGCGTGGCGCCAAGGGCCTGGCCTATGTGCTCGTGCAAGAAGACGGCCAACTCACTGGTCCGGTGGCAAAGAATCTCACCGAGACCGAGACCGCCGGGCTGGCCAGCCACGTCGGCGCCAAGCCAGGTGACTGCATCTTCTTCGCGGCCGGACCAGCCAAGTCGAGCCGGGCACTGCTCGGGGCGGCCCGCCTTGAGATCGGTCGGCGTTGTGAGCTCATCGATGAGAGCGCCTGGGCTTTCGTCTGGGTTGTCGATGCGCCCCTGTTTGAGCCCGCAGACGACGCGACCGCTGCGGGTGATGTAGCCGTCGGCAGCGGCGCCTGGACCGCCGTACATCATGCCTTCACCGCACCCCAGCGACTCGAAGATCTTGACTCTGACCCGGGCAGTGCGCTGGCTTGGGCCTACGACATTGTCTGCAATGGCAACGAGCTTGGCGGAGGATCGATCAGAATCCACAACCAAGACGTGCAAAAGCGCGTCTTCGAGGTGATGGGTATTGGGGAAGAAGAGGCCGAGGAGAAGTTCGGCTTCCTGCTTGAGGCCTTTGCCTATGGGCCACCACCCCATGGTGGCTTGGCGCTTGGCTGGGACCGGATCTGTGCCCTGTTGAGTCGGGCGGAGTCGATCCGCGAGGTGATCGCCTTCCCGAAGAGTGGTGGCGGCTATGACCCGCTCACCTCTGCACCTGCGCCGATCACCAAGCAACAGCGCCGTGAAGCCGGCGTCGACGCGCTGCCAGAGCCCAAGAATGCGGCTGCGGAGCCCAAGCCCGACCACTCGGTGCAGTGAGGCCCAATCGGTGATCAGATGAGCGATGGCCTCTTCGAGATGGCGCAACAGGCGGGTCCAAACGCTGGTCGTGGCAGCCTAGCGGGCAACCTGCATGTGTCTGCTCCACTGGCAGTGCGGATGCGCCCACGCACTCTCGACGAATTGGTCGGCCAAGCGCATCTGCTGCAACCGGGCTCTCCGCTGCGTCGGCTGATCGAAGGCGACCAGCCGATGTCGCTGCTGTTGTGGGGGCCGCCAGGCACCGGCAAGACCACGATCGCCTCGATCCTGTCGACCCAGACTGAGCGGATTTTCGTTGAGGTGTCAGCGGTCGCCGCTGGGGTCAAGGAGGTGCGCTCAGCAATCGAAGCTGCGCACCGGCGCTTGGCTGCCTCGGGCCAAGAGACCGTCCTCTTCGTCGATGAGGTGCACCGCTTCACCAAGGCCCAGCAAGACGCCCTGCTGCCGGGGGTGGAAAACCGCTGGGTGACCCTGGTCGCTGCGACAACCGAGAACCCCTTCTTCTCGGTGATCTCCCCACTGCTGAGTCGCTCACTGCTGCTGACGCTTGAGAACTTGACCGAGGAAGACATCCGCAAGGTGGTCTCCGATGCCCTTCGTGATGAGCGTGGCCTGGCTGAAGCCGTGGACTTGAGTGATGAAGCGATGGCTCAGCTACTCCGACTGTCCGGTGGAGATGCTCGAAGGGCCCTGACCTATCTGGAGGCAGCCGCAGGCGCGGCCCAGGCCCTCGACTCCACCATCATCGACGTCGACATCTTGGAACAAGCAGTTGATCGAGCCGCGGTCCGCTATGACCGCCAAGGAGATCAGCACTACGACGTGATCAGCGCCTTCATCAAGTCGATCCGCGGATCAGATGCTGACGCGGCGATCCACTATCTCGCCAGGATGATCGAAGCCGGTGAGGACCCGCGCTTCATTGCCCGACGACTGGTGATCCTGGCCAGCGAAGACATCGGACTCGCCGACCCGACGGCTCTGCCGACCGCGATCGCCGCGGCGCAGGCGGTGGATTTGATCGGTCTGCCAGAAGCCCGCCTGAACCTCGCCCAGGCCACGATCGCGCTGGCCTTGGCACCCAAGTCCAATGCAGTGATCAAGGCAATCGACGCGGCCAGCGCTGACGTGCGCAAGGGCAAGATCGGGCCGGTTCCTGCCCATCTTAGAGACGCGCACTATGCGGGAGCGCAGAAGTTGGGGCATGGTGCGAGCTACAAATACAGCCACAACGAGCCCTATGGCATTGCTCAGCAAGACTATGCGCCCGAAGTGGTCGCCGACGCGGCCTACTACCAGCCCACCTCTCATGGAGCCGAGGGTGAGATCAAGGGTCGGTGGGAGCGGATCCGCCAACTGATCCGCGGCAGGTAAGGTGCTTTGATCATGGACTTGCTCGACTACATCTTGATCGCCTTGGCGGCCCTTGCCATTGGCGCCCTTGGATTGATGGTGTTGTTCAGCCGCCGCAAGTACCACGCGCTCGCCTCCGAGCAGAGCGACCAGATCGCCGTACTCACTCAAGAGTTGACTACCTTGACGCACCGCCTTGATCGGGCTGAAGAAGCCGAGCGAGCTGGTGATGACGCAGTGCTGATCACAGAGGTGGGCTCCGATCCTCCCGAGCCGACCATCTCCAATCGACTCGTTCTCAGCGCCACCGTGGGTGAGCCACTGGTCAAGTCCTTGGCATTTGCCCACGGCCTGCGAGTCGCACTCTCGCCGGAGTCTCGCAATCGGATCAGATTTGAGATGAAGCGAGAAACACGGCGAGCCCGCAAGCAACGTCGCCAGGACATGAAAACCGCCTATCGCCAGATGCGGCAAGGCGACCTCGGCCAAGGTGACCTCCCGGAGAGCAGGACAGCGTGAACAGAACGATTTGGTTTGTTGCTGGTGCAGGAGTCGGCGCCTGGGGGATGTTGCGGGCCCGGCGGGCTGCAGAAGTCTTCACACCCGAAGGGTTGAGCGACCGGATGGCCGGTGCCCGACTGGGAGCGGCTCTGTTCGCTGAAGAGGTCCGTCAAGGTGCGAATGCCAAGGAGAGTGACCTCCGTGATCGTCTCGAACTTCGGCTCCAACCCACGCCTGTCCTAGAGTCTGCACGTCAAGAACCACTCGAGATCGAGGAACACCACTGATGGACACCGCGGAGATCCGCCGTCGTTTCGTTGAGCATTTCGTCCAGGCAGATCACACGGCGGTGCCGTCGGCGTCGTTGATCCTCGATGACCCGACCTTGCTCTTCGTGAATGCAGGCATGGTGCCCTTCAAGCCCTATTTCCTGGGCCAGGAGACCCCTCCCTATGAGCGCGCCGTGAGCGTGCAGAAGTGCGTGCGCACCCTCGACATCGAAGAAGTCGGCAAGACCACAAGACACGGCACCTTCTTCCAGATGTGCGGCAACTTCTCCTTTGGTGACTACTTCAAAGAAGGCGCGATCGCGCACGCTTGGTCGTTGATCACCAAGGCGGAGGCAGAAGGCGGCTATGGCTTTGATCCCGATCGGATCTGGGTCACGGTCCTGGAGGGCGACAACGAATCGATCGACCATTGGCGACAGGTCGCAGGTCTTCCCCGCGAACGCATCCAGGAGCGTGGCCTGCTCGACAACTACTGGCACATGGGCGTGCCCGGCCCTGGTGGCCCGTGCAGCGAGATCTACTACGACCGTGGTCCGGCCTACGGTCCCGATGGTGGCCCGGTCGTTGACGAAGACCGATTCTTGGAGATCTGGAATCTCGTCTTCATGCAGGAGTCGCTGAGCGCCGTACGCCGCAAAGACGACTTCGATGTGGCTGCGCCGCTGCCCAAGCGCAATATCGACACCGGCATGGGCCTGGAGCGCGTCGCCTATCTCAAGCAGGGCAAGGACAACCTCTACGAGATTGATGAGGTCTTCCCAGTCATCCAACGCGCCGAGGCGCTGACCGGTCGTCGCTATGGGGCCAAGCACGAAGACGACGTCCGCTTCCGGGTGATTGCCGACCACGTGCGCAGCGGACTGATGCTCATGGCCGATGGCGTCAAACCGGGCAATGAAGGGCGTGGCTATGTGCTGCGGCGCCTCCTCAGGCGCGCGGTGCGCTCCATGCGGTTGCTTGGGTACGACGATCCCGCGCTGCGCGAGTTGTTGCCCGTGTCGGTCGACAAGATGAAGTTGGGCTATCCCGAGGTGGCCAGTGACTTCGACCGGATCAAGGACGTCGCCTTTGCCGAAGAGGACGCCTTCCGAAAGACTCTGCAAGCTGGCACTCAGATCTTCGATCTTGCGGCGACTGAGATCAAGCAGGCAAAACGCACTCTGCTTCCCGGCGACAAGGCCTTCGCACTACACGACACCTATGGCTTCCCGATCGACCTCACTTTGGAGATGGCCGCAGAGCAGGGTTTGACCGTGGATGAGGAAGGCTTCCGGAGCCTGATGGCCGAGCAGAGGGCCAGGGCCAAGGCTGATGCCAAGTCGAAGAAGGGCGGACACGTCGACACCGCCATCTATCGCGACCTCCTCGACGCCAAGGGCCCGACCGAATGGTTGGCCTATTCGACTTTGGAGACGGAGTCTGCGGTGTTGGCTCTGTTTGCCGAAGGGGTCGAAGTGCGCTCCCTCGATCAGGGCCAGGTCGGAGAGGTGGTGCTCGATCGCACCCCCTTCTATGCCGAGTCCGGTGGCCAAATCGCAGATGCAGGCGTGATCGAGACCGACAGCGCCAAGCTTGAGGTGCTCGACGTGCAGCGGCCCATCCGCGGGCTCGTCGTACACCAAGTGCGAGTGCTGGAGGGGGAGATCGCAGCCGGTGCCTCTTCGCGAGCCAATGTCGACCCCGAGTGGCGACTAGGCGCCTGTCAGGCGCACTCAGGCACACACGTCGTACACGCGGCCCTGCGTGAGGTGCTCGGCCCCACTGCGCTGCAGTCCGGCTCCTACAATCGCCCCGGTTATTTGCGCCTTGACTATGGCTGGACCAAGGCCCTGAGTCACGAGCAATTGCATCAGGTCGAAGTGGCTGCCAATGCAGCCTTGCGCCAAGATCTTGAGGTCACCGCCAACTACATGACTCTGCCCGAGGCCCGGGACTGGGGCGCGTTGGCGCTTTTCGGGGAAACCTACGACAACAGTGAGGTCCGGGTCGTCCAGATCGGCGGGCCCTGGTCACGCGAGCTCTGTGGTGGCACCCATGTGAAGCGTTCTTCACAGATCGGCACTGTGGTGCTGACCTCCGAGTCATCAGTGGGCTCGGGCAATCGGCGTGTTGAAGCCTTGGTCGGCATTGAAGGATTCGGCTATCTGGCCAAGGAACGCGACCTGGTGTCCCAGCTGACCAGCACCCTCAAGGTGCAGCCAGATCAATTGCAGGGGCGGATCGAAGAGATGGTGCAGCGGCTGAAGTCCACCGAGAAGGAGTTGGAGAAGCTGCGCCTAGATCAGCTCCTGGCAGACACGGGCCGACTAGCTGGTGAGGCGATCGACGTGAACGGCACAAGTTTCGTCGGCTATGTGGCCAAGGGGGCCGCCGGGGGAGATGTGCGCAGCCTAGCCACCGACATCCGCGCCAAACTGGCCAACGACCGGCCAGCTGTCACGGCGGTGCTCGGTGATGGTGGTGGCCGGGTCGCGGTTGTTGTGGCCCTGAATGCAGCGGCCCAAGCCGCGGGCCTTTCAGCCAATGATCTCGTGCGCACTGCCTCGACAGTGCTCGGGGGCAAGGGTGGTGGAAAGGCTGACCTTGCCCAAGGTGGCGGCAGCGACCCAGCCAAGGCAGGAGCAGCGCTGGATGCCATCCGTGAGGCTCTGGCGAAGGGCTGATTGCGTGACCCAACCACCGCTGGGCGTACGGATCGGGATCGACCCGGGAGATGCCCGCATCGGGGTCGCCTCAAGTGATCCGCATGGCATCTTGGCCACGCCAGTGGAGACAGTGTCAAGGGGCGATGGCGACCTGGCTCGGCTCGCGCAAATCGTCGACGAAGCTGGAGCGGTGGTCGTCTATGTCGGGCTACCAAGGTCACTTTCGGGTCGTGAAGGCCCAGCAGCCAGTAGGGTGCGGTTGTTTGCCGCTGCACTCGCTGATGTGGTGGAGACTCCGGTCAGATTGTGCGACGAACGCCTGAGCACAGTGACTGCCGAGGCACAACTGCGTGCCATGGGCCGCAAGGGCGCCAAACGCAGAGCCGTGGTCGACCAGGCTGCCGCAGTGGTGATCCTTGAGGGCGCTCTGGAGACGGAGCGGGCCACGGGAGCACGCGCAGGTGAGTTGGTCAGTGCCAAGCCAGTGGATGGAGAATCATGAACGACTCAGTCACCGTCGATACGCCGCAACCAAACGGCCCGAGTCGACGCAGGGCAACCCCACGACGCAAGGCTGGTTGTCTGCCAGTGGCCATGGCTGGCTTCTTCATCTTGATCATCGTGGCGGTGGCTGGCTTCTACACCTGGGATCGCGTGGGCGGTGCGCTTGGATTCGCCCCCGATTTCCCTGGGCCAGGCTCTGGCGAGGTGAGTTTCGAGGTACACGAGGGTGACACGATCACCGCCATCGGTCGCAACCTCCAATATGCGGGCGTGGTCAAGAGCGTAGATGCATTCAAGAATGCCGCACGTGACAACCCCGATGCCACCAAGATTCAAGTTGGCTTCTATGACCTCAAACAAGAGATGAAGGCCAGTGATGCTCTTGAAGTGCTGGTGAACCCTGCCAATCTGGTGAAGAACCGCGTCTTGGTGCCTGAGGGAGCCAAGGTGCGTGATGTGGTTGCCTCGATTGTGGCCAAGACCGATATCTCCGAGGCTGAGATCGAACAGGCGCTCAAGCACCCGGCCACATTGGGCTTGCCCCCAGCAGCAGGTGGCAACCCAGAAGGATGGCTCTTCCCGGCAACCTACGACGCACCGCCAGGCACCACTGCCAAAGCACTGTTGAGCCAGATGATCTCCAAGACGATCAGCACCTTGGACACCCTCGACGCAGCCAACCGGGCCAAGAGTCTCGGCCTCAGCGTTGATCAAGTGCTCACTGTAGCCAGCATCGCCCAGAAGGAAGCCAATCGCCGCGAGGACTATCCCAAGGTCACTCGAGTGATCTACAACAGGCTCAAGGCAGGCATGCCCTTGCAGATGGATTCAACCATCACCTATTTGTCAGGTCGAGAGGGTGACGTGTGGACCACCGCTGAGGAGCGTCAGTCCGACAGTGCTTTCAACACCTACAAGCACACTGGTCTTCCTCCGGGGCCGATTGGTTCCCCAGGTGAGGAGACCATCGAGGCGGCGCTCAATCCCGCCTCGGGTGACTGGCTGTATTTCGTCAACGACTACGAGACCGGCGGGATGCACTTCACAGCCAGCTACGAAGAGCATTTGAAGTATGTCGCGAAGGCCAAGGAGTTCTGCCGCAAGAGTGAGAAGTGCTAGGGCAATCGAGGCGGTGCGCCGTACTCGGGTCACCGATCAAGCATTCGCTCTCGCCGGTCTTGCATCGGGCGGCCTATGAGGCTCTGGGGCTGGATTGGTCATATGAGGCGATCGAAGTGGACTCATCCTCCTTGGCGGGGTTCCTTGATCAGCTCAGTGCGCCATGGCGGGGGCTGTCATTGACGATGCCCTTGAAGCGCACGGTCATGTCGCTGCTCACCGACGTCGATGACTGGGCCAGACGCTCCGGCGCTGCGAACACCGTGGTCTTGGAGTCAGGCCGCCGACATGGGCACAACACTGATGTCACTGGCGCCATGGCTGCCCTGGTCGAGCTGGATTTGGGGTTCAAACGGGTCACCATCTTGGGGGCTGGAGCGACTGCGGCATCGATCGGACTGGCCGTGGCTGAGTTGGGTGCCCGCCAGATCGTGGTTGCCGCCCGCAATGCAGCGAATGCCGAAGACACAGTCATGCGGATCAGGGCGCACCCCAATGCCCCAGAAGTCACTCTCGCCGCGATTGACCAGCCGGTCGACACCGAGTTGTTGGTGTCGACCATCCCTGCGAGCGCCCAACCTGCACTGCAGGTGCGCGCTGTTGAATCGGTCTTCGAGGTGATCTATGACCCGTGGCCGACACCCCTCGCCAAGCTCGCCGCGGAGCGAGAGTGTCCGCTGATTGACGGACTCGACTTGCTTGCGCATCAAGCGGTCGGTCAGGTGCTCTTGATGACCGGTGAGTCGGTGCCGGTCGACGTACTGCGAACTGCCGGTCGGTTGGCTTTGGAGGCACGATGACGTTGGCCTCGGCCGCGGGGTTGGTCTTGATGGAAGGCACCGCCTGGTCGGTGGTGCTCGGTGGGGTCTTCGGGGTGCTCACGGGACTGGCTGTCCCCGCGTTGATCGCCCGCGTGCCGGAGCCGGCGTCAGAGCCTGAGGCAACTGCAGAGCAAGATCTTGAGCCTGATTGCAGTACGCCGATCAAGCCCACCTATGTCGACATCTCGCGGCGGCCTGCCCTTGGCGCCGTGAGTAGCGCTGTGGCGGGTCTGTGTGGTGCCTTGATCGGCTGGCGATTGGATCTCGGCTGGGAGTTGACTGCTTGGCTGCTCTTCTTGCCCCTCGGCATTGCCTTGGCGATCATCGACGCCAAGACCAAACTGCTGCCCAGCTACCTGATCAAGCCTGCCTATGTCGTGCTGGTGCCAGTGATCTACCTGCCCCTGGTGGTGGCCCAAGATTGGGAGACGGTCAAGCGCACGACCTTGGCTTGGCTGGTTTATGGCGGGATCTTCTTCTTGATGTGGTTCATCTATCCGCGTGGCCTGGGCTATGGCGACGTGCGGCTGGCTGGTCTGCTTGCCCTCCTGCTGGGCTTGGTGGGCTGGGCCGAACTGATCGTGACCTTCTACGCGACCTTCCTTTTGGGTCCGATCCTGATGCTGGTGCTCAACGGGTTTTCGATCCGGGGCAGACAGATGCCTTTTGGTCCATTCATGTTGTTGGGGGCGCTGATTGGTTTGACCCTTGGGCGCTGGGTCCTGAGTACCTGGCTGGTCTGAGAGACTGTGCCCCATGCTTCGATGGCTTACAGCGGGGGAGTCCCACGGACCCTCCTTGACCGCAATCCTTGAGGGCCTTCCCGCACACGTGCAGGTGACCTCCAAAGACATCCAAGACGCCTTGGCTCGTCGGCGTCTGGGCTATGGGCGCGGGGCCCGGATGAAATTCGAGCGGGACGAAGTGTCCATCACCGGCGGTATTCGCCACGGTGAGACCCTCGGCGGTCCGATCGCGATCATTGTGGGCAATAGCGAGTGGCCAAAGTGGGACAAGGTGATGGCTGCCGATCCGGTGCCTGAGGCGGAACTCGCCGGGTTGGGTCGCAACGAAGCCCTCACCCGACCGAGGCCGGGGCATGCCGACCTGGTGGGCATGCAGAAGTATGCCTTTGATGAAGCCCGTCCGATCCTTGAGCGTGCATCTGCTCGGGAGACCGCTGCACGAGTGGCCCTGGGTACAGTGGCCCGGGCTTTCCTTGATCAGGTCGGTGGCATCAAGGTGACTTCGCACGTGATCGAGTTGGGCGGCGTACGAGCCCCGGCTGGGGTGATCCCGACCCATGACGACACCGCCCGTCTCGACGAAGACCCGGTGCGCTGCCTCGACCCCGAAGCAGCCGCAAAGATGGTCGCCCGGATAGACCAAGCCCACAAAGACGGTGACACCCTCGGTGGAGTGGTTGAGGTCATTGTCGAAGGCCTCCCGCCTGGTTTGGGCTCGCACGTCCATTGGGATCGGCGCCTGGACGCCCGCTTGGCTGCCGCCCTGATGGGGATCCAGGCGATCAAGGGAGTAGAGGTTGGTGACGGATTCGAGTTGGCAGCCACCCCTGGCTCGTTGGCGCACGACGAGATCGAGACCCGCGATGGCGAGCTGCGGCGTACCTCTGGCCGCGCAGGCGGCACCGAAGGAGGCATGTCCACCGGTGAAGTACTCCGGGTCCGTGCGGCGATGAAGCCGATCGCCACCGTGCCCCGCGCACTGAAGACCGTCGACGTGGCCACTGGCGAGCCCGCGGTCGCTCATCACCAACGCTCCGATGTTTGTGCCGTGCCGGCTGCTGGCATCGTGGCAGAAGCGATGGTGGCGCTGGTGATCGCTGACTCGCTGATCGAGAAATTCGGCGGTGACTCAGTGCGGGAGACCAAGCGCAATATGCACAACTATCTCGGCACCCTGAGATTCCGGTGAGCAAACCTTATGTAGTGCTGATCGGCACCATGGGGGCCGGCAAGACCACCGTGGGCAGACTGTTGGCCCAACGCCGAGGGTTGAGCTTCCGAGACACCGACCACGATGTCGAGGCGCAAGACGGCCGGGCGGTGTCGGACATCTTCGTGGAGTCCGGCGAAGCCACCTTCCGTGAGCTCGAGGCCAAGGCAGTGGCCGAAGCGCTCCAGAGTCACGAGGGCGTGTTGGCGCTGGGCGGGGGAGCAGTGCTCAATCCAGACACCCGGGCTTTGCTTGAGGGTCACCGAGTGCTCTTCTTGAAGGTCGGCCTGGCTGATGCAGCCAAACGAGTGGGGCTCGGGGTCTCGCGACCGATGCTCCTGGGGAATGTGCGTGGACGCGTCAAGCAATTGATCGAAGAACGCACCCCGATCTATGAGTCGGTGGCCACCCTCGTCCTCGACACTTCAGGACTGAGCCCAACCCAAGTGGTTGAGCTGGCCGAGCAGATGGTGGAGGGTAGTAGGCATGAGTGATCTGACCCGGCTCCAGGTGTTTGCCCAAACCCCCTATGACGTCGTGGTCGGTCACGGCATCCTCGCCCAGGTGGCGCAGATGTTGGGAGAGACTCGCAGGATCGCGATCTGCCACAGCGAAGAACTGGTGCACGTCGCCGAGCAGGTCCGCGATCTTTTCGAAGACAGTGACATCGTGATGATCGAACTGCCCGACGGAGAGGCCGCCAAGGAAGCATCCGTGGCGGTGAGAGCCTGGAATACCCTCGGTGCCGCTGGCTTCACCCGATCAGATGCGGTGGTCACGGTCGGTGGTGGGGCCACCACCGACATGGGTGGTTTCATCGCAGCGACCTGGCTGCGGGGGGTGCGCGTCGTCCACGTACCAACCAGCCTGCTGGCCATGGTCGATGCTGCCGTCGGCGGCAAGACCGGGATGAACACCGATGCGGGCAAGAACCTCGTCGGCGCCTTCCACGAGCCCGCTGGTGTCGTGGTTGACCTCGATCTGCTTCAGACGCTGCCTCGCCTTGAGTTGGTGGCGGGGCTGGGTGAGGTGATCAAGTGCGGCTTCATCGCTGACCCGATGATCCTTGAGCTGGTGGCCAATCATCCCGTCGATGCCCTCGACCCGCGCTCCACGGTGCTCCGTGAGCTCGTCGAGCGGGCGATCAGGGTCAAGATCGACGTAGTGGTCGACGACCTCAAGGAGACCGGCGGCCAGGGAGATCATCCCGGTCGCGAGGCCCTCAACTATGGGCACACAATGGCCCATGCCATCGAAACCAATACCGGCTATCAAGTGCGTCACGGCGAAGCCGTGGCTCTCGGCATGGTCTACGTCGCCGAGCTCGCCCGGCTCTCAGGGCGGCTGGATGATGACACAGCAGCCGCTCATGCGCGCCTGTTGCACTTGGTCGGCCTGCCCACCAGCTTCGACAAGGTGCCCTTCGAGGATTTGCTGGCCACGATGAGGGTCGACAAGAAGTCGCGGGGCAAGACCCTGCGCTTCGTCGTACTCGATGAAATGGCGCAGCCGAAGGTGCTCACCAATCCAGACGATGCGACCTTGCAGGCGGCATATGAGCATCTCGCAGGCCGCTCGTGAAGCGGGTTCTGGTGCTCAACGGCCCCAATCTGGGCAGGCTGGGGCGCCGGCAACCTGAGATCTACGGCTCCACGACGTACGCCGAGTTGGTCGCCCTTTGCAACTCGTGGGGTGAGTCCTTGGGGCTGTCGGTCGAGGTCGTCCAGACCAACCACGAGGGCGTCATGCTCGATGCGCTCAATCAAGCCGCTGACGACTCCACTCCGGTCGTGCTCAATGCGGGTGCCTGGACCCACTATTCATATGCGATCTACGACGCCTGCGCCCAACTGACCGCACCGCTGGTCGAAGTGCACCTCAGCGACCCGATGCAGCGTCCGGAGGAGTTCCGGCATACGTCGGTGATCACGCCACACGCCGACTTGGTCATTGCAGGTAAGGGCGTTGAAGGCTATCGCTCGGCGCTTGAGTTCATCGCCGCGGGAGCCTGAGCCTCAACGCTCATCCGAGTGCGGGCGAGCAAGGTTAGCCAGCCGGCCATCACCACAGCCAATGAGACGAATAGCGCCGTTGAGCCGAGCGGTGGCGCCCAGTCTGCCCACTCGGCGGGTGGCATGTCTTCGGCACGTATCCCTGAGACATTGCGTCGCATCATGACTTGGAAGGCCCACAGGTGTAAGACTGCGAGCACACCGATGGATCCGATCCGGCTCCATCGGGCCAAGCGTCCATTCCAGTTGGTGTCGCTGGCTGGGCTGTTGGCCGCCAAGGCCATGATCATGATCGGGATCATGCCGACTGTGGGCAGCATGTAGCGCCCCTGCCAAACCGGACCTTGGAGGTTGAGTTTCCAAGCCTGCAGCATGACTGGGAGCACCCATGACAACACCAAGATGGCAAGGGCAGCGAGAGCATGCCGAGGCGTGAGCACTGCCCACACGGTGCCAATCACGAACAAGATGACTGCCGTGTATGCGATCCAGAGATTGGGCGGGAGGGGCGTGTCGAGCCAGCCGAAATTGCCAATCATCTGGGTGAGCACACCATTCATTGAATGAGCTGACAGCCGGATCCGTTCCCAAAGAGACAAGTCGAAGAGTGGTTCTTTGCGGATATTGTCTACGCCCGAGTACTGCAGCCACACGATATTCGCAATCACGGCGAGCACCGGCACCAGCAGCAGTCGCCTTGACCGTGACGTCCAGGTCAGTGTCCAGGCCGACTTGCCATAGATGATCAGCAGTCCAAGTGCCCAAACACCGAGCCAGGCGGGTCCGAGGATGCGGGTAGAACCCACGATCGCGGCCGCGATCATGGCTCGACGAAACATCGTTTGCGCAGCCGGGCCGTCGGGGTTGGCAAAGAAGGCCAAGGAGCATGCAACCAGGGCGTATGCGGCCACGATCTCGAAGGTGTTCGGATTTACCGCACCTCCCAGATAGGCCAGCATCGGGGTCAGGGATAGCAACACGCCCATGGTGGCCAGTCCAGGTCGCCGCATCTGGAGGCAACCTGTCACGGCCCAGGCCATCATCCAGGCAGCGAGGAGTACCGCGGCGAATCGTTCGAGGTAGAGGGCCTGTGCGTTCGTGCCGAAATTGGACCCCGGTGACGGCGTAGTAGACCGGGAAGTTGCGTCCAGCAGCATTGACGAAAGGCACGAGTTCAGAGCCGGAGTTGACATTACGCATGCAACTGGCTGGGTTCTCAGGTTTGAATTGGTAACAGTCGACGGATTCGACGCTCCGCAGGATCCCGAGTGGCACGGGCGTATTTGTATTGGTGGTGACGCCGTTGGCGAACACGTTTGTGTGCTCGGGAGTGAGATTGCCGTGGCCCAAGGTGTAGGCATACAAATCGTGTTGCGTTGAGTCAGGGGTTGACCACAGTGGTGTGGCCAATGACCAAATCCCGAAAATCAGCGCAAACCCAATGAAGGCCACCCAACCGCCAGTTGGGCGCAGGGCAATTCGGGTAGTTCCGCTTCGAATCATGTGTGTCTCCAGTTTTGGATGGACTTGATCACTGGCGCATGGCTACGGACAAATCAGTCCGAAGGGATCGGTCGGTCAACATCCTTGCGGTAGGTGGCCGGATTGCCGGCCCAGACCTGTCCGTCGGGGATGTCGTGGGTGACCACAGACCCTGCCCCGATGATGCAATTGCGGCCCACCTTGCGGTGGGGGAGGACAGTGGCATTCAGGCCGATCCGCGAGTAATCCCCGATCTCTGCCAATCCACCGATAGTCGCATTGGGAGCCACGTGCACATTTCGCCCCAGGATCACGTCATGGGCCTCATAACTTCCGGTCATCACCAAGGCTTCTTCACCAACGATGGTCTGGCGTACGCAACCTGCATGGATGCTGGCGAACTCGCGTACGACGGCCCCTGCTCGCACGATTACTGGATGCGAGGATGGCTTTCCGAGCCATTCCCCTGGTGCGCCGATGACCGACATGGGACTGATGTGAGCGCTTTCGTCGATCTGTGCCCATCGGGCCTCGACGTCGTGGAAGCCATATTGTTGGGGCACGAGCCCTCCTTTGTCGGTGTCGGCTCGATGCTATCGTCAGGCCGGATTTGAGAGGACAAATAGGTGAACCAAGCCTTGATACCAGCAGCCAAACCCATTGTCGGTGATGACGAGCGGGCGGCAGTTGATGCAGTACTTGCTTCGGGCATGTTGGCCCAGGGCCCTGAAGTCGCAGCCTTCGAGCAGGAATTCTCTGCGGCCTTGGTCAACTCACGCGAATGTGTCGCCGTCAACTCCGGCACTTCGGGACTCCACCTTGGCCTATTGGCTGCTGGGATTGGCCCCGGTGATGAAGTGATTGTGCCGTCCTTCACCTTTGCAGCTACGGCCAACGCGGTTGCGCTGACCGGAGCCACCCCTGTATTTGCTGACATTGATCCAGTCACCTTCTGTCTCGACGCGACTTCAGTTGCCACCGTGATCACAGACAAGACCAAGGCGATCATGCCGGTGCACCTCTACGGCCACCCCGCAGACATGGACGCCATGTCGACTCTGGCCAAGGAGCATGATCTGCAGATTTTCGAGGACGCTGCCCAGGCACATGGTGCTACCTGGCATGGCGCTCCGGTTGGCAGTTTTGGCACCTTCGCGATGTTCAGCCTCTATCCGACCAAGAACATGACCTCTGGTGAAGGAGGCATGGTCTCCGCATCCACACCTGAGGTGGTTCGAGCCCTACGACTCCTGCGCAATCAAGGCATGCTTCAGCAGTATGCAAATGAAGTGATTGGCTTCAATGCGCGGATGACTGATGTGCACGCCGCGATCGGGCGCGTGCAACTTCGCAAACTTCCTGAATGGACCAAGCAACGCCAAGCCAATGCTGATTTCTTGACCCAGAATCTCTCTGGGGTGTCCACACCAGAGATCGTTGATGGGGCCTCACATGTCTTCCACCAGTACACCATCCGAGTAGCAGGTGGGGCCGACGAGCGAGATCGCTTTGCTGCTGCACTTAGAGAAGAATTTCAGGTCGGCTGCGGTGTCTACTATCCGACTCCATGCCACAAGTTGTCTTCCCTCAAACACCTCGATAGCCGCGCGGATTTGCCCAAGACTGAGCAGGCAGCCGCGGAGGTATTGTCACTTCCGGTCCACCCGAGCTTGACCCAGGGCGATCTCGAGCGCATCGTGACCGCGGTGAACACGCTCAGCGGATCTACCAAGTGACCAAGGTTGTGGTGGTCGGCGGTGGCATCGTCGGCCTAGCCACTGCGCGAGCGTTGGCCTTGCGAGGCGACCAGGTGACGGTCCTTGAGAAGGAGGCCACGGTCGCAGTCCACCAGACTGGGCGCAATTCCGGGGTTGTTCACGCCGGCCTCTACTACACGCCGGGCTCGTTGAAGGCCAAGATGGCAGTCGCTGGCGCGGCCTCGATGTTGGAATACGCAAAGGCTCGAGATGTGCGGCATGAGGTCTGCGGCAAGTTGATCGTGGCGACGCATGAGCGCGATCTTCCCCGTTTGTCGGAGTTGGTGCGACGAGCTGCTGCAAATGGCGTGCCGGTCCGCGAGCTTAGCGCAGAGCAGGCTCGAGAGGTCGAGCCGAATGTCGAGTGTATTCGCGCGATCCATGTCCCTTCCACAGCGATCATCGATTATCGGCAGGTGTGTGAGCGCTTCGCCGAAGACCTGATTGAGGCGGGTGGTGAGATTCGACTGGGGCAGTCAGTTCGAAGCGCCCATGAAGACGCTCAAGGCGTCGAGATCAACACAGATCACGGCACCATCCATGCTGACGTACTCGTTGGGTGTGCAGGCCTACATGCAGACCAATTGGCTGTCGCGTGTGGACTGAAGCCCAAGGCTCGGATCGTGCCGTTTCGCGGTGAGTACTTCGAACTGACTGCCCAGAAGGCGGATCTGATCCGAGGCCTGATCTACCCGGTGCCAGACCCTAGGTTCCCCTTCCTCGGAGTGCACCTGACCCGGATGATCGGTGGTGGTGCCCACGTGGGGCCAAACGCCGTACCCGCTTTCAAACGCGAGGGGTATACGCGCAGGGATTTCGACTTCGCGATGGTGCGCTCGTTGCTGGCTTGGCGGGGCAGTTGGAATTTGGCTCGCCGCAATGCGGCAGCGGGAGTTCGTGAGTTGTCACGGTCGTTGTCTCGTGGCGCAGTGGCAAGGGGAGCAGCATCGATGGTGCCCGGCATCACGGCTGCGGACTTGTCCCCTGCACCGTCGGGAGTGCGCGCCCAGGCGGTGACCTCGAAGGGTGACTTGGTCGATGACTTCTTGGTCCAACGAACAACTAGGCAGGTGCACGTACTCAATGCGCCCTCGCCTGCTGCAACCGCATCATTGGAGATTGCTGCCCACTTGACCGCTCAGGTCGATCGGGTGTCGAGCCAATGAGGCCGCAAGCGCATGGAGTCGTTAGACTCCTGATGTTCTCCTGACCTGATCGATCGGCCCATTTGTGCGCATTGCTGTAGTCAACAACTTCTTCCCGCCGCGAGCAGGGGGAAGCTCGCATCTCTCCGATTCGTTGGCCCGAGGCTATGCAAGGGCCGGTCATGAAGTGCTGGTGGTCACTGCCGCCTACCAGGATGCGCCTGGCGAAGAGACCCTTTCCGAAGGGGTGCGGGTAGTCAGGCTGCCTGCTTTCATGATTCCCGAGAGCAAACTTGCGGTGAGTTTCGACATCTCATTCGCCACCAGACCTTCGCTCAAGCGTCGGCTTTCGGCATTGCTCGATGACTTCAAGCCAGATGTGATCCACCAGCATGGTCAATTCTTCGACCTCACTTGGGCTTCTGGACGCTATGCGGCCCAACGTCAGATCCCCAGCCTGTTGAGCGTGCATACGCGTTTGGAAAACCCGGCTGCAATGTATGGGCGATTGTTTGGGGCTCTCGATAAATTCGTGGTGACTCCACGGCTGAAGAGATTTCAGCCCCGCATCGTGGTGATGGATGCTCACATGCACGACTACATCACCCGTCGATATGCAGGTGCCTACCGTGACTTGGTGGACATACCTGTAGGGGTGGATCCAGCCTGGATCCAGGGGGGCGACCGTGCCCGCGGGCGTGCTCGGCTCGGGCTCGATGACCAGCCTGTGATCATGTCAATCGGACATGTCATTCCGCAACGAGACCGGTTGGCGGTGGTCGAGGCTCTACCCGAGGTACTCCGAGCCCATCCCGACACCAAACTGATCGTTGTTGGTCGGGTCTACTACGACCTATTCCTCGACCGGGCCAAGGAGTTGGGTGTTTCTGATGCGGTCATCTCGCTGGGTGCCGTGGCCAAAACGGAAATCCCTGACCTGATCGCTGCCGGCGATGTCGAATGCCATGAGCAAGGAGACGGCCTCGGCACTGCCACCCTTGAAGCCATGGCCGCGGGCACCCCTGTGGTGGGTTGGGGCCGGCTCGACAACTTCCCCGGTATGCCGCTGTACGACGGCAAGGACATCTACTTGGCCAAGCCTGGAGACACCAAAGGCCTGTCCAACAGGTTGATTACCGTCTTCGATGATCTCGACAAGGCCCGTGAGGTCGGGCTTCGTGGGAAGCAGATCATCACAGAGCACTTCACCCTTCAACAGGTCACCAATCAGTACCTGTCCTGCTTGGAGGACTTGGTCGCCCACGGGCCTGCCCTAGGACCTGCAACAGGGGAGAGATCATGACAAAGCCAAACCGGACCGTCCCCTTGGGACAACCAACCGTTGGGCGCGAAGAGCTCGACGCGGTTGCGGCAGTGCTTGACTCTGGATGGTTGTCCGGAGCCGGTCCAACCTGCGTGGCCTTCGAAGAGGAGTTTGCGGCGGCAACCGGCACCCGTCACGCCCTGACGACCAGCAATTGCGGGTCAGCGCTCCACCTAGCGCTCCAAGTGCTGGGTGCCGGCCCCGGTGACGAAGTGATCGTCTCTGACTACACCTTTCCAGCCACCTCACATGCTGTTGCCTGGACTGGTGCGACCCCGATTTTCGCTGACGTCCATGAAGACACTGGCAATATCAACGTTGAAGCCGCCGCATCCCTGGTTGGCCCCCGCACGGTTGGCATCATCGCCGTTGACCTAGTCGGGCAGCCTGCTGACTTCGACCAGCTGCGCGCCCTGGCCGACAAGGCCGGGATCTGGCTGGTGGAGGACGCTGCCTGCTCTGCCGGCGCCACCTATCACGGGCGTCCTGCAGGGTCGATCGGCGCCGACTTGGCTGCGTTCAGCTTCCACGGACGCAAGGGGATCACCGCAGGTGAAGGTGGCGCTCTGGTCGGTGATGATGAAGAGCTGATGAGCCGAGCTCGACGACTGCACACCTATGGGATTGCTCCGGCTCTGTCTCGTGAGGGAAGTGTCGACTTAGCCATCCCTGAATTCGCCGAACTTGGTTTCAACTACCGCTTGTCAGAGGTGCAGGCTGCCATCATGCGAGTCCAGCTTGGTCGACTGGACAGCTTGGTTGCGGCTCGCACACACGCCGCTGAGTTCTACAACCGAGAGTTGGCCGGCATCGAGGGGATCTCGCTGCCTGTGGTTGCACCAAGACGCACCCCTGCCTGGCAGTCCTACTTGATCGACGTACATGCCCCGGTCGATCGAAACCAGTTGGCGGGCAACTTGCGCATGCTTGGGGTGGGTTGCAATTTCGGTACCTATGCGTCACACCTGCAGCCCATTTACGAATCCAAACAGGATTGCCCGGTCTCGCGATCGTTGTTCGGCCGACATCTTGCCATCCCAATGCACGCCAATCTCACTGATGAGGACCTCGAGTATGTGGTCGCCTCGGTGCGTTCGGCAGTCACCAGCTCAACCATCTGATCAGGAGTCAAAAGTCAATGTCTGAAACGGTCTTCTTCACCGGCGGTGCCGGTTTCATCGGCATGCACGTCGTGCCCATGCTCTTGGAGAAGGGCTACAAAGTCCGCATCTACGACAACATGTTCCGCGGAGACAGAGACCGAGTCGCCGAGTTGGTGGCCGGGGGCAATGTCGAGCTCATCGACCATGACGTGCGTTATGGCGGGGCCGTCCTCGCGGCCATGAAGGGATGCACCAAGGTCATCCATGCGGCTGCACTCTCGATCAACAAGAGTCAAGCAGACCCCGATGAGTCAATGGATGTGAATCTGATCGGCAGTCAGAATGTGTTTTCGGCAGCCGCAGAATTGGGCATTGATCGGGTCGTCTTCTGCTCGACCGCCTCGGTCTATGGAGACCCGGAGAAGTTGCCGATGCACGAAGACGACAGGCTCAACCCGCTCACGCCATATTGCATCTCCAAGCGGGCCAGTGAAGATCTCCTCGACTTCTACCATCGTCGGGCGGGACTGTCTTGGATCGCGTTGCGATTCTTCAACGTCTATGGCCCAGGCCAGAAGACCGAGGCCTACTACACGTCTGTGATCAATCATTTCGTGAAGCGGATCCACAACGGAGAGCCTCCGGTGATCGATGGGCGTGGAGAACAGTCCATGGACTTCATCCATGTGCACGACATCGCCCGCGCGATTGTGTTGGCCCTGGAGAGCGAGAAGGACAATGTGCCGATCAATGTGGGCACAGGGATCGATACCTCCATCGCTGATTTGGCCAAGATCCTCATCGAAGCCTCTGGTGCAGATGTGGAGCCCATCTTCAACCCACGAGATGTCTTGGTGAGCCGTCGTGCCGCTGACATCACCAGGGCTCGTGAGGTGATCGGCTTCGAGCCCACCATTTCGGTCCGCGATGGCATGACCGACCTGATCAAGACCGCCGAGATCGGATGAGCCAGGCCGCTAGGCCAAGCGGGTTGCCTGACAATCCGTGGAACGAACACGCGTGGATTGTCGGCGAGCCCAAGGTCGGTGAAGGCACCTGGATCGGCGCTTTCACCGTGATCGACGGCTCGGGTGGTTTGGAGATTGGTCGGGGCTGCGACATCTCGTCCGGAGTACAGATCTACACCCACTCCAGCGCCCGCCGCTGTGTCAGTGCCCGAGCCTATGACCAAGTCGACCGTGAGCCGGTGGTGATCGGTGATCACGTGTTCATTGGCGCCGGCGCAATCGTCAATATGGGGGTCACCATCGGTGACCACAGTGTGATTGCGTCTGGAGCGGTCGTCACCAGTGATGTGCCGGCGTACAGCATCGTTGCGGGCGTGCCCGGTCGAGTGATTGGCACGGTCGATCTGAGCACGCCCGAGGATCCTGAGTTCAGGAGTGTGCGGGGGGCCTAGCCCGATGCCTTGCTAAGCACGTCTTCCACGATGGCGTGAGCAGGCAGCATCCCTGTTCGCTCACGTGTTGCATCGGCTTGGCCTTCGATGAGATTCACGAAGTGGCTGAGTTGCGTGACTAATGGCTCATTGCCGAAGACCTCTGGCACCTCGATCTCGGTGTGTTGGCGGAAGCCCACCCCGTGTTCGAAAATCTCCTCGAAGGCTCGATGGCGATAAGAAGTGACACTTCGCTGGATCAGATCAATCTCGACAAGCCGGTCCAACTCCTGGATCCGCATCGTGCGGACCTTGCGTTGGCTGATCCGACTGGCCGAAACCGTGGCGACCTGGCCACCAGCAAAGCGCAGTGAGCACTCGACCACATCTTCAGCGCCCGGCACCGACTCGGGGTGATATTGACCCACGACCGAGTTGAGATCGGCCGGTGCTTGGTTGTCGAACAATTGCACCACCAGATCGACATCATGTACCAGAAGATCCCACCCGACGCCAGTCTTGATCCGTGAGGCGTAGGGGGAGTGGCGTTCGGCCCGCACCAGCAGTGGGGCGTCGACCATTGAGCGGGCCACCATGAACGCAGGATTGAATCTCTCCAGCAGACCGCACATGAGTGGAGTGTCGCGCTTCTCGGCCTTGTCAACCAAGGTCTTGGTCTGCTCGTACGACGGACACAACGGCTTCTCAACGAGCAAAGGCACGCCTTGGTCGATGACTTGAGCCGCCACGTCGAAGTGATATTCGGTGGGTGTGGCGATCACCGTGGCAGCGAAGTTCTCGGGGCGCTCAAGCACGGGGGCCCATTCGGCGCCGTACTGGGCGGCGACTGCGCGCCCAGTCTCCTCATCAGGATCGATGACCATCGACAATTTGGTGCGGGGGTGTTGCGCGATCACTCGGGCGTGGTTGCGCCCCATCGAGCCGACACCTATCAAACAAAGGTCCAGTTCGGTCGAGTTGGTCATGGGTGGGGTATCTCCAGGGGATGGGGGCCGATGAGTTCGAGGGACATCTCATGCTAACGGTGGGTGGGTTTGATCTCGAATCCCCGTGTTCGAGGCTGAAGCGCTAGACGTGGGCATGTAGCTACGAAGAAATGTAGCAACAGGTCTCTACTGTTTGGATGCCTAGTTCACGTCGAAAAGTAGGGGATGTGCTTCCTTGGCCTCGCACTCAAAGCCTGTCTTGTTGGCTGGACGAGGCGATAGCGAGAATTTGCTCGACCCTGGTCAGACCTTGGCGGAAATATCGAGGTGGTTGGGGTGTTCGAGTCCCCTGATCTGGGCTGCGGTGAGGTGATGTTCGTGGCGTCCCTCGAACACATCGGTGGCTCATGACCCGTCCCGGACGGTAGGTCTACCTGCCCGGGAGCGGACCAAACTTCAGCACCGGCCACGATCGCTCAGGCGCAAGCCGAAAGGACGGTTGCCGCCGGGGGATGACGCTAGGCGATTTCGCTGGCCATCTGCCCCGTGAGTTCCCCGACGTTCCGGTGTCGCGGGCCAATCCGAACACCCTCGCCTGGTTCCGGGGGCAAGTCCGTCGCACACGACAGATCCAATCCTGGGGGTCGATCCACCAACGACCTACCGGGGTCGAACGCGTCATCAGATGGGGCATCGCCACCAAAATTAGGACCATTTCGACACCATAAAAGAGGAGGGACTGACCGACTTCATGGCCGAGAGCATCCACAGGCCACGCAAGAGCCAGGACTGGCAGACCCCAACTGAGGTGTTCAACAACCAATACGCTCAGCCAGATCCACCGGCAATCTGACACACCCGCGTCGCAGTTCGAAAACGAGAGTGGTGCTGTCACTGAAGTGAAGCAGAATATGACACACTTCGAGCTCCATATCAGTGGACATGAGGAGAAGACGATGTCGCGCGAGCACGGCTACGAAGAAGTGGAGGCTCGCTGGGCCGAGATTGATTCGTCCGCGACCGTCAGCAGTGCTGCGGTAGTCGGATCGCCAGGTGAATGGATCGGCAAGCCAACGAAATTCCCCGCGGTGGTAGGCGCGAATGTTGTGATTCGGGAGTTCGCTCGTGTGCACGCAGGATGTATCCGTGAGACGGTCATTGGTAACGACACCCTGATGATGGCGGGTAGCCACGTGGGACACGATGCGATTTTGGGCGCGGGAGTTCATCTGGCGCCGAATGTGGTGGTTGGTGGAGTGGTCGAGATTGGTGACCATTCGCACATTGGGCTTGGTGCGGTGATCCTCCCTCACAAGAAGATCGGACGTAATTGCATCATCGGAGCCGGGTCCGTGGTCACACGCGACATCCCGGACGGCCAAGTTTGGGCGGGGAATCCGGCAGTTTTCCGGAAGGACACAGAACGGGAAATGCCTGCTTAGCGATGGTCTCGTGACACAGGTGACGAACCTGCGTCGGATCAGTACTCATCTGATCGTGGACACCGCCGGGAGTCGTTCGGCTCCGGCTATCTGGAGTCGGGCGCGGATGGAATCCTATCCGGCGTCGAGGCACTGTTGGCGATGTCACTGCGGAGTCACGCGTGCTGGTCTTGGACTCACGGGCGGACTCGTTCTTGGATGGCCGTTCAACTCCTATTTGCATGATCCGATTTCGGTCGGCGATATGGCTCCTCTGTGGGTAAGGCGCTCACGATGCCGTGGCCCTGGACAGCCAATGCGTCAACACCTCAATCGCGTAGTTGGTTAGGAGCCTGGGAAGGGCGCTATCATCTGCTGTCCCCAAAACCAAGAACTTGACTCGCAAAGGCGCACAACTGTGGCAACAACCAATGACCTGAAGAACGGCATGGTGCTCAACCTCGACGGCCAACTCTGGCAGGTCATCTGGTTTCAACATCACAAGCCCGGCAAGGGTGGGGCGGTTGTCCGCTCCAAGCTCAAGAACATCGAGTCGGGCAAGACCGTCGACAAGACCTTCAATGCCGATGTGAAGGTCGAGGTCGCCAATGTCGACAAGCGCACGATGCAATATCTCTACAACGACGGCACGTCATACATCTTCATGGACACCAGTACCTATGACCAGATCGAGGTCGCGCCGGAGATCGTCGGTGATGCCAAGAACTTCATGCTGGAGAATCAAGAGGCCATCGTGGCCACGAACGACGGTCGGGTGCTCTACATCGAGCTTCCGGCAAGCGTGGAGCTCGAGGTGCAATACACCGAGCCTGGCCTGCAGGGCGATCGCTCGACTGGTGGCACCAAGCCCGCCACATTGGAGACCGGGCACCAGATCAATGTGCCCTTGTTCATCGTGACCGGCGAAAAGATCAAGGTGGACACGCGCGATTCGTCCTATCAGGGGCGCGTTTCCTCTTGAGCGCACGCAGCAAGGCGCGCAAACGCGCAGTCGACCTGATCTATGCGGCAGAGCTGCGCAAGGTGCCAGTAGCCGATCTGCTTGAAGAGACCTCAGCTGAGAAGCCACTCAATCCCTACACCGTGACTCTCGTCGAGGGGTGGTCGGAGCACAGCGAGGAGATCGACTCGCTCTTGGCCTCATTCGCTCGTGGTTGGAGTCTTCACCGGATGCCTGCGGTCGACCGCAATGTACTCCGGATCGCCACTTTCGAGCTTGTCTTCAGCGCCGACATCCCTGACGCCGTCGCGATCACGGAGGCGGTGAAGTTGGTCGGGGAGTTGTCAACGGATGAGTCTCCTGCATTCGTCAACGGGGTGCTCGCCAGCGTCGCGCGCGAAGGCAGGAACAAACTCAACCAACCTGCGTCATCTGCAGGAGCCGATGAAGGCCCAGAGGTGTCTGGCTGATAGCGTGGGCGACGTTAGACATCCTTTAACTAGCCGTCCAGTGAGGCGGAGAAGGAGGTCCGCTGCAGGTGGCTACCCACCCCGAGCCTCAAGATGCCGCTCCCATCGCGGGCGGTCGATCGGTGCTTGACACCAACTCAATTTCCCGCGCGTTGACGCGCATCTCCCACGAGATCCTTGAGCACAACAAGGGCGCTGACAACCTGGTCTTGTTGGGCATCCCCACACGCGGAGTCCACTTGGCCAATCGCATCGCCGCCCGGATCGCGAAGGTTGAAGGCGCTCAGGTGCCGGTGGGCACTCTCGACATCACGATGTACCGCGATGACCTGCGCGATAACCCGACCCGCAACCCCCACCGCACCGAGATCCCGAGCGGGGGCATCGACGGCAAGACGGTGGTCTTGGTCGACGATGTGCTCTACTCCGGACGCACCATCCGAGCGGCCTTGGATGCGCTCAATGACATCGGACGACCAGCAGCTGTGAGACTGGCGGTGCTGGTCGATCGCGGACACCGCGAATTGCCGATCCGGGCCGATCACGTGGGCAAGAATCTCCCCAGCGCACGTGCTGAGCGAGTCTTGGTCAGACTCGCTGAGGTCGATGGTCAAGACGAGGTGCAGATCTCATGAAGAAACATCTTCTCTCCATCGACGACCTCACCGTTGACGACATTGACGAGCTCTTCGAGACCGCAGCCCAGATGCACGATGTACAAGGGCGGTCGGTCAAGAAGTTGCCTGCGTTGCGGGGGCGTACGATCATCAACCTCTTCTTCGAAGACTCCACCCGCACGCGATCGTCCTTTGAGATCGCTGGCAAATGGCTGTCGGCCGACACGATCAATATCACCGGCAAGGGATCATCTGCCTCCAAGGGAGAGAGCCTGCGAGACACGGTGCTGACGATCTGCGCCATGGGCGTTGATGCCCTTGTGATGCGTCACGGTGCCAGTGGCTCAGCCAAGCAGGTCAGTGAATGGACCGACGCCGTGGTCATCAATGCTGGAGACGGCACCCACGAGCATCCCAGCCAAGCCCTCCTGGACGCCTACACCCTGACCAGACACATTGGCTCGCTCGAGGGCAAGCATGTCGTCATCGTCGGTGATCTGACCCACTCCCGCGTCTTCCGCTCCAATATCAAGCTGCTGCGCAAACTGCAGGCGCAGGTGACCGTTGTTGCTCCGGCGACGCTGCTGCCTGCCGGGGCCAGGAGTTGGGCCGAGTCGAGCGGGTTTGCCATTTCAAATGACCTTGATGCGGTTTTGCCGACTGGCGATGCGGTGATGATGCTGCGGGTTCAGAAAGAACGGATGAGTGGTGGCTTCTTCCCCAGCCCCCGCGAATACACCGTCGGCTACGGACTCACCAAAAACCGGTTGGCTCTGTTGCGGCCAGATGTGCCGATCTGTCACCCCGGACCGATGAATCGTGGCCTTGAGATCGCTGCCGATGCGGCGGATGCAGCCCAATCGGTGGTCCTCGAGCAGGTCAGCGCTGGCGTCGCGATCAGGATGGCGATCCTCTATCACCAACTCGCTGGAGAGGGCAATGACGAATGAATGAGCAGGTTCTGCACATCCGCGGTGCCCAGATCCACGGTGCCGAGGCTGCTGACATCTTGGTGGAAGACGGCCGGATCACGGCAGTTGGCGAGGTGTCGGCCCCCGCAGGCTCGGTCAAACTCGATGCCGACGGACTGGTGGCCCTTCCGGGGTTGGTCGACCTGCACACCCACCTGCGCGAGCCGGGCCGCGAGGATGCCGAGACCATCGCCACCGGATCGCGAGCAGCAGCGCGCGGTGGCTTCACTGCGGTGCTCGCCATGGCCAATACCAATCCCGTCACCGACACTGCTGAGGCCGCTGAGCGGGTGTTCGATCTCGGCAGGAATGTCGGCTTGGTCGACGTACAACCAGTAGGAGCCGTCACGAAGGAGCTGGCCGGGCAGGAGTTGGCCGAACTCGGGCTCATGGCCAGGAGCCGGGCCAAGGTGAGGGTCTTCTCCGACGACGGAAAGTGCGTGCAGGATGCTCGCGTCATGCGGCGGGCGCTTGAATACATCCGTGACTTCGGCGGGGTGATCTCCCAACACTCGCAAGATCACACCCTCGCCGGGCCCAACGCCTGCTGTCACGAGGGTGAGTTGTCGGGGCAGCTGGGGCTTCCTGGGTGGCCAGCAATCGCCGAGGAGGTGATCGTGGCGCGAGATGTGATGCTAGCCAAACACGCTGGCTCCCGGGTCCATGTCGCGCACGTGTCGACTGCAGGGTCGGTGGACGTGATCCGGTGGGCGAAGACTCGCGGCATCGACGTCACCGCCGAGGTGACTCCACATCACTTGATGCTGACCACAGATCTGCTGGTCGGCTATGACCCGACCTTCAAGGTGAATCCGCCGCTGCGACCCCAAGAGGATGTGCAGGCGCTTCGTGATGCCCTCGCCGACGGCACCATCGATGCGGTCGCCACCGACCACGCACCACATGCCCGCCACGACAAGGAGCACGCATTTGTGGACGCGGCTTTTGGGATGCTCGGTCTGGAGACTGCTGTGTCGGTGATCAGCGATCTGATGGTGACGACTGGTCAAATGAGTTGGGCTGAGGTAGCCAAGGTGATGTCAGTCAATCCGGCCCGGATTGCGGGCCTGGATGACCACGGTCGAGCACTCGCTGTCGGAAACCCCGCCCACATCACCTTGATCGACCCGAGTGCTGAGGTCACGGTGGATCGCGACGAATCAGTCTCCCTCAGTCGCAACAACCCCTGGCACGGGCGCACATTCAAGGGCGGCGTCGCCGCAACGGTTTATGCCGGCCGAGTGACCTATCGAGATGGAGTGGTTAGTGAGTGACGCGATTTTGGTCCTGGAAGATGGCCGGACCTTCGTCGGCGAGTCCTACGGGGCTCAAGGAGAGACCTTCGGTGAGGCGGTCTTCGCCACCGGCATGACCGGTTATCAAGAGACCCTGACCGATCCGTCGTACCACCGTCAGGTCGTGGTCATGACCGCTCCTCATGTCGGCAACACCGGCATGAACGACGAGGACTGGGAGTCTCGCAAGATCTGGGTGAGCGGCTATGTCGTCCGTGATCCAGCGCGCATCCCATCCAACTGGAGGGCCAAGCGGAGCCTCGACGATGACCTGCGTGACCAAGGAGTCGTGGGCATCAGTGGCATCGACACTCGGGCGTTGACCCGTCACCTGCGTGAGCGCGGAGCCATGCGAGTGGGGATTTCGTCGACCGAGACCAACCCCGAAGCACTTCTGGCCCGAGTCAGGCAGAGCGCCGAGATGCAGGGGGCCGAACTTTCCGGTGAGGTGTCCACCGACGAGACCTATGTGGTCGAAGCTGTGGGCGAGAAGAGATTCACGGTCGCAGCCCTGGATCTGGGCATCAAGGCCAATACCCCGCGGATGATGGCTGAGCGGGGCATCGAAGTGCACGTGATGCCAGCGACATCGTCATATGCCGAGGTGGCGGCTCTACAGCCCGATGGCCTGTTCTTCTCCAATGGCCCCGGTGACCCGGCAGCGACCAAGTCACAGATTGCGTTGTTGCAAGAGGCCTTGGAGGCCGGGTTGCCCTATTTCGGGATCTGCTTCGGCAACCAACTCTTCGGACGTGCTCTGGGCTTTGACACCTACAAGCTCAAATACGGCCACCGTGGCATCAACCAGCCCGTGATGGACCGTACGACGGGCAAGGTCGAGGTCACCGCGCACAACCACGGCTTTGCGGTGGCGGCCCCGCTCGATGATCCGACCCAGACGCCCTACGGTGTCGCCACCGTCAGTCATGTCTGCCTCAATGATGATGTTGTTGAAGGGCTGGAGTTGCATGCCGAAGGCAAGTTGAAGGCCTTCTCGGTGCAGTACCACCCGGAGGCGGCCGCTGGGCCGCATGACGCGTCATATCTCTTCGATCGCTTCTGCGATCTCATGTCTGCCCAGAAGGGAGCCTGATCGATGCCTAGGCGCAGCGACATCAGCTCAGTAATGGTCATCGGCAGCGGGCCGATCGTGATCGGTCAGGCTTGCGAGTTCGACTACTCAGGCACCCAAGCGTGTCGGGTCCTCAAGGATGAAGGCATCCGGGTGATCTTGGTCAACTCCAATCCGGCGACGATCATGACTGACCCGGAGTTCGCTGATGCCACCTATGTGGAGCCGATCACGGCGGAGTTTGTCGAGAAGGTGATCGCCAAGGAGCGGCCCGATGCACTCTTGGCGACACTTGGAGGCCAGACCGCACTCAACACCGCGATCGCGCTGGACGAGGCCGGCGTACTGGAGAAGTACGACGTCGAGCTGATCGGCGCCTCCATCGAAGCGATCCATCGCGGCGAGAACCGCGAGTCCTTCAAGAAGATCGTTGAGGACCTTGGGGGAGAGGTGGCCCGCAGCGTGATCTGCAATGCCGCCGATGCTCCCACAGGCACCACGAAGGCGGAGCTGGAGCGGATTGCTCTTGAGCGCGCGATGGAGGGAGCCGATGAGTTGGGCTATCCCGTTGTGGTGCGCCCCTCCTTCACGATGGGCGGCTCCGGCTCAGGGATGGCCTTCGATGAAGTTGACCTGCGTCGGATCGCGGGCTCGGGATTGCAGGCCAGCCCCACCACCGAGGTGCTCCTGGAGGAGTCAATCCTTGGCTGGAAGGAATACGAGCTCGAGGTGATGCGCGATCAGGCAGACAATGTCGTGATTGTGTGCTCCATCGAAAATCTGGACCCAATGGGCGTGCACACTGGTGACTCGATCACCGTCGCGCCTGCCATGACCCTCACCGATCGCGAATACCAATACCTGCGAGATCTCTCGAGCGGGATCATTCGTGAAGTCGGTGTAGACACCGGTGGCTGCAATATCCAGTTCGCGGTCAATCCTGAAGATGGCCGGGTCGTGGTCATCGAGATGAACCCACGCGTGTCCCGAAGCAGTGCCTTGGCCTCGAAGGCGACCGGGTTCCCGATCGCCAAGATCGCGGCCAAGGTAGCTATCGGCTACACCCTCGACGAGATCCCCAATGACATCACCCAGGAGACGCCCGCGAGCTTCGAGCCGACTCTGGACTATGTCGTGGTCAAGGTCCCGCGATTTGCCTTCGAGAAATTCCCGACTGCAGATCCAACCCTGACCACACACATGAAGTCGGTCGGTGAGGCGATGGCGATCGGTCGCAACTTCACCGAAGCCCTCCAAAAGGCCTTGCGCAGCCTCGAGCACAAGGCGGCTCCCTTTGACTGGACCCACCGCCACATCGATCTGGACAAGCACGATCTGCTTGAGCAGATCAAGACCCCGCACGACGGGCGCTTGCGCAAGGTGATGGACACCATCCGGGCCGAAGCCACCCCCGATGAGATCCACGAGGCCACCGGCATCGATCCGTGGTTCGTCGATCAACTCGCTTTGATCAACGAGATCGCTCAAGAGATCATCGGCGCCTCCGAGCTCACCCCAGCCTTGCTGCGCAAGGCGAAGCGTCACGGCTTCTCAGACAGCCAGCTCGGCAAGATGCGCAACATGGACGAGGCCGTCGTACGCGGGCTCCGGCATGCACTAGGGGTGCGCCCGGTGTACAAGACGGTCGACACCTGCGCGGCGGAGTTCGCTGCTCGCACGCCGTACCACTATTCGTCGTACGACGAGGAGACCGAGGTCGCGCCCCGCGAGCGGCCCGCAGTGATCATCCTTGGCTCTGGCCCCAACCGGATCGGCCAGGGCATCGAGTTTGACTATTCCTGCGTGCATGCGTCGCTGGCGCTGAGCCAGGTTGGCTACGAGACGATCATGGTCAACTGCAATCCAGAGACTGTCTCGACTGACTATGACACCTCTGACCGGCTCTATTTCGAGCCGCTGACGCTCGAAGATGTCTTGGAGATCATCCATGCCGAGCAGCAGGCGGGCCCGGTGGCTGGAGTGATCTGCCAGCTCGGTGGTCAGACGCCGTTGGGCTTGGCCAAGGGCCTTGAAGATGCAGGGGTCAAGATCGTCGGCACGTCCCCGGACGCGATCAATCTCGCTGAAGAGCGCGGTGCCTTCGGACGGGTCCTCCATGAAGCAGGTTTGGTGGCACCCAAGCACGGCATGGCGATCTCATTCGAGGAGGCCCGTGAGATCGCGGCAACGATCGGTTATCCGGTCTTGGTGCGTCCGTCCTATGTGCTTGGTGGGCGCGGTATGCAGATCGTGTACGACGATCAGGCCCTGGCCGACTACATCGCCCAGGCCACCGAGATCAGCCCGGATCGCCCAGTCCTGGTGGATCGTTTCGTTGACGATGCAGTCGAGATTGACGTCGATGCACTTTTTGATGGCACCGAGCTCTTCCTGGGTGGGGTCATGGAGCACATCGAGGAGGCCGGTATCCACTCCGGCGACTCCTCCTGTGCCCTCCCTCCGATCACCCTGGGGGCGGAGGAGATCGACCGGATCCGCGCGGCCACCCATGCGATTGCCGAGGGGGTTGGGGTGCGTGGGCTGCTCAATATCCAGTTCGCCCTTGGCTCCGACGTGCTCTATGTCTTGGAGGCCAATCCTCGAGCAAGCCGCACGGTGCCTTTCGTCTCGAAGGCGACCGCAACGCCGTTGGCCAAGGCTGCCGCTCGCTTGATGCTGGGTGAGTCGATTGCCCAGTTGCGCAGCGCGGGGGTCCTACCGGCTTCTGGAGACGGGGGCACGCTCCCCGCAGGCTTCCCGATCGCGGTCAAGGAAGCCGTGATGCCCTTCAACAGATTCAAGACCATCGAGGGCAAGACCGTCGATGCGATCTTGGGCCCGGAGATGCGTTCGACGGGAGAGGTGATGGGTTTCGATGCGGTTTTCGGTACTTCCTTTGCCAAGGCGCAGACCGCGGCCTACGGCCCGCTCCCGACCACGGGCAGCATCTTCGTGTCAATGGCCAATCGAGACAAGCGCACGATGATCTTCCCGGTGAAGCGCCTTGCCGACATGGGCTTTGAGATCCTGGCGACCAAGGGCACCGCGGAGGTGTTGCGTCGCAATGGCGTTTCACCCACCGTGGTGCGCAAACACAGTGAGGGGCCCGGCCCCGATGGGGAGAAGACGATCGTCGGACGGATCGTCGCCGGTGAGGTCGACCTGGTGGTCAACACGCCGCATGGCACCACGAAGGGTGGCTCACCCCGACTCGACGGTTATGAGATCCGCACGGCGGCGGTCTTGGCCAATATCCCGTGCATCACCACAGTGCAGGGCCTTGGTGCCGCAGTGCAGGGCATCGAAGCCGTGCGCGGTGGCGAGATCTCGGTGTGCTCTTTGCAAGATTGGGCAAAGTCGATCTCGTGAGTCTGATCAGTTCTTCCTATCGCTCGGCCTTCGACCATCTGCTGAGCAAAGTCGACCCCGAGCAGGCACACCATTTCGGCTTCGCCGCGGTCAAGTTGGGCAGACCGATCAGCGAGCGAATGTTCAAGGTCGACTCCGCCCCGATCTTGAAGATGGGTATCCCCTTTTCGGGCAGGCTCGGTCTGGCTGCGGGTTTCGACAAGAATGGCACCGGGATCGATGCCCTTGCGGCCCTGGGGTTCGGCTTCATCGAGATCGGCACCGTCACCGGCCTACCCCATCCGGGGAACCCTCGCCCGCGGTTGCAACGCCTGGTGGCTGATCGAGCCATCATCAATCGGATGGGTTTCAACAACGATGGCGCCCAAGCGGTGGCTCGGCGACTTGCACTGAGACAGGCCAATGGCCCCAAGTCGCGGGTGCCCTTGGGCATCAATATCGGCAAGTCCAAGGTTGTGCCCGAGCACGAGGCGATCGCCGACTATGAGTCCAGCACGGGCCTTCTCGCGCCATATGCCGACTATCTCGTTGTCAACGTCTCCTCGCCCAATACGCCCGGTCTGCGCAATCTCCAAGCGGTTGAAAAGCTGGAGCCCTTGCTGCACGCCGTACGCCGCCGGGCCGACCAGGTGACCGAGAGCAGGGTGCCGCTGCTGGTGAAGATCGCTCCCGATCTCAGCGATGATGACGTCCGCGCAGTCGGTGATCTGGCCATGAGCTTGGCGCTTGACGGCATCATCGCGACCAACACCACGATCACTCGTGAGGGACTGCGCAGTGCCCCAGCACAGGTCGAGGCAGCCGGAGCAGGGGGACTCTCTGGGCCCCCGTTGCGACTTCGGGCGACCGAGGTCATGCGCATCCTGCGTGATCGAGTGGGAGAGAATCTGACCTTGATCGGGGCTGGAGGCATCACCACTGTTGATGACGCACTTGACCGGATCGCCGCAGGCGCAGACCTGATCCAGGGTTATACCGCCTTCATCTATGAAGGGCCCGCTTGGCCCAGTCGGATGAATGCCGCCTTGACGACAGGAGCAGAGCATTGATCCCCTTCGGTGAGCGACTGAGCCTGGCCATGCAAGAGCGTGGTCCGCTGTGTGTTGGCATCGATCCACATCCGTCGCTGCTGGGGCAATGGGGTCTGCGCGATGATCCGAGTGGCCTGGAGCGCTTCTCGTTGAGCGCAGCGGAGGCACTTGCGCCGGTGGCGGCAGCAGTGAAGCCGCAGTCGGCCTTCTTCGAAAGGCACGGCTCCAAGGGCATCGCGGTGCTCGAGCGGGTGATCGAGATCTGTCGAGAAGCAGGCACGCAGGTGATCCTTGACGTGAAACGAGGCGACATCGGATCGACCACTCAAGCTTATGCGGAGGCCTACCTGCACCCTCGGTCATCACTTTGCGTCGACGCAATCACGGCTAGCCCCTATCTTGGGTTTGGGTCTTTGCAACCCATGATCGACTTGGCCAAAGAGCACGGCAATGGTGTGTTCGTCCTGGCCTTGACCTCAAATCCTGAAGCTGCGCCAGTGCAACGTGCCAAAGCGGCAAGTGGCACTGTGGCCGGTGAGGTGCTCAGCCAGCTGAAGGCGCTCAACCGCAACACGTCCTCAATGGGATCATTCGGGGCCGTGGTTGGGGCCACGATCAGCAAGGCCGATGAAGACTTGGCCATCGGTGGGCCACTACTCGTCCCCGGGGTGGGGGCTCAGGGTGGCACTCCGGCAGACGTACGCCGGATCTTCGCCGGAGCACTTGATCTGGTGTTGCCCTCCAGCTCTCGCGAGATCCTTGGCCAAGGGCCAGATCCAGCCGCTCTAGCCGCGGCTGCTCGTCGTACGGCTGAGGACTTTGCGACCTTGGCAACTGGTGACTAGATTGATCTCACCCCCACATCCAGGAAGCTGAGGCAGCCCCGTGGCCCTACCCACGCTCACCCCCGAACAACGCCAAGCTGCCCTCGACAAGGCTGCGGCGTCCCGACGCGAGCGTGCTGAGGTGAAGAACCGACTCAAGCACTCGGGCGCATCATTGCGTGAGGTGATCGAGGCTGGGCAGGCCAACGAAGTGATCGGCAAGATGAAGGTCCTGGACCTCATCCAGGCGATGCCGGGCATCGGCAAGGTCAGGGCACGCCAGATCATGGAGAAGGTCAAGATCTCGGAGTCGCGCCGGGTCAGAGGACTTGGCTCCAAGCAGGCTGCGGCGCTGGTGGCCGAGTTTGACTGAGACACCCAGGCTGACAGTGCTCGCAGGCCCCACTGCTGTAGGCAAGGGGAGTGTCGCAACCCATTTGAGCCAGCACTTCCCTGAGGTCTGGGTGTCGGTCTCGGCCACGACGCGGGCACCTCGACCTGGCGAAGTTGATGGCGTCCACTATCACTTCGTTTCAGAGGAGGTCTTCGACAAGATGATTGCCGATGCGGACTTGCTCGAGTGGGCGCAGGTCCACGGCAAAGCTCGTTATGGCACCCCCCGAAAACCCGTTGAAGAGGCGTTGGCGCGCGGTGAGCTCGCGCTACTTGAGATCGACCTCCAAGGGGCTCGACAAGTGCGCCAAACCGTCCCTGAGGCCCGTTTTGTCTTTCTGGCGCCGCCGTCCTGGGAGGAATTGGTGCGCCGACTGGTCGGCCGGGGCACCGAGACGGTTGCCGAGCAACAGCGCCGCCTCGACACCGCAAAGCAGGAGTTGGCCGCCGAAGATGAGTTCGACGTGACCATCGTCAACGTGTCAATTCCCGAAGCGGCCGAGGAGTTGGTAGAGTTGATGAGATCTTTCCCCCCTGAATGTGAGGCTTGATGAGTATGTCTTCCCACCAGTTGATCGCCGAAGGCGTCACCAATCCGCCGATCGATGATCTGCTGACCAAGACCGACTCCAAATACAAGTTGGTGCTCTACAGCGCAAAGCGCGCCCGCCAGATCAATGCCTACTACTCCCAACTCGGCGAGGGCTTGTTGGAATACGTCGGCCCGCTGGTTGACACCCATGTCCAGGAGAAGCCGCTCTCTATCGCCCTTCGTGAGATCAACGAAGGCAAGTTGGTCTGCGAAGACATCGACCCGAATGAGGTCGAGGCAGCAGAGCCGGTCACAGATCCGATTGCGGACTTCGACGTCCCGGTCAGCGACTGAGGCCTGGCTCAGCAATGGCTGGTGTGGAGCGGTCAGGAGCTGATTCACGCAAGCCGCGGGTGGTCTTGGGCGTCAGCGGTGGTATTGCCGCCTACAAGGCCTGCGAACTCCTTCGTCGATTCACCGAGTCCGATCACGATGTGACCGTGGTGCCCACTCGGGCCGCTCTTGAGTTCGTCGGTGCGCCCACGTGGGCCGCTCTGTCCGGCAAGGAAGTTGCGGCAGACGTTTGGGCTCAGGTGCACGAAGTGCCCCACGTGCGGATCGGGCAGCAGGCTGACATCGTCGTGGTTGCCCCAGCGACGGCGGATCTCTTGGCCAAGGCTTCTTCCGGACTGGCCGACGACCTCTTGACCAACACCTTGCTGACTGCTCGGTGCCCAGTGGTTTTCGCTCCAGCAATGCACACCGAGATGTGGGAGCACCCTGCAACCCAGGCAAATGTGGCCATGTTGCGCGAGCGTGGCGCTCATGTGATCGAGCCTGCGGTCGGGCGGCTGACAGGTGTCGACACTGGCAAAGGGCGATTGCCCGAGCCGGCGGAGATCTTTGCGATCAGTTGCGACATCTTGGCCCGGGGCAACGCCCGCCGAGACCTCGACGGGTTGAAGGTGGTCGTGACTGCGGGCGGCACCCGCGAGCCGCTTGATCCGGTGAGATTCCTGGGCAACAAGTCTTCAGGGCTCCAGGGTTATGCCCTGGCACGTACGGCGTGTGCTCGCGGTGCCGAAGTGACCTTGATCGCCGCCAACACGACTCTGCCCGATCCAACCGGTGTCGAAGTCGTCAAGGTCGAAACGACGGCACAACTCCAGGAGCAGACGCTGATGGCGTGCAAGGATGCCGATGCCTTGGTCATGGCGGCTGCTCCTGCCGATTTCAGACCCCAAGGCGTGACGTCGAGCAAGATCAAGAAGCGCGAAGACGGCACAGCACCGCAGATCGAGTTGGCCATCAATGACGACATCCTCGCCGGGATCTCACACAACCGACCCAATCCCGGGCTCGTGGTAGTTGGCTTTGCAGCTGAGACTGGTGACGAGAGCGGCAGCATTTATGACCACGCCTTGGCAAAACTGGCTCGCAAGGGCTGCGATCTATTGGTGCTCAACAACGTCAGCGGCGGCCAAGTCTTCGGTGAGGATGACAACGAGGCTGTGCTCTTGGCGCCAGATGTTGAGGCGGAGCCAATCTCCAGAGGGCCCAAGGCGGCTGTTGCAAATGTGATCTGGGATCGAGTCAGCAAGATCATTGCTCAGTCCCAGCGATAGAGACTGCGTTACCTGAGCCACCGTTGCTCCGTTAGTCTTCGGGTGGCTCGCAGTGAGCCACTGCGCGATCCAAAAAGACCGTGTGATCCGATGAAGCAGGAGAAATGAAGTGACGGGACGTCTGTTTACCTCCGAGTCCGTAACCGAGGGGCACCCCGACAAGATCGCTGATGCGATCAGCGACACCATCTTGGATGCCTTGCTTGCCGACGACCCAAATAGCCGCGTTGCCTGCGAGACCCTCCTGACCACGGGGCTTGTGGTCGTAGCTGGCGAAGTCACGACTCAGACCTATGCCCCGATTGCCCAACTGGTCAGAGCCAAGATCCTTGAGATCGGTTATGACTCATCCGTCAAGGGCTTTGACGGCAATTCCTGTGGTGTGCAGATTGCTCTCGGGCAGCAGTCTCCAGACATCGCCCAAGGTGTCGACACTGCGCTGGAGAGCCGGACTGGATCGGTTGATGCCAAGGAGAAGCAGGGCGCTGGCGACCAAGGTTTGATGTTTGGCTATGCCTGCTCTGACACACCCGAGCTCATGCCCTTGCCGATCACGATTGCCCACCGACTTTCTGAGCGTCTGACCGCAGTCCGCAAGGATGGCACGCTGGCCTATCTGCGCCCGGACGGCAAGACTCAGGTCACCATCGAGTACGACGAGGCCGACAACCCAGTGCGGGTCGACACCGTGGTGCTCTCGACGCAACATGCTGAGGAGATCAGCCAGGAGCAGCTGGCTGCGGACATCAAGACCCATGTGATTGACCCTGTGCTCGCGACCTTCGAGATTTCCTCCGAGGGCTACCGTCTCCTGGTCAACCCAACTGGCGTCTTCGTCGTGGGCGGGCCGATGGGTGATGCTGGCCTGACTGGCCGCAAGATCATCGTCGACACCTACGGCGGGATGGCTCGCCACGGCGGCGGCGCATTCTCCGGCAAGGACCCCTCCAAGGTCGACCGCTCCGCGGCCTATGCGATGCGTTGGGTGGCAAAGAACGTCGTTGCCGCTGGGTTGGCCCGCCGTTGCGAGGCCCAAGTGGCCTATGCGATCGGCAAAGCCGCTCCTGTGGGTGTCTTCATCGAGACCTTTGGCACCGGTGTGATCCCAGACGAAAAGATCCAAGAAGCCGTGCTTGCGGTCTTTGACCTTCGCCCAGCAGCAATCATCGAGGATCTAGACCTGAAGCGTCCGATCTACGCCAAGACCTCGGCATATGGCCACTTCGGTCGTGAGTTGCCTGAGTTCAGCTGGGAGAAGACTGATCGGGCAGAGGCATTGAAGAAGGCTGCTGGTCTCTGAAATGTAGGTAGCTCCTGACATGATTTCGTCATGAGCGCTGTCGATGACCAACTTGCGCTGCCCGGGCTGATTGAGGCCCGGGCAGCGGCACGTTCGGCGCGCAAGCTCGCCGATTCGCAAGGCAAGAAGCCGACTGAGTGGGCGCCTATTCAGCCGATAGCCCAGGTCTTGGTCGACGTGAGTTTGGCGCATCTTGATCGGCCCTTTGACTACCGAGTCCCCGCGGATCTTGATGAGCTCGCCCGGCCCGGCGCCCGGGTCAAGGTCCGATTCGCGGGGCGGCAAGTGGCTGGTTTTGTGGTTGGACGCAGTGACGAGAGCGACCAGCCACGCCTACAACCCATCCTGAGGGTGGTCTCAGGTGAGCCTGTCTTGGCTCCTGAGATCGCTGAGTTGAGTGCCGCCATAGCGGCGCGCTATGCCGGCACTCGCGCCGACGTACTCCGCCTTGCGGTGCCGGCTCGACATGCTCGTGTTGAACAAGAGCTGGTGACGGCCCCAACGCAGCCCTTCACTTGGGGGAGCACCGCGCAGGAGTGGGTCCACTATCCGGGTTTCGCGAGCCTGTTGACTGGTCAAACGCGGGTTGTCATGAGCGTGGCACCGGGCGATGACTGGACCAATGCCTTCTGTGCCGCTGCGGGCGCGACCCTCGCGCGTGGTGAGGGGGTGGTTATGTGCGTGCCTGACCATCTTGACGTCAAGCGCCTGGACGAAGCCATGCGGCGACGTTGGGGCGATCAGCACCATGTCGTCCTCACCGCAGATCTGGGGCCAGCGGCACGATATCGCGCATTCTTGGCCCTGTCCCGGGGCCAGGTCCAGATCGTCATCGGCACCAGAGCAGCGGCTTTTGCTCCGGTGAAGCGATTGGGGCTGGTGGCGATCTGGGACGACGGTGATGATCTTTTCCATGAGCCCAGGGCGCCTTATTGCCACTCCCGTGAAGTACTGCTCCAGCGGGCTCAACAGGCAAATGCTGGAGTGCTGGTCGCTGGCTATGCCCGAAGCGTGGAAGCCCAATATCTAGTCCGTACGGGTTGGGCCACTGAGGTCGCGGCCCAACGGGCGTTGTTGCGTGAGCGGGTCCTTGTCGGCGTGACCGGGGACAGCTCGGCGGATCTGGCGCGAGACCCGGCCGCTCGTGGGGCGAGACTGCCCAGCGAGGCTCACCAGATGATCCGAGAGGCCCTCGCGATCGGGCCAGTTCTCATCCAGACCCCCAGAGCCGGCTACGCCACGAGACTGGTCTGTGACCGTTGCCTTGAACAGGCAACCTGCACGACTTGCTCTGGTCCACTTCGTCAACTCGGGCCAGCGGAGCCTCTCACCTGCAAATGGTGCGGCCTGGTGCATCACAATTGGCGTTGCACCCACTGTCAGGGGCAGGGGTTGAGAGCCCCCGTGCTCGGACACACCCGCACTGCTGAGGAGATTGGGAGATCCTTCCCAGGTGTCAGGGTGCGCACCTCTTCTGCCAAGAGACGCCTGGAGACCATCGAGGATGATTCGATCGTGGTGGCCACGATCGGTGCGGAGCCTGTCGCCAAAGGTGGCTATGCCGGTGTGCTTGTGATGGACACCTGGATCACCCTGGCTCGTAGCGATTTGCGCGCCACCGAAGAGGCTGCTCGACGATGGGCCAATGCCATTGCCTTGGTGGCCAAAGGTGGCAAGGCGTTGTTGGTCGGTGACTCCGCCCAGCCCGCCGTACAAGCGCTGATCCGCTGGGATCTGCCTGGTCTCGCTCAACGAGAGCTGAGCGAGCGGCAAGCAGCGCACTTGCCGCCAGCCAGTCGCCTGGCCGTGTTGCGTGGTGATCCTGGTGAAGTCGAGGCGGCATTACGTGACCTGGAGCTTCCGCAGGGCACCGAAATCCTGGGCCCGGTCCCGAGTGTTGATGATCAAGTCCAGTATGTCTTGCGCTCTCCTCGAGTCGTGGCCGCCGAACTCTCAGCCAGGCTGGCGCAGATGCAGTCGATCAGGTCAGTGCACAAGCGGCCACACATCCGGGTGCAGATCGACCCTCATGACTTGGGCTGAGCGAGGGGCTTACCCCTAGACTTGCGCTGACTGACAGGGGTTGCCGACTCGAGGGAGTGGAAGTGCCGATCAAGGACATCAGACTGTTTGGTGATCCGATCTTGCGTACGCCTGCCAAGGAAGTCATCGATTTCGACAAGGAGTTGCGCACCCTCGTTTCTGACTTGGCCGACACCATGCTCGATGCTGGAGGTGCAGGCTTGGCCGCACCTCAGCTAGGGGTCGGTTTGCGGGTTTTCACCTGGCATGTTGATGGGCACATTGGTCATTTGGTCAATCCTCGACTGGTCCTGTCTGACGACAAGCAGATGGGCCCCGAAGGGTGCTTGTCGATCCCAGAACTGACCATCGATTGCGAGCGAGCCCTCAATGTGGTGGCACATGGCTTGGACATGCACGGTGAACCGCTGCTGGTGGAAGGCTCGAATCTTCTCGCCAGGGCCCTCCAGCACGAGACCGACCACCTTGATGGGATCTTGTTCATTGACAGACTCGATCGAGAGGCCAGACGGTCAGCGATGAAGATGATCCGCGAAGCAGAATGGTTTGGCCAGCCGGCTCCACAAGTTCGCGTCTCGCCACACAACACGATGGGATTGGGTTTTTGATGCGGATCATTTTCGCCGGCACGCCAGAAGTGGCTTTGCCCAGTTTGCACGAGATCTCCAACTCCGCCCACGAGCTCATCGCTGTAGTGACCAGACCTGACGCCCCGACTGGCCGGGGTCGCAAGTTGGTGGCCTCTCCGGTGGCGGTGGCTGCTGACGAGTTGGGTGTGCCAATTTTGAAGCCCCAACACCCTCGAGACGAAGATTTCAAAGATCAACTGCGAGCATTGAAGCCCGATATTTGCGCAGTGGTCGCCTATGGGGCCCTACTACCGCAAGCAGTGCTCGACATCCCAACCCATGGCTGGATCAATCTGCACTTTTCTTTGCTGCCGCGATGGCGGGGCGCGGCCCCGGTCCAGCACTCGATCTGGGCTGGTGACGAGGTGGGTGGCGCCTCGACATTCCGGATTGTGCGTGAGCTGGATGCTGGCCCGGTGTTTGGCCTGATGACCGAGCAGATCAAGGCTCATGACACCGCTGGCGAGCTCTTGGGGCGCCTGTCTGAAGGCGGTGCCAAGCTCTTGCTTCAGACCCTGGATGGCATTTCTGATGGTTCGTTGGAAGCAAGAGCCCAAGTGGCAGAGGGCGTGTGTAATGCACCCAAGATCACGGTTGATGACGCCTGCATTGACTGGAGTGAGCCCGCGGTCGCTGTGGATCGCAGGATCAGGGCCTGTGAGCCGAATCCCGGCGCCTGGACAACTCATCATGGGTCTCGTCTGAAGGTGGGGCCAGTTGTCTTCGACTCAAGCCACCAGTTGCCGTCCGGCGAACTGTTGGTGACGAAGAAGGAGATCTTCGTCGGCACCGGCACCTCGGCAGTCAAACTCCAACAGGTCAAGCCCTTCGGTAAGAAGCAGATGGCGGCAGCGGATTGGGCGCGTGGAGTTCGCTTGGAGACAGGCATGCGTCTTGGCGAGAGTTGATGCTGCACGGCTCGTGGCTTACGGAGTGCTGCGCCGGGTCGATACCGCCGGAGCCTATGCCAACCTCGAACTTGCCAAACAGCTCAAGACTTCTCAGTTGAGTGGTCAGGACGCAGCCTTTGCCACCGAATTGGTTGGCGGCACGTTACGGATGTCGGGAGCTTACGACGCGGTTCTGGACCAACTCGTCAAGGGTGAGTTGAAGGCTGAGGTGCGCGATGCGCTGCGGCTCGGAGTACACCAACTGCTTTCGATGCGCGTGCCTGCTCATGCTGCCGTCACCACCACCGTTGATCTGGTCAGACAGGAGATTGGGCGAGCCCCAACAGGTCTGGTAAATGCAGTGTTGCGACGAGTCAGCCAACAAAGCGCCGAGAGTTGGCTCGCGGGCTTGTCAGCGGCTCAACGCTTCTCCCATCCGCAGTGGATTGTGGATGAGTTGGCAGAGGCTTTGGACCGACCTGCAGAGCTCGAATCCCTCCTTTTGGCCAACAACGAGCGTCCGGTCGTCAACTTGGTGGCTCGACCCGGCTTGGCCTCGGTGGCGGAGCTTGGTGGGCGGCCTTCTGCGGTGTCGGAATATGGCGTGATCCTCGATGGGGGAGCCCCTGGTGAGATCCAGGCAGTCAGGGAAGGCAGAGCTGGGGTCCAGGACGCAGGATCCCAATTGGTGGCCTTGCTGACTGCTGTGCCCGACGTCGCGCCCGATGGTCCTTGGCTGGACCTGTGTGCCGGGCCTGGCGGAAAGGCGGCATTGCTGGCCGCGCTCGCCAAGCAACGGGGCACACATCTGGTCGCCAACGAGTCCGCCCCTCACCGGGCCCGGTTGGTCAAACAGAATCTCAGGGCTACGGGAGGTGACGTGATCGTTGCTGACGGACGTGCTCCCGCCTGGAGGCAGCAGGCTTTCAGCAGAGTCCTTGTCGATGCACCCTGCACAGGCTTGGGGGCATTGCGCCGCAGGCCAGAAGCCCGTTGGCGTCGAAGCCCTGAAGACCTTGTCGACCTGGTGGTCTTGCAACGGGAGTTGCTCAAACAGGCGGTCGCCTCGACCCAAGTGGGTGGCGTTGTCTGCTATGCGACCTGCTCGCCGGTCGTGTCGGAGACCAGCAAAATCGTGACTGAAGCACTGGGCACGTTGCCAGTGCGACTCGAGGATGCAACCTTGTTGACCCCGCACTTGTCAGATGCCGAGTCGGCCCATCTCCAGGGGGCCATCCAGTTGTGGCCACACCGGCACGGGACGGATGCGATGTTCATTGCCCTGATGCGGCGGTACTAACATCCCAACCATGCCCGCCGCGATCACGCCCAGCATCCTCAATGCAGATCTGTCCAGACTCGCAGATGAGGTGGGCCGCATCCCCAGCGCCGACATGGTCCATGTCGACGTCATGGATGGCCATTTTGTGCCCAACCTGACCTTTGGTCTGCCGGTGGTTGAGTCACTCATGAAGCACACGGCTCTACCGATCGACATGCATCTGATGATCGAAGACCCCGATCGCTGGGCTCCCGCCTTTGCCGAGATCGGGGTGGCTTCAGTGTCATTCCACGCAGAAGCAGCCAAGGCACATGTGCGACTGGCTCGCGAGTTGCGGGCCAAGGGCGCCAAAGCGTGCATGGCCCTCAATCCCGCGACCGATGTGACGCCGTACGCCGGTGTGTTGGGGGAGCTCGACATGCTCTTGATCATGACGGTCGAGCCGGGCTTTGGTGGACAGCCATTCCTTGACTTGTGCCTGCCCAAGATCAAACGCGCCCGAAGGATTGCCTCAGCACAAGAGTTGGAATTGCGTATCCAGGTTGACGGTGGGGTTTCAGCCGAGACAATCGAGCGTTGTGCGGTGGCCGGCGCGGATGTCTTCGTGGCTGGCTCCGCGGTGTATTCGGCCGCCGACCCAGACCAGATGGTGCGTGAGTTGCGACGCTTGGCCGATGAGGCTGCCGGACCAACTGATTGATCCTGGCCGCGATTGGGTAGACTCCTTGCTCGAGTAGACAAACTCACGTGCACTGGGGGCGGTGAAAGTCCGCACCGGCGGTTATAGTCCGCGACCCGAGTCCGCTCGGACGAGATGTCCTTGAGGCTTGGTTGATCAGGTGAAATTCCTGCACCGACGGTAATAGTCCGGATGGAAAGCGCACGTGTTGTTGTGGTGCGTCTGCACCGCTGACAACGCTGCCCCCAGTCAGGTGACTTAAGGGAATGGCGGCTTTGCATGGAGTTCAGCGCAGCTGAGAGCGCGGCCATGAAGCGTGCCCTGACGCTGGCCAGCACCCCGGGAGTGCCGCTTGGGCCCAACCCGCGTGTGGGTTGTGTCATCTTGACTCCCGACGGGCATCCGATCGCGGAGGGTTTTCATCGTGGTGCCGGTACCCCGCACGCAGAGGTCGCAGCCTTGCGTGAAGCGGGGAGCGCCGCCCGAGGGGCCACCGCAGTGGTCACCTTGGAGCCCTGCAATCACACCGGACGCACCGGTCCTTGCACCGAAGCCTTGATCGAGGCTGGTATTTCGCGCGTGGTCTTTGCACAGCCCGACCCCAATCCACTTGCTTCTGGTGGCACCAAGCGCCTCGATGAAGCAGGTGTTGAAGTGGCCTTTGGGCTCCTTGAGGATCAGGCTCGTCGACTCAACCGCGCATGGACCTTCGCGTTGGAGCATCACCGTCCCTTCGTGACCTGGAAGTACGCCGCAACTCTTGATGGTCGCAGCGCTGCGGCCGACGGGACGAGTAAGTGGATCACGTCGACGCCGGCTCGGCTCGACGTACACCGACATCGGGCATTGTGCGATGTGATCATGGTCGGCACCAACACGGTTGTGCAGGACGACCCACGCTTGACTGTGCGCGACGAGTTTGATCAACCACTTCCAGATCAACCACTCAGGGTTGTGATGGGTCGGCGTGAGTTGCCGGAGAGCCTGGCTGTCTTCGACGGGTCGGCACCGACTTTGAGGTTGCGCACCAACGAGCCATCGGAGGCTCTCACCCAACTATATGACCAAGGGCTGCGACATGTCTTTCTTGAAGGAGGCCCCAATCTGGCCGCCTCCTTCATGAAGGCTGGGCTGATTGATGAAGTGATCGCCTATGTCGCACCGAAGTTCCTAGGGGCTGGTGTCCCTGCGGTGGGTGACCTGGGCATCAACAACGTTGAACGGGCCATCGAGTTTCAGATAGTTGAGGCACAACTGATCGGCAAGGGCCAAGACAGCAATGTGCGCATGACCATGCAAAGGGGTCGATGATGTTCACCGGTATCGTCGAAGAGTTGGGCACCGTGGCTGCGGTTGAAGTGCTCCCGGATGCGCAGCGACTTACGGTCTACGGGCCTCTCGTCTGTGCAGATGCAAGACCCGGTGATTCCATCGCGGTCAACGGATGCTGCCTCACGGTGGTTGGCGACGCCACTGATGTATTCAGCGCAGATGTGATGCAGGAGACCCTCGACAAGACCTGCCTGGGGAGTCTTGAGGTGGGTGACAAGGTCAATCTCGAGAGGGCCGTGACCCCGGCAACGAGGCTGGGCGGCCACATCGTGCAAGGCCATGTCGATGCCACTGGGGTGCTGGTCAGTCGCGAGTCCAGTCAACATTGGGAGATAGTGAAGATCTCCATCCCTGAGGCGATCTCGAGGTACTTGGTGCCAAAGGGATCGATCACAGTGGATGGCGTCTCCTTGACCGTGGTCGAGGTCGAGACCCAAGCCTTCACGGTCAGCCTGATCCCCGAAACCCTGGCCCGGACCACCTTGGGCTTCAAGAAGCCCGGTGACGTAGTCAACCTGGAGATTGATGTGATCGCCAAATATGTCGAGAAGTTGGTGCAGCGATGAGTTGGGAAGACAAGATCCGCCTGGACTCCGTGGAGGAGGCCATCGCCGACATTGCCGCTGGCAAGGCCATTGTGGTAGTCGACGATGAGGATCGCGAAAACGAAGGCGACATCATCTTCGCTGCGGCAAAGGCAACACCTGAGCTGATGGCCTTTACGATCCGTCATTCCTCTGGCGTGATCTGCGTGCCCATGCCAGCGGAGATGTTGGATCGGTTGGAGATCCCATTGATGACTCCGCACAACAAGGATCGACTTCGCACGGCGTACACCATCTCTGTTGATGCACGCGACGGCGTCACAACCGGTATTTCGGCTGCAGATCGCGCCCATACTGCAAGAGTCCTGGCCGACTCCGCCACCGAGCCCTGGGAGGTCACCAGGCCCGGACATGTCTTCCCGCTGCGCTATCGCGAAGGGGGAGTCCTGGTCAGACGGGGACACACCGAGGCAGCCGTGGATCTTGCCCGAATGGCAGGCCTGACCCCAGCTGGCGTGTTGGTTGAGGTCGTCAATGACGACGGCACCATGAAGCGTGGACAAGAACTCCGCGATTTCGCGGATGAACACGACCTGAAGCTGATCTCAATCGAGCAGATGGTGCACTACCGCAGGCGCACCGAGACCCATGTCGAGCGAGTCGCCGAGACGATCCTGCCCACTGAGCATGGTGACTTCGATGCGGTGGGCTATCGGATCACCGTCGATGACAGCCAGCACATTGCTCTTGTGTACGGCGATGTGTCTGGCCCTGGGCCAGTGCTGACCCGCGTGCACAGCGAGTGCCTGACCGGTGATGTCTTTGGTTCACAACGTTGCGACTGTGGGCCTCAGCTCCATGAGGCCTTAGATCTGATTGTTCAAGAAGGTAGGGGCGTTGTCGTGTACTTGCGCGGGCATGAAGGGCGTGGCATCGGCCTGCTTGCCAAATTGCAGGCCTATTCGCTCCAAGACCAAGGCCGTGACACTGTTGATGCCAATCTCGACCTGGGCCTGCCGGCAGACGCCCGACACTATGGAGCTGCCACCCAGATCCTGAAGGACCTGGGAGTCCAGTCGGTGCGCTTGATGACCAACAATCCAGACAAGACCTCCTCCCTGGAGGCCTATGGGATCCCTGTGGCGGAGCGGGTGGCGTTGACGCCAAGGCCCAACCACCACAACATCGCCTATCTGACTGCCAAGCGCGACCGGATGGGACATGAATTGCCCGGGCTGGTCGTGCCCGATATGGATTCATCATCCAGCCAACCAAACCCACACCAGTAGCCTGATCTGTCAGTCAGCGGACTGCCAACAATTCGGAAGGACCAGCATGAGCGGCGAGGGAATCCCACAGCTGAAAGCTGTCGATTGTCATGACCTGCGAGTTGCAGTCGTGGCGGCGCTTTGGCATGAAGAGGTGATGAACGGTCTCATTGAGGGCGCCAAGCGTGCCCTTGGTGACTTCCAAGTGGATTCCTGGGAGTTGGTGCGGGTGCCTGGCTCGTTTGAGCTCCCTGTGGTGGCGCAGGCTCTGACGAATGCAAGTTTTGACGCAGTCGTGGCCCTCGGCGTGATCATCAGGGGCGGGACCCCGCATTTTGACTATGTTTGTCAGGCGGCAACCGATGGGTTGAACCGAGTTGCCTTGGACACTCAGACTCCTGTTGGTTTCGGTCTGCTGACCTGTGACAACGACGACCAAGCACTGGATCGGGCAGGTTTGCCACACAGTCGTGAGGACAAGGGATACGAAGCCACTGCTGCAGCACTTCTCACCGCACAGACGCTCGGTCGTATCAGTGCTCAAGAGCGCCTAGGCTAGAGGCTGTGAAGACCTTCGAGGATTTGTGGGCTGAGCTCTACGAGAAGTCTCAGTTGCGCCCAACTGGCTCAGGCACGGTCGCAGCCATCGATGGCGGTGTGCATGCGATCGGCAAGAAGCTCGTCGAGGAGGCTGCCGAGTCGTGGATGGCGGCCGAGCATGAGACCAAAGAGCGAGCCGCTGAAGAGCTCAGCCAACTTCTGTACCACGCACAAGTGATGATGCTCGCGCTCGGCATCAGCCTCGACGACGTCTACGCCCATCTCTGAGTCATCGCCCAAGGACCCAAATGTCTGACCTACTCCGGATCGCCATCCCCAACAAGGGGGCTCTCTCACTGGCGGCATCACAGATCCTCTCCGAAGCCGGCTATCGCCAACGCTCCACGACGAAGGAGTTGACTCTGCTCGACGCCGACAATGGCGTGGAGTTCTTCTACTTGCGCCCCCGAGACATCGCCGTCTATGTCGGCGAAGGCACCCTCGACGTCGGGATCACCGGCCGTGACTTGTTGCTCGACTCTGGCGCCAAGGCCGAAGAAGTCCGCCCGCTAGGGTTTGGAGCCTCCAAGTTTCGCTTTGCCGCTCGACCTGGCACCCTGGCATCACTTGATGACCTGGCAGGGCAACGGATTGCCACGTCGTACGTCGGGGTCGTCGAGGAATATCTGACCAAGCAGTCAATCGCGGCTGAGGTGATCCGACTGGATGGTGCAGTCGAGACGAGCATTCAACTAGGCGTGGCCGACGTGATCGCCGATGTGGTGGAGACGGGCTCAACTCTCAAGGCCGCGGGCCTGCAAGTGGTCGGTGAGTCGATCATGGACTCTGAGGCGGTCTTGATCCAGCGTGCAGGGGCCCAGACCAGCGACAACTTCAAGATCTTCAAGAGACGTCTCGACGGGGTCTTGGTGGCCCGCAGCTATGTGATGATGGATTACGACATCCCAGACGACAGGGTCGAAGCTGCCGTCGCCTTGACCCCAGGCATTGAGAGTCCCACTGTCTTGCCCCTGCACAAGGAAGGTTGGACCGCGGTGCGAGCGATGGTGCCGCGCGAAGGAGCCCAAAAACTGATGGATAGTCTCTATGACCTCGGGGCTCGCGGAATCCTACTTACGGACATCCATGCCTGCCGACTCTGAGAGCTTGGTGTCTCTGCCCCACACCTGGAGACCATTCGGTGTTCGGATTGCGATCTATGCATTCGGAAGCGCCCTGATCGTGGTCTTCGCGGCAATGTGGGTTGCCCTCGGGCCAGAGATCAGAGGTCACTTCACAACCTTCCAGCGACTGACCACGATCTTCTTGTTCTTGCTTCTCTTTGCGGCCTACTGGGGCCTGATCCGCTCCAAGATCGTGGCCACTGATCAGGGAGTCACCGTGGTCAACGGCTTCCGCTCTCATCACTATGAGTGGGCCCAGATCGTCGGGATCTCACTGGGACGCGGTGCGCCCTGGGCTCACCTTGATCTATCCGATGGCGAGGCGCACATGGTGCTCGGCATCCAGGGGTCCGATGGCAACCGGGCAATCCGGGCGACCAATGAGTTGCGAGCCCTGATCAAGTCCCGTTAGCAAGTTTGAGGCGCTATCGACATCGGGCCGTGCCTGCGCCTCCCCTGATCATGAAGTCAGCGTGATCCTGGGGGCGTTCCTCTGCAAACAACCGCTCTTCATCCTGGTGCCAAGCCTCCAGCAGAGCCCGATTTTCTGGCCCGTCCCTGTCGACGGCGCGATCCAGAGCATGGTCGTGTACGACGAAGACAAGAGTTGTGATCAGGTCATGCCAAGCCCGGCAACCAGCCCCGACTCCTTCGATGATCAGAAGCGACGCTGGCTCTAGATGCACGATCTCAGCGGGCGCCAGGCGATGCCAGTCGAAACGTCGGTAGTGGGTCCCGCGCCCCGCCTCGAGGTCGCGCAGCAGAGGTTCGAGCAACTCCGGCAGTAGTGGGAGGCCATTCCATCCGGGATAGATGTCTTCCAACCGCAAGAGGCTGGTTTCGGTGTCTGGTGCCGCTCGGACCAAGTCATTGGCCAAGGTGGTCTTGCCAGAGCCTGCCGGACCATCGATGGCGATCACGCGAAGTCGACCACAGGTCGGCGGTTTCGACAGCGTGGTGGCCAGGATCTCCTCGGGAGTGCTACCTGTGGTCACCAAGCGTTGCCGCAACCGCGATAGGTGGGCACGCTATCTACGATCTGGGTGTCTTGAAGCAGATGAATGGTGTTGGTGTGTTCGGCGATTTCCCCCGATTTCGCGTGCCGGAACCAGACCAGTTCGCCGATCTTCAAGCCGCCGGCGGTCAGGCCACTCAATGGAGTCTGGACTTCGCCAGCTCCTTCCAGAGCGGTCAACTGCAGACCTGGCGGGGCCCAGGGGAGTGGCCACCGATCCTTGCCAGCCGGGCCGCTGGCGATGAAGCCGCCGCCAGCGACTGTCGCGAGCGTGGGGCTGGGCCGTCGTACGACAGGCACCCCGAAGAAGCAGGCAGGTCGAGGTTCGAAGGAGGCATAGTGATCGAAGAGCGCAGGCACCAAGAGGCCAGATCCAGCGGCCACCTCGGTGACGGCGGGATCAGCGGCGGATGACTCTATGCTGCCCGAGCCGCCGGCATTGAAAAACTCCAATTCGACAATCCCGCGAAGGGCTTCAAGCACTTCTCGACGTCGCTGGGCGAGCTGTTGCACCGAGGCTTGCTTGAGGCGTCTGACCACGGCCATCTTCGGCCCTTGCTTAGGCAGTTGGTCGGGGACCCCCGCTACTTGGCCTTCATAGGTCATCACTCCGGCAACCTTGAGGCCGCGTTGGGTTGCAGATTGCGCTAGCCGAGTGATGTCGGGTTTGTCGCGCAAAGGGGAGCGTTTGGGCCCGATCTGGTTGTTGCCCAACCACAGCCCGGCATCGATGTCGAGGCAGACCCTGATCGGATCTTGGCCATCGCTGACTCGATCGACCTCGGCAATCAGGTCCAGATGGGCTGGATCGTCGACCATGAGCGTGATCACCCGTCGAGCTACAGCATCGTTGGCGAGTCGAGTGAGCGCCAAACGATCAACACTTGGATATCCCACCACGATGTCATCGCTGATGCCTTGACTGGCCAACCAGAGTGCCTCACGCAGGTTGTAGGACAAGATCCCACTGAAGCCAGGGTGTGCCAACGCGCGTTTGATCAAGGCTGGGACCCTGATTGACTTGCTGGCCAGCCGGATCGGTTTGCCTCCAGCCCGTCTGGCCAAGTAGCCAGCGTTGGCGTCGAAGGCATCCAGGTCTACGACGACCAGCGGTGGACCCGGATCGGGGATGGCCGCCACGGCTTGGTCCAGGCGCCTCTTGAGTCGATATTTGGCCACTTCGCTCACGAAGTCATTCATGTGCTGAAACCTACCCGGCACTTGCCAGCGGCTGGCTAGTGGCACGATGAATCCCATGCCCAACCTGAGGGAAGCACCATTCGCCGGTGATGACGGCGGCCGTTCAGACTCGCTCACCGCAGCGCTGCTGGAGTTTCAGCGTGAGGCCGATATCGGATTCCTGCCGGTGGTGGCTGCTCTTCAGGATGCACGCGTGCTGGTGCCGGTGGTGGCCATCTTGGGAGAGATCGAGTACGACGAGAACGGTTTGGCTCGTGACAAGAGCAGTGAGATGGCTGCGGTGTCGATCACCGGCCAGGATGGCCGCAGTGCTCTGCTTGCCTTTACTTGTACTGATTCACTTGCTGACTGGGACCCAAAGGCAAGGCCGGTTCCGGTCACCTTCAGACAAGCGGCTCAAGCGGCGATTCACGATGGTGCCGACGCCGTGCTGGTGGACATTTCTTCGGCAATGGTCGCGATTGACGGTGATCTGTTGAAGAACCTCGCGGTCGGCCATCAATTGGTCAAGGCCGGTGACGAATGGGCTTGGTTGGTGAGCCAAGGTTCTGATAAGGATTCATAGGCCCCTGTGGTTCTGAACAGCCCGCAGGTTTCCCGATGTGCAATCTCGGCGATCTCCTTGTAACCTTGTCTGCGACCGATGGATACCTGACACGGGAATCCATCCGACAAGTGGAGGCTCCTCCCACCCGCATCGACCGTCTAGGTCGTCGGGTTCGGTCTGAGTGTTGTGCAGTCGTGCACTGTCGACCCTCAGTGATCGTTGGGCCTCCGCATGTTGTGCGGAGGCCTTTTGGATGAAAGGACTCCTCGGGTCGGCTCATAAGTCTTAACCCAGGAGGACCCATCAGCACAGAGTTGCGCATCAATGATCGGATTCGCGTACCCGAAGTTCGGCTAGTCGGACCCAACGGCGAGACCGTCGGCATCGTGCCTACCGGTGATGCCTTGCGTCTGGCCCAGGAAGCAGATCTGGATCTGGTGGAAATCGCCCCAATGGGCAAGCCGCCGGTCTGCAAGCTCATGGACTACGGCAAGTACAAGTACGAAAACGCCCAGAAGGCGCGTGAAGCTCGTCGCAACCAGACCAATGTGATCATCAAGGAAATGAAGCTCCGCCCGAAGATCGATCAGCACGATTACGAGACCAAGAAGGGTCACGTGGTGCGATTCCTCAAGGCGGGTGACAAGGTCAAGATCACGATCATGTTCCGAGGCCGCGAACAGCATCGCCCTGAGCTTGGCTTCCGGTTGCTGCAGAAGCTCGCCGAAGATGTCACCGAGCTCGGGTTCGTCGAGTCTTCGCCCAAGCAAGATGGCCGCAACATGACCATGGTGCTCGGGCCGCACAAGAAGAAGTCCGAGGCCAAGGCCGAAGTCAAGGCTGCCAAGGAAGAGAAGGCAGCCGCCCGCAGTGCGGAGCGCGATGAAGACCGGCATGAGCGTGCCGAGCGCAATGCCAAGCAGGCGACAGCGCCCAAGAAGGAGCGTCGTCGCAGCGAGAACCTCGATCCCGACATCGACCTCTGAGGCTCACCAGCCTCACTGAGCCAATACGAGACTGAGCCAATACGAGAACGAAGGAAACCAAATGCCCAAGAACAAAACCCATTCCGGTGCCAGCAAGCGCTTCCGGGTGACCGGATCCGGCAAGATCCGCCGCCAGAAGGCCGGCCTGCGCCACAACCTAGAGAAGAAGCCCTCGAAGATGACCCGCCGGATGTCTGGCACCACCGAGGTCGCCAAGAACGACGTACCCCGAGCCAAGAAACTGCTTGGTCTCTGAGTTGTCTTGGCCAGCAGCACTGCTTGGCCGCAAACAACTCCCAGCATCAAACCCAAGACTCAAAAGGAGCATCATCATGGCTCGCGTGAAGCGCGCAGTAAACGCAGCGAAGAAGCGTCGTACCACCCTGGATCGGGCGTCTGGTTATCGTGGCCAGCGGTCCCGCCTGTACCGCAAGGCCAAGGAGCAAGTCACTCACTCGCTCGTCTACAGCTACAACGACCGCCGCAAGAAGAAGGGCGAGTTCCGCAAGTTGTGGATCCAGCGGATCAACGCGGCCGCTCGTGCTGAAGGCATGACCTACAACCGTTTCATCCAGGGCCTCAAGGCCGCTGGGGTGGAGGTTGACCGCAAGATCTTGGCCGACTTGGCCGTCAACGACTCCAAGGCATTTGCCGCGCTCGTTGAGACCGCCAAGGCCAATCTGCCGGAGGACGTCAACGCTCCGGTGTCTGCCTGAGCCAGTCCCTCGGGAGTCGACATGGCGAGCCCACCGGATCCGGTGCTGACCGCGAAGAGCGGACGCATCCGCCGGGCACGTGGGCTCGCCAGTCGCAATTCGAGGCAAGAGCAGGGGCGCTTTCTGATCGAGGGCGCAAAGCCTCTTGAGCAGGCCCTGCGCCTGAACGGTTGTGTGGAAGATGTCTTCATGACCGAGCAGTTCGCCACCCAACACCAGGGCTTGGCAGTTGAGGTGGAGCAAGCCGGTGGCTACTGCCACCTGGTCGATGACGGAGCCATTGCCGCCATGTCTGGGGCACAGTCCCCACAGGGGATCATCAGTATCTGTCGCCTGATCGACGTCCCAATGGCTGATGCCATCGCTAATCCTGGGCCCGTGGTGATCTGTGCCAATGTGCGAGACCCCGGCAATGCAGGCACGATCATCAGAGTCGCTGATGCCAGTGGTGCCGCGGCGGTGATCCTGGCCGGCACGAGCGTCGACCTGTACAACGACAAGACCCTACGGGCCACCGTAGGGTCGGTATTCAGCCTCCCGATTGTCAACGGGAGTGACGTCGAGGCAGCGATTGCCACAGCTCGCGAGTCAGGCAGAGTGGTGATCGCTGCTGATGGTGGTGGTGAGACAGGGTTGTACTCCCAGCAGGCCCGTGCTGTGTTGGCTGGGCCGGTTGCCTGGGTCTTCGGTAACGAAGCGTGGGGGCTCCCTATTGAGATCCGGGAGTTGGCTGACCACCAGATGGCGATCCCGATCGTCGGTGAAGCTGAGAGCCTCAACCTCGCAACGGCCGCCGCCGTCTGCCTGTACGCGCGATTCGGCCTCGACCTGGTGCCCTGATCCCAAACCCAGTGAAGCCAATCGCAACGGCCTTCCTAGACTCATCCATGCAAACAGAAAGCAGCTCCGGAAAGGCAATCATGTCTGGACCAAATACCAACTATGACCCCGTCCAAGTCAGTGCTCTGGACGAGGCTTCGGTGTTTGACATGCGTGATGCCGCCTTGGCAGCGATCAATGCCGCCATCGATCTAGCCGGATTGAAGGAAGTCCGCAGCAGCCATGTCGGTGATCGGTCGCCATTGGCTCTGGCGAATCGCGAAATCGGAGCGCTACCCCCGCAGGCGCGCAAGGATGCTGGCTCCCGCGTTGGCCGGGCGCGAGCGGCCGTGGCCCAAGCATTCGAGGCCAGGCAAGCCGTTCTCGAAGACGAGGCCCAAGAACGGATGTTGCTCGAAGAGCGGGTAGACGTGACCTTGCCCTGGGATCGGCATCCGATGGGTGCGCGCCATCCGATCACCATGTTGTCGGAAAAGATCGCAGATGTCTTCGTAGGGATGGGTTGGGAGATCGCCGAAGGCCCCTTGGTCGAGGCGGAGTGGCTCAACTTCGATGCCCTCAACCTTGGCCCCGATCATCCGGCCAGGACGATGCAGGACACCTTCTGGGTGGACCCCCCAGAAGACCACTTGGTCTTGCGCACCCACACTTCTCCGGTCCAGGCGCGCACGATGCTCACTCGCAAGCCACCCATTTACGTCGCTTGTCCTGGCCGGGTCTTCCGCACCGATGAGTACGACGCGACGCACTCGCCGGTCTTCCACCAGGTCGAAGGCCTGGTGATCGACAAGGGGATCTCGATGGCCCACCTTCGTGGTGCCCTCGACCACATGCTGCAGGCGCTCTTCGGCGAAGGGATGCGCACCCGATTTCGTCCGTCGTACTTCCCTTTCACCGAACCCTCGGCCGAGATGGACATGGTCTGCTTCATCTGCCATGGCTCCGGCCAACAAGATGAAGGGGAGTGCCGGACTTGCCGGGGTGAGGGCTGGATCGAGCTCGGTGGCTGCGGGATCGTCAATCCAAGGGTGTTGATCGCCTGCGGTGTGGATCCTGAGGTGTACTCCGGCTTTGCCTTCGGTTTCGGTATTGACCGCCTGTTGATGTTCCGCCACGGTGTCGCTGACATGCGTGACATCTTCGAGGGCGACATTCGTTTCGCCACCCCGTTTGGAGTTGAGCTCTGATGCGCGCGCCCTTGTCCTGGATCAAGGACTATGTCGCCCTGCCTGACACGTTGACCATCGATGAGTTGACTGATCGGTTGACCGCTTTGGGCCTCAAGCTCGAGGCCATTCATCGAGCCGACATCACCGGTCCTCTGGTGGTAGGGCGAGTCCTGACCATGGATCCTGAGCCCCAGAAGAATGGCAAGACAATCAACTGGTGCACAGTCGATGTGGGCGATGCCAATGGCACCGGTGAGCCCCAAGGGATTGTCTGCGGTGCACACAACTTCAAACCAGGTGACCTGGTGGTCGTGATCCTTCCTGGTGGAGTTCTCCCGGGTGACTTCGTGATCTCCGCGCGCAAGACCTACGGTCATGTGAGTGCGGGGATGATCTGCTCGGGCCGCGAGCTCGGCATCAGCGACGATCACGACGGCATCATCGTCTTGCCAACGGATGCAGGAGTGCCTGGTCAAGACGCCTTGCCCATCTTGGGGCTTGATGAAGAGGTCATCGAGTTCGAGATCAACCCTGACCGCGCGTATGCGATGTCTCTGCGCGGAGTTGCCCGCGAGGCGGCCCTCGGTTTCCAGGTCCCCTTCACTGATCCGGCGCTTCGTGACACGCCAGCTGGCAATGGTGAGGGGCATCCAGTTTCGGTCGAGGATCCCATCGGCTGCCCGGTCTTCGTGACCCGATCGGTGACTGGTTTTGATCCTTCAGCGCCCACGCCCACTTGGATGGTTCGTCGGCTGGAGCAGGTCGGGCAACGCTCGATCTCGTTGGCAGTCGACATCACCAACTACGTGATGTTTGAGTTGGGTCGCCCCATCCATGCCTATGACGCCGACAAACTCCAAGGTGAGTTGGTCATTCGCCGCGCCGTTGGTGGGGAGTCTTTGAAGACTCTTGACGGCAACGTGCGTGCACTGAGTGAAGAAGACCTCGTGGTCACCGATGCCTCGGGGATCATTGGGCTGGGTGGCGTGATGGGCGGTGAGAGCACTGAGATCTCCGATTCCACAGTCAATGTCTTGGTTGAGGCCGCACACTGGGATGCTACGGCGATGTTCCGCACTGGGCGTCGACACAAGCTGACCTCCGAGGCAGGCAAGCGCAATGAGCGAGGTGTCGACCCGGAGATCTGCGAGGCTGCGGCCGACCGGGTAGTTGAGTTGTTGGTCGCGCACGGTGGCGGCTCGGCTGGCCGGGGCGTGACAGTGGTTGGCCAGGCGCCTGCCACCGCGGAAATCGAGTTGGAGCCTGCGCTGCCGCAACTGATCTCCGGCATGCCGATCAGCGCAGAGATGACCAATGCGATTCTGCAGCAGGTTGGCTGCACGACAACTTCGGCAGGTGATCGACTCAAGGTGTGGCCACCCTCGTGGCGCCCTGACCTCACCGACCCTTATGACCTGGTCGAAGAAGTGGTCAGAGTCGTCGGTTACGACGATGTGCCGTCGGTGCTGCCACCAGCTCCGGCCGGACTTGGCCTGACCCAGGAGCAGCAGTGGCGACGCCGATTGGGCAGGCTGCTGGCCAGCACTGGACATGTCGAAGTGATCAGCTTCCCGTTTGTCGGCACGACCGACCTGGACAACTTGATGCTCGCCGACGATGACCCGCGTCGTACGACGCTCAGGCTCGCCAATCCACTGAGCAGTGAAGAGCCGTTGTTGGCCACAACCTTGTTGCCCGGACTGCTGAAGACAGCGGCGCGCAATGTCAGCAGGGGCCTGGAAGATCTCGCACTCTTCGAGATTGCCCAGGTAGCAAAGGGTGATCGCATGGGGCCGACACCGATCCTCGGGGTTGATCAGCGGCCGTCTGAAGAGGAACTGGCCGGGCTCACCGAAGCTGTGCCAGCTCAACCTCTGCATGCGGCAGTCGTGCTCTGCGGCAATGAAGATCGCGCTGGTTGGTGGGGTTCGGGCCGTCCAGCCAACTGGAGCGATGGCATCGAGGCGATGCGGATGCTTGCGGATTCACTTGGTCTGGAGTTGGAGATTGCAGCCGCAGACTTGGCGCCTTGGCATCCTGGACGCTGTGCGGAGTTACGCCTTGCAGGCGAGGTGGTCGGCCACGCCGGTGAGCTTCATCCTCGAGTATGTCGAAATTTCGGTATCCCGCCCCGATCGGTGGCGGCGGAGATCGATGCCTCGGCTCTCGAGGCCACAGCAGTCGCTGTACCCCAAGCAGAGGTCTTCTCCACCTATCCGGTTGCAAAAGAGGATGTTGCCTTGGTGGTGGCTGATTCGGTGACTAGTGCCGAGGTCTCGTCAGCCCTCCGCGAGGGGGCCGGACCAATGTGTGAGTCCATTCGTCTCTTTGACGTATACGTGGGCGATCAGATTGAGGCCGGTTTCAAGTCATTGGCCTTCTCGCTTCGTTTTCGAGCCCCAGATCGCACGCTCACCGACGCCGAGTGTGCTGCTGCACGGGATTCGGCCGTTGCGGTTGCAGTTGAGCGGCTGGGTGCCCGGCAACGAGCATAGGCCGATCCGCTCAGTTCGCCACACTGCGGCTCAACTGAGCGGTGACCAAGATGTCGCTGGAGGTGCGGTTGCTGACGGAGTCGTACTGGGTGCCGACCAGGAGTAGTCGGCCGGGGGAGTTCTTCAGGGCGGGATTGTCGACCTCGCCGGCCACCCCAATGGTTCCGACCTTCGTCACCGAATAGGTGAGCTCGCCGTTGTCGGTGCGGATCGTGATCTCATCACCGACCTTCAACTCAGACAGATCGCTGAAGGCGCCATTCACTGTCGTCTTGCCCGCAATCACGACCGAATCCGATGTCGGCTGCCCCGGCTTGCCTCTGGCATCCCAGCGAGAGAGCTCGGACAGACTGTTTGGGATCAGATGGTCGCTTTGGTCGGTGATCGCCTCGTCGAAGCCGCGGGTGCGTCCGGCAAAGGTGAGTGCGCGTGGTGAGGCCGGTTCCACCGCTTGCAGGTCGCCCGCTGCTGTGTTCACGGATGGGACAGGAGTGTCTTGGTCTGCGGTCGGGGAGTCGGCCAGTGAACTCGTCGGGGACGCGAGTGTTGGAGTAGGAGTCTGGCCCTGAGCCTTTGCATTCTTCCCCGACTGATCGTCTTGGGCGAATAGCAAGTAAGCGCCAACGCCAACGAGCGCCACGATGACCAATCCGATCGCCACCAACAACCAACGCGACCCTGAAGAGGTCTTCTTGCTGCGATGGCTGCCTGATCGGTTGCCACTGTTTGAGGTGGTCTGGGTGCTCATTGCCGCCTTCAATCCCGAGTGATTTTGTCTGCAATCGATCCTAGGCCGAGGGGGGTCTTGCCGTGGGGAGGCGGCGCGGGCGACACTCTAATGCACAAACATACGGATATGTGTATAGTTATGCAGGTGCAGAAGGTGAATGTCGCTGTAGCTGGCGCGAGTGGCTACGCCGGTGGTGAAATCTTGCGTCTTCTCGTTGGGCATCCTGGCGTCGAGATCGGTGCCCTGACCGGGGCCAGCAATGCCGGGCAGCCACTAGGTCTACTACAGCCGCACTTGCCGCCTTTGGCCGAGCGGATCCTGGCGCCGACTTCGATGGAGAGTCTGGCCGGGCATGACGTTGTCTTCCTGGCGCTGCCACACGGCGAGTCCGCAGCCTTCGCCGCGGCCCTGGACCCTGATGTCGTGGTCATCGACTGTGGCGCAGACTTCCGCCTGAATGACTCAGATGCATGGGCCAAGTTCTACGGCAGCACGCATGCCGGCACTTGGCCATACGGCGTACCAGAGTTGCCCGGGCACCGTGAACGGCTCAAAGGCGCCCGCAGGATTGCGGTAGCAGGCTGCTATCCGACCGTGACCACCCTGGCCCTGGCTCCGGCGATCGGGGCTGGCCTGGTTGAGGCAGGAGACCTGGTGGTTGTCGCAGCTTCGGGCACGAGTGGAGCTGGCAAAGCTGCCAAGACCAATCTGCTTGGCAGTGAGGTCATGGGTGGGGTTTCTGCCTATGGTGTCGGTGGCGGGCACAGGCACATTCCTGAGATCATCCAAGGGCTGCAGTCACTCACCGAAGATCGGGTCACTCTGTCGTTTACGCCGCTGCTGGCTCCAATGTCTCGCGGCATCTTGTCGACCTGTACGGCGAAACTCGCCGCAGGAGTCAGCGAAGCGCAGCTGCGGGCAGCGTACGCCGATGCCTATGGTGACGAGCCTTTCGTCTCGCTCCTTCCGGAGGGGCAGTGGCCAACCACGAAGGCGGTGCTCGGCTCCAACTCCGTGCACCTTCAGGTCGCCATTGACGAAGAGGCGGGCCGCTTGGTTGTTGTGGGTGCCGTTGACAACTTGACCAAGGGCACTGCTGGTGGTGCAGTGCAGTGCATGAATCTTGCCCTAGGACTCCCAGAGCAAACCGGTCTGAGCTGCATCGGACTCGCGCCATGACAGTCACCACCCCATTGGGTTTCCGAGCGGCAGGCGTTTGCGCTGGTTTGAAGTCAACTGGTGCGCCCGACATGGCCTTGATCGTCAATGACGGTCCGAGCAGCGCCTCAGCGAGTGTGTTCACCGCCAACAGGTGCAAGGCCAATCCGGTGCTGTGGAGCCAAGAGGCCGCCAAGGACGGTCTGGCTCGAGCAGTTGTGATCAACTCGGGTGGCGCCAATTGCTACACCGGACCCGATGGCTTTGCGATCACGCATCGATCAGCAGAGCGAGTGGCCGATCTGCTGCAGATCAGTGCTCTGGATGTCGTGGTTTGCTCCACTGGGCTGATTGGATTGCTCAACGACGAGCAATCCATCTTGTCGGGCATCGAGCAACTTGCAGACAACCTTCGAGCCGATGGTGGCGATGATGCTGCCCAGGCGATCATGACCACCGATTCAGTGCCAAAGACCGCTCTCGTGACGCAGTCAGGCTGGTCGATCGGCGGGATTGCCAAGGGCGCGGGCATGTTGGCGCCGGCGCTTGCGACGATGTTGGTCGTGATCACCACAGATGCCGATCTGCCGAGTGAGGAGCTTGACCAGGCTCTGCGTAAGGCCACCGCCATGAGTTTTGACCGGCTCGACTCCGATGGCTGTATGTCGACCAATGACACAGTCACCTTGATGGCCAGCGGTGCCTCCGGCATCAGACCCGAGGTGGCCGACTTCGTCGAATCGCTGACCAAGCTCTGTCAAGACCTGGCCTTGCAATTGTTGGCCGATGCAGAGGGGGCCGACCATGAGATCCATATCGAGACTGTCAATGCGGCTTCCGAGGCCGATGCCCTCGAAGTGGGGCGTTCGGTAGCCAGATCAAACCTGTTCAAGGCGGCGGTCTTCGGCAAAGACGCCAATTGGGGTCGCATCCTCGCCAGCGTCGGCACCACCCAGGCAGAGTTCGACCCAGCAGACCTGGATGTATCAATCAACGGTGTTTGGGTCTGCCGCAACTCCGGGCCGGCTGCCAGCCCTGCCGAGGTCGACCTGTCTGCTCGACGAGTCGATGTCACCATCGACCTGAAGTCGGGCGAGCATGCCGCCACGATCTTGACCAATGACCTGACCCACGCCTATGTACACGAGAACAGCGCCTATTCGTCATGACAGACATCCAAAGACCACAGTCGCAGGTGTTGGCTGAGGCTTTGCCTTGGCTGCTGGCCTATCACGGCAAAACCATCGTGATCAAGTACGGCGGCAATGCCATGGTCGACGCTCAGCTACAGAAGCAATTTGCTGAAGACATCGTCTTCTTGCGGATGGCTGGCTTCCGCCCGGTCGTAGTGCACGGCGGCGGACCGCAGATTTCCAAGATGCTTGATCGGCTCGGGATCGAGTCGGAGTTCAAGGGCGGACTCAGGGTGACGACGGCCGAAGCCATGGATGTCGTGCGGATGGTCCTGGTCGGCCAAGTGCAGCGCGAACTGGTCGGTTTGATCAATCAACATGGCCCATTCGCAGTGGGTCTTTCAGGTGAAGACGCAGGCCTGTTCACGGCTCGGCGTACCAACGCCACGGTCGACGGGCAGGCTGTCGACCTCGGTCTCGTGGGCGAGGTCGAGAGTGTGCGCCCCGAAGCGGTGCTCGATGTGATCGATGCGGGAAGGATCCCCGTGATCTCATCGGTGGCGCCCGATCCGAGTGGCGAGGTCCACAACGTCAACGCCGACACTGCGGCCGCTGCTTTGGCCGTTGCGCTCAAAGCGGAGAAACTCCTGGTGCTGACCGATGTCGAGGGCCTCTATCGCGACTGGCCCAACAGTCCAGACTTGATCCAAGAGATCAGCCCCGAAGCTCTCAAGGAGATGTTGCCCACCTTGGCCAGCGGCATGGTGCCCAAGATGCAGGCCTGTTACAACGCGGTGGCAAACGGTGTCCCCAAGGCGACAGTCGTCGATGGGCGTGAGCCCCATGCAGTCTTGCTTGAGATCTTCACCAACGAGGGGGTCGGCACCCAAGTCTTGCCTGGTGTCGCCACGAAGTTGCGGGTGGAGGAGGCGTCATGAGCGATTCTGATCACCTACTCGAGCGCTATCCACAGGTGATGATGAATGTCTTCGGTACGCCGAAGCTCGCCCTTGTCCGTGGTGAAGGGGCACTGGTCTGGGATGAGCAGGGCAAGGAATATCTCGACCTGCTCGCCGGGATTGCGGTCAACTCACTCGGCCATGCCCATCCTGCGATCATCGCTGCTGTCACCGAGCAGTTGAGCACGCTCGGTCATATCTCCAATTTCTTCACTTCAGGCCCTCAAGTCGCCCTGGCCGAGAGACTGATTGATTTGGCTGGCAGGCCAGGTCGGGTCTTCTTCAGCAACTCCGGCACCGAAGCCAACGAAGCTGCCTTCAAGCTGACTCGTCGTACAGGACGGACTCATGTCGTGGCCATGGAGGGTTCCTTCCACGGGCGCACGATGGGCGCCTTGGCCCTGACTTCAAAGGCTGCTTACCGGGAGCCCTTCGAGCCCTTGCCTGGCCAGGTCACCTTCGTGCCCTTTGGAGATCTTGATGCGTTGAATGCCGCAGTAAATGATCAGACCGCTGCGGTGGTGATGGAGCCGATTCAGGGCGAGGCGGGCGTCAATCTCCCCCCGACTGGTTACTCTCAAGCTGTCCGTGAGATCACCGCTGAGCGCGGCGCCTTGCTCTGGTTTGATGAGGTGCAGACCGGCATCGGCAGGTGTGGCCAGTGGTTTGCCTGTGACGCCGAAGCCGACGTGATCACCCTTGCCAAGGGGCTCGGTGGCGGGATCCCGATTGGCGCCACCTTGGCCTTTGGTGCTGCAGCCGACCTACTTCAGCCAGGCAACCACGGCACCACTTTCGGTGGCAACCCGGTTGCCTGCGCTGCGGCCCTGGCGGTGATCGACACGATTGCTGGCGATGGACTTCTTGAGCAGGTGGGCGCACGTGGGGCCCAGTTGCAGGCGGGCCTGGTTGATCCAAGGGTTGGTGAGATCAGAGGCGCCGGCTTGTTGATCGGTCTGACTCTCACCGAGCCAAGAGCTGCGGAGTGCGTGGCTGCTGCCCAGGAGCTGGGCTTCATCATCAATGCGTGCGGCCCTGATCGACTTCGCTTGGCTCCACCACTCGTTCTGAGCGAGACGCAAGCCGATCATTTCTTGCAAGCTTGGCCGTCCATCCTCGATGCAGCCTTTTCCATGGGGGATCAGTCGTGATGAGACATTTCCTACGAGATGACGATCTGACCCCAGAGGAGTTCGAAGCTGTTCTTGACCGGGCACTGGAGTTGAAGTCCGATCCCTACGCCGCCAAACCATTCGCTGGTCCGCAGACGGTGGCGATGATCTTCGACAAGCCCACATTGAGGACCCAAGCCTCCTTTGCGGTGGCGATCAGCGACCTTGGCGGCAACCCGATGCTCGTTGATGGCAACCTGGCGATGATCGGCGTACGCGAGTCAATCGCCGACACTGCCCGAGTGCTGGGGCGGATGACCAGTGCAATCGTTTGGCGCACCGGTGATCAAGCCCGCATTGACGAGATGGCCCAGTGTGCCGGTGTCCCGGTCGTCAATGCGCTCACAGATCAGTTCCATCCCTGCCAGGGCTTGGCCGACCTGCTCACGGTGCGTGAGCACAAGGGGGCGCTGGCTGGCCTGACCTTGACCATGGTCGGTGACACCGCCAGCAATATGGGCCACACCTATCTTCTTTCCGGCGCTTTGGCTGGCATGCATGTCAGGCTGTCTGGGCCCGATGGTTTCCAGCCGCTACCCGATGTCTTCGCCAGGGCCACCGAGATTGCGGCCGCGACTGGGGGAAGTGTCACTTGGGTAAGTGACCCTCGAGATGCAGTGTCCGGTGCCGATGCGGTCGCCACCGATACTTGGGTCTCGATGGGCAAGGAAGACGAGGCCGCTCATCGCTTGGCGAAATTCCATCCTTGGCGGCTCGACTCTCGACTCCTGTCAGAGGCTGCGCCCGACGCGATCGTGCTGCATTGCCTGCCTGCATATCGTGGCAAGGAGATCACCGCTGAAGTGATCGATGGTCCCCAGAGCGTGGTCTTCGACGAGGCTGAAAACCGGTTGCATGCCCAAAAGGCGATCCTGTCCATGCTGATGGAGTGGCGATGACCGAGTCAACAGGGGCCGGACCCCAGACCAAGAATGCCCGCCAACGTCGGATCGTAGAGTTGTTGGAAACGGGCCAGATCAAATCCCAACATGAGTTGGCCGATCTGCTCAGCGAGAGCGGTCACGTCGTGACCCAGGCGACCCTGTCGCGTGATCTGGTCGACCTTGATGCAGTCAAGGTGCGCTCGACTTCTGGGGCATTGGTGTACGCCGTACCCGCCGAGGGAGGCGACCGAACCGCGATCGCTACGCACACTCCTGCCAGCGAGACCAGACTGGCACGATTGGCAGAAGAACTGCTGGTCAGCGCGGAGGCCTCCGCCAATCTCGTCGTACTGCGGACCCCGCCCGGTGCAGCCAGTTTCTTGGCATCTGCCCTCGACAAGACAGAGTACGACGATGTGCTCGGCACGATTGCCGGCGATGACACCGTGGTTGTGATCAGCCGCCAGGCCTGCGGTGGTGAGGAACTCGCCCGCAGATTGCTTGCCCTTGCCAATCGAGCGCCACTGACCACGGCCATCCAGACCTAGACATCACGAACAATTAGACATCAAGAAGAACAGGAAACGCAGTTGAGCAAAGTTCTAACCACCCTGCCTGTCGGGCAACGTGTCGGCATCGCCTTCTCCGGCGGGCTGGACACGTCCGTGGCCGTTGCCTGGATGCGCGACAAGGGTGCCATTCCCTGCACCTACACCGCAGACATCGGGCAGTACGACGAGCCCGACATCGCCGGCGTACCTTCGCGTGCGATGCAGTACGGCGCCGAGATTGCTCGCGCGGTTGACTGCCGCCCGGAGTTGGTCGAAGAGGGTTTGGCTGCGTTGTCTTGTGGTGCCTTCCACATTCGTTCGGGTGGTCGCGCATATTTCAACACCACCCCTCTGGGCCGTGCGGTGACTGGCACCCTGTTGGTGCGGGCAATGCATGAGGACGGTGTCGACATCTGGGGTGATGGTTCGACCTTCAAGGGCAATGACATCGAGCGCTTCTATCGCTATGGCTTGTTGGCCAACCCTGCTTTGCGGATCTACAAGCCTTGGCTTGATGCTGACTTCGTCCATGAACTTGGTGGACGTGCCGAAATGAGTCAATGGCTGACCGAGCACGATCTGCCATATCGTGATCCGCAGGAAAAGGCCTATTCGACGGACGCCAACATTTGGGGCGCCACTCACGAGGCCAAGACCTTGGAGCATCTTGATGTCTCCTTGGAGACGGTGCAACCGATCATGGGTGTCTGCTTCTGGGATCCAGACGTTGCCATCCAGACCGAAGACGTCACGATCCGATTCGAGGGCGGTCGGCCTGTGGCAATCAACGGCAACCAGTTCACCGATGCAGTCGCGCTGGTTCAGGAAGCCAATGCGATCGGTGGTCGCCATGGTTTGGGGATGAGCGATCAGATCGAGAATCGCATCATCGAAGCGAAGTCGCGCGGCATCTACGAAGCGCCAGCAATGGCATTGCTCTGGATCGCCTATGAGCGCCTCCTAAACGCCATCCACAATGAAGACACCATCAACAACTACCATCAAGAAGGTCGACGACTGGGCAGGCTTCTCTACGAAGGTCGTTGGCTCGACCCGCAGGCGCTGATGTTGCGTGAGTCGATCCAGAGGTGGATCGCCTCGATGGTCACCGGTGAAGTCACGATCCGGTTGCGTCGCGGTGAGGACTACACGATCCTGCGCACTGAAGGCCCGAACTTCTCATATCACCCCGAGAAGTTGTCCATGGAGCGCACCGACAATGCCGTGTTTGGTCCGAATGATCGGATCGGGCAGCTCACGATGCGCAATCTCGACATTGCTGACACTCGCGCCAAGTTGGAGCAGTATGCCTTGCAACCGCTCAACGAAGGTCAATTGTTGGTGGAGCACGGCCACCTGCTCGGGTCCTTGCCTCAGGGTGGTGCGGATGTGATCGCAGATAATCCTGATGCCAGCGACGACGATGAGGGCGCCTTGGACAATGCCGCCATGGAATTCGGAGTCGACTGATGGATGAGTTGTCACAACCGAATGCAGACAAGCCCAACACGAATACGGGCAAACTCTGGGGCGGTCGCTTTGCCGGTGGGCCCAGTCCGGAGTTGGAGGCGCTTTCCAAGAGCACGCACTTTGACTGGCGTCTGGCCAGATATGACATCGATGGGTCGCGGGCACATGCTCGAGTCCTGGCCAGGGCGGGCCTGCTCGATCAATCAGAGTTGCAGGGTCTGCTCGATGGCCTGGATGAGCTGGATAGCAGGGTCGTGTCTGGGGCACTCAGGCCGGAAGACGCTGACGAAGACGTGCATGGTGCTCTGGAAGGAGCCCTGGTGGCCCTCGTCGGGTCTGAGTTGGGCGGCAAACTCAGAGCGGGGCGGAGCCGAAATGACCAGATCGCCACGATGTTCAAGGTCTTCCTTCGTGACCACGCTCGACTGATTGCCGTGCAACTGCTGGAGTTGGTTGATGCCATCGCAACTCAGGCCGAAGCGAATCTGGGCGCGATCATGCCTGGCCGCACCCACTTGCAGCATGCGCAGCCGGTCCTGCTGTCGCATCACTTGATGGCGCACGCTTGGCCTCTACTGCGTGACGTCGACCGGTTGCGCGACTGGGATGAGCGGGTTGCCGCAGAGTCGCCGTACGGCGCAGGCGCGTTGGCTGGCTCGAGCTTGGGGTTGGACCCCGAGTCCGTGGCCGCAGACCTGGGCTTCGCTGGATCGGTTGCCAACTCGATCGACGGCACTTCGGCTCGAGACTTCGTGGCTGAGTTTGCCTTTGTCTGCTCGATCATCGGGGTCGACCTGAGCAGGCAGGCCGAGGAAATCATCTTGTGGGCCACCAAGGAGTTCGACTTCATCAAGCTCGACGACTCCTATTCCACGGGGTCGAGCATCATGCCGCAGAAGAAGAACCCAGACATCTCCGAGCTCGCAAGGGGCAAGTCCGGGCGTCTGATCGGCAATCTCTCCGGACTCCTGGCGACGCTCAAGGCCTTGCCCTTGGCCTACAACAGAGACCTCCAAGAAGACAAGGAGCCAGTTTTCGACTCGATCGACACCCTGAGTGTGCTGCTCCCTGCATTCACCGGACAGGTGGCAACCCTGAGCTTCAACCTGGAGCGGATGGCCGAGTTGGCCCCGCAAGGGTTCTCTTTGGCCACCGACATCGCAGAGTGGTTGGTCCGTCAAGGTGTGCCTTTCAGGGAGGCGCATGAGTTGGCCGGGGCGTGCGTACGTCAGTGTGAAGAGCAAGGCATTGAGCTCGATCAATTGACCGACACACAATTCGCGTTGATCGATGCCAGGTTGGAGCCAGAGGTCAAGTCCGTGCTCACTGCTGCTGGTTCTGTTGCATCGCGCAATGGTCGAGGTGGTACGGCGCCAGAGCGCGTGGTCGAACAACTCGCCGAATTGCGGGCCAAGACTGATGAGCTACGTGGATGGTTGGGCTGATCGAGGTTCTTTCGGGGCCAGTCTGGGAGGCTGCCCCACGGCTCTTGGGTGCCACCTTGAAATGGGGCCAGCAGAGCTTGTGCCTGACCGAGTTGGAAGCCTACGACGGGGAATGTGACCCTGGATCACATGCCTATCGGGGGCCCACTGACCGCAATCGTGTCATGTTCGGCCCACCGGGTCACTTGTATGTCTATCTCAGCTATGGGATGCATCATTGCGCCAACATTTCGTGTGGCCCCGAAGGAAAGGCCGCTGGAGTGCTGATGCGGGCCGGAGTCCTCGGTGATGGGAGTTTCGTGACTGGGCCAGGCCGGCTTGGAAAGGCCCTGGAGTTGACTCGAAGCGACAACGGGCAGGACCTCACCAGACAGATCATCCTTGCGACCCGCGAAGAGTCCTACTCATGTGGTCCACGGGTCGGGCTTCGTCGTGCGTCCGAACGCCCCTGGCGCTTCTGGATCACCGACCACCCCAGCGTCTCCAGATATGTGCCGGCCAAGCCCACACACTGAGCGGGGGCATTGACCAAAAGCTAGGCTGAGTCACCGTGACCACGGATCCGGATCTTTTCGATGACCTGCAATGGCGCGGCCTGCTGTGCCACCACACTGACCCTGATGAGCTGAAGGCTGCCCTTTCAGCGGGACGGGTCAAGTACTACGTCGGTTTTGATCCGACGGCTCCATCCCTGCACATGGGCAATCTGGTGCAGATCATCACGATGATGCGCTTGCAGCGTGCTGGGCACACGCCCTATGCCCTGGTGGGTGGTGCAACCGGCATGATCGGCGACCCACGTCAGTCAGGGGAGCGCACCTTGAACTCCCTGGACACCGTCAAGGATTGGGTCGACAAAGTCCATCACCAGATCAAGCCCTTCTTGTCATTCGACGGAGTCAATGGCGCAACGATGGTCAACAACTACGACTGGACCGCCAGCTTGTCGACCATCGACTTCCTCAGGGATATCGGCAAGCACTTCCCGGTCAATCGGATGTTGGCGCGTGACGTGGTGAAATCCCGGTTGGAGGAAGGGATCAGCTACACCGAGTTCAGCTACATCTTGTTGCAGTCGATGGACTATCTGAATCTGTACCGCGAGTACGGCGTCACCTTGCAGTTCGGCGGCAGCGATCAGTGGGGCAACCTCACTGGCGGAGTGGAGTTGATCCGTAGGGCGGTTGGAGGCAAGGCGCACGCCTTTGCCACACCACTGGTCACCAAGACAGACGGGACAAAATACGGCAAGACTGAGGGGGGTGCCCTGTGGCTGGATCCGCAAATGATGAGCCCCTACTCCTTCCACCAGTTCTGGTTGAACGTCGAGGACGAAAAGGTCGGAGAACTCCTGCGGATCTTCACCTTCATGACCAAGGAGGAGATTGAGGCACTCGAGTCTGCTCACGCACAAGCTCCTCATCAACGGCTTGGGCAGAAGCGTTTGGCTGATGAGGTGACCTCCTTGGTGCACGGGCCGGCGCAGACCGAGCAAGCCAAGTCAGCCGCGGCAGCGCTCTTTGGTGGTGGTGACCTGCGCGAGCTCAGTGCCACCACTTTGGCAGCGGCGCTGGCTGAAGCAGGGGAGACCCGGGCGGAGTTGGGGGCGCAGCTTGTCGACCTACTCGTTGCCTCAAAGTTGTGTTCGAGCAATGGTGACGCCAGGCGCACGCTCAAGGAGGGCGGTGTCTACGTCAACAACGAGCGGGTCACTGACGCCGACTTCCAGCCAAGCGCAACCGACGTACTTGAGGGTGGATGGCTGGTGTTGCGGCGGGGAAAGAAGCGATTTGCCGGCATTAATCTGGCGTGAAAACGGACAAACAGGTGTGTCAGAATCAGTGTGACCCAGCCCACGTCGACTCGATTTGACGGGGCTCGGGCGCAGGCTCTAATGTTTCACTTCGTTGCCGAGATGCGGCGGGACGCAAGATCGAGAGATCGGGCGGCCGGCTCCCGGAGACAATCCCTAGAACTTCACCTCAACTGAGGCGTAGTGAGTGCGCGCTTTGTTCGGCCTCACCACATTCAGCAGCAGGTTGTAGAGCCAGGGAGCCTGACTCCAAGCCGATTTGACTCGGTGGAAGAGACCGGGTAAGTTTTACCAAGTTGCCCCACAGACAGGCCGAAGGGCCTAGATGCGGTGCGCGCTTGATCCTTGAGAACTCAACAGTGTGCCAAAAGTCGACGAATTAATTGATACCCGTACGACGGCTTGGTTAGTCCAAGTTAGTCGAACGGTTCCTTTGGTAAGAACGATAATTCTGACATTCAGTCAGTGAATCGATCCATACCAGGAAAAAACATCTAAGAGATTTGACCTGCTTCGGTAGGTCGAACAAATTTCAACGGAGAGTTTGATCCTGGCTCAGGACGAACGCTGGCGGCGTGCTTAACACATGCAAGTCGAGCGGTAAGGCTCCTTCGGGAGTACACGAGCGGCGAACGGGTGAGTAACACGTGAGCAATCTGCCCTTCACTTTGGGATAACTCCGGGAAACCGGTGCTAATACCGAATGCGACCACTTCAGGCATCTGACGGTGGTGGAAAGTTCCGGCGGTGAAGGATGAGCTCGCGGCCTATCAGCTTGTTGGTGAGGTAATGGCTCACCAAGGCTTCGACGGGTAGCCGGCCTGAGAGGGTGACCGGCCACACTGGGACTGAGACACGGCCCAGACTCCTACGGGAGGCAGCAGTGGGGAATATTGGACAATGGGCGAAAGCCTGATCCAGCAACGCCGCGTGAGGGATGACGGCCTTCGGGTTGTAAACCTCTTTCAGCAGGGACGAAGCGAAAGTGACGGTACCTGCAAAAGAAGCACCGGCCAACTACGTGCCAGCAGCCGCGGTAATACGTAGGGTGCGAGCGTTGTCCGGAATTATTGGGCGTAAAGGGCTCGTAGGCGGTTTGTCACGTCGGGAGTGAAAACTCGGGGCTCAACCCCGAGCTTGCTTCCGATACGGGCTAACTAGAGGTATGCAGGGGAGAACGGAATTCCTGGTGTAGCGGTGAAATGCGCAGATATCAGGAGGAACACCGGTGGCGAAGGCGGTTCTCTGGGCATTACCTGACGCTGAGGAGCGAAAGTGTGGGGAGCGAACAGGATTAGATACCCTGGTAGTCCACACCGTAAACGTTGGGCGCTAGGTGTGGGACTCATTCCACGAGTTCCGTGCCGCAGCTAACGCATTAAGCGCCCCGCCTGGGGAGTACGGCCGCAAGGCTAAAACTCAAAGGAATTGACGGGGGCCCGCACAAGCGGCGGAGCATGCGGATTAATTCGATGCAACGCGAAGAACCTTACCTAGGTTTGACATATACGAGAAGCCTCTAGAGATAGAGGTCTCTTTGGACACTTGTATACAGGTGGTGCATGGCTGTCGTCAGCTCGTGTCGTGAGATGTTGGGTTAAGTCCCGCAACGAGCGCAACCCTCGTCTTATGTTGCCAGCACGTAATGGTGGGGACTCATAAGAGACTGCCGGGGTCAACTCGGAGGAAGGTGGGGATGACGTCAAGTCATCATGCCCCTTATGCCTAGGGCTTCACGCATGCTACAATGGCTGGTACAAAGGGCTGCGATACCGCAAGGTGGAGCGAATCCCAAAAAGCCAG
>WBZM01000281.1_pt1 | contig 78973 bp, 68 predicted proteins | sample 5204271 | NCBI WGS metagenome assembly WBZM01 (sample SAMN12344346, study PRJNA552823) | activated sludge metagenome | biome: Activated sludge suspended growth; feature: Nitrification reactor; material: Wastewater; isolation source: activated sludge from nitrification reactor of wastewater... | reverse complement strand
CGCGTTTGTCTTTTCATCAGAAAGGGTATCGTACGGTAGGAACGAAAGACGACCGCTTCCTACGAGTCAATTTCGGCTCTCGAAAGTGATCCGGCACGCCACCACCCGGACCGGTATATGCACAGCCATTCCGACAGACTGATCCAGCGCCAAAGCTCCCAAGAGTGATTGTAATGCCCTGATTGATGTTCCTGCCAAAGCGTCGCCATCTTCTGACCGTGGTAACCCGGCAGGGAATGCAGAGCGGTATCCATGATTCGTTCGTGCGCCCAGTCATGCAGCTTGTCCCTTAACCAGTGGTCAAGGGGGGCGGCGTAGCCGACCTTGTCCGCGCGCCACCGGATGGCTCGCGGAATGGTGCTCCCCGCAGCCATCCGCAAGATCCACTTTTGCCAACCGTTCCTGACGTAGAGGTCGTCCGGAAGGGAAACGCAGAAGTCCACCAGATCATGGTCGAGAAACGGCAATCTTCCTTCGCGAGAGAAAGCCATCGCGTTCCGGTCGGCGTAGCGGAGAAGCATTGGCAGGCTGTTGTACAACAAGGCTTCAGAAATCGTCCGACGCAACCGAAAGCCGGGCTTCGCCGGCGCGGTGCCAACGCAGTAAGGATAGTGGGAAACCGAAGACGATGGCCGGCCAAGCTTTTGAAGTTCGTCGGCGGAGTATGCAACGGATGCGTTGAACCGCCTCTGCGACCCCTGGTACTGCTCGCTGGCGATGCGCAGGCGACGATTGAACTTTGACGACTCCCTGATCGCCAGAGCGAGGCGACCCTGATCAAGCAGATCAAGTTGCCGTTGCCGAAAGTAAAACTGATAACCCGCGAGCAACTCGTCCGCACCCTGCCCGTCAAGCAAGACCGTCGTATCATGCTGGCGTGCGAGGCGCGCGACGCACCATTGCAGGTAGATTGAGGCAGAAAGGAATGGCTCTTCCTGATGCCAGTGAAGCAGCGCCGACTCCTGCGCCAGTCGTAGGGGGTCCGGGGTCACTTGAAATGAATCAACGCCGGTGTGTGCGGTGACCGCGTCGACTTCCTTGCCTTCCGACATCGTCGGATCCTCTGGAAACACAGCCGAGAAGGTGTTCTGGGTAAAGCTTGCAGAACCGCGTTCACGGGCAAGGTAACCGACAATGACGGAAGAATCCAGTCCGCCTGAAAGACTGGATCCGACAGGCACATCGGCACGCAGCCTGAGAGTGACGCTGCGCTGCAACAGTTCGGAAAATCTATCCACGGCCTCGCGCGGCGTCAGGTCGCTGTTGATGGATGTGTAATCCGGGGTCCAGTAGCGCCACCGCCGCTCTTCGCTTCCATCCTCGCGGAACCATGCCGCACTCGCAGGAGGAAACCGCTCGACATCTTCGAAGAAGGTCAGTTCATCGTCCTCGTACCAAGTCCCACCGGCAAAGCGCTCGAGAGCGCGCTCGCTGACGCTGCAGCGGACCAGCGGGTGAACCAGGATGGCCTTCATCTCGGAAGCCATGACGAGGGTATTGAAGCGTCCTCTACCGAGAAAAAGCGGCTTTTCGCCAAACCGGTCGCGAGCCACCAACATTCTGCGGGACCGTTCATCCCACAAAGCAAACGCGAACATCCCGTTGAAGCGCTCCAGAGCCGCCTCGCCCCACTGGTCAAGGGCTGTCAGCAAGACTTCGGTGTCGCTACGGGTACGGAATACATGGCCGAGTGCCGCGAGCTCGCTGCGCAATTCGAGGTAGTTGTAGATTTCCCCGTTGAAGACGAGACGCAAGTTGCCGTCTGCCGTTGCCATCGGTTGATCTGCCAAATGCGAAATGTCGATAATCGACAACCGACGATGCGCCAAGCCAACTCGGTCCCCTTGTCGAATCCAGTTCGATCCGTTGTCGGGGCCTCGATGAACGAGCCGATCGCGCATCGCCGAAAGCAGGTCATCGCGTATGGGTAGCGCTGGGGAGATGACACCGACAAAACCGCACATGTCAGCCGTCCTCGCAGCCCGCGCCCCGGCACATCGCGGGCAGGACGCGAAGGCGCAGGAAGCCAACATCCGGATGATGCGCTGATACTTTGGGGGACCACGATCGCTGGTCGCCTTGCGCTGATCGCGCTGCGGCATCAGCGGTCGCCCCTTGAGCAAGATCCAGCCTGAGCCGACGAGACGCGGAGCGCTGCCGAGAGCGACTCCCAGCCGAGAGAAGGCGAGCCAGAAGGTCCTTGCAGTCTCGAACGGATGAATCGCTGAGGCTCAAGATCGCGAGGTGGAATCCAGTGCTCCGCACGCTAGCCCCCCTTGACGATCTTCCAGATCCTGGAACGAACACTCAGTGGCACCTTTGAATAGACTATTCGTGCGAGCCGGTTTGCCATGGGTTGCTGTGCTACTGCGGCATGCACCCTGCGCAGAGGAGGAGCGCCGTACCGCAACAGCAGTTGCTTCCCCATCCGCAGCACAGCAGCCCTGCTCTCCGCACGCTGCGCCGCCGACTCCGTTGGGCTCCCCGCACCCGGGTCGCTCTTGTCTGCCAGCGATTGCAGCAGCTTCTGCTGAATTCCCTGAAAGGACTCCTTTCCGTCCAGCACATCCGCAGCACCAGCCAGACCCAAAGGAATGGCGGGAAGGCACGGACTGACCACACCTGCGTCGCTCACCACATAGACGGCGCCGTACATCGTTCTTCTCGGCACTCGGCGAAGACAGCGTGCCCGCAGATCCTCATCGACGCCCTCGACGAATGCCCGATAGGAGTATCTTCCAGAAACAATGACCTCGGAATACGCCCTTTCAGTCATCGATTGGATGAGATCATCGTTCTGCAGCTTGCGCACGACCTCTTCGAAGTTCGAAAAGTCCTTTTTCAGTGGAATGTAGTGCCGATTCGGCTCCACGACTCCGGAGTAGTCGCCTTCGAAAAGGATCAGTGCCGTGTGCAGCCGGATTGCCTCAAAGATCTTCGGCGAAACCTGATTCATGCGGACCTTGCCGTCATGCTCGCGCAGGACGGTGTTCCAGATTTCCTTAAAGGACGCCTTGGGGTTTCGCTCCTTGATGCGACCGATCTGTTGGCTCAGGGAGCCGTCAAAATCGAACACATTGGAGCCACTTTCAGTTCCCAGAGTGGCCCGCGCGGAGCCAAGAAACTCGTACCAAGCATCGCCATAGATGCGCGCTTCGGCCTCGCAGGAGATGTCGACCGGCAGGCCCATGGCTTCAGAGAGCCGCTTGACCTCGGTGCCAATCACGTATTTTTCATGGCCGAGCTGGCCGTATATTTCTGGAAGTCGGCGCCCCCGGTAGGCGATCGCCTTGCTTCGCTCGGCGAGAGAGGTCACAAAGCGATCGATCCCTGCCGCCTCCGGAACATACCCGGTAAGCGTCGGGAGAAAATCCGTTGCGGGAAATCTGTAGGCCGGATAGACAGCCTCTCGCTGTTCCAGCGGAACACAGGTATAGACCAGATCAAATCCCAATCGATCCATCCACGTCCGGGCGCACTCGACTGCTTCGTACTCGTCCTGGATGAAAAGCACTTTCAGTCCGTGGAATGATTCCAAGGCGATGGCAAAATTCTCGACAAGGTGGTGCGGCAACGAGACGCGGATCGAATAATGAACGATGACGACGTCAAAGAGCGAGAAGTCGATGGCGCCAAATGTCTCGACTGTCGAAGTGGCGCCGGAAACGTTGGTTGCCGGTACGAAGGTGAAATCATGCGCAGAATAGCGCCGAAATGCCCGGATGTGCTCGGAAACCGTGCCCACGTGACAAGACGCCGGGTCGAACAGAAGCGCCACGTTCAATGGCAATTTCGATCGGCGCGCCCGTCGCGAGAGTGCGTCCAGTTCCGCAACAACGGTCGCGAAGCGGTTATCGTAGGAGTTCTCGCGGGCCAACTCGCGCCGCTGTCGAAGCAAGGCGGGATCATCCCGGAGGCTGCTCATACGAGTGATGGCCTCGGCGAACTCTGCTGCGGTTCGGGCAAACCGGAGAATGCCGGAGTGGACCGCGTGCCGGGCCAGAGGATCGATCGGCACGGAAATGACCGGCAACCCGCAAGCGATATACTCAAATGTCTTGAGCGGAAGCGAATTGCGGATCCATTCGTCCTGAACGAACGGTATGATCCCAACGGACGCCCGCAGCATTTCGCCGGCGAAATCCTTCGGGTTCATCGGCCCAAGGAGTCGCACGTTCTCGAGCTTCCGTAGTCTGCTCAATCCGACAGATGCAAGGCAGGGTCCGGCAAAACGAAATTCGTATTCTGGCAGGAGCACCGCAAGCGCGTGCAGGAGTTCATAGTCCAAGCGGGCATTGAGCGCCCCCTGATAGATTACGACGGGGGCGCGCTCGCCCTCGGGTTGCGTGCAGTTGGCGGAGTCATCTAGTTCGGCAAAGAACTGAAAGTCGCATCCGTTCTCTGCAACCACGGCGGGTCCGCGATAGCCACAGTTCGACCGGAGTTCCGCCAGGACAGGTTCGGTGACGGCAACGACCAGATCAATTTCGGCGGTCAGTCGCCGAACTGAGTCGGTAATAACTGCCGAGGTGGACATCGCGGAAGACGGGGTGAAATAATCTTCAGTTGCATGGTAAACGCGCAGGGATCGTGGCAGGGCAGAAATCAAGCGCTCGTAGTGCAATGAATCGTAAATCCAGAGCAAGGGGCACTTGATTCCCCGATGTCTCAACAGTTCAAGGATTGATTCGGTCTGCCGTGGCGAAATCGGTGCGCTGACATTGACCAGGTCAATGTCAGCAAGGCCGGCGTTGGCCGCCTGAAAGTCCTTCCCGACCAACTGCTGATTCTGGAGAAATATTACGGGGATATGCCGCGCAAACCGGGTTGCATAATGGTATCGATTGCTGCGCCGCTCCGTTGTCCAATCCGACCACGTCAGGAACAGGACGGCATCGAATTGATCGAGGGCGGGTGCTGATGCGAGCTGTTCCGTTTTCATGCTTAGATGGCAGAATCAAAAGAGCCCTTCGCGCGGCGGAATGCAGCGAGCCCGAAACGAAAGATGACCCAAGAAAGCACGCCAACGAAGCCAAGGCCGACGGCGTTGGGGAATTCATGGGCAATGAGGATGGACCGGTACGCGTCGGCAATCTGGTAAAAGGGATTGGCGAGCGAAACCCTTTGAATGATCGCAGGCATGCTGTCAAAAGGGTAAAAAATCGGGGTCATGAACATGATCGCCGTCAGCAGGGTAGGCAGAATCTGCAGGACGTCGCGGACGAATACGGCGATTGCCGACAGCCACATCCCGAGCGCGATGATCCAGAAAAACTGCAGCAAAATCACGAGCGGCAGCAACACCACGTGCGCGGTGACTGGCGTTCCCGCCCACAGGAACAACACGAAGAGGAAGAAGAGGCTGACCGCGAGATTCACGGCACCCACGAGAGCACCGGCAATTGGCAGGAGCTCGGTCTTGAACGCCAGGTTCTTGACCAGCCCGGCTGCACCGACCACGGAACTCGCTGCACCCATGAGCGCTTCTGTCGTTGCAATCCAGGGCCCGTAGCCGGTGATGAGCCAGATGACGTAAGCGAGGGTCGTCTCGGAACCGGGCAGCCTGACCTTGAAGACGAAGCCAAAGATGTAGGTATAGAGTGCGAGCATGAACAGCGGGTTGGATACGGCCCAGAAGCTCCCCAGGGAGGACCCGAGATAACGGTCGCGCAGATTCATCTTGAAGAGATTGATCAGCAGGCGGAAGTCGTAGCGAGTAAACCCGAACACGGGGGCGTCTCCATTGATCAGGCCTGCACCGAAGCCGTGATGGGGTAGTAAAGCATCGGCCTTCCGCCCGCAGGTGGAACCGGTGTGAAGACTTCGAACACCGTCGAGTGCTCGCAAAACGCGGCGGACGGGTTCTGCGCGGAGCCGAGAAAGAAAGCGTCGAGTCGGTATACGGCTGCTCCCAGGGTCAGAGGGGCAAACTCCAGTTCGATGCCCACCGCGCCAGGCGCAGTGGAAAAGTCGGCCAAGGGGAAATCGCTCTGAAAAACCACCAAATCGTCGAGACGTACGATTCGTATGCGGCAGAGGGCGGGCTCCGCAAGATGATCGTGCCTGCCGGCAAGCCGAATCCGAAGCCTCGCATGCGCCTCTACGCGCGGCGAGCCCAGTTCGTCACCACCGGAGAGGAGCGACACGCGGCCGATCTCACTTCCCGCCCGGTACGAGCGGCTCCCGACGTGCGCCCGGAATCTCGACATCAGTGCGGCTTCATCCTCTGCACGGACCTCCTCGAGATAGGCATTCGTCACATCCAGCGGCGGGCCGTCCATGAGAATCTGCCCAGCCTTCATGTAAATGCAGCGATTGCAGATCTGTCTCACGGACTGCATGCTGTGGGAGACGAGAATGACGATCTTGCCGCGGGCGCAGATTTCCAGGATGCGTTCCGTAGCCTTCATGGAAAACGAAGCGTCACCAACGGCAAGCGCTTCGTCAATGATCAGTATTTCCGGATCGACGTGTGAAATCATCGCAAATGCCAGGCGCGCCTTCATTCCAGTCGAATAGGTGCGGACCGGATAGTCGATGAACTTGCCCAATTCGGCAAACTGGATCACCTGCGCGGCAACCCGCTCGACCTCAGCACGCGACTTCCCCTGGATCTCGCCATCAACGTAGATGTTTTCCCTTCCGCTCAAGTCATCACGCAAACCCACACCCAGGGTCATGATCGAGGTCACCTTTCCGTTGACCCGAATGGCCCCGGTTGTGGGCTCGCAGATGGCGGCAATCATGTGCAGGAGGGTAGACTTGCCGGCACCATTGCGTCCGATGATGCCGAGGCGATCGCCTTCCGCAATCCGGAGGCTGAGTCCGTCGACCGCAAGCTTGCCGCTGGGAACGGTCTCGTGCCCGGCATCGCTGGTCATTGCCGCGACCAGTTCGCTGGTGGCCGAGCTGCCAACAGGGTACATCTTGGATACCTGCTGCAGCTCGACGAAAAGGCTCATACCAGCTCCGCCGGAATTGGCCGCACCGTAAAAGGCAAGGTGACGGCGGCGGGGAATGGTTTGCCTTCAACACGCAACGTCAAACCATTTCCGTAGGTCCAGGATCGGCAATCGAGGCCGGCCTTCGGTCGCATTCCCGGCAATGGCCGCTGAGCCAGGAAAAGGTTCAGGGAATACTTGCCGGGTGCCAGCGGCAATGCGGGGATTCTGAACTCCACCGTGTAGTTGCCCGCTGTATCGGCTACCGGGTAGTACTCGGAAAGAATCACGATTTCCCAACCAACGCCAATACGCAACATCTCTACCGATATGGCCAGATCGACTGCCACATCGTCAAGAACCTCGACCGGCAATCTGATGGCCGAATCCTCACCGGAGCGCAGGACGAATTCTGGCGGGATGGTGTCCGGAAATCGTGCTGCTTCGGCCGGAGGAACACGCAGGTCGAGATAGCGGACGACCGCAGAATCACTCGAACCGACGAACGAAAAGCGGCCCTCGTCGATGACGCAGGCCTGTTCGCAGAGCTTGACGATGGCTGTCCAGTCGTGCGTGACGAGAACTCCGGAGGCACCGCCGAGCAAGCGCTCGCGCATCCTGCGCCAGCACTTGGCCTGGAAGTGCTCGTCACCAACCGAAAGCAACTCGTCAATGAGGTAGATCTCGTGCTGGTAGGCTGTGGCCACGGCGAAGTACAACCGCGACGCCATTCCCGACGAATAGGTGCGAATGCGTTGATCGAAGGCATCGCCCAGTTCCGAGAAGTCAGCGATATCTTCCAGAATTTCCGCTACGCTGTCACCGGCGACGCCCATGAACTGCAGGTAGCGCGTGGCATATTCGCGGCCCGTGAGGTTCGGATTTCCCATGCCGCCCAATTCGAAAAGCCCGGCAACTTGCCCGTTGATCTCGATGCGGCCGGTCGTCGGCGTGTAGACCTGTCCGAGGAGGCGCAGCAAGGTACTCTTTCCCGCTCCATTCCGGCCGAGGACTCCGACGATCTTGCCGCGCGGGACTGTGAGGGATATGTCGCGCAAAGCCTCGACCACAGGGCCCCCTCCGTCCCTCTCCATCCCGAGAAGTATGCGCCAGACACGCTGCTCACGCTGCACGGCAAACGTCTTGCTGACGTTCGCGCAGCGCACGGCAAAATCGGGACATGGCTGCTCCATATCCAACTCAGGCGCCTCGTCGCAAGAGGGGATCACCAGCGAGCAGCGCGCCGTAGATCCGATCGAACCGTGTTGCCCCGGCCGAAGCGGAATGCCATTTCAGAGCGAAATCCCTGCTGCGCCGGCCGATCTCACGCCGCTTCTCGGGATCGGCAATCAGGTCGCGCAGGACAGACTCGACGGTGTCCGGCGTCGCGCTGACAATGGGTAGTTCTTCGGCATAATCGGGGAGCTCCTCGCGCACGCTGTCCAGCCACTCGGGACGGATGAAGCAGATTACCGGCTTCGCGAGCATCATCGCTTCACGGATGTTTGCGCCGAACCAGCCGTACGTCAGCATGTCCAGGAAGATGTCTGCCTGCGCCTGCAGGAAGCGGACTTCCCTGTTGGGAATGCCCGTTGGCTCGATCAGTTCCAGAACCATCCCTTCGGCACGGAGGCGTTCTATCAGGGGCAGATACACGTGGGACGACTTGATGTTTACCCCGTCGCTGCGGGTCCTCTCATGGCGGTGCCCGACCGCATGATAGAGACGCATCGCACCCTCCACTAGCCGCGGGAGACGGTAGTGGCGGGGAATCTCGATTTCCGGATGCCACAGTTGGGGATCAAGGCAGTAGAACTCAGGGGATTCGTGGACCCGCGGATCGTCATTGAAATCAACCCGATTGCCGCCCAGCAAGCACTGATAGTCGGCCACCGAATTTCTGAACTTTCCCCAGGTCAAGTTGCGCTCGTCACTGCAAACGGAGGGCTCATGCTGCCAACGGCAGATCAAGCAAACCGACTCCGGCCCCCACTTTGAGAAGGCTGTCTGGGAAACGCCATCTAGGCAGCCGTTGTTCGTATACACGACCTTCTTCCCAAGTGCCTTGAGCAGTTGGATTTCTCCGTGCATCTCAAAGCGCTGTGCCACAGCTGCCTGGATACTCCAGCCGAAAACGATGCCGTGAGCATTCGAAAAATGGAAAACGTCGTAGCCGTAAAGCGCGGAGAGGTAGAAACCCACCTCGCCCTCAAGAGTGAGGGGGACATCGGCTCCAAGGCGGAAGTCTTCCCCGTGGTAGTAAATCTGAGTTGTCGGGCTGGTATCCCAATTGTAAACGTCGGCCTTCCAACCCAATGAGCGCAGCGCACGGGAGAGATACCACGCGTTGTAGTAACACTGACCGCAGAATAGCACCCGCCGAGATTTCAGCGCATCGAACGCCGGCCTCAGCGTGTGTGCGTTGGCGCGGAGAAACGCTATCTCAGCCAGCAGGTCATCGGCAGTGGGGCTTTCCGGGGCATCCGCAGAGAGGCCAGCGCTTGAGCGGACCAAGCAGCGAAGCTTCCGGGCATGGGTATCGGCGCTGGTGGAATCTGCCGGGTTCTCGGCGTCGACCGCGTTCGAGAAGGCTGCAACACGTCTAGGCAGATCATGCAGCAACCGGACGAATTCTACCAACTCCGCCTTGAGTTCCGCCTTGAGTTCCGCCCTGAGTTCCGCCCTGAGTTCCGCCCTGAGTTCCGCCCTGAGTTCCGCCCTGAGTTCCGCCTTGAGTTCCGCCTTGATCTCAGGCTTCAAGGACGCATTCAGCTTGTTCTTCAGCGCTTCCTTGAATTCCGCGGGAATGGCGTCGACGCCCGCGCGCGCGGCACGTTTGACAAAAAGAGAGTACGGACTCACGGAGTCTCCCTTGTGACGAGCTTAACATCTTACCGCAAGCAACGCCCCAACTCTATCCTTGCCGACATTCATCAGCACATCCACAATGGAAAGCCCGGGCACGAAATCGGCCGAGCCGGCCTGTGGATACACCGGGTGCTGAAAACCCTGGTAGGCCAGCGACACGCCGGCCTGCTCGAACGCTTGATCATCTTGATAGCCAGAGGCCCCGCCGCCGCACATGTAGCAAGCGCCACCGACCTTGCGCGTCAGGTTGATCAGCAGGTCGCTCGCCTGTCCGTCGCAGCCAAGAGAAGAGGACGCAATGCAGTGTTGGTGCCGCAACCCAAGCTGCTGGGCAATCGCCCTGATCACCGCCATGTTGTAGCGTGCCAAGTTGCTCTCCGGCAAAAGAACCAGCGGATCGAGCCAAGCCATGGTTTCCTTGAAGAATGGTGCTCGAGAATAGCTTGCCGTGAGCGTCTTCAGTAGCTTGCTGCGCCAAGGCTGCTCCTCTGCCCATTCGATCTCGTTGACCGGGGCAACCCCATGAAGCGGACGGTGGATCGGCGCGGTGAACCAGCGTGGCTCCCCAGCGACGAGCATCCTGACGCGGTTGGACCACCCCCCGCCCTTTTTGGGCAACTGCACATGATCGAGGAAGACGAAAACATCGCTGCGCGCAATCTTGTCGAAATAGCCCAGCCAAGGGAAGAAATTCGGCTGGTGGATCGCCACCACCTTACTCGCACTCACGAATCAATCCCATCGGAACGACGTCCACCCACTTCCCGTCTATATGTGCAGCCTGACGCAGCAGGCCTTCGCGAACGAACCCCGCCTTCTCGTAGGCCCCGATTGCCCGAGCGTTGGTCTCAAAGACCTTCAGATAAATGCGGTGCAGGTTGAGGTCGGCGAAGCCGAATTTGCACAACAGGCGCACCGCCTCCGTACCGAGCCCCCGCCCGCGACAAGCCTTGTCGCCGATGCGGATCTGCAGCTCCGCGCTGCGGTGGCGCCAGTTGATGTCGAGCAACTGACAGCTGCCGATCGCTGCTGTGGTCGACCGCTCCTCGATCACGAAAATCACGAGGTCAGGGCGCTTCGACATCAACGACGTGACCCACGCCTCGTGATCGGCCTCTGCAACCGTGTGAAATGCCGAATTCAGGATGACCAGCTCGCGATCGGTAATCCACTCGTAAAGGAGCGGCGAATCAGCATGGCGCAAGGGCCGCAGGCGAACCTGCTCAGATTGCATGACGCCCCCCCCCGGCTCGCCGTACTTCAGGGCCGCCACGGCATTCGGCGACAACTGCTCGGTCATCCAGACCCGATTCCCGTCACGGCCGACATAGAAAGCTGGCGGCAACGGTGGCAGCAGCGCCCTGATCTGGTCATGAATGGTAATCACCGGCATCGACCAGTCGAACTTGCCATCCTCCGGCATACGCCGCCGGCCATAGCTGGCCCGCGCCGAATCCTGCGGCACGGCTGACCAACGCCCCGACAGGATTCGTGGCAGATTGGCAACGATCAGTTCGTCGGTCACGCACGCGATGCGGTCGCGCGTCGTGAGCCAGCTATCCTCCACATCGATAGGTACCTTGCTCTGGTCAACGATCGGCCCTTCGTCAATACCAGGCGAGAGTTCGTGCAAGGTAACGCCGGTTTCGGGCTCACCGTGAATGATTGCCCACTGGATCGGATTGCAGCCGCGGTTACGTGGCAAGAGTGCCGCATGGATATTGAGCCCACCGAGACCAACCGAAGCGAGCACGTCGTCACGCAGGATCATGCTGTACGAATTCACCCAGAGCAGGTCGGCCTTCAAAGCACCAATCGCGCGCACAAAACCGGGATATTCAACGGCACCCCACTTGGGCTGAATCAACAGCGGCACCACGAGCTTTGCTGCCATCGCTTCCATTTCCGGCAGATACTGCGGACGAACGGCGGCACCAACCAAGGCGACAACATTGCCCGCGGGCACATGCCGCAGCAATTGCGCAATGCCTGGAGCGTCGCCCACAAGTATGAGGCGCATCGCTCAGATGTCTCCGAGCCCGGTGTTGCCAAGGGTGGCCTTCAACTCCTCCCAGCGCAGCTTCGGAAAATCACGGACTTCGCCCGCAACCTCCTCAATTCGTTCGCTCAGGCTGCCATCGGCGGTCTTCACTGTCGGCAGGCCGGCCGACCCGAGATGTGTCAGTCCGTCGTAAGCGATCGTTTGTGCGAGACCCCATGTGGAAAGGCCGCGGATGGCATCGCAGACGAAAACGCACCCTTGCTCGAGGCGCAGCTTCGACGCGGCGCCGAGACCATGAACCAGTTGGTTACGCAGTCGCACCCATTCCGGGTAGGCATCAGCCCCGAAATTGGGCACTGCCTGCCAAGGCTGCCCGAATACCCCGACAAAGAGCTGCCAGCTATCGATGGCAAGGGCAGGGCTTTCGAAGAACGCATTGACCTCCCGGGCGGGCACTTGCCACTCTTTACATAATACCGCCTTGCACAGCATGTTGACTTGCCAGTCGTGCAGCCGCCAAAGTTCGACAAACAGAGTCGCCATCTCGCCGCTCATCCAGAGATAGTCCAGCAATGCGTGACGTTCCGGCAACACATCGCGCAAGAACGCCAAGGCGTCGGCCGCGCCCGAAAGATTTTCTCGGCCATGCGCCGAGATGACAGCATCGTAGTGGGTCATCGTCGCACGAGCCCGGCCATAGGCGCTGCGGAAAATGCGCTGCCGTGGCGGCATCTCACAGTTCTGCCACCAACCGGGGTGGGTCAACACCTGGAGGCAGGGATCGGTCGCCTGCGCCAGCACATCGCGCAGGCGACGGAAGCGCCAATAGCCGTTGGAATCCGAACAGTAGGGAACCTCGGTCTTGAATCGCCGCGAATAGCAATTCACAAGTCCACCGTAAGAGTCCTCCTCACATCGTAAGTGTGAGGCAAGCGGGTTGTGGAAGCTGAACGCTACAGGCCGCACATCAAACAGCCTCTCAAGCAGCGCCGCTTCATTGTCGACCTGGTCCGCAAGACTTTCCTCATCCGGCATGTCATGAAAATTTGCGTCGAAATGGAGGCCAATTTGATGACCCATCCCAATGATATCTCGGACAAGGCGATGCTGACTTCGCTCAAACAGGCTATAAAACTCGCTGTGCGGATTTAGAAAGTAGGTTGCACGAACGCCTATGGCAGCCTCAATCCCCGCCAGTGTGAATGCCCGGTTAAGCGAATAGTCGCAATCGTGGCGCCAGAGAACAAATTGCCGCCCCCACGGAATATCGTCATAGCAGGCGAAGACGTATCTCTCTTTAGCGAGCACCACCAATTCCTGATAGGCATCGACGGTGAAGTCACCATCGCTTGATTCCCGATTGCGAGGCGCATTTTCGCTGGAGATCACAGCAGCCTCTTTCGCATAGACTTGATATGGCGGTCCGGACTGCACTCTTCTTCACCTTCAAGTTGCACTTCAAGGATCCTGAGCTTGCCTGCACCACAGGCGACTTCGATGGAGCCTGTTTCGATGGAGGTCACTTGCCCCGGGACGGCGCAAAAGACCTCCCCATCCTCCACCAGCGCCGCGTCCCAGACAATCAGCTTTTGCCCTTCATAGTCACAGAAAGCCCCGGCGTAGGGCCTATTGCTCGCGTTGATGAGACGCAACAATTCCAGCGCGGAACGATTCCACTCAATACGACCATCCTCCGGCCGGCGGGGGTAACAACGCAAAGCATCGTCGGGGTTCTTCGATTGCCGCTCAAGGACGTACTGTGGATCTTCGGCCAACCGAGCAACTGCTTCCACCATCAATTCCGGTACAGATCGGGTCATCCACTCCCAGGCGGCGGTCACCTTGGTGGTGTGATCAATCGGCAGGTAGGCCCGCGCAACAATATCCCCGCTATCGATCTCCCCACCGATCATCCGGTGGATGCACAGCCCGATTCGCGCCTCGCCGTTGAGTATCGCCCAAGCTTGGCATGCATTGCCTCGATAGCGAGGAAGGTCCCCGCCGTGGGCGTTCAGGACGCCCAAGGGGAACAGGTCAATTACTGACTGTGCAATTACGCCAGTGTAATTCATGCTAACCGCGATATCTGCCCGAGCAGCCAGCAAGAATTCCGCATGGCGGTCGATGGGCACCCCTTGTGCGAAAGGCACCCCCCAAGTTTCCGCCAGAAGCTTAAAATCCTCGACGGTCCGTGAGTATTCTGGTGCCTCTTTGGCTGTCAGAACGCACGCAATGACATGCCCCTCATGCTTCAACGCCAATGCGGCGTCATAGAGCACTTCCGTGCGCCCGACAATGGCAATCCTGAGTCTACTTCTCATCTGCTTCCCAGCCGTGCGTATTGACTCTTCATTATCGACAGAAGATCCAGCAGGCGATTACGCGTGCCATACCCGTCGTAACGATAACTTTCTAGCAAATTCGGGTCTTGATGAATTTCTCGGGTACTCTCGTACCGTTCCAGTCGTTCTGTATTCAGGAATACATGTATGGGATGAAGATCGAAGACCTTGAGGCCAGCGGCGGTAGTTGCCGCTTCCCCGATATCCGGTTGCTGGCTCAGAGACTGATAAGCACAAAAAATGTCGTCTTCCCAAAAGTATGGCACGCGCGTCATTCCGTTCCACAGCTTCCACGGTCTCAATCCCGTCCCAATACAGGCGGGGATAAAATGATTCGCATCGTGGGTCAATCCAGCAGAAGCGAAAGCTGCAAGGAGCCCCGTACTCTGTGTCATCGAGTGGCAGCGGATGCTTTTGGCGTCAGGAACTATCTCCAAGATATTCTCGAGGACCTCCTGGACATCGCCGCCGTTTCGTTTGTCCCCAGCCAACAGCCAGTTGAAATTCGGATGAACTCCTAGTTCAAACTTCGGATTCCTGCCGAGGCGCTCAAGGACAGCCGTGGCGTGCGTTACGAACCAGGTGGCGGGCACATCTGCTGCTTCCACGAGATCGATGGTGTCATTGAGCACTTGATCATTAGCCCAATCCAGATCAAAAGTCAGAAAAACTCTTCCCTGCCATGTGGCTTCATCATCAGGCTCAATCGAAGACATGGTTCCGGGAACCGACATCAGATGCGTCCTCTCTCGTTGGGGTTCGTAATCAATGTGCAGCTCATCAGTTTCCGAGTACCTGACCGCCATAACCCAACAAGCCAGTCAGTTCGTTTCCTGCGATGTCTTGATCACGGTACTGCACCGCTTCCAAGATAATTGATCCGTCGCCACAGCCAACCCGGTAGGAGTCTCCATCCCGGATCACGGCACCCGGAGTGCAACGTCCTGGTTCTTCACTTCGGGATGCCGCCCAGATCGTGAGGCGGTCGCAACCCAGCGTTGTAAATGCCCCGGGATACGGACGAGTCTGAGCCCTGATGAAGCGGTCCACATAATCAGCACCACGCTCCCAGACGATCCTGCCGTCTGACGGGCTGCGCTGGGGAAAGACCCGCCGCTTTGACTCGTCCTGTACCCAAGGAACCGCCTCACCTCGTGCGATCCTTGGCAGATGGCTTCTCAGCAACGCCAATCCACACTCCTCTATTCGACTGTAAAGCGTCGCGATCGTATCTTCTGGCAGGATCAGCACGCTCTCTTGCCCGAAAACTGGTCCCGAATCCACGCCGTCCGCCAGCTGGAACAGCGATATTCCGGTCTCTGCCTCGCCATTGATCATGGCCCAGACGAGGGGCGCCCCACCGGAGTAGTCTGGAAGAAGGGACGCGTGAAGACCAATGGCCGGCGATATTTCGCGAATCGCCTTTGGAACCAAGTGGTACCAGCCGACGACGACGACAAGTTGCGGCTTCAGAGCCGTCACCCAGTCCAGAAGGGGCGGATAGTTCATGCCATGCTGCATCTCGAAACACGGTAGCCGATGCGCGGCGGACCACGTCGCGAAATCAACATGCAGGACATTCGTAACCGGCGTCTTGCTGTATGAGATCGAGAAAGCTTTCGGCGCAGTGAGCACACCGACCACAGAGACTTCTGATAGTCGGCTGACTTCTTCAAGGCATTTAAGACCGAAGGCCGACGCGCCCACGAACAAGACTCTCATATGTACCGCTCTACCCTGGGCCTCTATTCTTGGCGCGCGACGACCGTAATAGCGGCCTCTTGGATGTCCATGTGCTCGATTCCAAGTCCGGCTTCTGCGCACCAGGCACTGATTTCCGCGGGCGTGTGGCGATGGCAGTTCAAAGGGGGGAAGCCGTCAAAATTCATATGGTTCATTTCGTCAAACGTCAATTGAGGACGGTAGTAGGCCTTGCTGATGTTCCAATAGAAAAAGCGCTGCACGTCGAGCTTGCCAGCCTCGATTCCAAAAAATGGAACCGACTCTTCAATTTGGACTTCACATCCCAACTCCCCCAGCGCAATACCGAGTCGGGTGAGAGGTTTCAGTGCCTTCCAAGCATCTCCATCGTTCCATGCATATCCTTATACACAACTTCAGGATCTCGCTGTAAGCTGCCGATTTTTTTGAGAAGGTGCCAGGATGTGCTGGGCTGCGGAGGAGCTGAAGGAAATTGATCTGGGGGACCGAAGGCTGAACAAGCGAGCGATCACGTTGTTGGACAGGCTGGCGGCCAAGCCGACAGTGAGCATCCCGTCGGCGTGTTCGGGCTGGTCGGAGACGATCGCGGGCTACCGCTTTTTGGCCAATGATGAAGTCACGTGGGAGGGCCTGCTGGCACCGCACTGGGCGTCCTCGCGGACGCGGATCGCCAGCCACAAGGTCGTGCTGATGCTGCAGGACACGACCGAACTGGACTTCAACGGACAAAGCATCAACGGCTTGGGCCCCTTGAGTTATGAAGCTCAGCGCGGTCTGTACGTCCATCCGACGTACGCCGTGAGCACGGATCGCGAGCCCTTGGGGGTACTGGATGCGTGGATGTGGGCGGGTGAGCGGAAGGACGCCAACGGGCAACGCCCGGGGATCAAAGAGAGCACCCGCTGGGTCGAGGGCTATGAGCGGGTGGCCGAACTGGCGGCGGAGTTGCCGGACACCCGGTTGGTCTACGTCGCCGACCGCGAGTCCGACATGATCGAGCTGATGGCGCGTGCTGTCGAATTGGACACTCCGGCCGACTGGCTGCTGCGTGCCCAGCACGATCGAGCGCTGCCCGACGGCCAGAAACTGTGGCAAACGGTGACGTCTGGTGAGGAACTCGGCGGAATCTCGTTCACTCTGCCGGCGAGACATGGCCAGAAAGCTCGCGTGGTGCGCCAGCGGATTTGGGCGTGCGTCGTCGATCTTCCGCATGGCAAGAATCAGACCATCCGGGCCACCTGCATCGTCGCCAAGGAGATCGATCCCCCCGCCGGCAGCACCCCGGTCGAGTGGCGCCTGCTGACCAATCGCACTGCCGAGACGCTCGCCGAGGCGGCGGAACTGATTGACTGGTATCGCGCGCGCTGGGAAATTGAGATCCTCTTCCACATTCTCAAGAACGGCTGCCGGATCGAGTCCCTGCAATTGCGGACGATCGACGCACTGCAACGCGCCATCGCGCTGTACCTGATCGTCTCTTGGCGCATTGCGATGCTGATGCGATTCGGCCGGACGTGTCCGGACTTGCCCGCCGACTTGTTCTTCGACCAAGATGAATGGCATGCCGCCTATCTCCTCAACAAGAAGAAGCCTCCGGCTGACCCACCAACGCTCAACCAAGTCCTGCGATTGGTCGCCATGCTCGGCGGCTTCCTCGCGCGCAAAGGCGACGGCGAGCCGGGTGTCAAAACAATCTGGATCGGGCTGCAGCACGTCATGGACTGCGTCGTCGGCCTCCTGTTCATCCGTGAGGCGGGTCCGGGGTAAGTTGTGTATAAGGATATGGCTTAACCGTCCGTTCCGTCGAATCGGTGTGATGCAACACCCCTTCCGACAAAATCATATCGACCGAAGAAGCGGGAATGTCCAGATTGGAAATATCTGCCCTGAGAGAATCTCCTGGCATGGCGATCTCGTTGAATCTTTCACGAGCGACACCGACAGCATTGGAGATATCGACGCCCAAATAATCGTGATCGCGGAGCGTGTCGCCGAAAAACAGCAAACATGAGAACCCTGCGCCACAGCCAGTGGCAAGAAAGATCTTCCGCTCCCCAGCCAGCCAACCAAAAAAGCGCGCGGGGTCATTGTTGCAGTAGCGCTCGATCAGCCAGCGACGCATGTTCGCCTTCGACGCGCCTGACTCATAAGCATCGCGCTCTGGCCATTTGAATCCGAATGCTTCGTCAGTTTGCTGGTGAGCCCACGAAACGGTCAAATCCGATTTGCCGACGGTAAGTCCTAATCTCTCAACTGCCGCCACTCTTCATCCCTCAATGTTGTAGGTTTCAAGCCATTGCTCGACGCTCAGAACAGACCAGATAAGCAGTCGATGGTTTTCGCGGCCCGAGAGATGACTTTCGATCAGACCTCGGAGTGGCGAAAAATCGAGCCAATCAGTGATTCTTGGCCTTCCATTGATCAACCGGCGCCTAACGAAGTCTATGCTCTCTCCCTTGAACCAGCTGGCATCTGGTGCCGAAAAACCCTGTTTCTCCCGCTGCGCAACTTCCACCGGGATGTAGTGGGCCATGGCATCCCGCAAAATCTGTTTTCCGTCGCGGGTGCGCTGAAAGTATTTCGCGGATTTTCCGCCCGGCTCGTTCTCGTTGATGCGGATGACCTCTGCCAAGTTGTTGAGCTTGAGCGATACCGGGCAGCGCATAGCGAAATCGACGAGATCGTTGTCGAGGAAGGGCACCCGGCTTTCGAGCCCGTGCGCCATGCTGAGTTTGTCTTCCACCACGAGCAAACCGTGGAGGAAGGTCTTGGCTTCTAAGTAGAGCGAGTGGTTGATGTAGTCCTCGGGGGTATACAAACGATCCGAGTGGTGCTTGAAGACATCGCGAAAGATGTCACGCGTCCAGACGTCCTTGACCTCGCCCCAAACGGGTGAAAACACCTGCCGGATCTGCGAGTTCGGCAAGAGCCGCTGCCAGAACTGGTAGTAGCTGTCAATGTAATGCTCAAAATCGTCATTGACGACGGCACGGTAATAGCGCCACGGATAGCCGCCGAAGAGTTCGTCGCCGCCTGCCCCTGAAAGTACGACCTTGACGAAACGGGATGCGAGTTTTGCCGCGTAATAGTTGGGATAGCTTTGCCCGACGCGCGGTTCTTCGAGGTGCCAGGCGAGCTTGGGCAGCACGCGCTCCATGTCTCCCGCTTTCAGGACCATCTCGTAATGCTCGGTCTTGAATACATAGGACATGTACTCGGCCTTGATGCGTTCATCGAACCCCAGTTCTAGGCCGGAGGCCGAGCTGAGGTCAAAGCCACAGGTAAAGGTCTTCATGTACGGCTTGGCGCGAGCAGCGATCGCGGTAATCGAACCTGAATCCATGCCACCGCTAAGGTAGCTACCCAGTTCCACGTCGGTAACCAATTGCCGGTTCACCGCCTGCTGCAACAAGCGCTCCAGTTCCTCCCGATACGCGAGCCTGTCGATCGGGCCGGATGGTTCGCGAAATTCGAAATCCCAGTATTCGACCAGTTTGAGTTTTGGATTGTTGGCCGACAGGTCTAGTACACCATAGTGCCCAGCTGGAAAGATTTTCACATCCTGTAGGAGCGTCCGATCGGTGAAGATATTCTGGAAGGTGAAGTATTCAAGCAGCGCGGGCTTGTCGAGCCGCCGCGCGAATCCCGGTTGAGCAAGTATTGCCTTCTGCTCGGAGCCGAAGGCGAGGGCGTTCCCAACATCCGTGTAATAGAGCGGCTTGATCCCGTAGCGATCCCGAGCCAATAGCAAGCGGCGCTCCCGCCGATCCCACAGGGCGAAGGCGAACATGCCGTTCAGACGGTCGATCGCCTTGTTGCCCCACCGAATCAGCGCATTGAGGAGTACCTCGGTATCAGATTGCGAGCGGAAGCAGACGCCCTCGGCCTCCAATTCAGCCCGCAATTCTAGGTAGTTGTATATCTCGCCGTTGTAGGAAAGCACGAAACGCTGATCCGGCGACGCCATCGGCTGGCTCGCCGCGGACGAGAGGTCAATCACTGCGAGGCGGCGGTGGCCGATGCCGACACTGCCTTCTACCCACTGCCCTTCGCCATCGGGCCCGCGATGAGAGATGGCGTCCGTCATCCTTTTCAGGATTTCCAGTGAGGCCCGCTCCCCATTCAGGTTGACGATGCCGGCAATGCCGCACATGGGTTATCGGACCGAGCGCAGGGCATCCACAACGTACCCGAAATCTTCCTCGGTCATCCGGTTGTGGAGCGGAATGGCGACGGTGTGGTCGTTGCAGTCACGCGCACCGGGAAAGTCGTCGGGACGCAGGTCGAATCGTTGGGCATAATAGCCGAGCATATGGACCGCGTGCGTGCCCGGCCGTGTCGAAATACCCTTGGCTTGGAGATGTTCCATGATTTCGTTTCGGGGATACGGTGCCTTTCCCGGGACAACGTAGAGGACATAGGCCTGCCAAGCATGGCGCCAGTCTTCGCTGACCACCGGCGGCGGCCGAAGCCATTCGATGTCCGCGAGCGATTGCGAGTAGAACGCTGCCCACCGGGCACGTTCTTCAATGAACCGATCCAGTTTGCCGAGTTGAACCAAGCCGACAGCGCCCTGAAGATCAGTCATCCGATAGTTGTAACCAAGCAGATTGAACTCGGGAAGTAGATACGGGCGCGGGCCCTTGTGGCGTTGCTCCTCCGAGATGCTGGCCCCGTGGTTGCGGAGCATGTTGGCAACCTCGGACAACGCGACGTCATTGGTGGTCACCATGCCGCCCTCACCTGTCGTGATGGACTTGCGAGGGTGAAAGGAGAAAGCGGCCGCCAGCCCGAGTGAGCCGGCCGGTTGTCCTTTGTAGCTGGCACCTGCCGCGCAGGCGGCATCTTCGATGATGGGGATATGCGCAGGAACCACAGTCCGAATACTGTCCATGTCGGCGCATAGGCCGAAGAGGTGTACAGCGATCACTGCCTTCGTCCGCGGCGTGATGCGGCGCGCCAAATCCGCCGGGTCGATGTTGTTGGTGCGCCGGTCGACATCGGCGAACACCGGTGTCGCGCCGCAGTAGACGACTACGTTGGCCGTAGCGACCCAGGTGAACGCGGGCACGATGACTTCGTCCCCCGGCCCGACACCCATTGCCGCAAGGATCAAGTGCAGTCCGGTCGTACAACTCGTCGTTGCCAGTGCGTGAGTAACCCCGTGGCGGTGGGCAAAAGCCTGCTCGAATGCCGCAACTCTTGGACCTTGTGTCAGCCATCCGGACAGAAGTGGCTCGCGGGTGGCCTGCCATTCGTCATCGCCGGTGGATGGCAAGGATATGGCAATCGAGCGCCGCTTCATCAGTAGCGTCCCTTATTTGCTTCACGCCATGCGATCAGCTTCAGCAGGCCTTCCCGCAATTCATAGCGATACTGGAACCCGAGATCCGTCTCGGTTTTCTTGGGGCAACCGATCCGGTTCTGCACCAGGCGACGCGCATCATCGGCGCTGTAGGGCTTGTACGTCACCTGCAGATCTGAATGCTTGAGTTCCAGGATGAGGTCGCATAGTTGCTTGATGCTGGTCTGGACACCCGAGCCGACATTGTAGAACTTGTCCGTCGCATCGGCTTGCAGTGCAAGAACGTTGCAGCGGGCAACGTCCTCGACGTCAACGAAGTCATAGGCCTGCGTACCGTCACCGTTGATCACCGGCGCCTCACAGGCATCGATCTTGTTCAGCATGATCGGGATCACGCCCGTGTAGGCTGCCGTCTGATCCTGGTGCGGCCCGTACACGTTCATGTAGCGCAGGCCCACATAGGAAAGCCCATAGCGGTCATGGAAGGCGCGGCACATCGCTTCGCCGGCGATTTTCGAGGCGCCATAGAAATTGCGGTTCATGAAGGGGTGGTCTTCCGTCATGGGAACTTCCACTGCGTCCCCATACACCGAGGCTGAGGAGGAATAGACCAGCCGCTTGATCTTGTTCCTGACACAGGCTTCGAGGACGTTGAACGTTCCTTCGATGTTTACGTGAAATGCCGTCCTGGGAAAGTCCCTGCAGTGGAGCAGCCACATGGCCGCAAGGTGGATGACGTAGTCGCACCCGCGCATGGCGTCGTCAAGAAGATCCACTTCGCGAATGTCGGCGCCGTTCTGGTAGAGGCTGCACCTGGAATCCAGCAGATACGGCGCCAGATAGTCGCGCTTGCCACGCGCGAAATTGTCGTAAACAAGCACCTGACCGACATCGGTCTTCAGGAGTTCTCCAACCACGTGGCTACCGATGAAGCCTGCCCCGCCGATGACCAGCACTTTCGCATTCGTCAGTGATTTCATTGTTCGTCTTCCAGTTCATCCAGCCCAAGCCGGGCCGTCACTTCATCAGCGACCACCAAGCATGAAGGCAGCCCAGGCGATTCGATGCCAAACAGGTTGATCAATCACGCGACGCCATGAATTTCCTCAGACTGGACTACAAAGTCCCCGCAAAAACTACTCGGAAGGCCATGCCTCGGTCTGATTCCGTCATAGCCCCGGCTCAAGCAGTCATTGGAGAGGCCTTGCAAGATAGCGGTCACGCCATGGCCTGCGCCATCAGCTTATCGTGCCTCGCCATGCTCCGCTTGATCAGTTCCCGGTTTGCCTTGGTCCATTCAACGGTGCGGCGCAATCCTTCGCGAATTTCGACCTGCGCGGTGAATCCCAACTCGCGTTCAGCCTTCTCGGTGGAGGCGAAGCGTTTTCCCGAACGATCCCAGTCGCGTGCGGGCCGTAGGTCCAGTGGGGTGGTGTTGCCCGTGCATTCGTTGATGATGGTTGCCAGCTCCAGGATGCTCGTCTCTTGGCCAGTGGCAAGGTTATATACCCCGCCCGCAGCACCGCGCAGCGCGCAGGCCATCAGGCCGCGCGCCATGTCCTCGACGAAAATGAAATCGCGACTGGCGTTGCCGCCGTTGTCGAGTGGCAGTGCTTCGCCGTGCAGCGAGCGCCAGATGAAGGTCGGCGTGACATTGCGCCAGACGGTGTGCACCGTACCTCGCCACTGTCCGGCCCCGAGAATCTCGCGCGGCCCGTAGACGTTCGAGAAGCGGGCCTTGACGAAGGGCAGCCCGTGTTGCTGGAAATAGTAGTTGCCGTACAGTTCGCCGATGATCTTCGAGATCGAGTACGGGCTATCGTGGTAAAGCGTGACCGGCTGCTCCTCGGTCGTTGCCGTCGGTGTGTCGTAGGTCTTCTCCGCGACCGCACAGGCTGCCGCCGCGTAAACGACCTTCTTCAGTCCTCTGATGTCCTTCAGGCGGTCAAAAAGTTTGAGCGACGTGTAGGTGTTATTGTCGTGGTCGGCAAACGGGTCGGCAATGGACGATTGGTTGCCATGGAAACAGGCCAGATGAAAGGCGTAGTCGAGATCACTCGGCAGCCCGGCCAGGATACGGTCATCGGTAATCGACCCGAAGACGAAACGAACGCGCGAATCAGCGGGAATGTTGGAAACATCGGACGACATGAGGTTATCCACAACGATGATTTCGCGCGGATCGTGCTCGAGAATCTGATGCACCAAGTTGCTGCCGACAAACCCCGCGCCGCCGACCACCAGCACCCGTGCTCCTGAAAACCTTAGATCGTTCATGACCGATAGCCCTGCTTACTTGGTTTGCGTTGGCGCTTTGAGATGTGAGAACACATCGGAAATACCGTACTTGTCGTACCAATCCAACTGCCGTCCGATCGTCTCGGCAAAGCCAACCCTGGCTTGCCATCCGAACGCCCTGAAGGTCTCGCTGGCATCGAGCGAAACAACCGGTACGTCATCGGCTGCCGGCGGGACAACCGGAACGTCCTTGCTGCCCAGTCCAAGGTAGTCGGTGACCAGATCGAAGATTTCCTTGATCGAGTGCGCCTCGCCGCTGGCGATGTTGTAGACCCCTGTGGGCGCATCGGGCTGGATCGCGACATCCATGAACGCCAGGAAGTCGGACATATCAAGGAAATCACGCGAGGTGTCCGAGCAGAAGCAGCTCTGGCCAGCCTTCAGGCGCTTGTAGAAGGTCGGGATCGGGCCGATCGCCAGGCGCGGGCCGGTCACGTTGGCGATGCGCAGCGACAGCGTCGGTACGCCGGAGAGCAGCATGAACTGCTCACCCGCCGTCTTGGTGATACCGTAGCTGGTAAACGGCGCCGTGGGGTGGCTTGGCGGAATCGGCAACTGCTGCGGTCGGCCGTAGCACAGTGCCGTCTGGAAATTGATCAGGCGCCTGGCACCGCATGCCTTCGCAGCCCGCGCAACGTGGGCGCTGCCGATGACATTGGTGCGCGAGTCTTCGACCCAGTCATCGGGATCCTTGTAGGCCGCAGCGGCATGGATGACGACCTCCGGCTGAAACCGCGCAAAGCAGGCATCGACCAGCGCTTGATCGACGATGCTGCCTTCCTTGACAGCCAGGCCGGGCACCTCGGGCACGACCTCGCGTTTGCCGGTAGCGAAATTGTCGATCACGAATATTTCGTGGCCTTGCGGCAACCAGTGTTCGATCAGGTTGGAGCCAAGGCAGCCGGCGCCGCCGGTAATCAGGATACGCATCGGAATCCTCGCTTACTTCTTGCTTTCGAGACGCAGGTGCGTGTACTCACCGAGCGTACCGTGCCTCTGGTAATAGGCCATGGCCGCCGACACGGTCTCCTGCAGCGGCGTGAATTCGATCGTCCCGAAATCCTCGAAGGTGCGGCTGGGGTCGAGCAGGATCGAGAAGACGTCATCCGGTCCGAGTTCCTTGACCTCGGCCTGTGGTCTGCCCGGGACATCGAGGGCGGTGACCACCGCCTCATAGAGTTCCTGGATGGCCACGTCCTTGCCCGAAGAGAAATGGTAGGCGCCGTGTCCCGTGCCGTCGATGGCCTTGAGGACGACGCGCGCGAGGTCCTTGACGAAGACGAAATCGCGCCGCGCGCGCGTGACGAAGCACTGTTTGCCGTCCTTGAGCCGCTGATAGAAGATCGGCAGCGGCCCGGCGACGTTGCGCGGCCCGACGACGTTTGCCAAACGGAAGGTCACGTAGTCGACACCGGAAAGTTCGAGGTAATACTCGTTGGTGGTCTTCGAGATGGCGTAGCTGCTGCCGACCGGGTTGCGTGGATGGTCGAGGCGGATCGGCTGCTGCACGGGCCGCAGGCCGTAGCAGAGTGCCGTCTGGAAATAGATGAAACGGCCGACGCCGAACTTCTTCGCCGCATCGACCATGTTCGAACCGCCGACGCAGTTGGTCAGGGTGTCGTTGTACCAGTCGTCCGGATCCTTGTACGAGGCCGCGGTATGAACGATCGCCTCCGGCCTGAAATCACCGACCAGCTGGTCGATCAGTGTCTTGTTGGCGACCGAGTCGATGACGATCTTCAGCGCTGGATGGTCGGCAAGATGTTCCCTGCGCCCGGTCGCGAGGTTGTCGATGGTGACGACCTGGTCGCCCCGTGCGAGCAGCATCTCGATGATATGCGAGCCGATCTGCCCGAGCCCGCCGCTGACAAAGACCTTCATCATGCTTTCCTTGTAGATGGTGAAACGTTTGAATCGACGCCAACTCGCCCCGCTTGCAGCAGGCGCGAGACAATCGCTCGCGCCGCCAGGCCATCGCCGTACGGTCTGCCCTGCTCGGTTCCAGTTCGACCGGCAAGCACCTCGCGGACGGCGGCGACGATCTCCGGACAGGAAGCGCCCACCAGCCGATTCCAGCCGGTCTCGACGGTTTCTACCCATTCGGTCTCGTCGCGCATGGTGATGCAGGGAACGCGGTAGAAGAAGGCCTCTTTCTGTACGCCGCCGGAATCGGTCAGGATCAGCCGTGCCCCCTGCTCGAGTGCCACCATGTCGAGGAAAGGCAGTGGTTCGGTGAGTGTGAGTGAGTCCAGATGATGCAGGAGACCATGTTCATCGACAAGCTTGCGCGTCCGCGGGTGGAGTGGCAGGACCACCGGCAACTCGGCCGCCGTCCGTGCCAGCGCCGACAGGATCTGGTCCAGTCGTTCCGGATCGTCGGTATTTTCGGCACGATGGCAGGTGGCGAGGGCGAAACTTCCCGCCGTCAGGTGCAGACGCTGCAACGCCTGGCTGTGTCGCCGCGCCCGGTCCCGATAGAAAAGGGCCACGTCGTACATCACGTCGCCGACGTTGGCGACACCCTCGACGATGCCTTCGGCCTGCAGGTTCCCGACCGCTGTTTGCGTCGGGCAGAAGAGCAGGCTGGAGACGCGGTCGGCGAGAATGCGGTTGATCTCTTCCGGCATGCGCATGTTGAACGAACGCAGGCCAGCCTCGACGTGCGCCACCGGCACGTGCAGCTTGGCGGCGGCCAGTGCGCCGGCGAGTGTCGAGTTGGTGTCGCCGTAGATCAGCACCCAGTCCGGCTTTTCCCGCAACAGCACGGCTTCGATCGCCTCGAGCATTCGGCCCGTCATGGCACCGTGCAGGCCACCGGAAATCTCGAGGTTGTACAGCGGCTGCGGAATGTCCAGTTCGTCGAAGAAAACGCGGGACATGTTCTCGTCGAAGTGCTGACCCGTGTGCACGAGGATCTCGTCGATGTCTGCCGAAAAGTCCTCGCGTATCGCGCGCGAGACGGCAGCGGCCTTGATGAACTGGGGCCGGGCGCCGACGATGGTCAATAGTCTCATGCCGTCGCCTGCGCCAGCGCGGCAACGATCGCTTCCTGGGTCTGCTGCTCGAGATAGGGATGCATCGGCAGGCTGAGGACACGCGCCGCCACCGCGTCGGCGTGCTCCAGACTGCCCGCGATGCGGCAGCTTGCGGCGTACGCCGGCTGCCGGTGCAAGGGCACCGGATAATGGACGGCAGTGGGAATGCCGGCCGCGGCGAGCTGCTGGAGAACGTACTCGCGCTGGTCCACCTGCACGGTGAACTGACCCCAGACACAGCTCCGATCCGGACGAACGGCCAGCCGTTGCACCTTCGGCAGCTCGCGCAGCATTTCCAGGTAGCGTGCACCGACGGCGATGCGTTGTTCGATCTCCTGGTCGAACTGCTCCAGCTTGGCGAGGACGATCGCGCACTGGAGCGTGTCCATGCGGCCGCCAACGCCGACGCGGGTGTGGAAATAGCGCCGCTCCTGACCATGCACGCGAAGCTCGCGCATGGCTTTGGCGAGACCGTCGTCGTTGGTGAATATTGCGCCGCCATCACCGTAACAACCGAGTGGCTTGCTGGGAAAGAAGCTCGTGCAACCGATGCTCGACAGGTTGCAGCTCCGCGCTCCGCGGTAGGTTGCCCCGAAGCTCTGCGCTGCATCCTCGATGACGGGAATGTCGCCGTGACGGCGGGCAATGGAGCCGATCTCTGCCATGTCGGCGACCTGGCCATAAAGCGAGACCGGCATGATCGCGCGGGTTCTTGGCGTGATTGCCGCGGCAATGAGCTTTGCGTCGATGTTGCAGGTGTCGGGCTCGACATCGACGAAGACCGGTGTGGCACCGGCCAGTGCGATCACTTCCGCCGTCGCGACGAAGGTGAACGGCGTCGTGATCACTTCGTCCCCCGGTCCGACCCCGAGGGCCATCAAAGAGATCAGCAGGGCTTCGGTTCCCGAAGCGGCGGTGATGCAGTGCGAACAACCCGTGTAGTTCTCCAGCCGCTGTTCCAGCTCCCGGACCTCCGGGCCCATGATGTACTGGCCGTGATCGAGCACCCGCTGCATGCGCTCATGGATCGGGCCGCGGAGGGAGGCGTATTGTGCCTTGAGGTCAATGAATTGGATGCTCATGCGTATCCTGCTGCCTGACGGTTGATGCGGGTGCCTTCCGCTGATCTCCGGGAGGCTGTCGGTCGGATGTCAGTGCCCATGCTGCCCGGCATCCGGCGGTACCTGCGGGTTGCTCTGGATGCCCTGCAGGCAGCTGACCTGCCCTTCCCGAAGCAAATAGCGCACCGCCGTCGCCGGGCAGTACGCTTCTCCTTCCCCACTGAGCGGCAGATCAAGGCGTTCGCCGTGCTGGCTGATCCAGCCGATCTGTCGCGCGGGAACGCCCGCCATCAGCGCGTAGGCGGGGACGTCCCGATTGACCACCGCGCCGGCAGCGACAAAGGCGTACTCGCCGATGGTCACGCCACAGACGATCGTGCAGTTGGCGCCGAGCGTCGCACCCTGCCTGACGAGCGTATCGCGGTACTCGTGCTTGCGCGACACGTGGCTGCGCGGGTTGTAGACGTTGGTGAAGACCATGCTCGGGCCGCAAAAGACGTCGTCCTCGAGCGTTACGTTGTCGTAAACCGAAACGTTGTTCTGGATCTTGACGTTGTTGCCGATGATCACCTTGTTGCCCACGAAGACGTTCTGACCCAGCGAACAGCCGCTGCCGATGCGAGCCTCGCTGCAAACATGTACCCACTGCCAAATTCGGGTATTGTCGCCGACCATCGCGCCGCTGTCGATGATTGCCGTCGAATCTGCCGTATAGCCGCTCATGACCCTCCCGGTTTCAGTGAATGTGATCGGAAACCCTTCTCGCCAGCGCCGGAGCGGTCGTCCACTTGCCGCCAAAGACGCTGATCAGCGCACCGTCACGGTGCACGGCGTACTCACGCGTGGTCTGCGCCGGGTTGCTGGCCGAGTACAGCAGCGGCCGAACACCGGCAAACACCTCAATCACGCGGCGAGCATCGCCTGCAGTCGGAAGATAATGCCCGACGGCCGTCAGCAGGTAATCCAGCTCGCCTGGATCGCAGACCACCGGATCGTCGAGCGACTGCCGAATTTCGGTCGTGCCGACCAGCGTTCGTCCCTGCCAGGGAAGGACGAAGACGATTCGCGGCTCGCAAGGGACTTCGAGGACGTAAGCCTGCGGACAAGGACGATCAATGACCAGATGGCTGCCGCGTACCAGATCGAGGCGGTACGGCGAACCAATCCCGCTCTGCTCGAGCAGGCGCTCCGCCCAAGGCCCGCAGACGTTGATCAGGCGTTCATGCCGGGCCGAAGCGCCGCCGGCAAAATCAACCCGGCCATTACGATCCACGCGGCGCACCTCGCAATGCTCCTGCAGCACCGCACCGGCTGCCTGCGCCTGCCCGGCGACCCACAAGCCCAGTGCCCGATCGTCCATCTGGCCATCGGAGAAGGCGTAGCCGCCGACCAGTCCCTCACGCCGCAGTTCCGGGTCGGCCTGTGCGATTTGTCGGGCCGTACGCCAGCTCGCGGCCGGCAGTGCGCTTCTCCCTGCCAGCGAGTCGTAGAGGAACAGCCCGGAACGGATCAGCCAGCGCGAACGACGGCCACCACGGTAGATCGGCAACAACAACCGCAGTGGCCGAGTCAGTCCAGGCACTCGCGCGAGCCAGCTGTCGCGCTCGCGCAGTGCCTCTCGCACCAGCCGGAATTCGAGGTTCTCGAGATAGCGGAGCCCGCCGTGCAGCAGTTTGGACGAGCGCGAGCTGGTCTCCGCCAGCAACCGGTTGCGTTCGTACAGGCGCACGCTGTGGCCGCGCAGTTGCAGCTGCCAGGCACAACATAGACCGTTGATGCCACCACCAACGATGCCGATGTCCATCAAGCGGTCAGTATTCCAGAGGCAAGGCTATCTCGCGTCCATCGCGGGCCGACAGGTAGGCTGCGATCAGGACTTCGAGGGACTTCAGGCCTTCACGTCCATCGACCTCTGGTTCCGCATCGCCACGCAGCACGTCGACGACGTTGCGGTAGTACAGCGGGTGACCGAAGCCGTAGACCGAGGTGGTCTCGTAGTTGGCGGTCTTGATGTCGGCGTCGTAGTCACGCTGATCGGCGAAGTCCCAGACCTGAATGTCGTTGACCGCGACGCCGCCGATACGGACGGTTCCCTTCTCCCCGAGAATGGTGATCGAGCCTTCGAGGTTCCTCGGGTAGGTGAGCATGGTGACACTCATCGAGCCGAGAGCCCCGCTGCGCCAGCGAATGTTGAGCACACCGGTATCTTCGACCTGGATGTCCCGTGCCAGAGTCGCCGTCATCGCGGTGACGCTGGCGACCGGGCCGACCAGCCAGTCGACGAGGTCGACATAGTGGCTGGCCTGGTTCATGAAGGCGCCGCCGTCAAGTTCCCAGGTACCGCGCCACTTGGCGGAATCGTAGTACTCCTGGGGGCGTGACCAGAAGACGTTGATGCTGACCATATAGACCTTGCCGAAGCGTTTTTCGTCGAAGGCCCGTTTCAGCATCTGCAGGGTCGAGTTGCGGCGGTTCTGCTTGACCACCAGCAGTCGCACGTTCGCCTGGTCGCAGGCGCGCACCATGCGAACGCCGTCCTGCCAGCGAGTCGCCATCGGCTTTTCGGTGACCACGTTGACACCGTGCGTGGCAGCCAGGACCGCCTGGTCGGGATGCAGGCCGCTTGGCGTACACAACGCGACGACGTCGAGCGACTCATTGCGCAGCATGTCGTCCATGCGCGCATAGCCTCTGACCGGGTATTTCTCCAGGTGGGCGTCGAGAACGGAGCGGTCATTGTCGCAGACGGCGGCCAACTCGAGGTCATTGCCGTGGGTGTCGATCGAACCGAAGTGGTTTTTCGAGATACGACCACATCCCACTACCCCGACGCGGATGCGGCGTCCCTGAATCGTCTTGAACATCGGTTGGAGTTCCTGTTGGCAGGCGATCCGGAGTCCTGCAGCCGTGTCGGCTGGTGAAAAACCGGTATCACGCAAAGGCACGCATGATACCTGCAGGGGGTTGGCTCTTCAAGGATGCCGTGCCAACAGGACAGCGCGCGGCAGGACGCCGTGCGACGCGCAGGACACCCCGTGGTCCGCGCACGGGTCGTCTCAGAATGGCCTTTCGCGCAGCAGGGCAAGCAGGTACTCGCCGTAGCCGCTCTTGGTCAAGGGTTGCGCCAGCGACTCGAGTTGTTCGGCGGTGATCCAGTCGTGACGGAAGGCGATCTCCTCGGGGCAGGCCACTTTCAGCCCTTGCCGGTGCTCGATCGTCGCGATGAACTGTCCCGCACCAAGGAGGCTTTCATGCGTCCCCGTATCGAGCCAGGCATAGCCGCGGCCCATCAGCTCGACGTTGAGCTGCCCCTGTGTCAGGTAGGAACGCGTCAGATCGATGATCTCGAGCTCGCCACGTGCCGACGGCTTGAGGCCCTTGGCGAGTTCGGTCACTTGATTATCATAGAAATAGAGGCCGGTGACCGCGTAGTTCGATTTTGGTGCCTGCGGCTTTTCCTCCAGGCTCAGCACCCTGCCGTCGCTGTCGAACTCCGCGACGCCGTAGCGTTCGGGATCATGTACGTGGTACGCGAATATCGTGCTGCCGGTCGCGCGTTCGCCTGCCCGGGCGAGTAACTTCTGGAAGCTGTGACCGTAGAAGATGTTGTCACCGAGGACCAGTGCCGACGGATCATCACCGAGAAAGTCCGCGCCGATGATGAAAGCCTGCGGCAGCCCATCCGGGCTGTGTTGCACCGCGTAGCTCAGGGAAAGTCCCCAGCGCGAGCCGTCGCCGAGCAGCTGGGCGAAGCGCGGCGTGTCCTGTGGTGTCGAAATGACCAGAATCTCGCGGATACCAGCCAGCATCAGCGTACTCAGCGGATAGTAGATCATCGGTTTGTCGAATACCGGCAGCAGCTGTTTGCTGATGGCCAGGGTGGCCGGGTGAAGGCGAGTGCCGGAGCCCCCGGCAAGGATGATCCCTTTGCGCATCGTGAACAGCCCTCCGGTTGACAGAAAAGGGCGAGTTTAAGGCTTTTCCCGACGGGGTTGCTCGTCGGCAGAATCAGCGGAAGGCGTTCGCCGATCACGATCGGCACTGCCCAGCGCCAGGAAAGGTGAGGTAACATCGCGCCCTGTTGGCATTTTGCGCCGGTGCACGGCGAAGGTGATGGGCGCGCAGATGAGGTGGAGTCCCGGGCAGTATCTCAGGTTCGCCGACGCCCGGTTGCGGCCGGCGCTCGATCTCCTGGCCAGGTTGGGCGATTCCGAGCCCCGGCGAATCGTCGATCTCGGCTGCGGTGCCGGCAACGTCACCCGGCTGCTTGCCGAGCGCTGGCCGGCGGCTGCGGTCATCGGCGTGGACAGTGATGTGGGGATGCTCGCCAGAGCCGCCAGCACACCGTCCGCCGTCGGATGGCAGCAGGCAGACATCGCCAGCTGGCGGGCCGACACCAGTCCCGACCTGCTGTTTTCGAATGCGGCTCTGCATTGGCTGCCGGATCACGGCAGGCTTCTGCCCGAACTCGTCGGGCAACTGTCTCCGGATGGCGTCCTGGCCGTCCAGGTGCCGGCCAACTTTGGCGAGCCGGCGCACCGCATCCTGCGCCAGCTCGCTGCCGAGGCCGGCTGGCGCGATGCGTTGGGCAGTGCGCGCATGGGCAGCATCCTGTCCCCTGCCGAATACGAGCAGCTGCTGCGGCCGCTCTGCAGTCATCTGGAGTTGTGGGAGACCACCTACTGGCATGTCTTGAGCGGCGAGGACCCGATCATCGAATGGATGAAGGGGACGACACTCTTGCCCTTCATTGAGCGGCTCGACGAGTCCGCCGCCGACCGCTTCCTCGCCGCCTATCGCGAGCGGCTGGCTGCCGTCCATCCGCCCGCTGCGGACGGCACGACGCTCTTTCCTTTCAAGCGCCTGTTTTTCGTCGCCCGGCGCTGAACCAGCATGTACGGACTCGATGCCCTGCCGCTGGTGGGGCTTGCGGTCGCAGCCCTGTTTGCCGGCTTCATCGATGCGGTCGTCGGGGGCGGCGGCCTGATCCAGATCCCCGCACTGTTCCAGACGCTGCCACGCGAGCTGCCGGCAACGCTGTTCGGGACGAACAAGTTTTCCAGCATCTTCGGGACGAGCAGCGCCGCCTGGCGTTATGCCCGGCGTGTCGAGATGCCGTGGCGCACGACCCTGCCGGCGGCCGGGGCGGCGCTGGCCTGTTCCTACCTTGGTGCGATGGCTGTGGCCTGGCTGCCGCCCGCGGTGCTGCGGCCACTGATCCTGCTGCTGTTGATCGCGGCAGCCGCCTACACCTTCGCCCGCAGCGACTTCGGCAGCATTCACCGTCCACAGCATGCCGGGCGACGCGAGTTTGCCTACGCACTGCTGCTGGGCGGGGTCATCGGCTTCTACGACGGCTTCTTTGGCCCGGGCACCGGCAGTTTCCTGATCTTTCTGTTCATCCGTTTCTTTGGCTTCGACTTCCTGCACGCCTCGGCGGCGGCGAAAGTGGTCAATGTGGCGACCAACCTGGCGGCGCTCGGCTTCTTCATCCCGCACGGCCATCTCCTGCCCTTGCTGGCGGCGATGATGGCGGCGTGCAACATAGCCGGCTCGTTCCTCGGCACCCATCTCGCGCTGCGGCATGGCAGTGCCTTCGTCAGGCGGGCTTTCCTCGCTGTCGTCAGCGTCTTCATCCTCAAGTTCGCCTACGACACCTTCCAATAGACTTGTCTCGCGCTGCCCGCGGCCGCACAATGGTTACTTGCCGCCGTGCGCTCGCCGGCCGCAGGGAATTCACGCAACCTTACCGGAGGACGCATGAGAATCAAGCTGCTCTTCGCCAGTCTGCTGGCCTTCCTGGGAATCGTTCTCGCTGCCGGCGCGCGTGCCGAGATCAACGTCGGCGTGACGCTGTCGGCGACCGGTCCGGCTGCTTCGCTGGGGATTCCTGAAAAGAACACCTTTACGCTGTTGCCGACGACCATCGCTGGCCAGAAGATCAACTACATCATTCTCGATGACGCCTCCGACACCACGACGGCAGTCAAGAACACGCGCAAGCTGCTCGCCGAGAACAAGGTCGATGTCGTGATCGGCTCCACGACCACTCCCAATTCGCTGGCGATGATCGACGTGGTTGCCGAGGGCGAGACGCCGATGATCTCGATGGCGGCTTCGGCGCGAATCATCGATCCGATGGACGGCAAGCGCGCCTGGGTCTTCAAGACACCGCAGAACGATGCCCAGATGGCAACGGCGATCGTCCAGCACATGCTCGACAACCAGGTCCGGACGGTGGCCTACATCGGCTTCGCCGACGCCTACGGCGAGGGCTGGTGGAACGAGTTCTCGAAGATTGCCGAAGCGCGCAAGATCCAGATCGTCGGCAACGAGCGCTTCAATCGGGCCGACACGTCGGTGACGGGGCAGGTACTGAAGATCCTCGCCGCCAAACCGGACGCCGTCCTCGTCGGTGGTGCCGGGACACCGGCGGCCCTGCCGCAGAAGTCGCTCAAGGAAAAGGGCTACAGGGGCCTCATGTACCAGACGCACGGGGTGGCGAACGCCGACTTCCTGCGCGTCTGCGGCAAGGATTGCGAAGGCACCTTTCTGCCAGCCGGTCCCGTCCTGGTCGCTGCCCAGCTGCCCGACGGCAACCCGATCAAGAAGGTGGCGCTCGACTATGTCACGAAGTACGAGGCGCTGCACGGCAAGGGCACGGTCTCGACCTTCGGCGCGCATGCCTGGGACGCCAGCCTGTTGCTCGCTCATGCCGTGCCGGAAGCACTGAAGAAGGCGCAACCCGGAACGCCCGAGTTTCGCAAGGCGTTGCGCCAGGCGCTGGAGAAGACGACGAATCTCACGGCTGCGCACGGGGTGTTCAACATGAGTCCGCAGGACCATCTCGGATTCGATCAGCGGGCGCGGGTGATGGTGCGCATCGACAACGGGACCTGGAAGCTCGTCGAATAGTGCCTGTGGGACCCGTGATGGCCACGAGCACCGCCCGCAGGCTGCCGCCAGCGGCAGGCGCAGCGACTGGATGGTGTTGATGGATTTGCAGATTGCCTTGCTGCTGGGCCAGGATGGCGTCACCAACGGTGCCATCTACGCCCTGCTGGCCCTCGCCCTGGTCCTCGTCTTCGCAGTGACGCGGGTGATCTTCATCCCGCAGGGTGAGTTCGTTGCCTTTGGCGCCTTGACGCTGGCCAGCCTGCAGGCAGGCAAGCTGCCGGGAACGGTCTGGCTGCTGCTCGCGATGGGGATGGCGATCGGCCTCATCGAAGGCGCGACGGCTGTGCGTGCGCGCCGCTTCCACCGCCTGCCACTCATCCTCCTGATCAATTGTGGCGCACCGCTGCTCCTGGCGGCCAGCCTGCTGGCGGTCTCGCCTGCAGGTCTGCCCCTCGTGGTGCAGGTACTGCTGACCCTGATGCTGGTTGTCCCGCTCGGACCGATGCTCTACCGCCTGGCGTACCAGCCGGTCGCAGAGGCATCGGTGCTGGCGTTGCTGATCGTTTCGGTCGCCGTGCATGTGACCCTGACCGGCATCGGGCTGCTGTTCTTCGGTGCCGAGGGTTCACGGACCCCGGCGTTCACCGATGCCAGCTTCGCGGTCGGCGATGTCGTCCTGCAGGGGCAGACGCTCCTGGTCATCGTCGCCAGCGCCCTGCTGATCGTTGCGCTCTATCTGTTCTTCGAGAGGACGCTGTACGGCAAGGCCCTGCGGGCGACGGCGATGAACCGCACGGGGGCCCGCCTGATGGGCATCTCCGGGGACCTCGCGGGGCTGCTGTCCTTCACCCTGGCCGGCGCCATCGGCGTTTTTTCCGGCGTGCTGATTTCACCGATCACCACCGTCTACTACGATTCGGGTTTCCTCATCGGCCTCAAGGGCTTCGTCGGCGCGATCATCGGCGGGCTTGCCAGCTATCCCGCGGCGGCTGCCGGTGCCGTCCTGGTCGGCCTGCTCGAAGCCTACTCCTCATTCTGGGCGAGCGCCTTCAAGGAAGTGATCGTGTTCACGCTGATCATCCCGGTGCTGCTCTGGCGGTCGCTGAAGACGCGTCACGTGGAAGAGGCATGAAGCGCAGTCCGCACGCGACGATCCTCCTGGGGATCTTCATCGTCCTCCTGCTGGCTGCCCCAGTCGTGTTGCCGGAGTTCCATGTCACGCTGCTCAACTACATCGGCCTCTACGCCATCGTCACCCTCGGACTGGTGATGCTGACCGGTGTCGGTGGCCTTACCTCCTTTGGGCAGGCGGCCTTTGCCGGCCTCGGTGCCTACACGACCGCCTACCTGACGACGATGCACGGGGTGTCGCCGTGGCTGACGCTGCCTGCCGGCTTGCTGGTGACGGCGATCGTTGCCCTGTCGCTGGGTCTCGTGACCCTGCGGCTGTCCGGCCACTTCCTTCCCCTCGGCACGATCGCGTGGGGGATCAGCCTCTACTACCTTTTTGGCAACCTGGCGGCACTCGGTGGTCACACCGGCATCACCGGCGTGCCGCCACTGCACATCCTCGACTTCGAACTCCGCTCCGGTCGCGATTTCTTCTACCTGATCTGGGCGATCCTGCTGACCCTGATCCTGGCGACACGCAACCTGCTCGACTCGCGCGAAGGGCGGGCGATACGTGCCCTCAAGGGTGGCTCGGTGATGGCCGAAGCGATGGGGGTCAACACGCCCCGTTCAAAGATCGTCGTCTTCGCCGTCGCCGCCCTCTATGCCGCCGTCTCGGGCTGGCTTTATGCTCACCTGCAGCGCTTCGTCAACCCGACGCCGTTTTCCCTGACGCAGGGAATCGAATACCTGTTCATGGCCGTCGTGGGCGGCGTCTCGCACGTCTGGGGCGCGATTCTCGGCGCCGGTCTGATCACCGTCCTCAAGCAGTGGCTGCAGGACTGGTTGCCCCACCTGCTGGGGCAGAGCGGCAATTTCGAGATGATCGTCTTCGGACTGTTGATGATCGTCGTCCTGCATCGGGCGCGCGACGGCGTATGGCCGATGTTGCAACGCTTCTGGCCGCAGGAGGTGCGCCGCGCGCACACCGAAGGGGTGCCGCGCCTGGCGCGACGATCGCTTCCCGAACCCGGCTCCGCACTGCTCGAGGTCAGCGATGCGAGCAAGCGCTTCGGCGGCCTGGTGGCCAACGACCGCGTCAGTTTCCGCGTTCGCGCCGGCGAGATCATGGCCCTGATTGGTCCGAACGGCGCCGGCAAGAGCACGATGTTCAACGGCATTTCAGGCGTCGACCCGCTGACCTCGGGTCGCGTCAGTTTCCGTGGGCAGCGCGTCGAGTCGCTGCCGGCACGCCGGATTGCCCGTCTGGGAATGAGCAGGACCTTTCAGCATGTCCGCCTGCTGCCGGCGATGAGTGTCATCGAGAATGTCGCCATCGGTGCCCATCTGCGCGGCCGCAAGAGCTTCATTGCCGCCGCCTGTCGTGCCGATCGCGACGAGGATGCTCGCTTGCTGAACGAGGCGGCCGTGCAGATCGAGCGCTGCGGTCTGGGTGACCAGATGTACGAGCCCGCCGGAACCCTGCCTCTCGGCAGGCAGCGACTGGTCGAGATTGCCCGCGCGCTGGCCGCCGACCCCTGCCTGCTGCTCCTCGACGAGCCGGCCGCCGGTCTGCGCTACGGCGAAAAGCAGGCCCTGGGCGATCTCCTGCGGCGACTGCGTGCCGAAGGGATGGGCATCCTCCTGGTCGAGCACGACATGGAGTTCGTGATGGGTCTGGCCGACCGGGTGGTGGTCATGGAGTTCGGCCGCAAGCTGGCGGCAGGCTTGCCGGAGGAGATCCAGCGCAATCCGGCAGTGGTCGAGGCCTATCTCGGCGGGGTCGAATGAGCGCCGCGCTGGCGGCCGAGGAACGCAGCGTCGTGCTTGAGGCGCGCGACCTTTCGGTCAGCTATGGCAAGGTTGAAGCCCTGCATGGCCTGTCGCTGCGCGTGCGTCGGGGCGAGATCGCGACCGTCATCGGTCCCAATGGCGCCGGGAAGACGACACTCCTGTCGGCGCTGATCGGCCTCCTGCCGCTGCGCGGCGAGCTGAGCTATCTTGGCGCGCAGCAGGGCGCCGGGCGCACGGTTGAGCAACTGGTGCGGCAAGGGATGACTCTGGTGCCTGAGAAGCGCGAGCTGTTCGCGGAAATGAGTGTTGCCGACAACCTGCTGCTCGGGGCCTTCGATCGTTACCGTGCCGGGCATCGGGATCAGCTCGAAACGATCGACCATGTGTTCGACATCTTCCCGCGACTGATGGAGCGCCGGCAACAGCTTGCCGGCACCCTGTCGGGCGGCGAGCGCCAGATGTTGGCAATGGGCCGAGCGCTGATGGCGAAGCCACGGCTGCTGCTGCTCGACGAGCCCAGTCTCGGTCTGGCGCCGCTGGTCATCAGGGAGATTTTCCGCACCATCACCCAGCTCAGGAGCCTCGGTGTCGCCATCCTCCTGGTCGAGCAGAACGCGCGTGCTGCCTTGCAGGTGGCTGACTACGCCTACGTTCTGGAGACTGGCAGCATTTCCCTGGAAGGCCCCAGCGCAACGCTGGCCAGCGACCCGCGCGTCATCGAAAGCTATCTGGGCCTTGGCGGCAGACATTGAGCGGCGCCTTCTGGCGGCAACGCCGTCAGAAGGACAGGCGACGGCGGCGCCGCAGCATCATGTCTGCCAGGACTGGGCGATCGGCCGCGCGGTTGACGACGTCTGCGCTGGCCGTACCAGCGTGTGGGTGACCCTCTGCAACTCCAGTCCCCAGAGGCTCATCGCTTCGGAGATGACGATCGCCTCACTCCCGTTGAGACAGCCGTCGGCATTGACGATATCGACCATCGCGCCCAGGGTCTGCTGCTGCAGTTCCGGCGAGCGGATGTCTTCGAGCAGATGATCGACGAGTTCTCGGTCGAGCTCGATCTGTCCCACGTTGGGTGCCCGCGCACATTGCAGCAGGTCGTCGCAGAACTCGTGGATCACCCGATCGAGTGTGGTCGGGGCGATCCGCAGGCGTTCGAAAATGTCCTGCCTTGACAGCGACTCGATTTCCCTGTTGTCAAGCGCACCATCGGCGAGCAAGGCGAGGGCAACGACTCGTGATATGGCTTCGGCGCTGTCGGTGGTGTAGTGACGCATGTGCTTCTCCTTGATTGGCTGGTTCGACTGGCATCCGCGGCACAGCCACGGACGAGGCGGACTATGGGACCTGACATCCATAAAGTCCAATAAGATATAATCGACAGAATGATTTGTTCCAACTGATACATGCCACGCCGCAGAATCACGCTTCGCCAACTCGAGAGCTTTGCCGCCGTCGCTCGCCATCGGAGCTTCTCGAAGGCTGCCGAGGAGCTTCACCTGACACAGCCGGCGGTGTCCCTGCAGGTGGGACAGATCGCCGACACCCTCGGTCTGCCGCTTTTCGAGCAGGTTGGTCGCACGCTGGTACTGACCGAGGCCGGCGAGGAGACGCTGCAGATGGCGCGGGCGCTGGACGACCTGTGGACGAGCTTCGACGCCACCATTGCCGATCTCAAGGGCCTCAAGCGTGGCCGCCTGCGCGTCGCCCTGGTGACGACGGCAAAGTACTTCCTGCCGCGCTTGGTGGGTGACTTCTGTCGCCGCCACCCGGACGTCCATGTCGAGCTCGAGGTTGCCGATCGCGAGCACATCCTTGCCCGCATGCGGGCCAACCAGGATGACCTCTATGTCCTGCTTTATCCGCCAGAAGACGTGCAGGTGGAAACCCATCCGCTGGTCGACAACGAACTCGTGGTCATCGCCCCGCTCGCTCATTGGGCGGTGGGGCGACGGGTCGAGCTGGCCGAGCTGTGCGGCGAACGCTTCATCCTGCGCGAAACGGGCTCCGGTTCACGGCGGACGATCGACAGCCACCTGGCGAAGCTGGCGATCAGGCTCGACGTCAAGCTGACGGTCAGCAGCAATGAGGCCATCCGCGAGCTGGTCGCCAGTGGCGCCGGTCTGGCCGTCCTGTCGCGGCAGGCTTTGAGCACGGATCCGCGCCAGCAGGAAGTGTGCATTCTGGACGTCGGTGGATTTCCGCTGCGCCAGCCATGGCTGCTCATGCATCGGCGTGGCAAGCCCCTGTCGCTGCCGGCGCGAGCCTTTCTCGAGGAAATCCTGGGACGCTGGCAGCCACCAGTGGGCAGCAACCCGACCGGGACTTGACACCCGATGGGACTGCGCCCACAGGATTCGTTCCGGTGATCCTTGGCGACGTTCTTTGCCAGCTACGTCGTTGGCCGCCCGCCGGCACTCAGGACGCCCGCTGCCGGCACCAGGGCCACTCCGTACTTGCGCGCGACGCGCTGGTACAGTTCACGTGCCGAGATCACCCGCACATTGCGCATGTCCTTCGTTTGCGCCAGCTGCAGGTAACGCAGGCCGCGCCGCGCGAGGTCGGCGTCCCAGCCCTTCCGGTCAAGGAGGGTGAAGATCGCTTTCGTCGCGTTGACGAGGAACTGCAGATTGGGCACTCGTTCCGCGGCCTCCATCAGCAATCTGACCGAACCTTCGACGTCGCCGTTGCGCGCGGCCAGAACGCCCCGGTTGTTCAGTTCGACGATCTCCTTGCCAACTTCGGCCAGCAGCGCCTGCCCGTCGGCCTCCCGGCCCGCCTTGCTGTAGATGCCCTGCACCTTGGCAATCATGTTGCGATCCTCATGATTCTCGGCGGCCACCTGACGAAAGATGTCCCGTGCCTCCGCTTCCTTGCCGGTGGCCAGGCATGCCTGCGCCAGGTCGAGCGTGAGCGCCTGTGACAGCAGGGAGCCCTTGCCCGTTTCGTGCAGGGACGTGCTCAACTGCAGTGCCTGCTCGATGATGTCGCGGGCTTTGGCCGGGTTGCCTTCCTGGTTGGCACAGAGTGTTTCCATGACCAGTGCCGCCAGTTCGCCCTGCTTGCTGCCCCGCCAGTCACGCCGCAGCTGTGCGGTGATCCTGTGGGCGCCGTCGGTCTGGCCGCGGTCGAGCAGGACCCGGGAAAGGTTCGTATAGTCGTCGACGTTGCTCAGGGTCGAGCCGCGCCGACGATCCAGCACTTTGCCATAGGCTTTCTCGGCGGTTTGCAGGTCATTGTTGCGCACCGCCAGATCACCGACCAGCCGCTGCCTCGATGCGTTGTTGGGGGACTTCGCCGCCGCCTGCAGCAACACCGACTGGGCTTCCGCCAGCTTGCCCATTTCTTCGCGGACTCCGGCGAGGAGGTCGTAGGCGGCGGTGAAGTCCGGAAAGTCCTCGACCAGCGACTGCCCCAGGGTCTCGGCTTCAGCCAGCTGTTGCTGGTTGCGGTAGGCGACCGCCAAGCCCATTCGCGCCCAGGGAAGGACGCGTTGCGCGAGCACCTGCTGGTAGACCGCCTGCGCTTCGGCAGGACGTCCGAGCACGTTCAGAATCTCCCCCTTGCAACGCAGCAGATCCATGAGGAAACCGCTGTCCTGCCCCAGAAGGCGGTCACAGGCGAGTAGCGCCTGGGCGTAGGCGCCGTTGTCGAGGTGATCGAAGACAGCGGCCAGGAACTGCTTCTTGTGGACTGCGCGCAGCAAGCGGCCACGCAGTTCGTCCGCCGTAAAAGGCTTGATCAGATAATCGTCCGGAGCCAGCTCAGCCACCGAAACGACGTTGTGGTAGGTGCGCTCACTGGTGACGATGATGAAGACGGTGGCCAGTCGCACCAGGTGCTGTTGCCGCAGCTCGTCCAGCAACTGCTGACCGTCACGTCCATCCTCGAGCCGGTAGTCGGAGAGAATGATGTCGAAACTGTTGGCCTTGACCTGTCGCAGGACCTCCGCTGAGGTGCCCGCGGCATGCACGGTCGTGACGCCGATTGTCGACAGCATCGCCCGCAGCGTGCTGCGTGCATTCGGGTAACGGTCGATCAGCAGGGCACGTTTGCGCTCCAGATCCTTGCCCAGCTTGTGCAGCAGCTCAGCGATGGCATCCGATGGGTTCATGGCCACACCTTACCGGAGAGTCCGAGGTGCATCAAGCACTGCCGGAACTCGGCGCTCAAGCGCATCGGCTGCTTCCTGGCGATTGGCGGAGAGCGCGTCCGGGCCCGCCGACCAGCCGTGTGGCGGCGGCTGATGATAAGATTACGAGTTGCACAAGTGGTGGTGCGCGGTTCGTATCCCGCCCGCCACAGGATCGACGGGTCTACAGGAAGGCAATGACCGAACAACAGGCGGACAAGGGCTCAATACAGGTCATCGAGCGGATGATGGCGCTGCTTCAAGTGTTGGCCAACCTGCCGGAACCAGCGAGCCTGAAGGCGCTGGCGCAGGCTACCGGCCTCCATCCTTCGACCGCGCACCGCATCCTGGCGGCGATGATCGGTTCGGCTCTTGTCGAGCGTCACGACAGCGGCACCTACACGCTCGGAATCCGGCTGCTCGAACTGGGAAACATCGTCAAGTCGCGCATCAGCATCCGGCAGGTGGCTCTGCTCTACATGCAGCAACTGCACGAATCGATCGGCGAAGCGGTCAACCTGGGGGTTCGCCACGAGGACGAGATCATCTACGTCGAAAGGACTTCGAGCGGCCGCTCACTCCTGCGTGTGGTCTATCTGGTTGGCGGACGTGCTCCCCTGCACCTGACCTCGGTCGGCAAGCTGTTCCTCGCTGCCGACAGCCCGGCTGATGTGCGCGCGTATGCCCGCCGGACCGGCTTGCCCGGAAAGACCCCGCATTCACTGACCCGCCTTGATGCGCTCGAGAAGGAGCTCGACTGGATTCGTCGGCACGGCTTCGCCACCGACAACGAGGAAGCCGAGATCGGCCTGCGATGCATCGCCGCGCCCATCCGCAATGACGAGGGACAACTCGCCGCCGGACTTTCGGTCTCGGCACCGAGCGAACGCCACGATCCGGAATGGGTGGCACCGATCAAGGCTACGGCAAGCCGGATCGAACAGGCGCTCGGTTATCGTCAGCCGCTGCCAGTGTGAGCCGACGCGGCCTTTTCGGCAGCAGGAGCGGGGGTGCGCCGGCAGCCAGGGTGCCCTGCCAAGGCGCCGGCGGTCGGGCTTGCTCGTGCCAGTCGGCGCATGCCACGAAGAGCTTGTCGGCAGCCGCCGCGGCGCGATGGTCTGCGCCGCGACCGGGTGTCACGCGGGTCCGCAGCCGCCGCCATGTGCGCGCCCGGCCGCGTTGCCATCAGCCGGGGCGACGCTTGCTACACTCCTGCCAAGATGCGATGAGCCCATGCCATGCGCCCCGTACCCTCGATACTGCCCCTTCTTTTCGTCTTCCTCTGGAGCACCGGTTTCATCGGCGCCAAGTTCGGCCTGCCCTACGCTGAACCGTTGAGCTTCCTGCTCGTCCGCTATCTGCTCGTGCTCACCCTGATGACCATCCTGGCTCTGGTCTCCGGCGCCCCGTGGCCGAGCGGTGGCAGCCAGCTGCTGCATCTCGGCGTTTCCGGCCTGTTGCTGCACGCGCTCTACCTGGGCGGCGTGTTCATGGCGATCAAGAATGGTCTGCCGGCTGGTGTGACGGCCCTGGTCGTCGGCCTGCAGCCGCTGTTGACCGCCGCCGGCGCCGGCTTTCTGCTCGGTGAGCGGGTCGCGCCACGGCAGTGGCTGGGGCTGGTCATCGGCCTGGCCGGGGTGGCGCTGGTGGTGGCGAACAAGATCGGCGATCTGCCGCTCGCCGCGATGCTCCTGCCGGCGCTTGCGGCGCTGTCCGGAATCACCGCTGGCACGCTGTACCAGAAGCGCTTCTGTGCACACTTCGATTTGCGCAGCGGATCGGTCGTCCAGTTCCTGCCGACGACCGTCTGCACTGCCCTGGTCGCGTGGTGGACCGAAAGCATGCACATCGAGTGGACGGGGGAGTTCGTCTTCGCCCTTCTCTGGCTCGTCCTGGTGCTTTCCGTTGGTGCCATCAGCTTGCTCAATCTACTGATTCGCAGCGGTAGCGCCGTCAATGTCGCCAGTCTTTTCTACCTGACGCCGCCGAGCACAGCCCTGATCGCCTGGCTGGTCTTCGGCGAGACCCTTGGTGTCGTGGCCATCGCCGGCATGTTGCTGGCCGTGCTCGGGGTGTATCTGGCGCGCTTGCCACCACGATGAGCGAGACCGGGCTGCCCGCGTTGCGCATCCTGGGCGTGGACCCCGGGTTGCGCGTCACCGGGTTCGGTGTGATCGAGAAGGTCGGCAGCCGTTTGCGCTACCTCGCCAGCGGCTGCATCCGGACCACGATCGGCGATTCGCTGCCGATCCGCTTGGGAACGATCCACACCGGATTGCGCGAGCTGGTGGCGCAACATCGACCCGACGAGGCAGCGACCGAGATCGTCTTCGTCAATGTCAATCCACAATCCACCCTCCTCCTCGGGCAGGCGCGCGGGGCGGCGATCAGCGCCTTGGTCAGCAGCGGACTGGCTGTTGCCGAGTACACCGCCCTGCAGGTGAAACAGGCGGTGGTTGGCAACGGTCACGCCGACAAGGTGCAGGTGCAACACATGGTGCGTCACCTGTTATCCTTGCCGTCGATGCCCGGTGCCGATGCCGCCGATGCGCTCGCCTGTGCCATCGCGCACGCGCACGGCGGACAAGGACTCGGGCGCCTGGCGGCCGGTGGCCTTCAGGTGCGCGGCGGCCGATTGATTCTGAGGAAGGTCGTTGGCAAGAAAGAGGGGGGGTGAGCGATGATCGGCCGGCTGACCGGCGTCTTGTTGGAGAAGAATCCGCCGCAGGTGGTCGTCGACGTGCAGGGTGTCGGGTACGAACTCGACGTGCCGATGAGCACCTTCTACAATCTGCCGGCGAACGGTGACAGGCTGAGCCTGCTGACCCACTTCGTCGTGCGCGAGGACGGGCATTTTCTCTACGGGTTTGCCAGTGAAGGCGAGCGGCATGCGTTTCGCCAGTTGCTGAAGATTTCGGGCATCGGCGCCCGCCTTGCATTGTCGGTTCTCTCGGGTCTCTCGGTGGGCGAACTGGCGGCGGCAGTGGCGCAGCAGCAGGTCGGCTGCCTGACGAAGATCCCCGGCATCGGCAAGAAGACCGCCGAGCGCCTGCTGCTCGAGCTGAAGGGCAAGCTCGCCGACGCGCTGCCGAGCAGTGCGGCCGCGACGGTCGACGCGCATGGCGATGTCCTCAATGCGCTGCTGGCGCTGGGCTACAATGAGCGCGAAGCGGCGACGGCATTGAAGCAGTTGCCACCCGGCATCGCGACCGCGGATGGCATTCGACAGGCGCTGAAGATGTTGTCAAAGGTCTGAATCGACGATGAATCCGAGCCACAAGCAGCTGCTGCAGATCGCCCTCGTCGCCTTGCTGCTGACCGGCTGCATCGCCGTGCTCCTGCCCTTCACCGGCACGCTGCTCTTCGCCGTCGTCATCTGCATCGTCACCCTGCCGATTCGCAACCGGCTCCTGTGGCTTTGTCGCGGACGCAGCAATCTCGCGGCGCTGCTGGTCTCGATCCTGCTCCTGCTGCTCCTCGTCGCGCCGGTCGCACTGCTCTCCGGGTCGATTGCCGACGGCATCGAACTCGCCATCCGCTATCTCAAACCGCTGCTGGAGAATGGCCTGCCGGTGGAACCACCGAGCTGGCTGTCGACGCTGCCCCTCGTCGGGCGCGATGCCGCCGACTACTGGCAGAAGCTGGTGGCCAGCCGCGAGGAGATGAACAATCTCCTGCACCAGTTCGTCGAGCCGACCCGCAACCTGGCCCTGGCGACCGCGGCACTGCTCGCACAGGGACTGCTGCAGCTGCTGCTGGTCATCTTCTTCGTCTTCTTCATCTTCCGCGATGCGCACATCTACGCCGACGCGCTGCATGTCGGCAGCCGGACACTTGCCGGCGACCTCGGCGAGCGCATGCTGGCGCTGGTCGAGGGAACGGTGACGGGGGTCATGGTCGGTATCGTCGGCACCGCCGCAGCGCAGGCGGTGGTGGCGATGATCGGCTTCCTCATTGCCGGCGTTCCCGGTGTCCTGATCCTGACGGTCGCCATGTTCTTCCTGTCGATGGTGCCGGTGATCGGCGGCACCCTGATCTGGATGGGCGCCGCCATCTGGCTCTACAGCGAGGGGCAGACTGGCTGGGCGGTGTTCATGGTATTGTGGGGGATGTTCGGGATCAGCGGCGTCGACAACTTCATCAAACCCATCCTCATCTCGCGCAGTTCGAGCCTGCCATTGCTGCTGATCGTCGTCGGGGTGTTTGGTGGTGTGCTGGTCTTCGGCTTCATCGGGTTGTTTCTCGGTCCGACACTGCTGGCGCTGGGTCAGGTCCTGATCCGTGAATGGCTGGCACACGCCGCCGCGCGATCGGTTGCGGCGGACGAGGGACTGCAGCAATGATCGAGACCGACGACCTCTCCGCAGTTCCGCTGGCACGACTGGTGTCCGCTGCCTCGACCTCATCCCAGGAGGAAGCCATCGAGCACGCGCTGCGTCCGCGACGCCTGGGCGACTACGTCGGCCAGGCGAAGATCCGCGAGCAACTGACGATCTTCATCGAGGCAGCGAAGAAACGCAGCGACACGCTCGATCACGTCCTGCTCTTCGGCCCACCGGGTCTCGGCAAGACGACGCTGGCACACATCATCGCCGCCGAAATGGGCGTCAACCTGCGCTCGACCTCCGGCCCGGTGCTCGAACGCGCTGGCGACCTGGCGGCCATCCTGACCAACCTCGAGCCGCGCGACGTCCTGTTCATCGACGAGATCCACCGCCTGTCGCCGGTCGTCGAGGAGATCCTCTATCCCGCCCTGGAGGACTTCCAGATCGACATCATGATCGGCGAGGGCCCTGCGGCGCGCTCGGTCAAGCTCGATCTGCCACCGTTCACGCTGGTCGGCGCGACGACGCGCGCCGGCATGCTGACCAACCCCCTGCGTGACCGTTTCGGGATCGTCGCCCGACTGGAGTTCTATACTCCCGAGGAGCTGAGCCTGATCGTCGCCCGCTCGTCGCAGTTGCTCAAGGTTCCAGCCGACACAGCCGGTGCGCTGGAAATCGCCCGCCGCTCACGCGGCACGCCACGGATTGCCAACCGCTTGTTGCGGCGGGTGCGCGATTTCGCCGAGGTGCGAGCATCCGGCCACATCACGCTGGAGGTGGCCGACGCGGCGCTGCTGCTGCTCGAAGTGGACCACGGTGGTCTCGATGTGATGGACCGCAAGTTGCTGTCGGCAGTCATCGACAAGTTCGCCGGCGGGCCGGTGGGGGTCGACAACCTGGCGGCGGCGATCGGCGAAGCGCGCGACACCATCGAGGACGTGCTCGAACCCTTCCTGATCCAACAGGGTTTCCTGCAGCGCACGCCGCGGGGTCGCGTCGCCACGCCGGCGGTCTACCGGCACCTCGGCCTGACGAGCCCGGGCGAGCAGCCGCAGGGCGCACTGTGGCCGGCAACCTGAGCGTGGGCCGATGCGGTCACAATCACTTACATTTGCCCACCGGGTGCTGCCTTAGAATCCCAGCCGGCCATGGACCACGAGCGGAAACCAACGACCTTCACCTGCGCGGTACGCATCTACTACGAAGACACCGATGCCGGCGGGGTCGTGTACTACGCCAATTACCTGAAGTATCTGGAGCGCTGCCGTAGCGAATGGCTGCGCGCGGCCGGCTACCGGCAGGCCGACCTGCTGCGTGACCCGGGCATCGCCTTCGTCGTCCGCAAGCTCACGGTCGAGTATCTCAGGCCGGCGCGGCTGGACGACGAGTTGATCGTCGGCCTCGAAGTGGAGCGGATCAGCCGGGCCCAAGTCTTCTTTCGGCAGCACATCCGGCGCGCCGGGGAAGATGGCGACCGATCCTGGCAGGATCTGATCCACGCCGCCGTGCACATCGTCTGTGTGCATGCGGGCCAGATGAGGGCCGTGTCGATCCCCGCAATTCTGCGCAACAAGATGGAAGCACTGCAATGAATGTCTCGCAAGACCTGTCGATCCTGCACCTGATCCTCAACGCCAGCGCCGTGGTGCAGGCCGTGATGCTGCTGCTTGCCGGCGTCTCGTTCATGTCCTGGTACTACATCTTCCGCAAGTGGTTCACCGTCAAGGCGGCGCGCGCGCAGACCGAGCAGTTCGAGCGCGACTTCTGGAGTGGCGGCGACCTGAACAGTCTCTACCAGAGCGCGATCAACGATCGCCACAGCACGGGCAGCATGGAGCGCATCTTCGAGTCCGGCTTTCGTGAATTCACCAAGTTGCGCAGCCAGAAGAATCTCGATCCGAAGGACGTCATCGACGGCTCGCGGCGCGCCATGCGCGCCACCTATCAGCGCGAGATGGACAGCATCGACTCGCATCTCGCTTTCCTCGCCTCGGTCGGTTCGGTCAGTCCGTATGTCGGCCTGTTCGGTACCGTCTGGGGCATCATGCACTCGTTCCGCGGTCTCTCGAACGTCGGTCAGGCGACGCTGGCAGCGGTGGCACCGGGGATTGCCGAGGCACTGGTGGCGACAGCCATCGGCCTCTTTGCAGCGATTCCGGCGGTCGTCGCCTACAACCGCTTCGCGCACGAGATCGACCGCCTGTCGTCGCGCTTCGAGTCGTTCATGGAAGAGTTCTCGAACATCCTGCAGCGGCAGATGAGGTAGAGCCATGCGTTCGCGTCGCCTGAAGAACGAGATCAACGTCGTCCCCTACATCGACGTCATGCTGGTGTTGCTGGTCATCTTCATGGTGACGGCACCGATGATGACCACCGCCAGCATCGACGTGCCGTCGGTCGGCAAGGCGGCACAGCCGCCGGTCGAAGCGCTGCAGGTGATCGTCCGCGCCGACCGGACGCTGGCGTTGCTGGCTCCCGGCAAGAACGAACGATCGCTGAGCCGGCGCGAACTGGTGCAGGAGATCGCCAGCGCGCAGCGCCGGAATCCGGAGCAGGCGGTGCTCATCGCCGGTGACAGGAACGTCAAGTACCAAGCGGTACTGGAAGTCATGGACGACCTCCAGCAGCAGCAGGTCAAACGCATCGGCCTCCTCGTGCAGCCCTCCGACAGGTGAGTCGCTGACCTGTGGAAGCGGTCCAGACCTTCCCGCGGATGCCACCGGATGAACCGGCGAAGTGGCCGTCGCTTGCCCTTTCTGCGACGGTGCACCTGTTGCTCCTGGGTGCGCTGTTCCTCGGCGTGCAGTGGAAGAGCCAGTTGCCGGCGACGGTCGAAGTCGAGGTCTGGCGTGCCGCACCGGCGCCCCCGTCGAGCGCGCAGCCCGAACCCCGGCCGGAACCCAGACCGGCAACACCGACGGCCGAAGCCAAACCTGAGCCCCGGCCCGAGCCGAAGCCCGAGCCGAAGCCGCCAGCGAAGCCTGAGCCCCGACCCGAGCCGAAACCCGAGCCGAAACCCGAGCCGAAGCCGCCGGCGAAGCCTGAACCAGCGCCGCGAGCGATCGCCAAACCAGAACCGAAAGCGGAGCCCAAGCCACCAGTCCGGCCGGACATCCCGTTGAAGGAGGAAAAGAAGCCGCCGAAGGAGCCGGTCAAGGAGCCATCCCGGAAGCAGGAAGCGAAGATCAAGGAGCCGCCGCGGAAAGAGGAGCCGAAGACCCGCGAACCGGTGCGCAAGGAAGAGGTGAAAGCGAAGGAGCCGCCGCGCAGGGAAGAGGCAAAGCCGAAGGAGGAGCCAAGAGCGAAGGAACCCGAGCGGCGTCCGAGCTTCGACGATGAACTGAAGCGGGAGCAGAAGCAGTTGCAGCAGCAGAAGGCGGCCCAGGAGCAGCGGGCGCGAGCCGATGCCGAAGCGCGTCAGCTCAAGCAGTTGCAGGCCGAGCAGGCGGCCGCCGACGCGAAGCGCGGGCAGGCCGAGTACATCGAGAAGATCCGCGGCAAGATCCGTGGCAACATCACGCTGCCGCCGGGAATCCAGGGCAATCCACAGGCCGAGTTCGAAGTCACGCAACTGCCCAGTGGCGAAGTGCTCGAGGTGAAGTTGCGCCGTTCGAGTGGCAACCCGGCACTCGACGCCGCCGTTGAGCGGGCGATCCACAAGTCGTCGCCGCTGCCGAAACCGGCCAAGCCCGAGCTGTTCGAACGTGTCCTGAAGATCCCGTACAGACCGCGCGACGACTGAGGGTGCGGATGGGGGGAGCCGTGGTCGTGCACCAAAGCGCGCAGGAGGCGAAATGAGCGCTCGTCAACTCGACCTCTTTCTCGATTCACGCGAGGTGGTGCTGGTCAACGATGTCGTCGCTGCCTTTCGGGCAGGCGAGTGCGCGCGGGCGCGGAACGCGCTTGCGGCCTTGCGCGCCGAGGCGCCGGAACGATCCGACCTGGCAGCTTTCGCGGTCCTCCTCGCCTTCCTCGAGAAGCTTCGCGAGAGCGATTTCGCAACCCTCGACAGCGACGGCCTCGAGCAGCTGCTCGGCGAGATCGACGCGGTCGTCGTTCCTGCCACCCGGGCTCTCGGCGGCGAGGCAAAGGGATTCCTCGACCGGATCTGGCGAAGGCTCGCAACCGCCGCTGCCGGCCAGCCGTTTGACCCGGCGCGCCCGCAGATCCACGCTGCCGCGTTGTAACTGCGGGCGCAAGCCGATGCTGAAGCCGAGGGCGCGGCGAGCCGCATCGCCGACGGCTGGAATGATCCGCTGATCCTGCGCTGGCGAGCACTGGCCCGCTACCGCGTTGGTGGTTTGCAGGCAGCCCGCTGGCAGATCTTTTCGCTCGCCTGGTTCGCTACCGACTCCTTCCCGCAACTGCTCGCTGAGCTCTCTGCACCGGAGCTGGAGAGCGACTGGCGGCGCTTTCAGTCTGCAATCGAGATGCCTGACGCGTCCTGGTTTCCCGCCTGGTGTCTGCTCCCCCATCCCGAGTTCGCCGCGGCGCTCGCCGGCGAGATCTCGCCGCCGATCAGGCGGGCCGCCGCAGGCATCCCGGGGTTGGGCGCCTTCCTGGCGCTGACGAAGATTCTCGCCATCGAGCCGGGCGGCTACAGCCGGGCGCTGGTCGACGAAAGAGCGAGGCTGCAGGCGATCGACGCCACTTTCTTTGCCGCCTACATGCGCTCGCGCACGGTCCGACATCGCTAGCACGACGGTCGCCGGGGCTGGCGCCGCCTGCAGGACGGGCCGCCGGATAACGTATCGTTACAAATCAGGAGCATCCATAGACGATATAATCGCGCCTTCCGTGATGGACCTGCGCGATGTCTGAGTTTTCGATCAAACTGGGTTTTCTTCGGCTGTTCGCTCTCGCTGCCCTGGTCCTGCTGCTGCGACCGGCGCATGGCCAATTGACGGTCGAGATCACCGGTGCCGGTGCCAACCGCATTCCGGTGGCGATTGCCGATTTTGGCGGCGATCCGGCTTCCTCGCGCATCGTCACCTCCGTCATACGGGCCGATCTCGAACGCAGCGGCCTCTTCAGGATGGTCGACACCAGCGGCGTGGCGATGACCGAGGCGACCGCCCCGGTCTTCACGGACTGGAAAAATCGCGGCGCCGATGCGCTCGCCGCCGGCAGCATCGGCGCCAGCAACGGAGGCCGCGAGGAGGCACGCTTTCGCCTTTTCGACGTCACCAAGCAGTCGGTTCTCGGAGGTTCCGCCTTCGTCACCTCGAAGGCGACGCTGCGCGCTGCGGGACATCGCATCGCCGACATCATCTACGAAAAACTGACCGGTGAGCCGGGCGTGTTCTCGACCCGGGTCGCCTACGTCGTCCGCGCCGGCGCGGCCCGCTACGAACTGCACATCGCGGATGCCGATGGCCAGAATGCACAGGTGGCGCTGATCTCACGGGAGCCGATCATCTCGCCTTCCTGGTCGCCTGACGGCGGCCGCCTGGCGTATGTCTCCTTCGAGAACAAGAAGCCCGTCGTCTACGTCCATTCGCTGGCTTCGGGCAAGCGGGTCGTCGTCGCCAACTTCAAGGGATCGAATTCGGCCCCGGCCTGGTCACCGGATGGTCGCCGGCTGGCGGTGGTCCTGAGCAAGGAAGGTGGTTCGCAGATATTCGTGGTCAACGCCGACGGTTCGGGAGCGCAGCGCCTGACGACCGACAATGCGATCAACACCGAGCCCAATTTCTCTCCGGATGGCCAGCACATCTATTTCACTTCGGATCGCGGTGGCAGTCCGCAGATCTACCGCATGAGCGTCAGCGGTGGCGATGTGCAGCGAGTCAGTTTCGAAGGTACCTACAACGTCAGTCCGCGCATTTCGCCCGACGGCAGGTCGATGGCCTTCATCAGCCGGCGCGACGGGGGCTTCCGCCTGTCGGTGATGGATCTGGCGAGTCGCCAGGTGCAGGTGCTCACCGATTCGAACAAGGATGAATCGCCGACCTTCTCGCCGAATGGCCGGATGGTTCTGATCGCCACCGAGATGGGTGGCCGCGGGGTGCTCTCGGCGGTCTCGCTCGATGGCCGCATCAAGCAGCGCCTCTCGATCCCTGCCGGTGACGTCCGCGAGCCGGCATGGGGCCCTTACAATCGCTGACCAGGCATTCCGATGGCAAACATAGCGCAGGAGAAATTCATGAAACGAGTCGTCATACCGGCCGCTCTGGCCCTTCTGGTCGCTGCCTGCAGTTCGACGCCGGAGGGCGGTGATCAGTCCGGCGCGCCGGTTGAATCCCGCGCTGGTGGCCCTTCCGTAGCCACGGTGACGACGGGGGGCGTCGATGGCGGCAGGTTGCCGGCTGTCCTCACCGATCCGAAGAGCATTCTCTCCAAGCGCAGCGTCTATTTCGATTACGACAGCTACGAAGTGAAGGCCGAGTACAAGGATCTGGTGACGGCGCATGCCAAGTTTCTGACCGAGAACCGCCAGTTCCGCATGCTGATCCAGGGAAACACCGACGAGCGCGGCAGTCGTGAGTACAACCTGGCGCTCGGCCAGAAGCGAGCCGACGCAATCAAGAAGATGATGGCCCTGCTCGGCGCTCGCGAGGACCAGCTCGAAGCGGTCAGCCTGGGTGAGGAAAAGCCCAAGAACGAGGGCCACGGCGAAGCCGCATGGGCAGAGAACCGTCGCGGTGACATGCTCTACAGCGGCGAGTTCTAGGGTGCCGGCAGGGCTGCAGCGCTCCGCCGAGGGGGGGAGACTGGCTCGCCGCCTGGCTCTGGCTGGCCTGTGCCTCACCGTGCTCGCCGTCCGGCCGGCGCAGGCTGGCCTCTTCGATGACGACGAGGCGCGCCGGCAGATCAAGGATCTGGCGATCAAGACCAGCGAACGCCTCGACACGGTTGCCAAGGGTCAGATCGAGCTGGCCAATCAGATCCAGGCCCTGCGCGACGAGAATGCCCGTCTGCGTGGCCAGGTCGAGACGCTCACCTACGAACTCGATGCGGCCCGCAAGCGACAGCAGGACTTCTACGTCGATCTCGACGGACGTCTGCGCAAGCTGGAACCGCAACCGGCTGCCGGCAGCGATCCGAAACCGCCTGCTGACGACGGCAAGGCGCCTACCGAGCCGCCCAGGAAGGCGGCCAGCGATCCGGCGGCCGAAGCGCGTGAGTACGAGGCGGCGCTGAACCTGTTTCGCGCCAACAAGCTCAAGGAGGCGGCAGCGGCCTTCGAAGCCTTCGCCCGTGCGCATCCGGACAGCAGCCTGACGCCCAACGCCTTCTACTGGCTGGGCAATGCCCAGTACTCGCTGCGCGACTGCAAGAAGGCCATCGAGGCCCACCGCATCGTTGCCAGCAAGTGGCCCGCGAATTCGCGGGCACCCGAGGCCTTGCTGAACATCGCCACCTGCCAGCAGGAACTTGCGGACGCCAAAGGAGCGAAGGCGACGCTCGAGGCCGTCGTGGCCAAGTATCCGGACAGCGCCGCTGCCAACACCGCCAGGCAGCGCCTGAAGAAGTAGGCCGGTGACGGCCTCGATCCGAGCTTCTGCGCTCACCGTCAGCGAAATCTTTCTGTCGCTGCAGGGCGAAAGCACACGCGTCGGCTTGCCGACTGTCTTCGTTCGCCTGACGGGCTGCCCCCTGCGCTGCAGCTGGTGTGACACCGTGTACGCATTCGAAGGGGGGCGGAAGATGACCCTGCCGGAAGTGCTGGCCGAAGTCGCCGGCTACGGCGTCCGCCATGTCTGTGTCACGGGCGGAGAGCCGCTGGCGCAGAGGAACTGTCGCCAACTGTTGCACGAGCTCGCCGACGCGGGTCATTCGGTATCGCTGGAGACATCGGGTGCGCTTGACATCGCCGGTGTGGACCACCGCGTATCGCGCATCGTCGACCTCAAGGCGCCCGGTTCCGGCGAATGCGAGCGGAACCGATGGCAGAATCTGGCACTTCTGACAGCAGACGACGAAATCAAGTTCGTCGTGCGTGACCGCCTCGACTATGATTGGGCGCGCCGCCAGATCGCCGCGCGCCGGCTTGCCGCGATCTGCACCGTGCTTCTGTCGCCGGTGGCCGGCGAGTTGGCGCCCGCGACCCTCGCCGGGTGGATCGTCGACGATCGCCTGCCGGTGCGCTTCCAGCTGCAACTGCACAAGATCCTCTGGGGCAACGCGCGCAGCCGTTGATCGAGGACGGTTGCCTGATCCCGGCGGGAGGCGGTCAACCGAGCGGCAAAGCTGCCTTCGCCCGGGTCACGCTCTTCGGCATGGACACAGGGGCGCTCCGCTTACTGCTTGGCTGCCGGATTCGTCCCGCGGGCCTGTGCGTTCTCACCTCGCAGCCACTGTCGCCATGGCTCCTCCGGCCTGAATGCCAGGACCCTTCCGTCGTGCCTGTCAGCCACGAGCACCTCGTCAGCGGTGAATAGAGCGGTGTCGGCATGGGCGAGCGCAACGGCGCAAGGTCGGCGCAGGCCGGCGTGCCGTAGCATGCCGATCGTTCGTCCGGCGCACGAAACGAGGCGCAGGGCACCCGCCTGCAGACCTGTGGTGTCGCCCGATTCCGCGACGACGAAGCCGGGCGGGACGGCGTCGAAATGGGCGAAAAGCCGCAGCGGTGCGATCTCGATGATCTCGGAGGTGCTGGCACTGCCATCGGGATTGAACGGCACGTGGCCGAGGACGGCGGAACTGACGCCGTTTCCCGTGTAACAGAGCCCCTGCTCGCGCAGTCTCAGACCATTCGGCTTGCAGCCCGGCGGGCGGTGCCAGAGCGTGCAGCGGGTGCCGTCGGCAGCGCCGTCGGTCGCGACGCGATAAATGGCGGCGGCGAGACCCGGCGCGCTGTTGGCGACGTAGAGGCAGGAGTGCTGCGGATCGATGGCCAGGCCGTTGGCCAGGAAGTTGCTGCCCAGTCCGCCGGACCCTGGGTCTGCCGGCAGCGATGCCAGTCGCTCGGTGAACGTGAGCGGCGTCCGCCGCAGGTCGCAGCGCAGGATCCATGATTCGACGCGAAAGCTGAACGCCGCCATGTAGAGTTGCAGCAGGCATTTGGCCGCCTGCTCGACATCGTTGATGTCGTTGAGGATCGTCCTGACGAGCGGATTGTCGCTTTGGTGGACCTGCGCGCAGGCTAGGTACAGGAAATCGCCGTCGGTCGCCATGCCGTTCTTCATGCAGTCGGTCGGCACACCGTCTACGGCGAAGGCGACACGTTCCATCCGACTGCTCCCGTCAGCCGACGCGAGCAGTTCGAATACGCCATCGCGCCCGCTGGCGAACAGTCGCTGGTCGGGCGTCAGGACGAGGCTGTCGATGCTCGCGATCTGACTGCACAGCGTTCTGAGAGAACCGCCCACCGTTGCCGGTTGCGAAAGGAGAGAGGTGTAGAAGGGGATCATGGGGAACCTCGAAAGCCGAGCGCCGTCACCCTGGACCGCCAATCCGGGACAGCCGCGAGAGCGCTTGGCCGCCATTGGCAGCGGATTGCACCGGGCGGATACGTGCCCCGGCCGCCCGATTCTGCCCCTGCGGCAAGGTTGCCGCCAATAGTTTCTGTTTATGCGATCACTCCGGGACGAACTCGTGCAGACGGGCTGAGTCACGACGAGGCAGTCGGCATCCGGCAATGTCCATCATCCTGGCGGCGACAGGTGCTGCAGCAGGCCGGCTGTAGTACGATGCGCGAGCGGCACCGGCGTGATCGGCAAAACAGGGAGCTGGCGAGGCCTCCGACCGGTGCCGCGGCATCATGCGGACGCGTGGTGCGAACGGCGCTTGCCGCCGCTGCTCCTTTCCGTCTGGAGTCTCATGTTTGCTGCGCGGCCGCTGATCCATCGGCGACCGGCACCCGGGCAACCGGGCGTCGGCGCTTGTTGGCGCGCATTCCTGACGCCGACGGCGAGCGCATCGGGTGCTGCTCGGCATGAGCCGGTGCGTCGTGCCCGTTCAGGGTTCGAGCATGATCGCGGGCCGCGCTTGCACAGCCGCAATCCTGCCCCAGGGAAGCAGCGGTCTCGCTCGACGCGCTGGCTACCGTTCGGCGCGTGCGCAGTGACTCCTCTTTCCAGTTTCCTGGCGCGGGGGCGTCCCGGCGATGCCTAAGTTGTTGCCGGAACGCCTGTCGAACGCCCTGATCGACCTGCCGCGCCGCAACAAGCAGGCACTGATGCTTGCCGGTGATGCCGTGCTGCTGATCGCTTCACTCTGGGCAGCCTATGCCCTTCGCTTCGGTGAATGGTTCCAGCCGAATCGCTCGCAGCTGCTGCTGATGGCCATCGCGCCCGTGCTGGCGATGCCCGTCTTCCTGAAGATGGGCCTGTATCGCTCGGTGATCCGGTATCTTGGCGAGCAGGCCTTGTGGTCGGTGGTCAAGGCGATGTCGCTGGCAGCCCTGCTCTGGGCGGCGCTGGCGTTCATGACGCAGATGACGGGTGGCCAGGGGGTGCCACGCGCGGTGCCGCTGCTCTACTGGCTCATCGGCACGGTTCTCGTCGCCGGCTCGCGCTTCTCGGCCCGCTGGCTGCTGTGGTTTCCGGTGCGCAGCCGCTTTGCCGGGCGCCAGGTGCTCATCTACGGCGCCGGTGAGGCCGGGCGGCAGCTTGCCGCTTCGCTGCGTCGCGGCCGGCAGCTCTTTCCGGCCGGCTTTCTCGACGACGATGGCACGTTGCAGGGCAAGGACATCGCCGGTTTGCGCGTCTATGCGCCCGAACAGCTCGAATCGCTGCTCAACCGCTTCGACATCCACGATGTCATCGTCACCCTGCCTTCGGCCTCGAATGCCCGCCGCCGTGAGGTCGTGTCCGAACTGGAGCGGCATCCGGTGCGGGTGCGCATCCTCCCCTCGCTGACGGACATCGCCAGTGGCCGGCACTTGGTCAACATGGTGCGTGAAGTCGACATCGGTGACCTGCTCGGGCGGGACCCGGTGGCCGCCGACCCCGCCTTGCTCGGGCGCTGCGTGCGCGACAAGGTGGTCCTCGTCACCGGTGCCGGCGGTTCGATCGGCTCCGAACTGTGTCGGCAGATTGCGGCTCTGGCACCGGCGCGCCTCGTCCTGCTCGAAGCAAGCGAACATGCGTTGTACCAGATTGACCGCCTGTTGCGCTCAATCGGCGAGCAGGAGGTGGTGCCCACCCTTGGCTCGGTCGGCGATGCCGACCTGGTGGCACGATTGCTCGCCACTCACCGCGTCGATACCATCTATCACGCTGCCGCCCACAAGCACGTGCCGCTGGTCGAGGCCAACGTTCTCGAAGGAGCGCGCAACAATGTCCTGGGCACGCTGACCGTTGCCCGGGCGGCGTTCGACGCGGCGGTCGCGACCTTCGTCCTCATCTCGACCGACAAGGCGGTGCGGCCGACGAACGTCATGGGTGCGAGCAAGCGTCTCGCCGAGCTGGTGGTGCAGGACTTCGCCCGCCGTGCCAGCGCTGGGGAAACCGGCCAGCGATTCTGTGCCGTGCGCTTCGGCAACGTGCTCGGGTCGAGCGGTTCGGTCATTCCGCTGTTCAAGGAGCAGATTGCCCAAGGGGGGCCGGTGACCGTCACCCATCCCGAGGTGACGCGCTACTTCATGTCGATCCATGAAGCGGTCGAACTGGTGATCCAGGCCGGCAGCCTGGCGGCCGGTGGCGAGATCTTCCTTCTCGACATGGGCGATCCGGTGCGGATCGTCGATCTTGCCCGCAACATGATCCGCCTGGCAGGGCAATCCGTGCGGGACGAGGCCAATCCCGACGGCGATGTCGAGATCGTGATGAGCGGCCTGCGCCCGGGCGAGAAGCTCTACGAAGAACTGCTGATCGCCAGCAGCAACGCCGAGGGGACCTCCCACCCGAAAATCATGAAGGCAACCGAACCCGGGCTGGAAGCCGAGGCGCTGGCCGGGTTGATCGATGCCCTGCGGGCGGCGATGGCGGTCGGCGACACGGCAGCAGTGCGGACCATGCTGATGCGGGTCGCCGGCGATCGTCGCTGAGCGCCAGCGGCCGCTCGGCCTTCCCGTCGATCCGGGTGCTGGACGACGGGGCCGATGCCCGGGGTGACCGACCCGCCCTCCGCACCCGATGCGGACTGCGGCGGGTTTATCGTCGTTTCGGTTGACCTGCGTCAGCACCACGGCTGCCGGGAACCGTAAGCTTGTGCCCTTGGGTCGCCCTGCGCGATGGTTGCCGGAGAGGATCGTGGCCGACGAATGCTTCGATGCGACAGCTGTGGCAGCACTGCTGCAACCCATCGTCGAGCGCCATCGACGCGACCCGCTGCGCTTGCTGCAAATCCTGCGTGAGGCACAGGAAGTGTTCGGCTACCTGCCGCGGACCGCATTGACCGCCATCGCCGACGCCGTCGAGCTGCCCCGTGCGCGTGTCGAGGGCGTTGCCGGCTTCTACTCGTTTCTCCATCTGAATCCCGTTGGACGCTATCGCATCCTTTTCTCCGACAACGTGACCGATCGCATGCTCGGCAGCGTCGAACTGATGGACCGTCTGTGCAACCGGCTCTGGCTCGAGCGCGGCAAGGTTTCGGAGGACGGCCTGGTCAGTGTCGACACCACATCCTGTACCGGCATGTGCGATCAGGGGCCGGCACTGCTGGTCGATGGACGGCCGCTGACCCGCCTGTCAGCCGAGCGCATCGACCGCATCAGTGAACTGGTGCGGGCGCAGGTGGCGGTGAGCGACTGGCCGGAGGAGTGGTTTCTCGTCGCCGACAACATCCGCCGCCGCGATGTGCTGCTCGCCACCACATCCACTCCCGGCGAGGCGATGCGGGCTGCGGTTGCGCGAGGGCGCGAGCAATTGCTCGACGAGCTGAAACGGTCCAACCTGCGCGGGCGCGGCGGCGCCGGTTTCACGACCCACACCAAGTGGGAAACGGCACGTTGCGCGCCGTGCGGTGACCCGCAAGGCGGCCGCTACCTCGTCTGCAACGCCGACGAAGGTGAGCCCGGCACCTTCAAGGATCGCGTCCTGCTGGCAAGCCACGCCGATCTCGTCTTCGATGGCATGAGCGTCGCGGCTTTTGCCATCGGCGCCGGGCAGGGCCTGCTCTACCTGCGCGGCGAGTACGCCTGGCTGCTGCCGGCGCTGAAGGAGAACCTCGCGTGGCGGCGTCGCAACGGCCTGCTGGGCGTGGCCGTTTGCGGTCAGCAGGACTGGAACTTCGACATCGACATCCACCTCGGTGCCGGCGCCTACGTCTGCGGCGAGGAGACGGCACTGCTCGAGTCGCTCGAAGGCCGGCGTGGCGTCCCCAGGATCCGACCGCCCTATCCGGCGCAGCAGGGCTACCGCGGTCAGCCGACGGTGGTGAACAACGTCGAGACCCTGTGCAAGGCGGGCCTGATCGCGCTCAGGGGTGGCGACTGGTTTGCCGGTCTCGGCAGCAAGCAGTCGACGGGCACCAAACTGTTGTCGATCGCCGGCGATGTCGAGTCACCCGGGGTCTATGAATACCCCTTCGGCGTCTCCATCGACCAGGTGCTGCACGACTGTGGTGCCGGCAATGCGCAGGCGGTCCAGGTTGGCGGTCCATCGGGAAGCTGCCTGGCACTGCACGAGTTCACGCGCCGCATCGCCTTCGAGGATGTGCCGACGGCCGGAGCGTTCACGGTCTTCGGCGCGCACCGCGACCTGTTCGAGGTCGCCCGCAACTTCGCCCATTTCTTCGCCCACGAAAGCTGCGGCTTCTGCACCCCCTGCCGGGTGGGCACGACGCTGGTCGCCAACTGCATGGACAAGATCGCCCGGGGCGACGGATCGCAGTACGACATCAACGAAATCTTCCGCATCCATCGCCTGTTGCATGCCGCCAGCCACTGCGGACTCGGCCAGACGGCGTGCAATCCGCTGTTCGACACCCTCAACAAGTTCCGCCCGGCCTACGAGCGCCGCCTTCGATCGCTCGACTTCGTACCCGCCTTCGACCTCGACCAGTCGCTGTCGATCGCCCGCCAGATGACCGGACGCGACGATCCGGCCGCGCATTTCGGCCCCGCTGCCGGGGTTCAGGGAGCCGAACGATGAGCACGCCGAGCCTGTTGCTCGATGGCCTGCCGGTTCCCTTCAGCGTCGGGCAGACGATCATGGAGGCGGCGACAGCCGCCGGCATCTTCATTCCCCACCTCTGTCACCACCCAGACTTCAAGCCACAGGGCAGCTGCAAGCTGTGCACCGTGAAAGCGAACGGCCGCTACGTCTCGGCGTGCACGATGCCGGCGAAGGACGGGATGGAGGTCGAGAACAACTCGCCCGACCTCAACGACAAGCGGCGGACACTGTTGCAGATGCTGTTCGTCGAGGGCAACCACTTCTGCCCCTCGTGCGAGAAAAGCGGCGACTGCCTGCTGCAGGCGCTGGCCTACGAACTCGAAATGCTGACGGCGCATTTCCCGCAGTTCTATCCCGACCGGCCGGTCGACGCCTCGCACCCAGAAGTCCTTCTCGACTTCAACCGCTGCATTCTCTGCGAGTTGTGCGTTCGCGCCAGCCGTGACGTCGACGGCAAGAACGTCTTCGCCCTCTCCGGGCGCGGCATCGGCAAGCATCTGATCGTCAACGCGGAATCCGGCCGCCTCGCCGATACCGGTTTCTCGCTCGCCGACAAGGCCGCGCATGTCTGCCCGGTCGGCGTGATTCTCGCGAAGCGGCGTGGGTTCCTGCAGCCGATCGGCTGTCGGCGTTACGACCGCCAGCCGATCGCCATGCAGCCCGCGCGTCCGCCGCCAAGCGGCGGCAACGGGCCGGAGGACTGAGATGAACTCGCCCCTCGCGCAGCGCAAGCTGCGCCTCGCGACGACATCGCTGGCCGGCTGCTTCGGTTGCCACATGTCGCTGCTCGACATCGACGAGCGCCTCTTCGAGTTGCTCGACCGCGTCGATCTCGATCGCTCGCCGCTGACCGACATCAAGCACTGCGGCCCGTGCGACATCGGCCTCATCGAGGGCGGCATCTGCAATGCCGAGAACATCCATGTCCTGCGCGAATTCCGTCGGCAGTGCAAGGTACTGATCGCTCTCGGCGCCTGCGCCATCAACGGTGGCCTGCCGGCGCAGCGCAACCATCTCGACCTCGGACAGTGCCTGCAGGAAGTGTACCTGACCGGCCCGGGGATCGTCGGCGGCCGGATTCCCGACGACCCCGAGCTGCCGCTGCCGCTCAACCAGGTGCATCCGATCCATGAAATCGTCCGCATCGACTATTTCATCCCCGGCTGCCCGCCAACCGGCGATGCCATCTGGAAGTTCGTCACCGACCTGCTCGATGGCCGCACCCCACGGCTCGGGCATCCGCTGTTGCATTTTGACTGAGCACAAGGCGACGAACAGGATGGCGACTGCCGATTTCCCACTGGAAAGCGCGCCTGGCGATGGCGGCAACCTGCGGCGCGTTGCCCTCGACCCGCTGTCGCGCGTCGAAGGGCACGGCAAGGTCACCCTGCTGCTCGATGATGCCGGCCAGGTGCGGCAGGCGCGGCTGCACATCGTCGAGTTCCGCGGTTTCGAGAAGTTCATCCAGGGCCGACCGTACTGGGAGGTGCCGGTGATGGTGCAGCGCCTGTGCGGCATCTGCCCGGTGTCGCACCACTTGGCGGCGGCGAAGGCGCTCGACCATGTCGTCGGCGCCGACGAACTGCCGCCGACGGCCGAGAAGCTCCGCCGGTTGATGCACGCCGGCCAGATCCTGCAGTCACACGCGCTGCATTTCTTCCACCTCTCGTCGCCCGACCTGCTCTTCGGTTTCGCCAGCGACGCCGCCCGGCGCAACATCGTCGGCATCGCAGCGGCACATCCCGAGGTCGCTCGCCAGGGGGTCCTGTTGCGCCGGTTCGGGCAGGAGATCATCCGCCTCACCGCCGGCAAGCGCGTGCACGGTACCGGTGCCGTCCCCGGCGGCGTCAACCGCGCGCTGAGTCGCGCCGAGCGCGCCGATCTGCTGGCCGGCATCGAACAGATCATCGCCTGGAGCCGGCAGGCCGTGCAGCTCGTCAAGCGGCTGCATGCCGCCGATCCCGAGCTCTACGACCACTTCGGAACCTGTCGCTCGAATCTGCTCTCGATCGTCGGCGCCGGCGGTGTGCTCGATTTTTACGACGGCCGCCTGCGGGCCCGTGATGCGGATGGCCGGGTGCTTGCCGACGCCGTCCACGTCCGCGACTATGCCGAGCTGATCAGCGAGGAAGTGAAGTCCTGGAGCTACATGAAGTTCCCGTTCCTGTCCGCAATCGGACCGCGGGACGGCTGGTACAAGGTCGGCCCGCTCGCCCGCGTGCAGAACTGTGAAGCGATCACGACGCCTCTGGCTGAAGGCGAGCGGCGCGAGTTCATCGCCCACGGCGGTGGCCGGATCGTTCACGCGCCCCTGGCCTACCACTGGGCGCGCATGATCGAGATGCTGCACGCCGCCGAAGCGATCAATGATCTGTTGCACGATGACGAACTCTCGGGCAGCGAGCTGCGCAGCAGTGGTGTGCGCCAGCAAGAGGGCGTCGGCGTCATCGAGGCGCCGCGCGGCACGCTGATTCACCACTACCGGGTTGGTGACGACGATCTGGTGACGATGTGCAACCTGATCGTTTCGACGACGCACAACAACCAGCCGATGAACGAGGCCGTGCGTCGCGTCGCGCAGCGCTACCTCGACGGCCAGCAACTGACCGAGGGCCTGCTCAACCATATCGAGGTGGCCATCCGCTGTTTCGATCCCTGTCTGTCGTGTGCCACGCACGCGCTCGGCCGGATGCCCCTGGTGCTCGAGCTGCTCGACGCCTCCGGTCGGCTGGTCGGACGACTGGCTGGCGCCCCGGACGCCCTGTCGTCCGGCAGCGGCAGCTGAAGGACGGCGGCAGCGATGGTCGCGCGTGCGCCGGTCGCCGTCCTCGCCTGTGGCAACCCGAGCCGTGGCGACGACGCACTCGGGCCGCTGCTGCTCGAACGGCTGCACGCGTGGTTGGCCACCGCCGGCCGCGGCGCCGGCTACGAACTGATCGGCGACTGCCAGTGGCAGATCGAACACGCGCTCGATCTGGTCGGCCGCGAACGCGTGCTGTTCATCGATGCCGGCGCCATGACGCCGGCACCCTTCGTCTTCGAGCAGGTGCAGGCCAGTGGCTTTGTCGGCCCTGGGTCGCACGCACTGTCGCCGCAGGCTCTGCTCTCGGTCCTCGCCCGGATCAGCGACGAACCGCCCCCGGCCGCCTTCGTCCTGGCTGTTCGCGGTGAGCACTTCGAACTCGGCGGCGCACTCGGCCACCGCGCGCTGGCCCACGCCGACGCAGCCTTCGCCTTCCTGCAGGAGCTGTGTCGCGCGGCGAGTGCCGCAGGCTGGCGGGACTTGCTAGGCCGGTCGCTGCACCGCCAAGTCCAGCAGTCGCCCGAGTACGGCTCCGCATTCGCCCTCGACCTTGCATGCGAGGAGATGGTCCGCCCGCGTCACGCCGTCATTGACCGCCAGAACCGGCTTGCCCTGGCGCTGCGCGTAGTCGGCGAGGCGGAATCCGGAGTAGACCATCAGCGATGAACCAACGACCAGCAGTGCCGGCGCTGCGTCGATCGCTTGCGTTGCCGCACTGACACGGAGGCGGGGCACACTGTCGCCGAAGAAGACGACATCCGGTTTCAGCATGCCGCCGCAATCCGGGCAACCGGGAACCTGGAACGTTCTGGCGATGGCCTCGGTCAGCGTGGCGTCCCCGTCCGGGCCGGGGCAGACGGCGACATCTTCCATCCCGGGATTCGCGGACCGCAGCCATTCCTGCACCGCAGCGCGCAAGAATCGCTGTCCGCAGGCGAGACAGAGCACCGTACCGATGCGGCCGTGCAATTCGATCACCCGTCGGCTGCCTGCCTTCTGGTGCAGTCCGTCGACGTTCTGCGTGATGACCCAAGAGACGACTCCCCGCCGCTCCATCTCGCTCAGCGCCCGATGTCCCGCCGTCGGACGGGCTTGCCCCAGGCGTGGCCAGCCGACGAAGCTGCGCGCCCAGTAACGTTGGCGTACCGGTGCTGACGTCAGAAAGTCCCGATGCTGGATGGGCGTGGCCTGCTGCCATCGGCCGTGCCGGTCGCGATACGCCGGGATGCCGCTGGCCGTGCTCAGCCCGGCGCCGGACAGCACGACCACCGGCGCGCCTCGCAGCCATCCCGCGAGCCGGTCGATGGCCTGGGCGTCCCCGAGCTGCTCGGCAGGCACCGTGCTGTCGTGGGGGGCTGCCCGATCGGCAGGTGCGAAGCGGCGCACGACCGGGCCCACGGGGTCGGCGGGGACAGCGTCGGGACCGTTCATGCCGATGCTCCTGCAAGGTGCTCGCTCCAACCGCTCGCCCGGCCACGCCGGCTGTGCTTCTCCGGCCAGAAGTTGTCGTGACGAGGCTTTCGTGCAGCCATTGTGCGACTTTTGTCACGGTCTGTCACCGGCCGTCGCCCAAAATGATGGGCGAGACGTTGCTTGCCTGATCGGCAGCTGTCCTGCCGCTGGACATGGGAGGAAACGCCATGCCTCATACGCCGCACAACCTGCAGCACTGCGGTAGAGCGCTGCTCCGCACGCTCCTGTCGTCGCGGGCGACACGACCCACGGCGAGCGATCCGGTCGCCAGGGTCGGCCGAATTGCCAAGATCGGCGGCCCGGTATTCCTTTCGCATGCGGCGGGCAGCGGCGTCGAGGCCGCCATCAGGAACTGGCCGCTGACCAGCGGTGATCTCCTGTCGACCGGCATCGCCGGCATCGTCGAGGTCGAGATCGGCTCGACTCTGGTGCAACTGGATGCCGACAGCGTGCTCGCGCTGGTTCGCGTCGATGACGAGCAACTGGCCCTGCGCTTGCGCGCCGGCAGCCTGACGATCCGTTGTCGGTCGTCGGAGATGGCGCGACAGATTGCCATCGAATGCGGTGATCTGCGTTTCGAGCTGTGCGACGCCGGTCTCTACCACCTTGCTGCCGGCAGCGACAGCGTCGCCGGAACGGCCTGGCAGGGGGCGCTGCGCTGCTCCGCCGGCGGCCGGTCGCGGTTCATCGTCGCCGGGCAGAGCGTTCGTCTGAGCGGCGACGGCGAACACGACGAAGCGCTGCCGGTCGACGGGCCCGGGCTCGCGCTCTGGACGCCAGCCTGCGATACGCCATGCGGGACGACTGAGGATCGCGGGCACGTGGCAGCGGAGTTGACCGGGTCTGGCGACCTCGCGCTTCATGGCGACTGGTACGAAACGGCGGCCTATGGCGCCGTGTGGTTCCCGCGTGACCTGCCCGCCGAATGGGCGCCCTATCGCGACGGCCAGTGGATCTGGCTGGCACCCTGGGGCTGGACGTGGATCGGCGCCGAACCCTGGGCCTTTGCTCCCTTCCATTACGGGCGCTGGGCCTGTTTCCGCGGTGCCTGGGGCTGGCTGCCGGGATGCCGCAGGCAGCAGCCGGTCTACGCGCCGGCGCTGGTGGCCTGGAGCGATTCGGTCGAGGCGGGGAGACCACCGTGCGGCAGCCAGCCGGCCACCGACTGGCTCCCCCTCGGGCCGCATCAAACCTATGTGCCGCCGTACCGCTGCAGCGACCGTTACCTGCAGCAGATCAATGCGCCCCATGACGGCGACGGCAGCCACCTGGACGAGACGGGCCGGCAGCTGCTGGTAAGGCTGTGGACACGGGTCCGCGAACCCCTGCGCTCGTCGGGCGGCACAGCCCGCGCTTGACGCCGTCGCGACTGCTGGCGCGCGCGGCCGTTTCGCCCGCCGACTGATCGCACTGCCGGCATTGCTTGGCGTTGCGCCGGCAATCGCGAACGATGGCCAGCATTCCGCGCGCGCCAGGTGAGCCAAGTGTGGGATGATTCGCGGCGCAACATCCTGGTCAGTCGCTGGCGTCAGGGGGCGCCGCCGGCGTCACCCCGAATGCCCGGCGCTGCCGCTCGAACCCGACAAGCCGCCCCATGCCCCGCCGTCCGCTCCTCATCCTTGCCGCACTCGCCACCATCGCCAGCGGCACGACCGCCTGGTGGCTGAGCCGTCCGCCGATCGTCCCGGCAGTGCGCATCCAGGCTGAGCCGCTGGTGCGCAGCCTGCAGTTCTCGGCGCGCGTGGCGACCGAATCGCGGGTGGATGTCGGCAGCACGCTGACTGGCCGGGTGCTCGAGGTCGCGGTGGACAAGGGCGACCAGGTTGTCCGTGGCGCCACCCTGATCCGCCTCGAAACGGACGAACTGCAGGCCGCGCTGGCACAGGCGCAAGCCAGCGAGCGCCAGGCGTCGGCGCGCCTGGCGGGCTTGCGCAGCACGGGCCGCCGTGTCGCGCAGGCAGCGGTGGCGCAGGCGGAATCGGTTCTGGCTGCCGCGCAGGCCGACTTGCAGCGGACGCAGTCGCTGGTCGCCAAGGGTTTCGTCAGCGCCGCCCGACTCGACGAGGCAAGCCGTGCCGAGGCCGTGGCGGCCGCGCAACTGGCCACTGCGCGCGCGCAGAGCACCGCCAATGCCGAGCAGGGAAGCGACATCGTCCAGGCCGAGGCCCAGCTCGCTCTGGCAGCCGCGGCCACCGCCGCGGCGCAGGCTCGCCTGGCCCAGGCGATCATCACCGCGCCCGCCGACGCGCGCGTGCTCGCACGCCTGGTCGAGCCGGGACAGATCGTCCAGCCCGGACGTGCGCTGCTCAGCTTGGCGCTGGCTGGGCCGCTGCAACTGGTGGCACAGGTCGACGAACGCTACCTCGAACAATTGCAGGTCGGTCAAGACGCGAGCGTGCTTGCCGATGCCTTTCCGGAGCGGCGTTTCACCGCCCGCGTACGGTCGATCTCACCACTGGTCGACGCACAGCGCGGCGCGGTCGAGCTCAAGTTCTCGCTTCCCGGGGCACCACCGGAATTCCTGCGCGAGGACATGACCCTGTCGGTGGAAGTCGAGACGGGCCGGCGCGACGCGGCACTGGTGGTACCGGTCGACGCGCTGCGCGGCGACCAGTCGGCAAGCAGTGCCGTCGTCCTCGTCGAGCGCGATGGCCGGATCGAGGAACGCGCGGTGCGTCTGGGCCTGCGCACGCTCGATGCCGCCGAGGTTCGCGCCGGACTGAGCGCCGGCGACACCGTCCTGCGGCTGCCGAGCGGCAGCCCGCTCAAGGCCGGCAGCCGTGTGCGCGCCGTCGTCGCGGCGAACGGCGCTGCCCCAGCCGCTGCGCGCAGTCCGGGTGGCGCGACACGCGAGGACGCCGGCGCCGCGATGAGCAGCGCCATGGGGCGCTGATGGGCAGACCCATCATGATCGGTTGGCTCGGCTTCGAAGCGCGCGTCGCCGTCCGCTTCCTGCGCGAGGGACGCATGCAGACGGTGCTGATCATCGTCGGCGTCGCTGCCGGCGTCGCCGTCGTCGCCTACATCTCGGCGCTGATCAGCGGCCTGCAGCGCAACACTCTGGAGAAGACGCTGGGGGCGCAGGCGCACCTCAGCGTCAGCGCGCGCGACGACGTCGTGATCCCGGCCCGTGAACCGCTGCCGGGCAGCGCGGCGCTGGTGCAGACCCAGCCACGCGTGCAGCGCCCGCGCAGCATCGGCAACTGGCAGTCGCTCGTGCCGGTACTCGAGGCGACGCCGCTGGTGGCCGCGGTGTCGCCGATGGTTTCCGGCGCCGGTCTCGCGCAGCGCGGCGAGGCGACGAAATCGATCGCCCTGATGGGCGTCGACCTCGACCGCTATGACCGCATCGTGCGTCTGCGCTCGAAGGTCGTCCAGGGCGAGGCGCGCCTCGGCCCGGGAGAGGGCATCATCGGCCGCGAACTCGCCGACGACCTCGCTGTGCGCATCGGTGACCGCATCAGCCTGGTGACCGGCAGCTCGAGCGACTCGCTGCGCGTCACCGCATTGGTCGATCTCGGGGTCCGTGAACTCAACCGGCGAACCGTCATCGTGCCCCTGCGCGCGGCGCAGAGCCTGGTCGGCCTGCCGGGCGGCGCCACCGGCATCGACCTGGCGCTGACCGACGTCTGGGCGGCGAAAACGCTGGCCGCCGAGCTGGCGCAGCGCCTGCCCTACAAGGTCGAAAGCTGGCAGGAGGCGAACGCGCAGCTGGTGTCCGCGCTCAACGCACAGTCGGTGAGCACGGCGCTGATCCGCAGCGTCGTCATGGTCGTCGTCGTGCTCGGCATAGCCAGCGTGCTGGTCGTCTCAGTGGTGCAGAAGCAGCGCGAGATCGGCATCCTGCGCGCCATCGGCGCAACACGCGGGCAGATGCTGCGCGTCTTCCTGCTGCAGGGAGCGATCGTCGGCGCGCTCGGCTCGCTGCTCGGCGTCCTGCTCGCCACCGGGCTGATCAAGGCCTTCACCACCTTCGTCCGCGGCAGTGACGGTCTGCCGCTGTTCGCCATCTCGCTGCCACCGGGCCTGGCACTGGCCATCGCCGGCATCGCCACGCTCTGCGGGGTGCTGGCGGCCGTCGCACCGGCACGCCGCGCAGCGGCGCTCGACCCGGCGCAGGCCATTCGCCTGTGAGACAGCCGGTGATGATCCAGCCACGCTCCGGTCGATGCTGCCAGCCAGGCGGCAACGCGCGCCGCCGGCAGCCATGACGCGGGCCGGACCACCGCTGATCGAACTCGCCGACATCCGCAAGAGCTACAACGTCGGGCTGGCGAACGAGGCCGAGGTGCTGCATGGCGTGTCGTTCGCCGTCGAACGGGGAGAGTTCGTCGCGCTCATCGGTCCATCCGGCTCGGGCAAGAGCACGCTCCTGAACATCGTCGGCCTGCTCGAACGGCTGACTGCCGGCAGCTACCGAATCCAGGGTGAAGAGACCAGCGGGCTCGACGACGCCGGCCTGACGCTGCGCCGGCGCGCGGTGCTCGGCTTCGTCTTCCAGTTTCACCACCTCCTGCCGGCCTTTTCCGCGCTCGAGAACGTCACCCTGCCGGCGCTGATGCGCGAGGGCCGCGTGGCTGCGTCACAGCTCGAGCGGGCACGGGCGATGCTCGCCGCCGTCGGCCTCGGCAACGACATGCACAAGCGCCCGGGCGAGTTGTCGGGTGGCATGCAGCAGCGCGTAGCGATCGCCCGTGCGCTGGTCCTCCAGCCGCCGCTGGTGCTGGCCGACGAGCCGACCGGCAACCTCGACCGCGCCTCGTCGGACGAGGTCTTCGTGCTGATGCGGCGCATGCATGCCGAACTGCACACCTCCTTCCTCATCGTCACCCACGATCCGCGGCTCGCCGCCCGTTGCGACCGGGTCATCGAACTGGTCGATGGCCGCATCGAGAGCGACCAGCAGAACATCGCAGCGGCCTGCTGAGGAGCGAGAATGCGCCCGGTGGTGGCGAGCCGCCGGCCCGTTGGCAGGCCGCCCCGGGAGCGCATGCCATTCGCCGATAGCCCACATGCATGATGATCATTGAAGGATTTCAATGGCCACATCGCCCAGCGGCGACTATTCTGAAAAAGACGCAACGACCGTCGATAACCCGAGAAGGAGAACTCCATGAGCAACGAAAGCCAGTGCCCGTTCCACCCGGCCTCCGGCGCCCGCGCGACGGCCGGTGTCCGTGCCAACCGCGACTGGTGGCCGAACCAGTTGAATCTCGGCATCCTGCATCAGCACGCCCCGGCATCGAACCCGATGGATGCGGGTTTCGATTACGCGGCGGAATTCGCGCGTCTCGACTACGCTGCCCTCAAGCAGGACCTCGCGGCGCTGATGACCGATTCGCAGGAATGGTGGCCGGCCGACTGGGGCCACTACGGCGGCCTGTTCATCCGCATGGCCTGGCACAGCGCCGGCACCTACCGCACGGCTGACGGCCGCGGCGGCGGCGGCACCGGCAACCAGCGCTTCGCGCCGGTCAACAGCTGGCCAGACAACGGCAACCTCGACAAGGCACGCCGGCTGTTGTGGCCGATCAAACAGAAGTACGGCAACCAGATTTCCTGGGCTGACTTGATGATCTTGGCCGGCAACGTCGCGCTCGAAAGCATGGGCTTCAGGACCTTCGGCTTCGGCGGCGGCCGTCGCGACATCTGGCAGCCCGAGGAGGACATCTACTGGGGCGGGGAAACCACCTGGCTGGGCGACCAGCGCTACAGCGGCGAGCGCGATCTCGAAAATCCGCTCGCCGCCGTGCAGATGGGCCTCATCTACGTCAATCCGGAAGGCCCGAACGGCAACCCCGACCCGGTCGCGTCCGGCCGCGACGTGCGCGAGACCTTCGCCCGCATGGCGATGAACGACGAGGAAACCGTCGCCCTCGTCGCCGGCGGCCACACCTTCGGCAAGGCGCACGGCGCCGGCGACCCGGCGCTGGTCGGCCGCGAACCGGAGGCCGCGCCGCTCGAGGCGCAGGGCCTCGGCTGGATCAACCGCTTCGGCTCCGGCAAGGGCGGCGACACCACCACCAGCGGCATCGAGGGCGCCTGGAAGCCAAACCCGACGACCTGGGACAACGGCTACTTCGACACCCTGTTCGGCTACGAGTGGGAACTGACGAAGAGCCCGGCCGGCGCCCACCAGTGGGTGGCGAAGGATGTGCGGCCCGAGCACATGATCCCCGACGCCCACGACCCGGCGAAGAAGCATCCGCCGATGATGACGACGGCCGATCTCAGCCTGCGCTTCGACCCGCTCTACGAACCGATCGCCCGCCGCTTCCAGCAGGACCCGGCCGCCTTCGCCGACGCCTTCGCCCGCGCCTGGTTCAAGCTCACGCACCGTGACATGGGCCCGAAGCGGCGCTATCTCGGCCCGGAAGTGCCCGCCGAAGACCTCATCTGGCAGGATCCGCTGCCTGCCGTCGACCACCCGCTGGTCGACGCCGCCGACATCGCCGCGCTGAAGGCGAAGATCCTCGCCTCCGGCCTGACGACCGCGGAACTGGTGTCTACTGCCTGGGCGTCGGCCGCCACCTTCCGCGGTTCCGACAAGCGCGGCGGCGCCAATGGTGCGCGCATCCGCCTTGCTCCGCAGAAGGACTGGGAAGCGAACCAACCGGCACAACTGGCGCGGGTACTCGCCGTGCTGGAAGGCATCCGGGACGGGTTCGACGCGGCGCAGGTGGACGGCCGCAAGGTTTCGCTCGCCGACCTGATCGTCCTTGGCGGCTGCGCGGCGGTCGAGGCGGCCGCCGCCGCGGCCGGCCAGGCGATCGCAGTGCCCTTCACGCCGGGCCGCACCGACGCCACGGCGGAGCAGACCGATGCCGACTCGTTTGCCGTTCTCGAACCGCAGGCCGACGGCTTCCGCAATTACCAGAAGAAGGCGTACAGCGTCCCTGCCGAGGAAATGCTGCTCGACCGGGCCCAGTTGCTGACCCTCAGCGCGCCGGAGATGACCGTGCTCGTCGGCGGCCTGCGCGTCCTCGGCGCCAACTACGGTGGCTCATCGCACGGCGTGTTCACGCGGCGGCCCGGCGTGCTGGCCAATGACTTCTTCCTCAACCTGCTCGACATGGCCACCGTCTGGGCGCCCGCCGGCGACGCCGGCTCCTATGAGGGCCGCGATCGCCGGACCGGTGAACTGCGTTGGACGGCCACCCGCGTCGACCTCGTCTTCGGATCCAACTCGCAGCTGCGCGCGCTGGCCGAGGTCTACGCGCAGAGCGACGCCGGCGGCAAGTTCGTGCGCGACTTCGTCGCCGCCTGGACCAAGGTCATGAACCTCGACCGTTTCGACCTGCAGTAGCGCGGGCGAAGCGCCCGGCGATGCCCGCCGCGAACGGCCGGGCATCGCCGGGCGCCGCCGGTTCGGCAGACACCAGCCACCGGCCGGGCGGCGGGATGGGGCCTTGGCCCAGCCGGGGCGACGACCGCCGGTCGATCCCGCGGGGCGGCGGCGGGGGCCGACGACAGCTGTGCTAACATCTCCGGCGTCAAGGATTCGCTGCGGGCGGAGGGGCCGTGGGGCAAGCGGAAGGGGAGGCAAGACGCCGGATCGACACGCTGCTCGTCGCCGCCGGCTGGCGGATCCGCGACGCTTCCGCCGCCGACATCCACGCGGCGCGCGCCGTGTCGATCCGCGAGTTCCCGTGGAATCCCGCCACGGCTTCGCCGGCTGCCTGCTCCAAGCCTGATCGGTTCATGGAGACTGTCATGACGGACGTCATCGAACAAAAGCGCGCCGAGCTCGTCACCCTTTGCCGCCGCGCGGGCGCGCGCAGGCTCGACGTGTTCGGGTCTGCCCTGCGGGCCGATTTCGACCCATCGACCAGCGACCTCGATTTCCTGGTCGAGTTCGATGAGCTTCCACCGGGCCGCTACGCCGATGCCTATTTCTTGCTGAAGGAAAGCCTGGAGCGTCTCTTCGGGCGGCCGGTCGACCTGCTGACGCAAAGCAGCCTGGAAAACCCTTACCTGCGCGAGCGTGTGCTCGCTGAGCGTCAGTTGGTCTATGCACGCTGACGCGAACAGCCAGAAAACAACACGACTGCGTCAGATCTTCGGTATCGCGATTTAGAGAAATCGCCTAAGATTTCCGACGTCAAGGATTCGCTTCGGGCGGGGGGGCCGTGGGGCAAGCGGAAGGGGACGCAAGACGCCGGATCGACACGCTGCTCGTCGCCGCCGGCTGGCAAATCTGCGACGCTTCCGCCGCCGACATCCACGCGGCGCGCGGCGTGGCGATCCGCGAGTTCCCGCTCGAACCCGGCCACGGCTTCGCTGACTACCTGCTCTACATCGACGGCAGGGCCGCCGGCGTCATCGAGGCCAAGAAGCAGGGCGCCACGCTGACCGGCGTCGAGATCCAGTCGGCGCGCTACGCGCAGGGTCTGCCGGCCACGCTGCCCGCCTGGCGCCGCCCGCTGCCCTTCCTCTACGAATCCACCGGGCTGGAGACGCACTTCACCGACGGCCTCGATCCGGAGCCGCGTGCCCGCAACGTCTTCGCCTTCCACCGCCCCGAAACGCTCGCCGAATGGCTCGCCGCGCTGCCTCAGCCGCGTGTTCTCGGCACCGGCAGCGGTGCGGCCGTGGCGCATGCCGATTTCGCCCCCGCCACCTTCCTCGCCCGCGTCCGCCGCCTGCCGCCGCTGGTCACCGAGTGGGGCGACTGCAAGCTCTGGCCGGCGCAGATCGCCGCCATCCGCAACCTCGAAGCCAGTCTCGCGCAGAACAAGCCACGCGCGCTGATCCAGATGGCCACCGGCAGCGGCAAGACCTTCACCGCCATCAGCTTCATCTACCGGCTGATCAAATTCGCCGGCGCGCGGCGCGTACTGTTCCTGGTGGACCGCGGCAACCTCGGCCGGCAGGCAAAAAAGGAGTTCGACCAGTACGTCTCGCCGGTCAACAACTACAAGTTCGGCGAGGAGTTCATCGTCCAGCACCTCACCAGCAACCAGCTCGACAAGACCGCCCGCGTCTGCATCAGCACGATCCAGCGCATGTACTCGATGCTCAAGGGCCGAGAGCTGCCGGAAGAAGCAGACGAAGAGTCCACCGAGCGCGTCGAGAGCCTGTTCAAGGAACCGGAGCCGATCGACTTCAACCCCGCGTTGCCGATCGAGACCTTCGACATCATCGTCACCGACGAAGCGCACCGCTCCATCTACAACCTGTGGCGCCAGGTGCTGGAGTACTTCGACGCCCACCTGATCGGCCTCACCGCCACGCCCAACAAGCAGACCTTCGGCTTCTTCAACCAGAACCTGGTGATGGAGTACGGCCACCCGCAGGCGGTGGCCGACGGCGTAAACGTCAACTACGATGTCTACCGCATCAAGACCGAGGTCACCGAGGCCGGCAGCCGGGTGGAAGCCGGCTACTGGCTGCAGGTTCTGGACAAGCCCACCCGCGCCCGGCGCGACTGGCAGCTCGACGACGACTTCGAGTACGCGCCCGAGGAGCTGGACCGCAGCGTGCAGACGCCCGACCAGATCCGCACCATCGCGCGCACGCTGCGCGACCGCTGGCAGAGCGACCTGTTCCCGCAGCGGCAGGAGCTGCCCAAGACGCTGGTCTTCGCCAAGGACGACAACCACGCCGAGGCCATCGTGACCATCCTGCGCGAGGAGTGGGGCCGCGGCAACGAGTTCGCGCAGAAGATCACCTACCGCACGACGGGAAGCAAGCCCGAGGAGCTGATCAAGGCCTTCCGCACCAGCTACTACCCGCGCATCGCCGTCACCGTGGACATGATCGCCACCGGCACCGACATCAAGCCGGTGGAGATCGTCGTCTTCATGCGCAGCGTGAAGAGCCGCAGCTTCTTCGAGCAGATGAAGGGCCGCGGCGTGCGCGTGATCAAGGATGACGACCTGCGAGGCGTGAACCCCGGCGAGCAGGTGCACAAGGACCACTTCGTCCTCGTCGACTGCGTGGGCGTGTGCGAGCGCGACAAGACCGACAGCCGGCCGATGGACCAGAAGAAGAGCGTGCCGCTCGACGCACTGCTGCAGGCCGTGAGCCTGGGCAACGTCGAACCCGAGGTGCTCTCCAGCGTGGCCGTGCGCCTGGCGCGGCTGGACGCGCAGCTCAGCGACGCCGAGCGCGCCAAGTTGGTGACCGAAGCCGGCGGCCTGGGCCTGAAGGAGCTCTCGCGCGGCATCGTGCAGGCGCTGGACCCGCGAGAGGACCGCTCGCCACAGGAGGCCGAGGCCGCGCTGCGCAACGCCGTCAAGCCGCTCTCCAGTCCTGCGCTGCGCACGCTGATCCTCACGCTGAAAGCAAGCAAGGAACTGGTGATCGACACCGTCACCCAGGACCGCGTGCTCGAAGCCGGCTTCTCCGAGGCCGCGCGCGAGCGTGCGCAGGGCATCGTGCAGAGCTTCGAAGCCTTCATCGCCCAGCACCGCGACGAGATCACCGCGCTGCAGATCCTCTACAACCGCCCCACTAAGGCGCCGCTGAAGTTCGAAGACCTGAAGGCGCTCGCCGACACGCTGCAGGCCCCGCCGCACCTGTGGACCGAGAGCCAGCTCTGGCAGGCCTACGCCGCGCTGGACCAGAGCAAGGTCAAAGGCGCGAGCCGCCGCCGCATCCTGACCGACCTCGTCTCACTAGTGCGCTACGCGATGCACCAGGAGAACGAACTGTTGCCTTACCGCGAGAAGGTCATGACCAACTTCAAGGCCTGGCTCGCACAGCAAGAGACAACCGCCTCTCCCGCCTCAGCGGTAGAGGGCAGGGGTGAGGGCAAGAAGTTCAGCGACGAGCAGCGCTGGTGGCTGGAGAAGATGGCCGAGCACATTGCCAGCAACCTTGGCATCGAGGCCGAGGACTTCGGCTACGCGCCATTCGATCAGCGCGGCGGGCTGGGGCGGGTGCATCAGCTATTCGGAGCGGACTTGCCGAAGGTGATTGATGAGCTGAATCGGGAGTTGGTGGCGTGATGACGGCGCAGCCACTCGGGGAGATCGCCGATATCGTCCGCGGCATTTCGTTCCCGAGGGACGCGAAGAGCCTGGTGCCGCGCGATGGAGACGTTGCGTGCCTGCGCACGACGAACGTGCAGCGCGACGTGGAATGGGACGACCTCTGGTTTGTGCCGACCGAGCATGTGAAGCGTCCGGAGCAATTCGTTCAGCCCGGCGACATCCTGATCTCAACCGCGAACAGCTATGAGCTTGTCGGAAAGGTCGCGCTCGTGTCCGCGATACCGAGGCAAGCAACGCTCGGCGCGTTCATCTCCCTGATCCGACCGCGCCCCGGCGTTGATGCCAAGTACCTCTATCACCAGCTCGCTTGGGGAAGGACGCAATCGCGTATCCGGGACACCGCCTCGACTACGACGAATATCTCCAACGTTTCGACCAAGAAGCTTGCGGCGCTTGAGCTGGAGGTGCCGCCGCTTGACGAGCAGCGCCGCATCGTCGCCGAAATCGAAAAGCAGTTCTCCCGCCTCGACGAAGCCGTCGCCAACCTCAAGCGCGTCAAGGCCAACCTCAAGCGCTACAAAGCCGCCGTCCTCGAAACAGCCGTCGAAGGCCGCCTCGTCCCCACTGAAGCCGAGCTCGCTCGACACAGAGCCGAGCCATACGAGACGGCGTCTGAGTTCTTGCGTCGCGTGCTGCAGGATCGAGCGCGGTCTTGGAGTGGAAAGGGAAAGCTTCGAGCACCGCATGAACCAGTTGAAGCGGCAGGTGACCTGCCCGAAGGCTGGTGCTATGCGACGTGGGATCAGCTCTCACACTGGGTCACGTACGGCTTCACGCGACCAATGCCGCACGTACAGACCGGTGTTCCAATCGTGACAGCTAGGCACGTCGCGAACGGCCGAATCAACTTTCAGGACGTCGATTTCACTTCAACGGCAGCCTTCAGTGAGCTATCGGACAAGGATCGTCCACAGCTTGGCGACATCCTGATCACGAAGGACGGAGCAATTGGCCGTGCGGCGGTCGTCGAAACCGACATGCCCTTTTGCATCAATCAAAGCGTTGCGATTGTCTGGCTGCGATCGCTCACTGCTGACCCGCGATACCTTCTTCTCGTGATCGAGTCCCCGGGAACTCAGAGTCACATACGCGATAGGGCGCGCGGCGTGGCGATCCAGCACCTGTCCATAACCGACTTCGCCAAGATGCCCGTGCCGCTACCACCCCTTGCTGAACAGCGCAGGATCGTTTCTGAGGCCGACAAGTGCCTTTCTATTGTCCAGGAACTTGAACTTGAGGCCGAGAAATCTGTTGCGCGAGCGGCGGCGCTTAGGGCTGCGATTCTGAGGACTGCTTTTGAGCCGTCACTCGATCGCATCGTTCGAGTGGCAGCGAACTCAGTGAGGAACGCCGGGGACGCGACGAGATGATCGATCTGAAGACATATTGGCCCGTTGCGCTTGCGCATCTTGCTGGCCCATACGACACAGGTGGATCGGAACACGTTGTCATCGCGGAAATCAATGACCAGCCGCACGCGGGGTCAGTCGGCTTTCGAAAGCTAAGCACCGCACTTGTGCCTATCGATCTAGTGGACGCAGTTTTGCAGGCGCCCGGTGGGATCGGCTGGGAAGTCCGATCTTGGGGGCCACTTCCTTGCGTCTCAGAAGAAGCAACGTATTCGACTCAATTCTGGATTGATGGTCGTCACGGCTCCGATGAGAGATTCGAAACGATCCTGAATGCCTGGCAGCACCACGATCAAGAGGTCATGTTGCCTGACAGCGTGATGCTCATGACGTACGGGCTGGTACCGCGCTACCTGACTGATGGAGTCGTCGCTTGGGATGATCCACGGCGCCCCGTGTACGACGTGATTCGAGCGAAGAGCCACGTCGACTACAACAACAAGAAGCAAGGGGCACCCCTTGTCTCAGTGACTATGCGGCGCAACTACCTTGAGGACTACTGCAGTCTCAAGAAGTGCGCTGCCGTCGCGGTCTTCTACGAGGAGAGGTACTCAGCCGAGGACCCAACCATTGCGGAGCTTCTGGCGGGTGACGAAGGAAAGCAGTTTGAGCTCCCCGGGAGAATTCTTGGACTCGCGCATCTCGCTGACGAATACCATAGAGCCGCACCGCAATTCTGCCGAGTCTGGGGGGCGCGTCTGATTCTCAAGCCCTCGAAGAGACCAGTCACGGACGAGGATGATCCTGAGTTGATATGGCCGGATCATGCGGGAGTCATGACTCTCCAGCGCGCGTCGAGGGACTGGCTGTACGCCTTCGTGTCGGACGCAGTGCTAACGGAATATGAATCCCGACCAGAGTACTCATTGCATCCTGAGTCGGGCGGAGTGAGCTACGGGGGCTGGTGGGGAACAAACTACACGAGCCGAGTTGGCAGGGAACATATCCGCGTGGAGCTCAAGAAGCTCTACGAGGGATGTCCACCTCATGTCATTGCTCATTGGCATCGGTTCGCGGTACCAAGGGCCGTCGCGGACCATGATCGCGCCACGAACGGGGACAGGAGTGTCTCTGTCCGATCAAGGGAGTTGATGCTTGCCTATCTGGCGGTCACGGAGGCAATCACCGAGCTTTCGGAACGATTGGGAGGTGGGTTCACGCAAGAGGAAATTGGCAGCCTGACAACCTCCGAGGTTCACTATCGCGGATGGTGGTCCCCCGATGTAATGAAGCCGATCACGGCGGTCATTCGCCTTAGTGCCAGCCAGGACGAGTTTCTTCGGCGGGCCGTTACGCTTTTCAAGCTGCTCGAGCTCATCAAGCCCGCACCGCTTCGAAACCTAGCTCTGAAGCTCGGCGTTGCGTCGGGCGCTATTAAGGACTTTGGATCGCTCAAGCTGCTGGCAACCTTGTGTCAGCTCTCTGTGCTAGCACGGGAGCACGGTTTCAACTTGGTAGCGGACCCAGCGCCGGTCGTCGCAATTTGGGATGGATCGCGGCGCCTATCGCAGCTGGAAGGTCTTTTCGCGCTTAACGGGCTGCGGCTGTTGGGTGCGCACCTGCCGGGAGACGAGAAGGAGGCCAAGATCGCCGCTGTTGCTAACGTGATCGGCTTTGACGTGCACGCAGCGGCAGGCGGGTGGGGGTATGCGATCGATGCGCTCTATGACCGCTTGGTCTCAGATCTTCGCGCCGTGGAAGAGGTAATTCGGTCAGCATGAACTCGGCAACCCTTGTCCAGAAGCTCTGGAACTACTGCAACGTCCTGCGCGACGACGGGATGAGCTATGGCGACTACGTCGAGCAGCTCACCTACCTGCTGTTCCTCAAGATGGCGGACGAGCGCAGCCGCCCGCCGTACCACCAGCCGAGCCCCATCCCCGCCGCCTACGCTTGGCCGGCGCTGCTGGCCAGGGACGGCGATGCGCTGTTCGACCACTACCGCCACACACTGGAAGCGCTGGGCAGGCAGCCGGGCGCGCTGGCGCTGATCTTCGGCAAGGCGCAGAACAAGTTCCAGGACCCGGCGAAGCTGCGGCGCGTGATCGTCGACCTGATCGACGCCGAGAACTGGTCGGCGATGAGCGCCGACGTGAAGGGCGACGCCTACGAGGGCCTGCTGGAGCGCAACGCGCAGGACACCAAGTCCGGCGCCGGTCAGTATTTCACGCCCCGCGCGCTGATCCAGGCGATGGTGGACTGCATCGCGCCCAGGCCCGGTGAGCTGATCTGCGACCCGGCCTGTGGCACCGGCGGCTTTCTCTTCACCGCGCACCAGTACCTGACGCAACACAACTCCAACCTCACCCGCGACGAGAAGCGCCACCTCAAGGAAGGTGCCTTTCGCGGCTGGGAGCTGGTGCAGGCCACCGCGCGCGTGTGCGCGATGAACCTGATGCTGCACGGCATCGGCTCGGAGAAGAGCGTGCCCGTCAAGGTGGCCGACGCGCTGG
>WBZM01000280.1_pt1 | contig 79291 bp, 74 predicted proteins | sample 5204271 | NCBI WGS metagenome assembly WBZM01 (sample SAMN12344346, study PRJNA552823) | activated sludge metagenome | biome: Activated sludge suspended growth; feature: Nitrification reactor; material: Wastewater; isolation source: activated sludge from nitrification reactor of wastewater... | reverse complement strand
TCCGCGTCGGAGCTGGTGCTCTATCCCGACACGCCGCACGCCTTCCACGCCGATTACCGGCCGAGCTACCGCAAGGAGCAGGCCGAGGACGGCTGGAAACGCGCCGTGGCGTGGTTCCGCAAGCACGGCGTGGCCTGAGCCACGCCGCGCCGGTCAGCGGACCACCAGCACCGGCACCGTCGAGTGCGTCAGCACCTTCTGCGTCTCGCTGCCGAGCAGCAGCGCGCTGACGCCGCGCCGGCCATGCGAAGCCATCACCACGAGGTCGCACTCGGTGCGCTTGGCGTGGTCGATGATGGCCTCCCAGGGGTGCAGCGCTTCCACGCTGTGCGCCTGGCAGGTCACCCCGGCGGCCTTGGCGGCGTCGGTGACCATCGCCAGCCGCTTGGCGGCGATGCGTTCCTGCGCGTCGAAGAACTCCTGCGGCGGCGTCGGCTGCATCTCCGAGATCGCGCTGTAGGGGAAGGGCTCCTTCACGCTGATGGCATAGAGCGTGGCGCCGACCGACTTGGCCAGCGCGATGGCCTTGTCGACGGCCTTGCCGGTGATGTCCGAACCGTCGGTGGGAACGAGGATGCGCTTGAACATGCGTCTTCTCCAGTCGTTGTCAGTGGCCCCAGTGTTCTACGACAGGGTAGGCAGCCGCTTGACGGCAGTCAACCGCGGGCGATCGGCCGCGACGGATCCGACGACCACTCGCTCCACGAGCCGGGATAGAGGCGCGAGCCTTCGAGCCCGGCGTGCTCCATCGCCAGCAGGTTGTGGCAGGCGGTCACGCCCGAGCCGCACTGGTGCACCGTCTGCGCCGCCGGCTCGCGCCCGAGCAGCGCCTCGAACTCCATGCGCAGCGCGGCGGCGGGCTTGAAGCGGCCGTCGGCCTCGAGGTTGTCCTTGAAGAAGCGGTGCGTCGCGCCGGGGATGTGGCCGGCCGCCGCGTCGAGCGGCTCGACCTCGCCGCGGAAGCGCTCGCCGGCGCGTGCGTCCACCAGGCGCACACGGCCCAACTGCGCCAGCAGCGCGTCGGCGGCAATGGTGCCGGCGCGCGCGGTGCGATCGGGATAGGGCGCGCCGTTCCGCGGCGCGGGCGCCACGGCATCGAGCGCGCCGCCGGCGGCGCGCCAGGCGTCGAGCCCGCCGTCGAGCACGGCCACCGCTTCGTGACCCATCCAGCGCAGCATCCACCACAAGCGCGCCGCGTAGGGACTGCCGTTGCGGTCGAGCGCGACCACCTGCGTGACGGGCGTGATGCCGAGCCGGCCGAGCGTGGCCGCGAACGCGCTGCGCTCGGGCAGCGGGTGGCGGCCGTTGCGGCCGGTCTTCGCGCCGCTGAGGTCGCGGTCGAGGTGCAGGTAGTGCGAGCCGGGCAGATGGGCCTCGCGCCAGGCCCGCTCGCCGGCCTCGATGTCGACGAGGTCGAAGCTGCAGTCGACGACCACCGGCGCCGGCCCGCGCGCCGCGAGGGCCAGCAGTTCGTCGGCCGTGATCAGGGTCGTGAAGGTGCGTGTCATCGGATCAGCTCTCCAGGGTCGATTGGCGCGCGTCGGGTGGCGCGGCCTGCTGGCGCAGCAGCGAGGCGCCGAGGCCGGCGCCGACGATCAGCGCCATGCCGAGCACCGACATCGCCGTGATGCGCTCGTCGAACAGCAGCACGCCGTAGAGGAATGCGAAGGCGATGCCGAGGTACTGCAGACTGGCCACCACCAGCGTGCGGCCGGTGCCGTAGGCGCGCGTCATCAGCAGCTGCGCCACGCTCGCCAAGACGCCGACGGCCAGCAGGTACATGGGGCCTTCGAGCGTGCGGTGCGGCGTGATGCCGGTCCAGAGCATGCTGAACGTGCCGGCGACCACGCCGCCCATCGAGAAGTAGAAGACGATGCGGTACTCCGGCTCGCCCGCGCGGCCGAGCGCGGTGACCTGCAGGTAGGCGGTGGCCGACACCATGCCCGACAGCAGGCCGATCAGGCCGTGCCAGAGCTGGTCCTGCTCGATGGTCGGCCGCAGGATGGCCGCCACGCCGGCGAAACCCGCCAGGATGGTGGCGATCAGCCTTGCATCGACGCGCTGCCCGCCGAGCATGATCGCGCCGCCGACGAGGAACATCGCCATCCACACCGACGACATGTAGTTCAACGTCATCGCGGTGGCCAGCGGCAGGTTGCCGATCGCGTAGAACCACAGGCACAGCGCCGAGACGCCCGACAGGCTGCGCCAGAAGTGCATCGCCGGCACCGCGGTGCGCAGCGACCCGCCCTGCCAGCGCGCCACCACGCTCATCATCGCGAGCCCGACCAGGCCGCGGTAGAACACGATCTCGCCAGTGGCGTAGTGGGCGGAGGCGAGCTTGACGCAGACGCCCATGGTCGCGAACAACAGCGACGCCAGCACCATCAACCAAGGCGCGCTCATTCGAAGCGGTCTCGCACGACCCACCCACGGTGCCACGGCACGGGTCGGGCAGGCCGGGCGAGCACGGATATCGGGCCGCGCGCAGCCCGGCCTGCCCGACCCGTGCCGCGCGCCGACGACGTCGACAAGAACTGTCCCGTCAACGGTCGCCCAGCCGCTCGCCCATCACCCCGCGGTACCACTCGTGGAAGTGCTGCATGCCGTCTTCCATCGGGCTCTGGTACGGGCCGGTCTCGTCGTCGCCTCGCTCCATCAGCGCGCGACGGCCGGCGTCCATGCGCAGCGCGATCTCGTCGTCCTCGTGGCAGGTCTCCCAGTAGGCGGCCTGCTCGGCCTCGACGAACTCGCGCTCGAAGGCCGCGATCTCCTCGGGGTAGTAGAACTCGACCATGTTGAGCGTCTTCTGCGGTCCCTTCGGGAACAGCGTCGACACCACCAGCACGTGCGGGTACCACTCCACCATCGTGGTCGGGTAGTAGGTCAGCCAGATCGCGCCGTGGCGCGGCGGCTCGCCGTTGCGGTAGGCGAGCACCGCGTCGTGCCACTTGCGGTAGGTCGGCGAGCCGGCCTGCGCGAGCGCCTTGTTGGCGCCGACGGTCTGCACCGAGTGGTGCTTGCCGAACTCCCAGCGCAGGTCTTCGCAGGTGACGAAGCCGCCCAGGCCCGGGTGGAAGGGCGCGACGTGGTAATCCTCCAGGTAGACCTCGATGAAGGTCTTCCAGTTGTAGTCGCACTCGTGCAGGTGCACGCTGTCGAACACGAAGCCGGAGAAGTCCAGGTCGGCCTTGGGCCCGAGGCGGGCGAGGTCGGCGTTGACGTCTCGGCCGCGCGCCTCGAACAGCAGCCCGTTCCAGTTCTGCACCGGGTAGTTGCGCAGGTTCAGGCAGGGATCGTCGGCGAAATGCGGCGCGCCCAGCAGCTTGCCGTGCGTGTCGTAGGTCCAGCGGTGCAGCGGGCAGACGATGTTGCTGCCGGTGTGGCCGCGGCCGCGCAGCATCACGGCCTGGCGATGCCGGCAGACGTTGGACACCAGCTCGATGCCGCTGGCCGTGCGCACCAGCGCCCGGCCTTCGGACTCCTGGGGCAGGGCATGGAAGTCGCCGAGCTCGGGCACCGAAAGCTCGTGCCCGAGGTAGCGCGGACCGGACTCGAAGATCAGCTCCAGCTCGTGCCGGTAGAGGTCGGCATCGAAGTAGGAGGTGACGGACAGCTGCGAGCGGCTGCGCTGCAGCGCCTCGATCGGGACGCTCAGGTCGGACATGATCCCCAGGATCTCCAAAAACCGATGTCAAACCGCCACCCCGGCACACCGGGTGTGGGTCTTCGGGCACCGCCGGTCTGCGACGGGCCGCGGATTGTACCCAGGGGGGGTGCCGCGGGGGCAAAGCCGCACTCGGCGCGTGCTCGATTGCGCCCGCGCAGGCGGCGCGCGTCTTTGGTGCAACAACTCCAGCGAGTGCGAAAGCGGGCTGACTACAATGGAAATCCTCTGGAATTGCGCATGGCAAGAAGCACGACCTCCCCTGCACCCGCGAACACGCCGGCCAGCTACGAAGACGCCTTGCGCGAGCTGGAGTGCCTCGTGGCCGGCATGGAGGGTGGCCAGTTGCCGCTCGACCAGATGATCGACAGCTACCGCCGCGGTGCCGAATTGCTGGCGTTCTGCCGCGGCAAGCTCGAGGCCGTGGAAGCGCAGGTCAAGGTGCTCGAGGAAGGGCAGCTCAAGCCCTGGATCGGCGGATGAACCGCAGCCACTTCGACGCCTGGGCCGCCGGCGAACTCGACGCCGTCGAATCGGCGTTGTCGGCCTGGGTGCCGCTCGCCGCACCCGCAGGCCTCGGCGATGCGATGCGCTACGGCGTGCTCGACGGCGGCAAGCGCCTGCGCCCGCTGCTCGTGCTCGCCGCGGCGCAGGCCGTCGACGGCGAGCGCGAGGCGGCGCTGCGCGCCGCCTGCGCCGTGGAGCTGATCCATGCCTATTCGCTCGTGCACGACGACATGCCCTGCATGGACAACGACGTGCTGCGCCGGGGCAAGCCGACGGTGCACGTGAAGTACGGCGAGGCGCAGGCCATGCTGGCCGGCGACGCGATGCAGGCGCTGGCCTTCGAGGTGCTGACGCCCGAGCACGGCGTGCCGGCGGCGCTGCAGGCGCGGCTGTGCGCCCTGCTGGCGCGCGCCGCAGGCCACGACGGCATGGCCGGCGGCCAGGCCATCGACCTGGCGAGCGTCGGCGAGCCGCTGTCCGAGCAGCAGTTGCGGGACATGCACCGCCGCAAGACCGGTGCACTGCTCAAGGCCAGCGTGCTGATGGGCGCCGCCTGCGGCCCGGTCGGGCACGCGGCGTGGGACGCGCTCGGCCATTACGGCGATGCGCTGGGCCTGGCCTTCCAGGTCGTCGACGACATCCTCGACGTTACCCAGGCCTCGGAAACGCTGGGCAAGACCGCCGGCAAGGACCTGGACAACAACAAGCCGACCTACGTGAGCGTGCTGGGCCTGGAGCGCGCGCGCGCCCACGCGCTCGAGCTCCGCGCGCAGGCGCATGCCGCGCTGGCGCGCAGCGGCCTGGCCGACACCAGTGCGCTCGCGCTGCTGGCCGACAAGGTGGTCGAACGGGACAACTGACGATGAAGTACCTGCTGCTTCCGAACATCAACAGCCCGGCCGACGTGCGCAAGCTCTCGCGTCTGGAGCTCAAGCAACTCGCCGAGGAGCTGCGCGACTACGTGCTCAACAGCGTCTCCAAGACCGGCGGGCACCTCTCGTCGAACCTGGGCACCGTCGAGCTGACGATCGCGCTGCACTACGTGTTCGACACGCCGTCCGACCGCCTCGTGTGGGACGTCGGCCACCAGACCTATCCTCACAAGGTGATCACCGGCCGGCGCGATCGCATGGGCACGCTGCGCCAGCTCGGCGGGCTGTCGGGCTTCCCGCGCCGCGACGAGAGCGAGTACGACACCTTCGGCACGGCCCACTCCTCGACCTCGATCTCCGCCGCGCTCGGCATGGCGATCGCGGCCCAGCGCAAGGGCGAGCAGCGCCACGCGGTGGCCATCATCGGTGACGGCGCGATGACCGCCGGCATGGCCTTCGAGGCGCTCAACAACGCCGGCATGCCGCACATGGGCCACGTACCCAACCTGCTGGTGGTGCTCAACGACAACGACATGTCGATCAGCCCGCCGGTGGGCGCGCTGAACAAGTACCTGGCTCGCCTGATGAGCGGCAAGTTCTACGCCGCCGCGCGCGAGGGCGCGAAGAACGTGCTGAAGAACGCGCCGCCGCTGTTCGAGCTGGCGCGCCGCTTCGAGGAGCATGCCAAGGGCATGGTGGTGCCGGGCACGATCTTCGAGGAGTTCGGCTTCAACTACGTCGGCCCGATCGACGGCCACGACCTCGACGCGCTGATCCCCACGCTGGAGAACCTGCGCGACAAGCCCGGCGCGCAGTTCCTGCACGTGGTCACGCAGAAGGGCTACGGCTACAAGCTCGCCGAGGCCGACCCGATCAAGTACCACGGCCCCACGCCCTTCGACCCGGCACAGGGCATCCAGAAGCCGGCCGTGCCGCCCAAGACCAGCTTCACGCAGGTGTTCGGCCAGTGGCTGTGCGACATGGCCGAGAAGGACCAGCGCCTGGTCGGCATCACGCCGGCGATGCGCGAGGGCTCGGGCATGGTCGAGTTCCACAAGCGCTTCCCCGAGCGCTACTTCGACGTCGGCATCGCCGAGCAGCATGCCGTGACCTTCGCCGCCGGCATCGCCTGCGAGGGGCTCAAGCCGGTGGTGGCGATCTACTCCACCTTCCTGCAGCGCGCCTACGACCAGCTGATCCACGACGTGGCGTTGCAGAACTTGCCGATGGTGTTCGCGCTCGACCGCGCCGGCATCGTCGGCGCCGACGGCCCGACGCATGCCGGTGCCTACGACATCGCCTATCTGCGCTGCGTGCCGAACATGAGCGTGCTGACGCCGGCCGACGAGAACGAATGCCGCCAGGCGCTCTACACCGCCTTCCTGCAGGACCACCCGGTGGCGGTGCGCTACCCGCGCGGCAGCGGCGCCGGCACCGAGATCGTCCAGGAGATGACGGCCATCCCGTTCGGCAAGGGTGAGGTGCGCCGCCAGGGCTCGCGCATCGCGATCCTGGCCTTCGGCACGCTGCTGTACCCGGCGCTGGAGGCGGCCGGGAAGCTCGACGCGACGGTGGCCAACATGCGCTTTGCCAAGCCGCTCGACGCCGCGCTGGTGGCCGACCTGGCGAAGAGCCACGACGCGCTGGTCACGGTGGAGGAGGGCTGCCTGCCCGGCGGCGCCGGCAGCGCGGTGCTCGAGGCGCTGGCCGCGGCCGGCCTGCAGACGCCGGTGCTGACGCTGGGCCTGCCCGACCGCTTCATCGAACACGGCGACCCGGCCAAGCTGCTGGCCCTGTGCGGCCTCGACGCCGCCGGCATCGAACAGGCCATCCTCAAGCGCTTCGGCGCCAAGCCGGCGCTGGTGCGGGTCGCGAACCATTGAACCGTTGAACGCGGCTGAACGCCGGCTTCAAGGCCATGCCCGGGCGCGGGCGCCGATTTGCTGTCATGCTTGCGCCTGATCAAGCGAAACACCCATGAGCAACCTGAAGGACGCGCTGCACATCCCGGACACCCAGAGTGCCCGCGACGAGCGCCATCTGGCGATCCAGCGCGTCGGCGTGCGCGGCGTGCGCTACCCGATGCAGCTGAAGCTGGGCGCGGCCGAGCTCTCGACGGTGGCCGAGTGGGATCTCGACGTCGCGCTGCCGGCCGAGCAGAAGGGCACGCACATGTCGCGCTTCGTGGCGTGGCTGGAGTCGCTCGACCGCGCCATCGACGCCACCGAACTGCGCCGCCAGATGGCCGCGATGCTGGAGAAGCTGCACGCCAGCGCCGGCCGCATCGAGGCGCGCTTCCCGTTCTTCCTGCGCAAGCGCGCGCCGGTGTCGGGTGTCGAGAGCCTGCTCGAGTACCAGGGCCGATGGATCGTCGAGGCCAAGGACGGCGTGGTCTCGGTGTGGGCGGAGGCGGTGGTGCCGGTCAAGAGCCTGTGCCCCTGCTCGAAGGAGATCTCCGACTACGGCGCGCACAACCAGCGCTCGCACGTCACCGTGCGCGTCGAGCTGCTGCAGGACATCGCCTGGCAGGAGCTGGTGCGCTTCGCGGAGGACTCCGCCTCCAGCGAGATCTGGCCGATGCTCAAGCGCGCCGACGAGAAGTGGATCACCGAGCGTGCCTACGAGAACCCGAAGTTCGTCGAGGACCTCGTGCGCGACGTCGCGCTGCGCCTGAACGCCGATGCGCGCGTGGGCCGCTACGTGGTCGACGTGGAGAACTTCGAGTCCATCCACGCGCACTCGGCCGTCGCCCGCATCGAGCGGGCCTAGTCGCTCTCCAGCGCGAGGCCCAGCAGCGCCGGGTCGCCCCGGCCGGAACGCACCAGCGCCGGCGTGTCGCCGGTGAGGTCGACCACCGTGGTCGGCTGCATCGGGCAGGCGCCCGCATCCACCACCGCCTGCAGCAGCTTCTGGAAGCGCTCGCGGATCTCCTGCGGGTCGTTCATCGGATCTTCCTCGCCCGGCGCGATCAGCGTGGTGGCGATCAGCGGCTGGCCCATCTGCTCGAGCAGCGCCTGTGTCACCGCATGGTCGGGCACGCGCAGGCCGATGGTGCGGCGAGAGGGGTGCGAGAGCCGCCGCGGCACCTCCTTGGTGGCCTCGAGGATGAAGGTGAAGGGGCCGGGCGTTCCGAGCTTGAGCAGCCGGTACTGGCGGTTGTCGACGCGCGCGTAGCTCGCCAGCTCGCTGAGATCGCGGCACAGCAGCGTCAGGTGGTGCTTGTCGTCGACACCGCGGATGCGCCGCAGCGCCTCGGCCGCGGCCTTGTCGTCGAGGTGGCACACCAGCGCATAGCTGGAGTCGGTGGGAATCGCCACCACGCCGCCGCCGTGCAGCAGCTGCGCGGCCTGCTTGAGCAGGCGCGGCTGCGGGTTGTCGGGATGGACCTCGAAGTACTGGGACATGGCGTCATCGACCTCAATCGATGATGGTATCCGCTCCCAGGGCGCTCACCGGGGCCCGCGCAGCCGCCGCTTCCCGTACGTTCAACCAGGCGCTGCCTGCGCCGCAGACCGCCACCACGGCCATGCCCAACCACCCGAAGGCATCCGGCGCATGGGCGAAGACCCACCATCCGATCAGCGCCGCGAAGCCGATCTGCGCGTACATCACCGGCATCAGCACGGCGGTGGGCGCGAGGCCAAAGGCCAGCACCAGCATCAGGTGGCCGGCGGTGCCCAGCGTGCCGATGGCCAGCAGCATCGCCCAGGCCGAAACGGGCGCCGCCTGCAGCGCGGGGAGCAGTTCGACGTCGCTGGCCAGCAGCGCGAGCGCGACGATCAGCGAGCCGGTCAGCCCGGTGTAGAAATGGGTGGTGAAGGGACTCTCCAGCGAGGCGAGCTTGCGCGTCAGCACCTGGAAGCTGGCGTAGGCGATGGCGCCGCCGATCGGCAGCAGCGCCGCCCAGCCGAACAGCCCGCTGCCCGGGCGGATGACGATCAGCGCCCCGGCGAAGCCGCCGCACACCAGCGCCCAGCGAAGGCGCGACACGCGCTCGTGCAGCAGCGTCGCGGCCAGCAGCGTCACCATCACCGGCGTGAGCATGGTGATCGCCGTGAACTCGGCCACCGGCAGGTGCTGCAGGCCGAAGAAGCCGAAGGTCGAACTGGCCAGCAGCAGCACGCCGCGCGCCGCCTGGAAGCGCGGGTGCGCGCTGCGGAAGCCCGCGCCGCCGCGACGCGACGACACCGCGAGCCACGCCGCCATCACCGCGGCCTGCACGCCGTAGCGCGCCCACAGCACCACCAGCACGGGCAGCAGCGCGCCGACGAACTTCACCGTGGTGTCCATGGTGGCGAAGCACGCCGCCATGGCGAGCACGAGCGCGATCCCCGCGCCGGGGCGCTGCCTCATGCGGGGCGCTGGATGCGGTGCTGCAGCAGCTCCCACACCGGCGTGAGCTGCCCCGGCAGCTCGGGCAGCGCGCCCAGGTCGGTGTGGCTCTCGTCGGGGCTGTGGAAGTCGCTGCCGCGCGAGGCGGCCAGGCCGTACTCCTGCGCGGCCTCGCCGTAGCGCACCGCCTCGGCGGCGCTGTGGCTGCCGGTGACGACCTCCACGCCGCGCCCGCCATGCGCCTTGAACTCGGTGAACAGCGCGTGCTCCTCGTTGGCGGTGAAGCGGTAGCGCGCCGGGTGCGCGATCACCGCCACGCCGCCCGCGTCGGTGATCCATCGCACGGCGTCGCGCAGCGTCGCCCAGCGGTGCGGCACGAAGCCCGGCTTGCCCTCGGTGAGGAAGCGGCGGAACACCTCGCCGGTGTCGGCGCACACGCCGGTCTCGACGAGGTAGCGCGCGAAGTGCGTGCGCGAGATCAGCTCCGGGTTGCCGACGTACTTCAGCGCGCCCTCGAAGCTGCCGCGGATGCCGGCCTGCGCCAGGCTCTCGGCCATCTCGAGCGCGCGCTCGCGCCGTCCGCCGCGCGTGGCCGCGAGGCCCTGCGCGAGCGCGCTGTCGTCAGGGTCGAAGCCGAGGCCGACGATGTGCACGGTCTGGCCGCAGAAGCTCACCGAAATCTCGGTGCCGGTGAGGTAAGGCAGACCGAGCGCCAGCGCGGCATCGCGCGCGCGATACTGCCCGCCGATCTCGTCGTGGTCGGTCAGCGCCCAGAGCTCGACGCCGCGCTCCCGGGCCCGCTGCGCCAGCGCCTCCGGGCTGAGCGTGCCGTCGGACACGCTGGAGTGGCAGTGCAGGTCGGCATTCATCCAGGAACTCGGTCGCATCGAGTTCCGGATTGTAGGGAGCAGGCCCTGCGCCCGCCGGCGTGGGTCCTTTGGCGCCGCTGCGTCGGTGGGGTCAGCGTGCGATGCGCACGATGCGGGCGCCGGCGCCGTCGGTCAGCGCGTAGAGCGCGCCGTCCGGGCCTTGTCGCACGTCGCGGATGCGCGCGGACAGTTCGGGGAAGCCGAGCTTCTCGCGTGCCGCGATGGTGTTGCCGTTCAGCGTGAGCCGCCACAGCCCCGTGCCCGCCAGGGCCCCCATGAAGAGGTTGCCCTGCCACTCCGGCATCAGCGAGCCGGTGTAGAAGGCCAGTCCCGAGGGCGCCTGCGACACCGGCACCCAGAAGGTGAGCGGCTCCACATAGCTCGGCGCGTGCACGCCGCCGCCCCCGCCGATGCGGCAGCTGGTGTTGTCGGTGCCGGGATAGGCATCGCCGTAGTTGCAGCCGTAGCTGACATTCGGCCAGCCGTAGTTCTGCCCTGCGCGCGAGATGTTGATCTCGTCGCCACCCTGCGGACCATGCTCGCTCTGCCAGAGCTCGCCGGTGGTCGGGTGCAGCGCGGCGCCCTGCGGGTTGCGATGGCCGTAGCTCCAGATGCCCGGCAGCGCACCGGCCCCGAGGCTGGGGTTGTCGGTGGGGATGCTGCCATCGCGATGGATGCGCACGACCTTGCCGAGCGTCTGGCCGAGGTCCTGTGCCGGGCTGCCCTTCTGGCGTTCGCCCAGCGTCACGAACAGCGTCTTGTCGCCGCGGAACACCAGCCGCGAGCCATAGTGCCCGTCGCCACTGACCTTCGGGCTCTGGCGGAAGATCACCTGGAGGTTCACCAGGGCGGTGCCCGAGAGCTGGGCACGCGCCACGGCCGTGCCGCTGCCGCCGGTGCCGTTCTCCGAGTAGCTGAAGTACACCCAGGGGGTGGTGGCGAAGTCCGGATCGATCGCGATGTCGAGCAGACCCCCTTGTCCGTTGCTGTTGACGGCCGGCACGCCACTCACGGGCGTCTGGCCGCTGCCATCGGCGCTCACGATCACCAGGCTGCCGCCCTTGAGGGTGACCAGCAGTCGCCGGTCCGGCAGGAAGGCCATGCCCCAGGGGCTGGCCAGGTTGCTGGCGAAGGTGGTCGCGCCGATGGCGCCGGACGAAGGTGGTGGCGGGGGCGGCGGGGGCGGCACCGGCGCGGGGCTCGGTCCGGCGGTCGGCGCGGCGTCGCTGCTGCCGCCGCAGGAGGCGGCGGTGCCGGCGCCGGCCAGGGCCAGCAGCCAGCCCAGCGTGGCGCGGCGGTTCGGGTGCGACGGCTCGTGCATGGTCGTCTTCGGATGACAGCGGTGCGCGCAGTATCGTCACGCGCGATGACCCTGCCGCTACCAGATGCAACCGCCGCGCGGCGGCTGCGGCGCACGCGTCACGTCGCCTCTTCGCAACCCTCGACCACCATCTGCACGCGCTCGCGGCCGTTGTACTCGTCGACGCTGAGCCGGTAGGCCAGCCGCACGCGCGGTGCCAGCGGCTCGCTGCGGCCGAACCAGATCGCGTCGCGCAGCGCGCCGCCGTGGCGCACCGACAGTTTCAGGTGGCGCTCGCCCACCAGCCGCTGCGAGACGATCTCGACCTCGTCGCAGAACAGCGGCGGTTCGAAGGCCTGCCCCCACACCTGGGCGTCGAGCGAGCGCACCGTGGCGGTGTCGAACTGCGCCGGATCGAGCGGACCGTCGGTCAGCAGCGTGCGCGCCAGCGTGGCGGCGTCCAGCCCCTCGCGCGCCGCCTGCTCGAAGGCGGCGGCGAACGTCGCGAGGTCGGCCTCGGCGAGCGTCGCGCCCGCGGCCATCGCGTGGCCGCCGAAGCGGCGCAGCACGCCGGGGTGGCGCTTGCTGACGAGGTCGAGCGCGTCGCGCAGGTGGAAGCCGGGGATGGAGCGGCCCGAGCCCTTGAGCAGCCCGTCCTGGCCGCGCGCGAACACGAAGGTCGGGCGGTGCACGCGGTCCTTCAGGCGTGCGGCGACGATGCCCACCACGCCTTCGTGGAAGCCTTCGTCGAAGATCGCCAGCGCCGAGGGCGGCTCGCCCTGCGGCATCAGCGTCTCGAGCCGCAGCTCGGCCTGCTCGCGCATGCCCGATTCGAGCTCGCGGCGCTCGCGGTTGATGCCGTCCAGCGTCTTCGCCAGCTCGGCCGCGCGCGCCGGGTCGTCGGTGAGCAGGCATTCGATGCCGAGTGTCATGTCCGACAGGCGCCCGGCCGCGTTGATGCGCGGCCCGAGCGCGAAGCCGAAGTCGAAGGCACTGGCGCGGCGCGCGTCGCGCCCGGCCGCAGCGAACAGCGCGGCCAGCCCCGGCTGCATGCGCCCGGCGCGGATGCGGCGCAGGCCCTGCGCGACGAGGCGGCGGTTGTTGGCGTCGAGCTTCACGACGTCGGCCACGGTGCCGAGCGCCACCAGGTCGAGCAGCGCATCGAGCCGCGGCTGCGCCTCGGCACTGAAGGCGCCGCGCGCGCGCAGCTCGCTGCGCAGCGCCAGCAGCACGTAGAACATCACGCCGACGCCCGCCAGGTTCTTGCTCGCGAAGGAGCAGCCGGGCTGGTTCGGGTTCACGATCACGTCGGCCTCGGGCAGCACGACGATGCCGTCGAGCTGGGCCGGCAGGTGGTGGTCGGTGACGACCACCGCCATGCCTTTGGCGCGGGCATGGGCCACGCCTTCGAGGCTCGCGATGCCGTTATCCACCGTCACCAGCACGTCGGGCCGCTGCGCCGCGGCGAGGTCGACGATGGCCGGCGTCAACCCGTAGCCGTGCACGGCGCGGTCGGGCACGACGTAGGCGAGGTTCTCGCGCGCTGCGCCCAGCAGCGCCAGGCCGCGGATCGCCACCGCGCAGGCGGTGGCGCCGTCGCAGTCGTAGTCGGCGACGACGCACAGGCGTTCGCGCCGCGCGATCGCGTCGGCCAGGCGCCGTGCCGCGGCGGCGGCGCCGGCGAGGGTGTCCGGCGGAATCAGCTTGCCCAGCCCGTCGTCGAGCTCCTCGGCGCTGCGCACGCCGCGCGCGGCGAAAAGCCGCGCCAGCAGCGTCGGCACGCCGGCCTGCTCGAGTGCCCACACCACGCGCGGCGGCGCCTCGCGGCGGCGGATCACCGGATCGCTCATCGGACAGCCCTCCGCACGGCGTGCTCCGGGTCTCGCGCTTGGGAGCGGCCCGGCGCGCTCACAGCGCCTCCAGCACGTCGGCCGGCGAGGCATGGCGCCAGCGCCGCCGCAGGCGTGTCCACCACGAGGCCGCATCGGTCTCGAAGCGCTGTGCGAAGCGCTCGCCGGCCAGCGTCAGCGCCACCGGCTCGCCGCGCTCGGCCGCATCGGCCAGCGCCGCCAGCGGGCCGGCATCGAGCGCGCGCCAGGCCTCGGCCCAGGCAGCCCAGTCGTCGGCCAGCAGCGGTGTGCGCAGGCGCTCGTCCAGCGTCACGTCGTCGGTCTCCGGCTCCTGCCAGCGGCCGCAGCCGCTCAGCCAGAACGAGTTCACCGCGAGCGCGCCGCGCGCCTCGCGTGCCTCGTTGATCGGATGCGAGTAGAGCAGCATCTGCACCTCGTTCTGCAGGCGCCGCAGCAGACGCGCCGGGCGGCCTTCGGGCAGCCAGCGGTCGACGTTGCGGCCCACCACGCGGTCCAGCGAGGCCGTGGGCAGCTCGGCGAAGCTCTCGTGCGCCGCGTACCAGCGCAGCGGCGCGCCCCAGCCGAGCGCGAAGCCCTCGCTCTCAAAGAGCTCACGTACGGCCTCGAGCAGCGCGCGCGACTCGGCCTCGTCGAGCTGCAGCGCGGCCGGGTCGGTGAGCAGGATCTCGTCGCGGCCGACGTGCCAGTGCACCGGCGTGAGCATCCCCCAGGCGAGGTCGAGCACCTCGATGCCGTCGGCGCGCGCCGCATGGGCGGCGAAGGGCAGCGTGCCGGCACCGCCCAGCCAGCCGCGTGCGGCGGCCAGCGCGGCTTCATGGGGCGGGGTCAGGCTGTATTCGTCGCTGCCGTGGCGCGCGCCCGGGGCGAGGCGGGCGAGCAGGCGCTCGAGGTTCGGCAGGGACAGGTCGCGGATCGTGTGCCGGCCGGCCTCCGACAGGGCCGACGCGAACGGAACGAGCAGGTGCATGGCGGGATTATCCGGCGCGCCCGCAGCCCGGCCGGGACGCTCGGTTAGCATGCGCCCGACATGAACTGGCCCTACGAACTGCAGATCGGCTGGCGCTACACGCGCAGTGGCCGCGCGGGCCGGCGCAATGGCTTCATCTCCTTCATCTCGGCGGTGTCGATGGCCGGCATCGGGCTGGGCGTGGCCGCTCTGATCATCGTGCTGTCGGTGATGAACGGCTTCCAGAAGGAGGTGCGCGACCGCATGCTGGCGGTGATCGCGCACGTCGAGGTGCATGCGGCGGGCGACGCTGCGCTGCCCGACTGGCGCATCGTCGCCGCGCAGGCGCGCAAGCACCCGCAGGTGATCGGCGCGGCGCCTTTCGTCGCGGCGCAGGGCCTGGCGTCACACGGCGAGGCGATGCGCGGCACGCTGGTGCGCGGCATCTCGCCGGCGGACGAAGCGAGCGTCACGCCCTTGGCCGCGAAGCTGCGTCCCGAGATGGACCGCCTCGTGCCCGGCGGCTGGGGCGTGGTGCTCGGCGCCGAGCTGGCGCGCAGCCTGGGCGTGCGCGAGGGCGACAAGATCGCGCTCATCACCCCCGGCGGTCAGGTCACGCCGGCCGGCGTGATCCCGCGCCTCAAGCAGCTCATCGTGGTGGGCACCTTCGAGTCGGGCCACTGGGAGTACGACAGCGGCCTCGCGCTGATGCACCTCGACGACGCGGCGCGCCTCTTCCGCGTCGAAGGCCCCACCGGCGTGCAGCTGCGCCTGAAGGACGTGCAGGCCGCGCGCCGCGTGGCCGACGAACTGGCGGCGAGCTTCGGCGCCGGCTACGAGCTGCGCGACTGGACGCGCAGCAACCGCGCCTGGTTCGACGCGGTGCAGGTGGAGAAGCGGCTGATGTTCATCATCCTGACGCTGATCGTCGCGGTGGCGGCCTTCAACCTCGTCTCGACGCTGGTGATGACGGTGACCGACAAGCGCGCCGACATCGCGATCCTGCGCACGCTGGGCGCGAGCCCGCGCTCGGTGATGAGCGTGTTCATGGTGCAGGGCGCGGCCTCGGGCGTGATCGGCACGCTGGCCGGCGTCGGCCTCGGCACGCTGGTGGCCTTCCACATCGACACCATCGTGCCGGCGATCGAACGCGCGCTGGGCGTGAGCTTCCTGCCCGGCAGCGTCTACGTGATCAGCCGCATGCCCAGCGACCCGCAGCGCGGCGACATCGTGCCGATCGCGATCATCTCGCTGCTGCTCGCCTTCGTGGCGACGCTCTACCCGAGCTGGCGCGCCAGCCGCGTGCAACCGGCCCGGGCGCTGCGCTATGAGTGAATCGGTGCCGAAGCGCGCGCGCCTGAGCGCGGACGAGTGGCCCTACGAGCTGCAGGTTGGCGTGCGCTACCTGCGCGCGGCGCGCGGCGGCCGCGAGAACGGATTCATCTCCTTCATCGCCGGCGTGGCGATGCTCGGCATCGGGCTGGGCGTGGCCGCGCTGATCATCGTGCTGTCGGTGATGAACGGCTTCAGCCAGGAGGTGCGCGACCGCATGCTCTCGGTGATCGCCCACGTGCAGGTGTTCGAGTCCAATGGCCGCGCGCTGCCCGACTGGCGCGCCACCGCGGTGCTGCTGCAGCGCCAGCCCGAGGTGACGGCGGTGGCGCCCTTCGTCACCGCGCAGGCGCTGCTGGGGCGCGGCGACGAGCTGCAGCCGGCGCTGCTGCGCGGCATCGACGTCGAAGCCGAGACGAAGGTCTCCGACCTCGCCGCGCGGCTGCACGACGTCCTGCTCGCCAAGCTGCAGCCCGGTGCCAACCAGGTGGTGCTGGGCGCCGAGCTGGCGCGCAAGCTCTCGGCCGCGGCCGGCCAGCGCGTGACGCTGGTGCTGCCCGATCCGGCGCGCCCCGGCGGCACGCCTCGCCTCGTGCCGCTGACGGTGGCAGGCACCTTCGAGGCCGGGCACTACGAATACGACAGCACGATGGCGCTGATGCGGCTCGACGACGCGCGCGCGCTGCTCGGCGTGGCGGGGCCGACCGGCCTGCAGCTGCGGCTGGCCGACCGCGACCGCGCCGGCGAGCTCGGCTGGCGCCTGGCCGGCGAGCTCGGCCCCGGTCTGCTGGTGAGCGACTGGACACGCACCAACCGCCAGTGGTTCGAGTCGGTGCAGATCCAGAAGCGCATGCTGTTCCTGATCCTCGCGCTGATCGTCGCGGTGGCGGCGTTCAACCTCGTCTCGATGCTCGTGATGACGGTGACCGACAAGCAGTCGGACATCGCCATCCTGCGCACGCTGGGTGCGACGCCGCGCTCGATCATGGGCATCTTCGTCGTGCAGGGCGCGGCCTCGGGTGTGATCGGCACGCTCGGCGGGCTCGTGTTCGGGCTGCTGGTGGCCTTCAACGTCGGCCGCATCGTGCCGGCCATCGAATCGCTGCTCGGCACCACGCTGCTGCCGGCCAACATCTACCTCATCGACCACATGCCGAGCGACCCTCGTCTCACCGACATCGTGCCCATCGTCGTGATCTCGCTGCTGCTCGCCTTCGTGGCGACGCTCTACCCGAGCTGGCGTGCCAGCCGCATCGAGCCTGCCCAGGCGCTGCGCCATGAGTGACGCCATCGTCCAGGCGCAGAACCTGCACAAGCGCTTCAGCGAGGGCGGGCTCGACGTGCCCGTGCTGCAGGGCCTCGACCTGGCCGTGCAGCCGGGCGAGACGGTGGCCGTGGTCGGCGCGTCGGGCTCGGGCAAGAGCACGCTGCTGCATCTGCTCGGCGGGCTGGAGGCGCCCACCAGCGGCACGGTGCTGCTGGCGGGCCGCAACCTCGCCTCGCTGAACGCGGCCGAGCAGGGCGAGTGGCGCAACCGCCACCTCGGCTTCGTCTACCAGTTCCACCACCTGCTGCCGGAGTTCACCGCGCTGGACAACGTCGCGATGCCGCTGCGCATCCGCCGCCAGGATCTCGCCGAGGCGCGCCAACGCGCCGAGACCGTGCTCGCGCAGGTCGGCCTGGCCGAGCGCACCCGGCACCGGCCGGCGCAACTCTCCGGCGGCGAACGCCAGCGCGTGGCGATCGCGCGCGCGCTGGCGGGGCAGCCCGGCTGCGTGCTGGCCGACGAGCCCACCGGCAACCTCGACCGTGACACCGCCGACACCGTCTTCGCGCTGATGCTCGAGCTGGCGCGCAGCCAGGGCACGGCCTTCGTGCTGGTGACGCACGACGAGAGCCTGGCGCGCCGCTGTGACCGCCTGCTGCGCCTGGTCAAGGGCCGATTCGAAGCCTGACTCAGCGCGGCGCCAGCCACTCGGCCAGGTGGTCGATGCAGGCGCGGATCTTGGGCAGGCGGTGGCGTTCCTGCAGCATCACCGCGTACACCGGCACCGGCGCCTCGTCCATCCAGTCGGGCAGCACCGGCACCAACTCGCCAGCGGCGGCCAGCGGGCCGGCCACGATGTCGACGATGCGGCCGATGCCCAGGCCATGCTGCACCAGCGAGAGCACCACCGCGGTGTTGTCGCTTCGGGTCTGGCCGCGCACGGTGATCTCGCGCCGGTCGCGGCCCTGGCCGAGCCGCCACTGGTTGTGCGAGGCGATGCCGCTGTTGCCGATCAGGCGGTGCGCGGCCAGCTCGTCGGGATGGCTCGGCAGGCCGTGGCGGCGCACGTAGCCGGGCGAGGCGTAGAGGCGCCGCGTGAGCTGGCTGATCCGGCGCGCCACCAGCGTGTCGCTCGCCGGGGTGCCGGTGCGGATGGCGATGTCGATGCCCTCGCGCGCCATGTCGACGATGCGGTCGTCGGCGGACAGCTCCACGTGCAGCTGCGGGTGGCGTTCGTACAGCGACGGCAGGGCCGGCACGATCAGTGCCTGCGCGGTGATGGTGCTGACGCTCATGCGCACCCAGCCGCTCGGGCCGGCCAGCTTTCCCGACAGCGCGCTCGTCAGTTCGGCCTCGACGTCGAGCAGCCGCCGCGCGTGGGCGAGGAAGGTGTCGCCCTCGTCGGTCAGGCTGAGCCCGTGCGTGCTCCGGTGCAGCAATCGGGCGCCGCACTGCGCCTCCAGGCGCGCCAGCGCGCGCGTCACCTGGCTCACCGGCACCTGGCGTTCGCGGGCGGCGGCCGAGAGTGTGCCGAGCTCGACGATGCGCACGAAAAGGGCGGTGTCGCTCAAGTCCATGAGGCGATGGTATTGCAATTTCTGCAATACCGATTGGCAAGAATGGCAGTTTCCGAGCGATTGGTCATTCCATAAAGTGACAACCACACTACAGGAGTCGCCATGAACCCGCTGCTCACCGACCTGGACCGAATGAACGAACTGCGCGATCGCGCCTACGCCGAGGCCGAGGCCCTGCGCCGCGCCGCGCTCGACGACCTCTGGCGCGGTGCCAACGACGCGCTGTCCACCGCCGCGGGCCGGGCGCTGCGCGCCGCGCACCGACTCGCCCATCGCCTGCAGCGCCGCCGCATGCTGGCGCGCGGGCAGGTCTGAGGGGCGCCGCCATGCCCCTGCTGAACCTTCGCATCGCGGCGCCCGCCGACACCGAACTCGCCGCGCGCGCCGCGGCGCTGGTGCACCGCCATACCGTCGAGCACCTGGGCAAGCAGCCCGACCTGATCGCCATCGCCGTCGACTTCGTCGACCCGGCCACCTGGTTCATCGCCGGACGCTCGCTGGCCGACCGCGGCAAGCGCAGCTTCTCGCTGGAGACCAAGGTCACCGACGAGACCAACACCAAGGCCGAGAAGGCCCGCTTCATCGCGGCGGTGTTCGCCAGCTTCGAGCAGTTGTTCGGCCCGCTGCACGAGGAGAGCTACATCCACGTGCACGACGTGCGCGCCGCGAGCTACGGCTACGGCGGCCGCACGCAGGAGTGGCGCTACCACCACGTGGGCTGAGCCCACCCCGGGCCGCCCGCGCGGCAGCTCAGGCCACTCGGCCGAACCAGGCCACCGAGAGCGCCGCGGCCGCGGCCACCAGCAGCGCGCCCAACGCGGCGAACAGCGCGCTGATCTCGGTTTCCTTCTTCTCGACCACCAGGCGCGTCGAAAGGCCCTGGTAGACCTTCTTCAGGTCTTCGGCGGTGCCGGCGTAGAAGTAGTCGGCGCGGGTGATCTGGGCGACGGTCTTGAGTGCGTCCTCGTCGAGGCGCACGCGCATCGACCAGCCCTCGAAGCCGATGGTCTCGCCTTCCTTGGTGCCGATGCCCACGGTGTAGACGCGCACCCCGCGATCGGCCGCCATCTTGGCGGCCTCCACCGGGTCGGGGCCGGTGGTGCGCTGGCCGTCGGTGAGCATGATGATCGCGGCCGAGCTGTACGAGCCCGGCTCCACCGGTGTGAAGTCGGGCCTGGGCTTGTCGTTCGGCCCCGGCGGCATGGCCTTCTGGCCGGTGATCTGCGAGAGGTCGATGCCGGCCTCGGGGAAGATCGTCGCCAGCGAGAGCACGATGCCGCTGCCGGTGGCGGTGCCGCGCTGCAACTGGAAGCGGTCGATGGCGGCGTAGACGTCGTCGCGGCTGTGTGTCGGCGGCTGCACGATCGCCGCGGTGCCGGCGAACTGCACCACCGCCACGCGCACGCTGCGCGGCAGCTCGGCGACGAAGGCCTTGGCCGCCTCCTGCGCGGCCACCAGCCGGTTCGGCTGCACGTCGGCGGCGCGCATGCTGCCCGACACGTCCATCGCCAGCACGATGGTCTCCTGCTGCGAGGGCAGCGTGATCACCGCCGCCGGGCGCGCCGCGGCCATCAGCAGCACCGCGATGGCCAGCAGCAGCAGCGCCGGCGGCAGGTGGCGCCTCCAGCCGGCCGACCGCCCCATGGCCTGCTTCACCAGGGCGAGGTTGGCATAGCGCAGCGCGGTCTTCTTGCGCCGCCCGAGCAGCCAGAGGTAGCCGAGCACCAGCAGCGGCAAGGCCAGCAGCAGCCAGAGCATGTCCGGCCAGATGAAGTTGAGCGGGAACGAACCCTTCACGAGGCCCTCCGCGGCTCGTGGCGCACCAGGTGCGAAGGCGCGCCGCCGGTGGCCAGGCGGGCGCGCTGGCGGCGCAGGTCGGCGAAGCGCAGGATGGCGTCGAACAGCGCGTCGTCGGTGGCGAGCTCCAGCGTGTCGACGCCGGCGGCCGCGAGCGCGCCCAGCAGCGCGTCCTCGCGCGCCTGCGCCGCCGCGGCGAAGCGGGCGCGGAAGCCCTCGTCTTGGGTGTCGACCAGCAGCTGCTCGCCGGTCTCGGCGTCGCGCATCGTCACCAGGCCGAGATCGGGCATCTCCATCTCGAGCGGGTCGTACAGGCGCACCGCCGTCACGTCGTGGCGGCGCGAGAGCTCGGCCAGCGCGCTCTCCCAGCCCGGCGGGCTGATGAAGTCGGAGACCACGAACACCGTGCTGCGCCGCTTCACGATGCGCTGGCCGGCGATCAGCAGGTCGCGCAGCTGCGTCGCGCCGGGGGCGGATTCGGCCGGCCGCTGCGCCATGCGCTGCAGCAGGTGCAGCACGTGCAGGCGCCCGGCGCGCGCCGGGATCACGGTGTCGACTTCGGTGCCGTAGAGCAGCGCGCCGACACGGTTGCCGTGGCGCGTCAGCAGCCGCGAGAGCACGCCGACGAACTCGCGCGCGACGCCGCGCTTGGCGCGCGTGTCGGAGCCGAAGTCCAGGCTCGCGCTGAGGTCGACCAGGAACCACGCAGCCACCTCGCGATCCTCGGTGAACTGGCGCACGTAGGGCTGCTGCAGCCGGGCCGTGACGTTCCAGTCGATGTGGCGCACGTCGTCGTGGTGCTGGTACTCGCGCAGGTCGGCCAGGTCGAGCCCGGCGCCGCGCATCAGCGTGCGGTAGTCGCCCTGCAGAAGCCCGTCGAGACGGCGGATCACCGTCCACTCGAGCCGGCGCAGCAGCGCCTCGGCGCTGGTCGCGGCCCGATCGTCAGTGCTTGGCGGCGCCATGGTCATGCGGGGCGAGCGGCTTGTCGGGCACGGGGATCTTCTGCATCACCTGCTGCACGATGCGGTCGGGCGAGAGGCCGTCGGCCAGCGCCTCGTAGCTGAGCACGAGGCGATGCCGCATCACGTCGGGCACGAGGCCGGTCATGTCTTCCGGCAGCGCGTAGCTGCGGCCGCGCATGTAGGCCAGAGCGCGCGCGCCCTCGATCAGGCCGATGGTGGCGCGCGGGCTGGCGCCGAAGGTGAGGTACTTGGCGAGGTCGGCCAGGCCGTACTGCGCCGGCCGGCGCGTGGCGCTGACGAGCTTGACGGCGTACTGCATCAGCGAGGGGTCGACGTAGACCTTGCGGCACTCCTGCTGCAGCTCGGCGAGCTGGCCCATGCTGGCCACCGCGTGCACCTGCACCGGCGTGCCGGTGACGCGCTGCGCGACGACGAATTCCTCCTCCTCGCTCGGGTAGTCGACCAGCACCTTCATCATGAAGCGGTCGACCTGTGCCTCCGGCAGCGGGTAGGTGCCCTCCGTCTCGATCGGGTTCTGCGTGGCCATCACGAGGAAGGGCTCGGGCACCTTGTGCGAGACGCCGGCGATGGTGACCTGGCGCTCCTGCATCACCTCCAGCAGCGCGCTCTGCACCTTGGCCGGCGCGCGGTTGATCTCGTCGGCCAGCAGCAGGTTGGCGAACACCGGGCCGAGCGAGGTGTCGAACTCGCCCGTCTTGGGGCTGTAGATGCGCGTGCCGACGAGGTCGGCCGGCACCAGGTCGGGCGTGAACTGGATGCGCTTGAACTGGCCGCGCAGCGTCTGCGCGAGCGTCTTGACGGTCAGCGTCTTGGCCAGGCCCGGCACGCCCTCGACCAGCAGGTGGCCGTTGGCCAGCAGCGCCACCATCACGCGCTCGAGGAAGGCGTCCTGGCCGACGACGACGCGCTTGACCTCGTAGAGCACGCGCTCCATCAACGTGGCGGCATCGGCGCCGGGGGCGGGTGTGGGGTCCATGGGATTCCTCGTCGGCGGCGGTGTCGTGGTCAGAAGGGCGGCATGCCCGCGCCCTGGGCGGCGTTCTCGATCGGCACGGCAAAGCCGATGCCGACGAAGACGCGCTGCTTGGTCGGGTTGAGGATGGCGGTGACGATGCCGACGACCTCGCCCTCCATCGTCACCAGCGGGCCGCCTGAGTTGCCCGGGTTGGCGGCGGCGTCGAACTGGATCAGGTTGGTCAGCATGCGTTCGCCCTCGGGCGAGCGGAACTCGCGCTTCAGGCCCGAGATCACGCCTTCCGAGGCGGACGGGCCGATGCCGAACGGGAAGCCCACCGCGAGCACGCGGTCGCCGGGCTGCAGGTCGGCGGTGCCGCGCATGGTGGCGGCGAACAGATCGTCGGGAATCTTGTTCGCGCGCAGCACGGCGAGGTCGTGCTCGGGCATCGCGCTGAGCAGCTTGGCGTCGGTCTCGAGGCCGTCCATGAAGGTCACGCGCACCCGGTCGGCGCCCATCACCACGTGCAGGTTGGTGAGGATGGTGCCGTTGTCGACGATCACCACGCCGGTGCCGACGCCGCGCTCCTCGAAGCCGGCCAGGTCGCTGCCGCTGCGGGCCGGGCGCGCGTCTTCGGTGCCCGGCGCGTCTCGACGCGGCTTCTTGTCGCCGTGCGGGGTGTCGCCCACGCGGTCGTAGCCGACCACGCGCACCACCGACGGAATGATCTTCTCGTAGGCCTTGGCCGCGGCCGAGGCAAGCGGCTTGTCGGCGATGGACTGGCGCACCAGGTGGTCGATCTGCTCGAAGGTCAGTGGCACCGGCGGGCGCGGACCGCTTCGCCACAGGAGCGCGAGGGCCACGATCAGCAGCACCGCAGCCGCCCACAGCGCGCGTTCGTGGCGGCCGGCGAAGGCGCGCAGCCGCTGGCGGCGCGAAGGCTGGGCGGAGGCCGCGCCGACGGTCTCGGGCACGCTCGCCGAGGGAGGCGGCGGCACCTCGGTGGCGGCCACCCCCCGGCGAGATCGGCTGTACAGCGGTGCCTTCTTCATCGGCTGCTCCGGCGCGGCGCCCACGGGACGGGATGCGCTGCAACGGTAGCACGACCGGCCGATCCGCGTCACGGGCGAGGCGGGCGGCGCGGGCTGTCATGATGCGCGCCGATGTGGATCGACACGCACTGCCACCTCGACGCGCCCGAATTCGACACCGACCGCGATGCGGTGGTGGCGCGCGCCCGCGCGGCAGGCGTCGGCCAGCTGGTGCTGCCGGCGGTGGAGGTGGCGAACTTCGAGGCGGTGCGCACGCTCGCGGAGGCGCACGGTCTCGCCTATGCGCTGGGCATCCACCCGCTGTACGTGCACCGCGCCGACGAGGCCGACCTGGAGCGCCTCGACGCCGAACTCGCCACGCACCGCAACGACCCGCGGCTGGTGGCGGTCGGCGAGATCGGGCTCGATCACTTCGTGCCGGGGCTGGACCGCGAACGCCAGGAGCGCTTCTACGCCGAGCAACTCAGGATCGCACGCCGCCACGGCCTGCCGGTGATCCTGCACGTGCGGCGCTCGGCCGACGGGCTGCTCAAGCACCTGCGCCGCACCGAGGTGCCCGGCGGCATCGCCCACGCCTTCAACGGCAGCGCGCAGCAGGCGCAAGCCTTCGTCGAACGGGGGTTCCGGCTCGGCTTCGGCGGTGCGGCCACGTTCGACCGCGCGCTGCATATCCGCGAACTGGCGCGCACGCTGCCGCTCGAGGCGCTGGTGGTGGAGACCGACGCGCCGGACATCCCGCCGCACTGGCTGTACCGCACCGCCGCGCAGCGCGCCGCCGGCGAGGCGAGCCGCAACGAACCGGCCGAGCTGCCGCGCATCGGCGCCGTGCTGGCCGGTCTGCGCGGCCTGGCCGTGGCCGACTTCGCCGCGGCCACGGCCGCGAATGCACGCGCCGCGCTGCCGAGGCTGCCGGCATGAGCGACGCGCTGCTGCAGGGCCTGGACCCGGTGATCGGCCGCGAGACGCGGCTGGTGGTGCTGGGCAGCTTTCCTGGCGTGGCCTCGCTGCAGGCACGGCAGTACTACGCCCATCCGCGCAACCAGTTCTGGCCACTGCTCTCGGCGATCTGGGGCGTGGACCTGGTGGCGATGCCGTACCGCGCACGGCTGGCCGAGGCGAAGCGGCGCCGTCTCGGCATCTGGGACGTCTATGCGAGTTGCCGCCGCGAAGGCAGCCTGGACAGCGCCATCGAGGCGGCCGTGCCCAACGACCTGGCATCCCTGAAGCGCCGCGCGCCGAAGCTGCAGGCGGTGGCGCACAACGGCGGCGAATCGGCCCGTGCGATGGCGGTCACGCGCACGCTCGGCGTGTCGGTGCTGCGCCTGCCCTCCACCAGCCCGGCCAACGCGAGCTGGAGCTTCGAACGCAAGCTGGCGGCGTGGCGCGAGGCCTTCGCCGCCCACGGACTGGCATGACGACACGACATCCGAAGGACGCCGGCGAACTGGCGCCCGCCACCATCTCCGAGCACGACGGCGTGCGCTACCTGCACCTGGGTACGCCCTGGGTGCAAGGGGCGATGCGCATGAGGAAGCCGGCGCAGATCGAGCTGGAGTACGTGCAGCGCATGATGGCGTGGATGCTGCTGCGGCCGGCCGAGGCCGTGTCGCAGGGCCATGCGGTGCAGCTCGGCCTGGGTGCAGGGGCCATCACCCGATACACGCACGGCGTGATGAAGATGAAGACCACCGTGGTGGAGCTGAACCCGACGGTGATCGGCGTGAACCGGGCCTACTTCCGCCTGCCGGCCGACGGCGCGCGCCTGCGCGTGCTCGAGATGGACGCCGGGCACTATCTCGACGCCGTAGCCGAACCCGCATCGGTGGACGTGCTGTGCATCGACCTCTACGACCACGAGGCCGCCGGCCCGGTGCTCGACAGCGAGGCCTTCTACCGCGCCGCGGCGCGTGCGCTGGCCGACGGCGGCGTGATGAGCGTGAACCTGTTCGGCCGGCATGCCAGCTTTGCCGCCAGCGCGGCGCGCATCGCCGCGGCCTTCGTCGGCGGCACGGTGGTGTCGATGCAGCCGACCCGTGAGGGCAACACCATCGTGCTCGCGCTGAAGGCCGCCAGCCTGCCCGAACGTGAAGAACTCGCCGCGCGAGCGCAACAGATCGACACCCGGTACGGCTTGCCGGCGCGAAAATGGCTGCGCATGATCCGTCCGCTGCCGGACTCCATCCTCGCCCGCGCATGAACGCTCCCGACCTCGCCCTCGACAAGCCGCACACCGGCCCGCTGGATTGGCGCGTGCTGCTGCGCTGGATGCGCAAGGACGGCATCGTCGGCGAGGAGGTGGCGCGTGCCACCGAGAAGCGCTTCCACGGCACCGACAGCCGCCAGCACCCGCTGGTGCGCATCGCCGGCCTCGGCCTGGTGCGCGAGAAGGAGCCGGGCAAGGGCCGGGTGCTCGACGTGGAGTCGCTCACCGAGTGGCTGGCCGAGCGCCTGAAGATGCCCTACCTGCGCATCGACCCGCTGAAGGTCGATGTCGGCCGCGTTGCCGAGGTGATGTCGATCAGCTATGCCGAGCGGCGACGCGCGCTGCCGCTCAGCGTCGGCCTGCGCGACGTGACCATCGGCACCTGCGAGCCCTGCGACACGGGCTGGGTGCCGGAGATCGAGGCGCACACCGGCAAGCCGATCAAGCTGGTGATGGTCAGCCCGCTGGAGCTGCAGAAGTACACCACCGAGTTCTACAGCCTGTCGCGCTCGGTGCGCGCCGCCATCAAGACCGGCGAGACCTCGGCGCTGGCAAGCTTCGAGCAGCTCGTCGAGCTCGGCCGCAGCAACAAGCAGCTCGACGCCAACGACCAGGGCGTCGTGCAGGTGGTCGACTGGCTGTGGCAGTACGCCTTCGACCAGCGCGCGTCGGACATCCACCTCGAGCCGCGCCGCGAGCGCTCGGTGATCCGCTTCCGGATCGACGGCGTGATGCACAACGTCTACCAGGTGCCGCCCGGCGTGATGAACGCGATGATCGCGCGCGTCAAGCTGCTCGGCCGCATGGACGTGGTCGAGAAGCGCCGCCCGCTGGACGGGCGCATCAAGACGCGCAACCCCTCCGGCGAGGAGGTCGAGATGCGGCTGTCGACGCTGCCCACCGCCTTCGGCGAGAAGATGGTGATGCGCATCTTCGACCCCGAGACCACCGTCAAGACGATGGATGCGCTCGGCTTCGGCACGCACGACGGCAAGCGCTGGGAAGAGCTCGTCACGCAGGCGCACGGCATCATCCTCGTCACCGGCCCCACCGGCTCGGGCAAGACGACCACGCTGTACTCGACGCTGCGGCGGCTGGCCACCGACGAGGTGAACGTCTGCACGGTGGAGGATCCGATCGAGATGATCCAGCCGGCCTTCAACCAGACGCAGGTGCAGCCGGCGATCGACCTGAACTTCGCCGAGGGCCTGCGTGCGCTGATGCGGCAGGACCCGGACATCATCATGGTCGGCGAGATCCGCGACCTCGAGACGGCCGAGATGGCCATCCAGGCCGCGCTGACCGGCCACCTCGTCTTCAGCACGCTGCACACCAACGACTCGGTGTCGGCGATCACGCGGCTGGAAGACCTGGGCGTGCCGCCCTACCTGATCGGCGCGACGGTGATCGGCGTGCTCGCGCAGCGCCTAGTGCGCACGCTGTGCCCGGCCTGCAAGCAGCCCGACGAATCGCTCTCGCGCGAGGAGCTCGACGAGTTCGTCAAGCCGTGGCGCCTGACCGGCGGCGTGAAGCCCTACAAGCCGGTCGGTTGCCTCGAATGCCGCATGACGGGCTACCGCGGCCGCGCCGGCCTGTACGAACTGCTCACCGTCGGCGAGAGCGAGCGCCAGTGCATCACGCCGACCACCGATCTGGAGCGCCTCCGCAAGCAGGCGCTGCACGGCGGCCTGCGCCCGCTGCGCGTGGCCGGCGCGATGAAGGTGGCCGAGGGCGTCACCACGATGGAAGAAGTGCTGCGCGCCACGCCGCGCTGGGAATGAGGGGCTACCCTCCGCTACGTGTAAACCACACAGGTTGCTCGGACATCGCTGCCTAGAATCCGCCGCAAACCAATCCGTACGCGGAGGAGATTGCGGTGAAGATCAAGAGCCAGCGCGACTTCTGGTCGGGCCTCATGTTCATCGGCGTCGGCCTGGCCTTCGCCTGGGGCGCCACCAACTACAGCTTCGGCAGTTCGGCGCGGCCGGGCCCGGGTTATTTCCCGTTCGGCCTGGGCATCCTGATGGCGCTGCTGGGCGCGATGGTGCTGTTCAAGGCCATGACCATCGAGGTCGAGGGCGGCGATCCGGTCGGCCCGTTCGCCTGGAAGCCGCTGGGCTTCATCGTGCTGACGGTCGTGATCTTCGGCTGGGCGCTGCCGCACCTGGGCATGGTGATCGCCCTGCCGGTGCTGGTGGTGGTGGCGGCGCTCGCCGGCGACGAGTTCCACTGGGGCGAGGCGCTGCTCAACGCGGCCATCCTCACCGCCGGCAGCTGGGTCATCTTCATCCTCGGGCTGAAGCTGACCATCCCGCTGTGGCCCGCGTTCATCGGCTGAGGCACGCACCATGGAACTGCTCTCGAACCTCGCGCTCGGCTTCGGCGTCGCCTTCACCTTCCAGAACCTGCTCTATGCGCTCGGCGGCTGCATCCTCGGCACGCTGATCGGCGTGCTGCCGGGCCTCGGGCCCGTGGCCACGATCGCGATGCTGCTGCCCTCGATCTACTCGCTGGACGCGACGCCGGCGCTGATCATGCTGGCCGGCATCTACTACGGCGCGCAGTACGGCGGCTCGACCACCGCGATCCTGATCAACGTGCCGGGCGAATCGAGCTCGGTGGTCACCGCGATCGACGGCTACCAGATGGCCCGCCAGGGCCGCGCGGGTGCCGCGCTCGCGGCGGCGGGCCTGGGCTCGTTCTTCGCCGGCTGCGTGGGCACCATCATCATCGCGGCCTTCGCACCGCCGCTGACCGAACTGGCCTTCAAGTTCGGCCCGGCGGAGTACTTCTCGCTGATGGTGCTGGGCCTGATCGGCGCGGTGGTGCTGGCCTCGGGCTCGCTGGTCAAGGCGATCGCGATGATCCTGCTGGGCCTGCTGTTCGGCCAGATCAACACCGACGTGATCTCCGGCACGCCGCGCTACAGCTTCGACATCCCCGAGCTGACCGACGGCATCGGCTTCGTCGCGATCGCGATGGGCGTGTTCGGCTTCGGCGAGATCATCGCCAACCTCGGCAAGCCGGCCGAGCACCGCGAGGTGTTCACGAAGGACGTGAAGGGCCTGTGGCCGACGCGTCAGGACTTCAAGGATGCGTTCCCGGCGGTGCTGCGCGGTACCTCGCTCGGTTCCATCCTCGGCGTGCTGCCGGGCGGCGGTGCGCTGCTGGCCTCGTTCGCGGCCTACACGGTCGAGAAGAAGATGGGCGGCCGTGCCGGCGAGGTGCCGTTCGGCAAGGGCAACATCCGCGGCGTGGCCGGCCCCGAGTCGGCCAACAACGCGGGTGCCCAGACCTCGTTCATCCCGATGCTGACGCTGGGCATCCCGCCCAATGCGGTGATGGCGCTGATGGTCGGCGCGATGACGATCAAGGGGATCCAGCCCGGCCCGCAGGTGATGACCAGCAATCCGCAACTGTTCTGGGGCCTGATCGCCTCGATGTGGGTCGGCAACCTGATGTTGGTGATCCTGAACCTGCCGATGATCGGCGTGTGGATCAAGCTGCTGACGGTGCCCTACCGCTTCCTGTTCCCGGCCATCATGTCGTTCTGCTGCATCGGCCTGTACACGCTGAACAACAGCGCGTTCGACGTCTACATGGGTGCGGCCTTCGCGGTGGTGGGTTACCTCTTCTACAAGCTGTCGTGCGAGCCGGCGCCGCTGCTGTTGGGCTTCATCCTCGGCCCGATGATGGAAGAGAACCTGCGCCGCGCGCTGCTGCTCTCGCGCGGCGACTGGAGCACGTTCCTCACGCGCCCGCTGTCGGCCGGCCTGCTGGTGGCCGCGGCGCTGATGATCGTCGTGGTGATGCTGCCCTCGATCAAGAACAAGCGCGAGGAAGCCTTCCAGGACGCGGATTGATGACCGCGTGAGCGACGCGCCGCCGTCGTCGCTGGCCCCGCTGAAGGGGCCGGTGTTCCGCATGCTGTGGCTGGCCTGGCTGGCCGCCAACGTGACCATGTGGATGAACGACGTGGCGGCCGCGTGGCTGATGACCACGCTCACCGACAGCGCCGTGATGGTGGCGCTGGTGCAGGCCGCCTCCACGCTGCCGGTGTTCGTGCTCGGCCTGCCCAGCGGCGCGCTGGCCGACATCGTCGACCGCCGCCGCTACTTCGCGGCCACGCAGCTGTGGGTGGCCAGCGTCGCGGTGGTGCTGTGCCTGTGTTCGCTCGCCGGTGCGCTCAGCGCGCCGCTGTTGCTCGCGCTGACCTTCGCCAACGGCATCGGGCTGGCGATGCGCTGGCCGGTGTTCGCCGCCATCGTGCCCGAGATCGTGACGCGCCCCGAGCTCCCGGCCGCGCTGGCGCTCAACGGCGTGGCGATGAACATGTCGCGCGTGATCGGCCCGGTGCTGGCCGGCGCGCTGCTCGCGAGCGCCGGCAGCGCAGCGGTGTTCGCGCTCAACGCGCTGCTGGCGGTGGCCGCCTTCGTGCTGATCCTGCGCTGGAAGTCGCAGCGCAAGGCGAGTGCGCTTCCGGGCGAACGATTCGTCGGCGCGATGCGCGTCGGCCTGCAGCACGTGATGCAGTCGCCGCGCATGCGCGCGGTGCTGGTGCGCATCTTCCTGTTCTTCCTGCAGTCGACCTCGCTGACCGCGCTGCTGCCGCTGGTGGCGCGCAACCTGCACGGCGGCGGCGCCGGCACCTTCACGCTGCTGCTGGCCTCGATGGGCAGCGGCGCGGTGGCCGCGGCGTTGTACCTGCCGCGCCTGCGCCAGGCGATCGGGCGCGACCAGTTCGTGCGCTGGGGGACCGGCGTGCACGCGATCGCGGCGATCACCGTGGTGTTCTCGCCGACCCTGTGGCTGGCGGTGCCGGCCATGGTGGTGGCCGGCATGGCCTGGATCTCCACCGCCAACTCGCTGACGCTGGCCGCGCAGATGGCGCTGCCCAACTGGGTGCGCGCGCGCGGCATGTCGATCTACCAGATGGCGCTGATGGGCGGCAGCGCGGCCGGCGCGGCGCTGTGGGGGCAGGTGGCGAGCTGGACGAGCGTGGCCACGAGCATTCTCTCGGCCGCGATCGCCGGACCGCTGGTGCTGCTGCTGACGCGCCGCCTCAGCGTCGACGGCGGCGAAGACGAGGACCTCAGCCCCGCCAAGCCCGGCGGCGTACCGCCCACGCCCCTGGTCGAGCCGCTGGCCGACGAAGGGCCGGTGATGGTGACCGTGGAGTACCTCATCGATCCGACGCGCGCCGACGACTTCGTCGCCGTGATGGAAGAGACGCGCCGCGCCCGTCTCCGCCAGGGTGCGTTGTCGTGGGGCCTGTTTCGAGACCCGGCCGTGCCGGGGCGCTACCTCGAGTACTTCCTCGACGAGACCTGGGTCGAGCACCTGCGCCGCCACGAGCGCTTCACCGCGGCCGACGTCGGCCTGCGCGAGAAGCGCCTCGCCTTCCACCTCGGTGCCGAGCCGCCGAAGGTGCAGCGCTTCATCGGCGAGGCCATCGACTAGCATCTCGCCCCGGAGGAGTAGCCAGCGATGCAGACCGTCCACCCCTTGCGCGAGAGCTTGCACCACGAGGTGCACGCGCGGCCCTACGAGCGCATGAATGCGCCGCTGCTGCTGTCGCACGTGGCGCTGGTGGGCAATGCCGGCCCGGCCGAGCGCGAGCACCTCGCCGAGCTGCTGCGCGCGCGCCAGCTGGCGGTGCCGGCGGACGGTGCGAGCCACTACAGCACCGACATCGGCGGGCTGCATCTGCGCTGGGAGAAGCACGGCGAATTCCACACCTGCACGGTGTGGAAGCGCCTCGCGTCGGTGCCCGAATCCTTCGCGCCGCTGCCCATCGACGACCTGCCGACCGACTGGCGCGCCGGCCTGCCGGGCCAGTGGCTGGTCGGCCTGCACGTGCTCGTCAAGCCGGCCTTGACGCCGCGTGACGAGGTGCCGCCGCTGGTGCGCAGCATGCTCAACGAGGACAGCCTGGTGGGCGCGCGCGTGATGGACGGCTCGGCCGACGTCTACACCGACTTCCGGCTCTACGGCGACGGCTTCGCGCGCTGGATCGTCGTGGCCGGCGACATGACGCCACGCCGTCTCGGCCGCCTGGTGCAGCGGCTGCAGGAGATCGAGACCTACCGCATGATGGCCTTGCTCGGCCTGCCGGTGGCGCGCGAGGTGGGCGGGGCGCTGGCGCACGCCGAGCGCGACCTCGCCGACGTCGCCGAGCGCATCCGCACGGCGAAGCCCGACGACGAGCCCGAGCTGCTGCGCCAGCTCACCCAGCTCGCCGCGCAGGTGGAAGGGCTGTATGCCCGCACGCACGCGCGCTTCTCGGCCAGCGCGGCCTACTTCGAGCTGGTGCAGCGCCGCATCGACGAGCTGCGCGAGGACCGCGTGCACAACCTGCAGACGATCCGCGAGTTCATGGACCGTCGCCTGCTGCCGGCCATGCAGACCTGCGCCTGGGCCGGGCGGCGGCTGCAGGCGCTCTCCGAGCGCATCTCGCGCGTCTCGAACCTGCTGCGCACACGCGTCGAGATCGAGCAGCAGCAGAGCAGCCGCGAACTGCTCGACGCGATGAACCGCCGCCAGAAGGCGCAGCTGCTGCTGCAGAGCGCGGTGGAAGGCTTCTCGGTGGCGGCCGTCACGTACTACGGTGCCGGCCTGGTCGGCTATGCCGCCAAGGGCGCGAAGTCGGCCGGCTGGAACGTCTCGCCCGATCTGGCGGTGGCGATCGCCATCCCGCTGATCGCCGTGGCGGTCTGGCTGGGTGTCCGCCGCCTGCACAAGGAGGCCCATGCGGCCGCCGACACGAACTCCGGAGACCACTGAATGAGCCACGCCTTCGACTGGACCGCCGGCTACCCGAGCCAGCGCGTGCCGGTGTTCGGCCGCAACCTTGTCTCGACCTCGCATCCCTACGCGGCGCAGGCCGGCCTGCGCATGCTGTGGAGAGGCGGCAACGCGGTCGACGCGGCGATCGCCGCTGCCGCCGCCATGACCATCGTCGAGCCCTGCAGCAACGGCCTTGGCTCCGACGCCTTCGCGATCCTGTGGGATGGCCAGCAGCTGCACGGCCTGAACGCCAGCGGCACGGCCCCAGAGGCGTGGACGCCCGAGTACTTCCGCGCCAAGTACGGCGCCGAGGCGCGCGCCCCGGCCAAGCGCGGCTGGGACAGCGTCACCGTGCCCGGCGCGGTGGCGGCCTGGGTGGCGCTGTCGGAGCGCTTCGGCTCGCTGCCCTTCGCCGACCTGCTCGAGCCCGCCATCGAGATCGCCGAGCGCGGCTACGCCGTGCCCTGGGTGGTGCGGCAGAAGTGGGCGATGGCCGCCGCGCTGCCCGAGCTGACCGACCAGCCGGGCTTTGCCGAGGCCTTCCTGCCCCGCGGCCGCGCGCCCGAGATGGGCGAGCTGTTCCGCTTCCCGGCGGCTGCGCGCACGCTGAAGCTGATCGCCGAGACCTACGGCGAGGCCTTCTACCGCGGCGAGGTGGCGCAGGCCCTCGAGGCGCATGCGAAGGCGCACGGCGGTGCGATGACCGCGGCCGACCTGGCGGCCTACCGGCCCGAGTGGGTCGAGCCGATCGGCAAGGATTACGCCGGCCACCGGCTGCACGAGATCCCGCCGAACGGGCAGGGCATCGCGGCGCTGATCGCGCTGGGCATCCTCTCGCACGTCGACGTGAAGGGCGGCAAGGCCGACAGCGTGCAGGCGCAGCACCTGCAGATCGAGGCGATGAAGCTTGCCTTCGCCGACACCTACCGCTATGTGTCGGACGCCCGCTCGATGGAGGTCACGCCGGCGCAGATGCTCGACGACGAGTACCTGTTCCAGCGCGCGAAACTGATCGACCCGAAGCGCGCGCAGGATTTCGGTGCCGGCAACCCGGTCAAGGGCGGCACCATCTACCTCACCGCGGCCGACGAGCGCGGCATGATGGTCAGCTTCATCCAGAGCAACTACATGGGCTTCGGCTCGGGCGTGGTGGTGCCGGGCTACGGCGTCTCGCTGCAGAACCGCGGACACGGCTTCAGCCTGCGCGAGGGCAGCCCGAACCGCGTGGCGCCGGGCAAGCGGCCGTTCCACACCATCATCCCGGCCTTCCTGACGAAGAACGGTGCGCCGCAGATGAGCTTCGGCGTGATGGGCGGCAACATGCAGCCGCAGGGCCACCTGCAGACGCTGGTGCGCATGCTCGATTTCGGTCAGGAGCCCCAGGCCGCCTGCGACGCACCGCGCTGGCGCTTCAACCACGGGCTGTCGATCAACGTCGAGGCCACCATGCCGGCGGCCACGCGCGAGGGCCTGCGGGCGCTCGGCCACCAGGTCGAATCCTTCCAGGACAGCTACCAGGACTTCGGCGCTGGCCAGTTCATCTGGCGCCTCGGCGATCCGGCGGTCGAAGGCTACGTGGCGGCCAGCGATCCGCGCCGCGATGGGCAGGTCGCGGCGAGCTGAGCAGTAATTGCGTGATCGCCCGCACGCCGCAGGCGGCGGGCGCGTGCACGGCGGCCGGGCCGCTTCTAGACTCCTCGACTGAGTTCGTACGAGTCGATCGTTTCGCCATGTCCCACAAGCCCCTCGAATTCCGCCCCTCGGGCAGCATCGAGTTCGAGCACGTGCAGCTCGGGCCGGTCGCCGCACCGGCACCCGCGCCGGCCGTCGATGACAAGATCGACCACGATCCGCTGTCGATCAACTTCGGCCGCGAAAAGGTCCACAAGCCGTCCTCGACCGAGCGCATGCTCGCCGGCACGACGATCGACTGGCTGATCGCCTTTCCGATGGACGCCCGCCCCAAGGCGCTGTGCGAGAAGTACCCGCACGTGGCCAACCGCCTCGCGCTGGCGTGGAAGGACAAGGCCGCCGTGCGCGCCAGCCTGCAGGCGCTCGTCGACGACACGCGCTGGGGCAGCGCCGGCTTCCCGGCCCAGGTGCAGGCCGAACTGCGCAAGCTGCTGACGCTGGCCGGCTGAGCCTGCGCCCGCGGTGCCGCTTCACATGAAGCGCGCCGCCAACTCCTTCATGATCTCGTTGGTGCCGCCGTAGATGCGCTGCACGCGCGCATCGGTGTAGAGCTCGGCAATCGGGACCTCGCTCATGTAGCCGTAGCCGCCGAAGAGCTGCAGGCATTCGTCCATGACCTTGCCCTGCTGTTCGGTGACCCAGTACTTCAGCAGCGCGGCGCGGTCGACGCCGAGCTCGCCCTTCAGGTGCGCCACCATCGCGGCGTCGACCATTGCGCGCGTCGCCAGCAGCGTGGCCTGCACTTCGGCGAGCTTGAAGCGGGTGTTCTGGAAGTCCCAGATGGCTTTGCCGAAGGCGCGGCGCTCCTTCACGTAGGCGAGCGTGTCGGCCAGCGCGCGCTCCATCGCGGCGACGCCGCCCAGTGCCACGATCAGCCGCTCCTGCGGCAGCTGCTGCATCAGCTGGATGAACCCCTGGCCCTCGGCCGGGCCGAGCAGGTTCTCCGCCGGAACCCGCACCTCGTCGAAGAACAGCTCGGCGGTGTCCTGCGCCTTCATGCCGATCTTGTCGAGCAGGCGGCCGCGCCGGAAGCCGGGCGCCTGGTCCGTCTCGACCACCAGCAGCGACATGCCCTTCGAACCCTCGCCGCCGGTGCGGCAGGCGACGATGATCAGGTTGGCGTTGCCGCCGTTGGTGATGAAGGTCTTCTGGCCGCTCAGCACGTAGTGGTCGCCGTCGCGCCGGGCGCTGGTGCGGATCGCCTGCAGGTCGGAGCCGGTGCCGGGCTCGGTCATCGCGATCGCGGTGATGAACTCGCCACTGGCCATCTTCGGCAGCCAGCGCTGCTTCTGCGCTTCGCTGCCGTAGTGGAGCAGGTAGGGCGCGACGATGCCCGAGTGCAGCCCACCGCCGAAGCCGCTCAGGTTGGCGCGCGCCGCCTCCATCAGGATCACCGCATCGTGCGCGAAATCGCCGCCGCCGCCGCCGTAGGCCTCGGGCATCGCAGCGCACAGCAGGCCCTGCGCGCCGGCTTCGCGCCACGCTTCGGGCGGCAGGCGGCCGGCCGCGCGCCACTGCGCTGCCTGCGGCACCCAGCGCTCGGTGAAGAAGCGCCGCGCGGCGTCCTCCAGCGCGCGGTGCTCCTCGCTCATCCAGGCCGACGGGAAACTGGCGATCGCCATGGCGCGCTCCTCAGGCCGCGGACTTCACGCCGCGCTTGCGCGCGTCGAGCTGCGTGCGGCAGGTCTGGTTGATCAGCCGCAGCTCGGCGAGCGTGGCGTCGATGTGGGCGCGCCTGGCTTCCAGCTCGGCGATGGCGGCATCGGTGCGCGCGATCACGTAGTTCAGCTGCTGGGCGCGACCCTCGCCGTGGTCGCCGTAGAGATCGAGGTAGTGCTTGATCTCCGCCAGCGAGGAGCCGATCGCCTTCGCGCGCAGGATCAGCGCCAGGCGCGCGCGATCGCGCCGCGTGTAGACGCGCGTGCCGTTGATGCGGCGCGGCGCAAGCAGGCCCTTGTCCTCGTAGAAGCGCAGCGCCCGCAGCGTGATGCCGAACTCGCGGCACAGCTCGGTGATGCCGAACAGCTCGGTGCTGCCCTCGTCGCGGTGCGAGGCGACGAAGGCGCGGGCCGACGTGTCCCTGGCCACGGCGTGCGGGGCGGTCAGACCACCCGCTGCATGCGCAGCGCCACGCTCATGTCGCCGGCCACCTTGAGTTTGCCGGTCATGAAGCCGGTGGCCGGCTCCAGCTCGCCGCGCAGCATCGCGGCCAGGTTGTCGAGCGTGATGCCGACGGTGCAGTCGGCCTCGTGGCCGCGGTTGTCCACCGTGTTGGGCACGGCCTTGCCGTCGACGTAGATCGTGCCGGCGTCGCCGCAGTCGAACTTGAGCGTCGCGTTCAGGCCGCTGTCGTCGCCCACCTTGCCGCGGATCGCGGACGTGCAGTCATCGAGGGTCATCGGGGCTCCGGTGTCGGTGCAGATGGGCCGCATGCTAGGCGCGCCGGCTGCCGCAAGGCACCGTGTAATCACCTATACGCCAACAGGATAACGTTAACGTAACCTGCGCCACCATGGATGCATCCCCGCGCTATGCCAGCGTGCTGCGCCCCGGCCTGTTCGCCGGGCAGCGGCACTGGGTCACCGGCGGCGGCAGCGGCATCGGGCGCTGCGTGGCGCACGAGCTGGCCGCGCTCGGCGCCACCGTGGTGCTCAGCGGCCGCACGCAGGACAAGCTGGAGCGTGTGGCCGCCGAGATCGCGGAGGACGGCGGCCAGGCGATCGTGCGCGCCTTCGACATCCGCGACGAAGACGCGGTGAAGGCAAACGTGGCCGACGTGGTGACGCAGCACGGCGCGATCCACGGCCTCGTCAACAACGCCGGAGGGCAGTTCCCGGCGCCGCTGATGGCGATCAGCAAGCGCGGCTTCGAGGCGGTGGTGGCCAACAACCTCACCGGCGGCTTCCTGATGATGCGCGAGGTGTTCCTGCAGTCGATGCAGGCGCATGGCGGCGCCATCGTCAACATGACGGCCGACTTCCGCAACGGCATGCCCGGCATGGGCCACAGCGGCGCGGCGCGCGCCGGCATGTCCAACCTGACGATGACCGCCGCGTTCGAGTGGGCGCATGCCGGCGTGCGCGTCAACGCGGTGGCGCCGGGCTGGATTGCGTCCAGCGGCATGGACACCTACGGCGGCATGACGCGCAGCATCATCCCCAAGCTGAAGAAGCACGTGCCGCTGCGCCGCCTGGGCGTGGAGGCCGAGGTCAGCGCGGCGATCTGCTTCCTGCTCAGCCCGGGCGCGGCCTTCATCACCGGCGTCACGCTGCCCATCGACGGCGGCGCACCGCTGGGCAGCCCGCTGTTCCCCGATCTCGACCACGACCGCTCGCAGCCCTTCGACGGCTTTCACCGCGCCGTGGTGCCCGAGGTGCTGAAGGGCGGCGCCTGATGCCGGTGCTGGCCTCGCGTCTCGACGTGGCCGGCGCGGCCTTCGCCGCCAACGCGCAGCGCATGGCCGAACGGCTCGCCGAGGTGCAGCGCCTCGAAGGCCTGGTGATCGCCGAGAGCGAGTCGAAGCGCGCCCGTTTCGAGCAGCGCGGCCAGCTGCTGCCGCGCGAGCGCGTGGCGCGGCTGCTCGACCGCGGCTCGGGCTTCCTCGAGTTGAGCCGGCTTGCCGGCCTCGGCATGCACGACGACGATGGCAAGCGTGCGGTGCTCGGCGGCGGCAGCATCGTCGGGATCGGCACCGTCGCCGGCAAGCGCGTGCTGATCTCGGCCAGCGACAGCGGCGTCAAGGGCGGCACGGTCGCGCCGATGGGCCTGAAGAAGGCGCTGCGCGCGCAGGAGATCGCGCGCGAGAACAGGCTGCCGCTGATCTACCTCGTGGAGTCCGGCGGCGCCAACCTGATGTACCAGGCGGAGATCTTCGTCGACGGTGGGCGCAGCTTCGCCAACCAGGCTCGGCTCTCGGCGGCGGGCATTCCGCAGATCGCGGTGGTGCATGGGTCGTCCACGGCCGGCGGTGCCTACCTTCCGGGGCTGTCCGACTACGTGGTGCTGGTGCGCGGCCGCAGCAGCATCTACCTGGCCGGCCCGCCGCTGGTGAAGGCCGCCATCGGCGAAGACGCCAGCGACGAGGAACTCGGCGGCGCCGTCACGCACGCCGAGGTCACGGGCCTGGGCGAGTACCTCACCGAGAACGACGCCCACGCCATCGCGCTGACGCGCGAGCTGATGGACAAGCTGCCCTGGGATGCCGCCGGTGCCGCGCGTTCGTTCGAGGAACCTCGCTTCGACGGCGAAGAGCTGATGGGCGTCGTGCCCGCCGACGAGCGCGAGCCCTACGACGTGCGCGAGGTGATCGCGCGGCTGGTCGACGGCAGCGACTTCCTCGAGTTCAAGGCCGGCTACGGCAGCGAGACGGTGTGCGGCCATGCGCGCATCCAGGGCCACGCCGTCGCGATCCTCGGCAACAACGGGCCGATCCAGCCGGAGGGCTCGACCAAGGCCGCGCAGTTCATGCAGCTGGCCGACCAGAGCGGCACCGCGCTCGTGTTCCTCCAGAACACCACCGGCTACATGGTGGGCTCGGCGGCGGAGCACGGCGGCGCGATCAAGCACGGCTCGAAGATGATCCAGGCGGTGGCCAACGTGCGCGTGCCGAAGTTCACCATCGTGCTCGGCGGCAGCTACGGCGCCGGCAACTACGGCATGTGCGGCCGCGGCTTCGACCCGCGCTTCATCTTCGCCTGGCCCTCGGCGCGCACCGCGGTGATGGGCGGCGCGCAGGCGGCCAAGGTGATGGACATCGTCAATCGCGGCAAGCTCGAACGCGCCGGACAGCCGGTGAACGACGAGGCGCTGAAGGCCATGAGCGATGCGCTGCAGGCGCGCCTCGACAAGGAATCGACGGCGCTCTTCGGCACCGCCCGGCTGTGGGACGACGGGATCATCGATCCGCGCGACACCCGCCGCATCCTCGGCCTGTGCCTCGACCTGGCCGCAGAGGCCGAGGCCCGCACGCTGCGCCCGAACCGCTTCGGCGTGGCCCGTTTCTGAACCTGGAGGTTCGCGATGAGATTCACCCCCGAGCACGAGCAGATCGCCGACACGGTGCGCAGGTTCTGCGTGAAGGAGATCAACCCCTTCGTCGCCGAGTGGGAGGCGGCGCAGGAGTTTCCCAGCCACGCCCTCTTCAAGAAGCTGGGCGACCTCGGGCTGCTGGGCATCAAGTACCCGACCGAGGTCGGCGGCATGGGCCTGGACTTCAGCTACTCGATGGTGATGGCCGAAGCGCTGGGCGAGGCCAACTGCGGCGGCGTGCCGATGGCCATCGGCGTGCAGACCGACATGGCCACGCCGGCGCTGGCCCGCTTCGGCTCGAAGGAGCTGCAGCGCGAGTTCCTCGCCCCCACCATCGCCGGCGATTACGTGGCCTGCCTGGGCGTCAGCGAGGCCAGCGGTGGCTCCGACGTCGCCGCGGTGAAGACCACGGCGCGCAAGGAAGGTGGCGACTACGTGATCAACGGGTCGAAGATGTGGATCACGAACGGGCTGAAGGCCGACTGGTGCTGCCTGCTGGCCAACACCTCGGAGCAGGGCGGGCCGCATCGCAACAAGAGCCTGATCGTGGTGCCGATGGATGCGCCCGGCATCACGAAGCAGAAGATCCGCAAGATCGGCATGGACGCGTCGGACACGGCGCAGCTCTTCTTCGACAACGTGCGCGTGCCGCAGCGCCACCTGATCGGCCAGGAAGGCATGGGCTTCACCTTCCAGATGCTGCAGTTCCAGGAAGAGCGGCTGTGGGGCGCGGCCAGTTCGCTGCGCAGCCTCGACCGCCTGATCGACCAGACCATCGAGTACACGCGGCAGCGCCAGGCCTTCGGCAAGAGCATCCTCGACAACCAGGTGGTGCACTTCCGGCTCGCCGAGCTGCGCACCGAGGTGGAGGCGCTGCGCGCGCTGACCTACCGTGCCGTCGAGATGTACGTGGGCGGCAAGGACGTGACGAAGCTCGCCTCGATGGCCAAGCTCAAGTGCGGACGCCTCTCGCGCGAGGTGGCCGACAGCTGCCTGCAGTACTGGGGCGGCATGGGCTTCACTTGGGACAACCCGATCTCGCAGGCCTACCGCGACAGCCGGCTGGTCTCCATCGGCGGCGGCGCCGACGAGGTGATGCTCGGCATCATCTGCAAGCTCGAGGGCACGCTGCCGAAGGTGAGCAAGTGAGCGAAGCGGTGGTTCTGCAGCGCCGCGAGGGTGCCGTGCTGCACCTGACGCTGAACCGGCCCGCGGCGCGCAACGCGCTGAACGTCGCGATGGTGCTGGCCCTGCGCGAGGCGCTGGCGGCGGCCGAGCGCGACGAGGGCGTGCGGGTGATCGTGCTGCGTGGCGCCAGCGGGCACTTCTGCGCCGGCGCCGACATCTCCGAGATGGCGACGGCGCGCATGCGCCTCGCCTCGAACCCGAACGCGATCGCGGAACTGAATGCGCAGTTCGGCGAGCTGTGCGCCGACGTCGGCGCAAGCGGGCGCGCCGTGGTGGCGGTGGTCGAAGGCACGGTGATGGGCGGCGGCTTCGGGCTCGCCTGCGCGGCCGACGTGACGCTGGCCGGCGAGAGCGCCGTGTTCCGCCTGCCCGAGACCTCGCTGGGCGTGGTGCCCGCGCAGATCGCGCCCTACCTCGTCGAGCGGCTCGGCTACTCGCAGGCACGGCGCCTGGCGGTGACCGGCGGGCGCATCGACGCGAACCGTGCACTGGATATCGGGCTGGTGCACGAGCTGCATCCCGACGCCGCGCTGGATGCGGCGCTGGCCCGCACGCTGCACGAGATCCTGCAGAACGCGCCGCAGGCGGTGGCGGCCACCAAGGCGCTGATGTCCAAGGCACGGCTGCACAGCCCGGCCGCGCTGATCCAGGAAGCGGCCGAGGTGTTCTCGCGCGCAGCGCTGTCGGCCGAAGGCACGGAAGGGCAGACCGCGTTCCTGCAGAAGCGCAAGGCGAACTGGATGCCGCAGTGAACTTCGAGACGATCCTGATCGCCAACCGCGGCGAGATCGCCTGCCGCGTGATCCGCACCGCGCGTGCGCTCGGCTACCGCACCGTGGCCGTGTTCAGCGACGCGGATGCCGGCGCACCACACGTGCGGCAGGCCGATGCGGCCGTACACCTCGGCGCGTCGCCGGCAGCCGAGTCGTACCTGAACGCGGTGGCGATCCTGGAGGCCGCCAGGCGCAGCGGCGCCCAGGCCATCCACCCCGGCTACGGATTCCTCAGCGAGAACGCCACCTTCGCCCAGGCCTGCGTCGACGCCGGCCTGGTGTTGATCGGCCCGCCGCCGGAAGCGATCCGCGCGATGGGCGACAAGGCCCGGGCCAAGCGGCGCATGCACGACGCCGGCGTGCCCTGCGCGCCGGGCTTCCTCGACGAGGCGCCCGACGACGCGACGCTGCGTGCCGAGGCCCTGAAGCTCGGCTTCCCGCTGCTCGTCAAGGCCGTGGCGGGCGGCGGCGGGCGGGGCATGCGCCTCGTGCGCGCGGAGGGCGAACTCGACGAGGCGATCGCCAGCGCGCGCCGCGAGGCCCGCAGTGCCTTCCGCGAGGATTCGCTGATGCTCGAGCGGCTGATCGAGCACGGCCGCCACATCGAGATCCAGGTGTTCGCTGACCGGCAGGGCCACGTGATCCACCTCGGCGAGCGCGACTGCAGTGCGCAGCGGCGCCGCCAGAAGGTGATCGAGGAGTCGCCCTCGCCGGTGGTCTCGCCAGCGATGCGCGAGGCGATGGGGCGCGATGCGGTGGCGGCCGCGCGGGCCGTGGGTTACGTGGGCGCCGGCACGGTGGAGTTCATCGTCGATCAGAGCGGCCGGCACTTCTTCCTCGAGATGAACACACGGCTGCAGGTGGAGCACCCGGTCACCGAGTGCGTGACCGGGCTCGACCTCGTCGAGTGGCAGATCCGTGTGGCGGCCGGCGAGCCGCTGCCGCTCGCGCAGGAGCAGGTCGCGATGCGCGGCCACGCGATCGAGGTGCGGCTCTACGCGGAAGACCCGTACACCGGCTTCGCGCCGCAGACCGGCACGGTGCTGCACTGGCGGCCGGAAGGCGCGTTGCAGCCCGGCATCCGCATCGACCACGGCCTCGCCGAAGGCGGCATCGTCAGCCCCTTCTACGACGCGATGGTGGCCAAGTTGATCGCCCATGGCCACGACCGCGACGACGCGATCCGCCGCCTGCGCGCGGCGCTGGCTGCGAGCCCCTTGCTCGGCCTCGCGAACAACGCCCGCTACCTGCGCGACCTGCTCGACCACCCGATCTTCCGCCGCGGCGAGACCACCACCGGCTGGCTCGACGCCGCCCAGGCCGCCGGCGACGTGCTCTACACCTCGCCGGCGCCCGACGACGAGGCCTGGTGCCTCGCGGCGGCCGCCTTCGCGCTGCGTGAGGGCGTGCCCCAGCGCCCCGACAGCGTGGCAGCCTACGACCTCACGCTCGCCTGCGGCGCCCAGCGACGGGCGCTGCGCGTGCGGCCCGGCGCGGCCGGCCACGTGCAGGTGCAGGTGCAGGTGCAGGTGCACGTGCACGTGCAAAGCGCCGCAGCGACGCACCCGGTGCGGCTGATCGAATCCGCCGACGGCTCGGTGCGCTACGAGTGGCAGGGCGTGCAACGCCACGCCGTGGCCCGATGGCGCGGCGCCGAGTGGCACCTCGCGGTCGATGGCCATGGCTTCGTGTTCACCGAGCCCTCGCCGCTGCCGCAATCCGCGGACGCGCGCGATCCGCGCCGTGCGGTGGCCCCGGTGGCCGGCGTCGTCGCGAAGGTCGCGGTGAAGGTCGGCGATGCGGTCGAGGCCGGCCAGCCGCTCGCCTGCATCGAGGCGATGAAGATGGAGATGTGGGTCAGCGCCGCGGCGGCCGGGCGCGTGTTGCGGGTGGCCGTGGACGAGGGCCGGCAGGTGTCTGCGGCGGCCTTGCTCGTCGAACTCGAGATCGCCTGAGGGCAACAGCATGGACAAAACCATCCTCACCTGCGCGCTCACCGGCGTGCTGACCGACCCGAAGCAGCACCCCGTGCCCGTCACGCCGGCGCAGATGGCGGCGGAAGCGCGCGATGCCTTCAACGCCGGTGCTTCGATCTTGCACGTGCACCTGCGCGCGCAGGAGCCCGGCATGGGCCACCTGCCGAGCTGGGACCCGGACGTGGCGGAGACGGTGGTGAACGCGATCCGCGCGGCCTGCCCAGGCGTGATCGTCAACCTCACCACCGGCGTGATCGGCAAGGACATCTCCGGCCCCGCCGCCTGCATCCGCCGCGTGAAGCCGGAGATCGCCGCCTGCAACGCAGGCAGCCTGAATTACCTGAAGATCAAGTCGGATGGCCAATGGGCCTGGCCGCCGATGGTGTTCGACAACCCGGTGCCCAAGGTGCAGCAGTTCCTCGACGTGATGGCCGAGTGCGGCACGCACCCGGAGTTCGAGTGCTTCGACGTCGGCATCGTGCGCTCGGTGGGCATGTACCTCGAGGCCGGCATGCTGAAGCCCGAGATGGGCACGCCGGAGTACAACTTCGTGATGGGCGTGGCCTCGGGCATGCCCTGCGATGCCGACCTGCTGGCACTGCTGCCGCGCTGGGTCAAGCCCGGCAGCGTCTGGCAGACCACGCTGATCGGCCGCGCCGAGATCTGGCCGGTGCACCAGCGCACCGCCGAGCTCGGCGGCATGCTGCGCAGCGGCCTGGAAGACACCTTCTACCTGCCTGGCGGTGATCGGGCGCCCGGCAACGGCGCGTTGATCGAGGCGCTGGCCGCGTGCGCACGGCGCGCCGGGCGCGCCGTGGCCGGACCGGACGAGGCACGCAGGATGCTGGGCCTGCGCGGCGTGGCTCAGGCCTGAGGCCGTCAGGCCAGCTTGCGGGCGGCCTCGATCGCCGCCAGGCAGCCGTCATGGCAAGCCTTGCACTCGGCATGGTGCTCCACGTGCGGCTTGCAGGCCTTCACGCAGGCTTCCATCGAGGCGACGGCCGTGCGCAGCAGCGCGGCGGTGTACACCGAGTTGAGGCTGGCGGCCTTCAGCGCCGCACCACAGGTCACGTCGCAGTCCAGAGCGGTTCGCAGGCAGCGCCCGAGTGAACGGTCGCCACGGGCGAGCAGCACCTGGCAGTGCGCGATGCAGGCCGACACCGCAGCAGTGCAGGCCTGGAAAGGCTCGATCACCGCATCGAAACGGCGAGGCGATGCCGGCGGGACTGGCGCCCCGTGGTCATGGTGGTCGTGGGCGCCCTTGTCCTGGGCCGCGGCCGCGGCACTCAGCGCACCCAGCGTGGCCATGGCGGCCGCGCGTCCAAGAACTGTTCTACGTTGCATGAGTCTCCCCTGACAGAGGAGGCCATTCTGGCACCAACGAGTCCGCTCAATGCAGCGTGTTCATCTCCGGCGCGTGCGGCTGCCACGCGGCACGGAACTTCTGCAGCTCCAGCAGCGGCTTGGGCGGCGAGACGAGGTAGCCCTGCACCTCGTGGCAGCCGGCCTTGGCCACCACCGCGAGCTGCTGCACCGTCTCCACGCCCTCGCACACCGTGCGCATGCCCAGCGTGGCGGCGAGCTGCGCGATCATCTTCACGATCGCGCGGGCGTCCTTCTGCAGCAGCACCTCGCTGACGAAGGCGCGGTCGATCTTCAGCGTGTCGAACGGGAAGCGGCGCAGGTAGGCGAGCGACGAGTAGCCGACCCCGAAGTCGTCGAGCGCGACGCGCACGCCCAGGCCGCGCAGGGCGTGCAGCTGCTCGAGTGCACCCTGCACGTCGTCCATCAGCACCGACTCGGTGATCTCCAACTCGAGCATCGCCGGATTGAGGCCCGACTCGCGCAGCGCATCGCGCACGTGCACCACGAAGCGGGTGTCGCGCAGCTGGGCCGGTGACAGGTTGACCGAGATGCACAACCCGGCCAGCGGGCCCGCAGCCGCGCGGCAGGCCTCCAGCAGCGCCCAGCGGCCGATGTCGTCGATCAGGCCGGTCTGCTCGGCGACCGGGATGAACTCGGCCGGGCTCACGCGGCCGAGCACCGGATGGTCCCAGCGCAGCAGGGCTTCGACGCCGACGATGCTCCAGCGCTCGATGTCCACCTTGGGCTGCCAGTGCAGCGAGAGCTGCTCGTGCAGCACGGCATGGCGCAGGCCTTCCTCCACCGCCATGCGGCGCCGGCTCTGCTCGCCCATCGCCGGCGAGTACACGGCGTGCCCGCCGCGGCCGGCTTCCTTGGCGGCGTACAGCGCCATGTCGGCCTGCACCAGCAGGCCGTCGACGCCGGCCTCGCCGGCGCCGAACAGCGCGATGCCCACGCTGGCGCCCACGCGCAGGTGGCGGCCCTGCACGTCGATCGGCATCTGCAGCGCCTCGATCAGCCGCCCGGCCAGCGCCGAGGCCTCGTGGGCCTCGCCGGAGTGCGTCATCACCACCGCGAACTCGTCGCCGCCGAGCCGTGCCACCACGTCGCCGGCGCGCAGCGTGTCGCGCAGCCGCTGGGCCACGCACTTGAGGAGCTCGTCACCGGCGCTGTGCCCGAGGTCGTCGTTGACGCGCTTGAAGTGGTCGAGGTCGACCATCAGCAGCGCCCCCGGGCGCGACTGGCGAAGCGCGCCCGCCAGGGCATCGCGCAGGGTGAAGCGGTTGGCCAGGCCGGTGAGCGAATCGGTGTGGGCGAGCTGGCGCAGCTGCCACTCGGCCGCCACCTTCTCCGTGACGTCGGCCACCACGCCGCGCCAGCCCAGCGTGCGCCCGTGCTCGTCGAGCAGGTGCTTGCCGTGCACCGCGAGATGGCGCACGCCATCGCCGTGGCGCACCGCGAGGCGCAGGTCGCGGAACGGGTGACCGGCATCGAATGCGCGCTGCAGGGTGTCCAGCCCGTCGACGACGCGACGCTCCAGCAGTGCCCGCAAGGGCTGCGTGCGGATGTCGTGATCGGCCACGTCGAGCAGCTCGGCCAGCCGCGGCGAGAGATGGCGCAGCAAGCCATCGGGGCCGGTCTCCCACAGGGCCTCGTCGGCATGCTGCTCGAAGTCCTCCAGCAGCACGGCGAGCATTCGCTCCTGGCGCACGGCCTCCTTCTGCGAGGCGAGCAGGGCGGTCGACTTTCGCCAGCCCGCCAGCGAGCCCAGCATCACCATCGGGGCGTAGAGGCAGAGCATGGCCGCCACGCCGAGGAAGGCCGGATCCTCGGTGCGGATCAACGCCACCAGCGCCGCGAGCGTGTAGACCGAGGCGTAGGCGAGCGCCGCGTAAGGCAGCGGGCTGAGCATGAAGGTGCCCGCCCCCAGCATGCCGGTGAACAACGTGGCGATCATCAGCTGCTGCGCCGGGCTCGCCGGCGCGAACCAGAACACCGGAATCACCGACCAGGACAGGGCCAGCAGGGCCGCGTTGCGCGTCGCGCGGTGCGCCGCGCGCGGCGACACCGCTTCGAATCGCCGCGAGCGGTGGGCCCACCAGTTGACGCTCACGGCCGCAGCCAGCGCCACGACCGCCGCAACCCACCAGGCCATGCCGTCGGGCGGCACCGGCTGGAAGCTCCACCACAGCAGCAGCGCCGCGCCGAGGTTGCACAGCATCGCGTAGGGCGTGAGTCGCAGCACGGCGACGAGCTGCGTCGCGCGCAGCTGTGCCGAATCGCGGTCGGCGCCGTCGTACATCGCCGCGATGCGATGGCCGAGCTGGCGCAGGTCGAGGGCCGTCTCGAGGATCATGGTGGTGCTTGGTAGCCAGCCAATGCGGATCGGCCGGAGCGCTTCTTCGGAGTCGTATCGGCGCCGCTGCGGCACTCTTGAGGTGCTGGCGCCGGATCTCGGCGTGACGGCATTGGCGCTTCCGGCCGCGGCCGTGCATCGGCACCATCCCCAGGGCCGCCGGGGCGATGCGGCGTCTAAGCTCGGGCGCTTGCGAGAACCCGACGAGGAGACCCCATGGATCGACGCGCCCTGCTGAACACCACCGCCGCCGCGGCCGCCGGCGCACTGGCTGGCTGCGCCCTGCCGGGCACGGCCGCGAGCGGCCCGCGCACGCCGTTCACCGTGCCGCCCACCGGCATTCCCATCGTCGGCAGCGACATGGTGTTCCCGGTGCGCCGCATCTACTGCATCGGCCGCAACTACGCCGCGCATGCCCGAGAGATGGGCAGCGACCCGACGCGCGAGCCGCCGTTCTTCTTCCAGAAGCCGACCGACGCGATCCAGAACGTCGCGCCCGGGACGGTGGCCGACCATCCCTATCCGACGCTGACCAAGAACTACCACTACGAGGTCGAGCTGGTGGCCGCGATCGGCAAGGGCGGGCGCAACATCCCGGCCGCGCAGGCGCTCGAGCATGTGTACGGCTATGCCATCGGGCTGGACATGACGCGGCGCGACCTGCAGCGCGGCATGGGCGACCAGAAGAAGCCCTGGGAGATCGGCAAGAGCTTCGACCGCTCGGCGCCGATCGGCCCGCTGCACCCGGTGGCGATGACCGGCCACTTCGCCAAGGGCGCGATCTGGCTGAAGGTGAACGGCCAGATCAAGCAGAACGCCGACCTGAACCAGATGATCTGGAACGTGGCCGAGCAGATCGCGCAGCTGTCGGAAGCCTTCGAGCTGATGCCCGGCGACATCGTCTATTCCGGCACGCCGGAGAACGTCGGCCCGGTGGTGCGTGGCGACGTGATCGACTGCCACATCGACGGGCTGCCCAACCTGGGCATCCGCATCGTCTGAGGCGGCTCAGCCCTCCAGCGCGGCCACCTCGACGGTGAGCTGCGCGGTGGTCTGCGTGGTGCGCCGCAGCAGGTTGCGCAGCATGCGGATCGCCAGCGCCGGCCGCTCGCGCTCGAGCCGCGCGAAATCCTGCGCCGAGAGCGCGGCGCATTCCACCGGGGTGTCGGCGCGTGCGCTGGCGCTGCGCACGCCGCCGTCGAGCAGCGCCATCTCGCCGAAGCTCATGCCGGCCGAAAGCGTCGACAGCCGCTTCTGCCCGCCGCCGGGCAGGTCGACCACCACGCTCACCTCGCCGGCCAGCAGCAGGTAGATCGCGTCGGCGTCGTCGCCGCGCCGCACGATGGTCATGCCCGGCTCGAAGCTGCGGAGCTGCAGCAGTCCTGCCAGCACCTCGAGATCGGCCGCGTCGGCGCCCAGGCATAACCGGTGCTCCGCCAGCGGGATCGCGCCCGTGCGCGGGCGGCCGGCGCCGTGGCGCGCCAGCAGCTCGCGTTCGCACCACTCGAGGCCGAGGTCGAGCTGCGGATGGAAGCTGAAGGCGCGCGCGGCGCGCGGGTCGACCGCGCGCTCCAGCCCGGCCAGCTGTTCGCCACGCCGCACGCGCGTCAGCAGCACGTGCTGGCCACGCGCGGCGCAACCCCCGATCAGCGCCGCCAGCATCGCGCCGGCCGCCTCGTCGACATTCGTGACGCGTTTGAAGTCGAGCACCGCGAGGGCGAGCGGCCGTGCCTCGTCGGCCAGCGCGTGCAGCACCGGCTCCAGCGTCGCGAAGCGCAGGTCACCCTGCAGTTCGTAGATGCGCACCGTCGCGCCGTGCGTCTCGACGATGCGTGACTCCTCCAACGGCCGGCGCCGCTTGGAGCGCACCTCGGCCAGTGTGTAGCTCGCCCGCACTGTCGAGACGGACGCGCGCGGCGGCTGCAGGAAGTGCAGCCCGAGGTCGCGCGAGATGGCCTCGCAGGCCTTCACGCCGCGCACGCTGTTGCCGCGTTCGTCGAGCGGTGGAGAGAACACGCCGATGCCGAGCTGTCCCGGCAGCACCGCGAGGATGCCGCCGCCCACGCCGCTCTTGGCCGGCAGCCCGACGCGGTAGATCCACTCGCCGGTGAAGTCGTACACGCCGCAGGTGGCCATCACGCTCAGGATGGGCCCGACGAACTCGGCCGCCACCGCGCGCTGGCCCGTCACCGGCTGCACGCCGCCGTTGGCCAGCGTGGCGGCCATCAGCGCCAGGTCGCGGCAGTCGACGCGCACCGAGCACTGGCGGAAGTAGAGGTCCAGCGCCGCATCGGGGTCGTCCGACACGATGTCGTAGTTGCGCAGCATGTGGCCGATCGCGCGGTTGCGGTGGCCGGTGTCGCGCTCGGAGGCGAACACCGCTTCGTCGATTTCCAGCGGGCGCCCGGCGTAGGCCGTCATCGCGCCGAGCACGCGCGCCAGCCGCGCCTCGCGCGTGGCGCCCGCCACCAGCGACGAGGTGGCGATGGCGCCGGCGTTGATCATCGGGTTCATCGGCCGGCCGGTGCCCGGCTCGAGGCTGATCGAGTTGAAGGCTTCGCCCGAGGGTTCCACGCCCACGGCCTGCTGCACGCGCGCCATGCCGCGGTCTTCCAGCGCGACGCCGTACACCAGCGGCTTGGAGATCGACTGGATGGTGAAGGGCTGGCGCGTGTCGCCCACCTCGTAGACGCGGCCGTCGACGGTGGCGATCGCGATGCCGAAGTGCGCCGGGTCGGCCTTGGCGAGTTCGGGGATGTAGCGCGCAACCTCGCCGGCATCGAGCGTGGCGAGTTCGCGGTGCAGTCGGGCGAGGTAGTCCTGGATGGGAGAGGTCACGGCGGGGCGGCGAGGTGGGGCTGCGGACCATTTCGCAACTTCCGTGCACGAGTGCGGGGCGACGCCCCCGGTGCACAGGTCCGCGCGCGGCGGCCAAGCTGGTGCGTTTGCCCAGGCTCGGCACCATCTTGGGCCCGAGAACGCACGGGAAACCCCCGGGCGTGACGCATCCGGCTTGCCCGTAGGCTTGGCAGCGCATTCGACGAGCCAGAACAACGAGGACGATGAGCCACTCCGCCGGATCGAGGACGGCCCCATCGCGGTGCCCTTGACGCTGCCCGAGCGCGGGCCTGGCACTTGGCGGACGGAGGCCGCGGCTGGCGCTGCCGCCTCCATCGTGGTCCTGGCCGTGGTGCTCACGGTGGGCATGGTCGGCTTCGCGCCGCTCGGCCCGGAAGCGGCGGCGCTGGGCGTGGCCGCCTCCTTCGTCACCGCCGTGGTGGGCGGGCTGGTCTATGCGCTGTTCGGCTCGGGCGGAATGCCGACCGCCGGCCCGAGCTCGGCCACCGCGATCGTGTTCGGTGCCTCGCTGATACCGCTGATCGGCGCGGCCGCCCCGCACGGGCACGAGGCTCTTGCGCCGGTGCTGGCCGCGGGCGGGGCCATGGTGGCGCTGATGGGGCTGCTGCAAGTGGCGATCGCGCGCCTGGGGCTCGGTGAACTGGTGCAGTTCGTGCCGCAGCCGGTGCTGGCCGGCTTCATGAACGGCGTGGCGGTGCTGATCGTCGTGGCCCAGTGGCCGATGCTGCTCGGGCTGGAAGGCCCGGGTGCGCCGCCGCAGCTCGCGGCGCTCGGCCTCGGACTCGTTTCGGCGGCGGTGGCCTGGCTGATCGTCTGGCGCTGGCCGGGCTCGCCGGGGCAGCTGATCGGCCTGTGTCTCGGCCTGGCGCTGTACGCCTTTCTGCACCGGGCCTGGCCGACGCTGCCGCTCGGCGCGGTGGTCGGCTCTTTGCCGGCCGAGCTACCGCGGCCCGAGCTGCCCTTGCAGCTGGCTCGGCCCGAGATCGCGGGGTTCCTGCGCCAGCACGCCCTGGACATTGCCACCGGTGCCTCGGTGCTGGCGCTGATCGGCTCGCTGGAGTCGGTGCTCAGCGGGTTGGCCGTGGACCAGCAGCTCGGCGCACGCCATGACCCGACGCGCACGCTGACCGTGCTCGGCGCGGCCAACCTGCTGGTCGGCCTGTTCGGCGGCCTGCCGGTCGTGATGCTGCGCGCGCGCGCGGTGGCCACCTTGCATGCCGGAGGCCGCGGGCGGCGCGCCGCCATCGCCGGCGCGTTGACCTTTGCGGTGATCTTCCTGCTGTTCCGCGAGTGGATCGCGATGCTGCCCAAGGCGGTGCTGGCCGGCATCATGCTGACGGTCGCGGTGGCGCTGGTCGACCGCTGGACGCGCCAGCTCGTCGACCAGTGGCGCGCCGGAGAACGCTCGGCCGATGCCTGGCAGGCGCTGGCCATCGTGCTCGGAGTCTGCGCGATGACGGTGTGGAAGGGGTTCGAGGTCGGCGTCGCGGTCGGCGTGCTGGCGGCGCTGCTGGTGTTCGTGCGCAGCCTGCACCGCTCGCTGGTGCGCGTGCGTACCACGGCGGCGCAGCTGCCCTCGCGGCGCATCTACCCGTCCGCGCTCGAGGCGCAGCTGACCGCGAAGCGCGCGTCGGTGGCGGTGATGCAGCTCGAAGGTCCGCTGTTCTTCGGTAACGCCGGACGGCTGGCGCGCGAGGCCGAGGCCACCATGGCCAGCGCCAGCCACCTGGTGTTCGACCTTCGCGGTGTGACCACGATCGACGCCAGCGGTGCGACGCTGCTGCAGCGGCTGTCGCAGCAGGGGCGACGCAGCGGCGTCGCGGTGCTGCTCGCCGGCCTGGGCGAGGCGCACCCGCATGGCCAGCGCCTGCGCGCATTCGGCTGCTTCCGCGAGTCGCCGCGCACCGACTGGTTCGCCGACCTCGACCGCGCCGTGGAGGCCGCCGAATGGCAGCTGCTCGGGGCCGAGGGCGCCGGCGCCGTGGCGCTCGACGTTCCGGTCGAACACAGCAGCCTGTTCCGCGACCTGCCGGCCGGATCGTCCGAAGCCTTGCTGGCCCGCCTCGAGCGCTGCCCGATCGCCGCCGGGGAGATCCTGTTCCGCCAGGGCGACCATGCCGACGGCCTGTACGTGGTGACCAGCGGATCGATCTCGATCGTGGCCGGCCAGGGGGCCGAGCACGAGCGTCGACGCTACGCCAGCTACTCGGCCGGCCACATGTTCGGCGAGACGGCGCTGCTCGACGGCGGCGGCCGCAGCGCCACCGCCACCGCGGACGTCGACAGCGTGCTCTACCGGCTCGGCGCCGACGCGCTGTCGGCGCTGGAGCGCGAGGATCCCGACCTCGCGCGACGTGTGCACCGCAACATCGCCACGCACCTGTCGGATCGCCTGCGCCGGGCCACCGCACTGGCCCCCGGTGATCGCCCTGACCCCCGGAACGCGGGGGGCGCTTAATTCACGGTTCGCCTGTACAAGAGCGCACTCAAGAAAATGTGTTCATAGCCCATACCGCGAAGGCGGGCCGGGCCAGGAGGCGTTCCATGACGTACCGATTCACCCCTGCGGCCGCGCTGCGCCGTCTGTCCGGCGCCCTGGCGCTGCTGGCTCCGCTCGCCGCCTGGGCGGGCGCTGGCGACATCACGATCACCGTCGAGGCGCTGTCGAACAACGTCACCTACAGCCGGCCTGCCACCACCTCGCCGGCGCGTCCGGCACTCGACACCTACGTGGGTTACCGCATCAGCGTCGCGAACGTCGGCGGCAACACCATCAACAACATCAGCGTGGTCGGTACCGCGGCGGTCACCGATCCGCAGGAGCAGGCTCTGGCCAGCTCGGTCGACGGGCCCTACGCCTGCACGCTGAGCGCCAGCACCGTCAGCTGCGCGATCGGCCAGCTCAAGGCGGGCCAGGCCGCGGCGCCCTTCGTGGTGTTCTTCAAGGCGCCGGCGAAGGACGCCAATGCGCCGATCACGGGCGATGGCGTGGCCGGTTCCTGCGGCACGACCGACTGCGTGCGCCTCAGCGGCCAGCTGCTCTACGCCGAGACCACCGGCGGCACGAACTCGATCCCGCAGAACTCCATCGTCGCCTTCGGCCCGTCCGACGTGACGCTGGGCACCAACAACCCGACGCTGGTGCGCTCGGCGGTGCAGAAGAGCGGCGGCACGCTGTTCACGGGTGACGCCGCGCTGACCACGGGCACCAACCCGTTCGCCACACGGCTCGGGCTGCCGTCGTCGACCACCTACACGACGGCGGAGATCCGCCTCAGCCCGGTGCCGGTGTGCAGCGTGCTGAGCCAGTGCTTTGCGAGCAGCATCACCGCGCCCGGCACCTTCAGCCCCTACCTGACCATCACGCTGCGGCTGGACGCCAGCGCGATCGTCAAGGGCACGAAGATCGAGTCGGTCACGGTGCAGTACGAGGGCCTCGACGTCGGACTGTGCGCCAGCCCGACCACACCGCGCACCGATGGCTTCCCTTGCATCGCGAGCCGCACGGCCTACCCGAAGAACTCGCGCAACGGTGCGGCGTTCCCGATCGAACTCGAAGGCGACTTCGAGTGGATCCTGCTGAACATCCGCAACGGGTCGTACAAGATCTTCTGATCGAGATCGAGTGTCCCGCGCCCGCCGCTCAGGCGGGCAGCGATGCCCGCCACGCGGCGGCACGCGCCGCCGCGACGCGATTGCCCTTCGCGGCGTAGAGCGCGATCGCTTCGGCGATGGTGGCGCGCGCCTCCTCGCCGCGGCCGGCGGCGGCCAGCACCGCGGCGAGCTCGGCCAGCGCGTCGCCCTGCAGGATCGGCGCTTCCGTCCGGCGTACCTGCGCCAGCGCCTCGCGCGCCAGCTGCTCGGCCTGGGCCGGGTCGCCGGCGCGGGCCAGGATGGGCGCGCGCACCATGCGCCACAGCGCCTGCGATTCGGTGTCCTCGGGCGCCGTGATCGCCTCGGCGTCGCGCGTCAGCGCCAGCGCCTCGTCGTCGCGCCCCTGGTCGCGCACGATGCGCGCCAGCAGCGCGGTCAGCGTCGAGAGGAAGTAGGTCTCGCCCTTGGCGGCGAGGAAGTCGCAGTCGGCGCGGATCTCGCGCTGCGCCAGCGCGAGGTCGCCGCCTTGCAGTTCGACCCGCGCCAGGTCGATGCCGGTGGAGGCGACGAACACGCCCTGGCCGAGGTCGCGCAGCATCGCGCGGCTGCGCCGCATCAGCGCGCGGGCGACGTCGATCTCGCCGTTCATCGCGCGCAGCTGGGCCAGCGCGCACATCACGTTGCACTCGAGCTGGCGGTCGCGCAGGCCGGTGGCCAGCAGCCGCTCGCACTCGGCGATGCCCTGCGGCACCGGCAGCGGGCCCTGCAGCGAGTTGAGCGCCAGTGCCGCCTGGCTGCGCGCCGCCAGCCGCTCGTTGCCGGCGCGGCGCGCATGCTCGATGGCACGCTCCAGCGCTTCGCCCGCGGCGCTGAAGCGGCCGGCCACGCCGTTGACCAGCACCAGCGCCCGCCAGGCCTGCGCGAGCTCCAGGTGGGCCTCTTCGCGCTCCAGCGCCGGGATCATCTCGTCGCAGGCGGCCTGCACCTCGTCGCTCCAGTGCTCGCCGGTGTCGCCGCTGTAGAAGTCGACCTGCATGCCCAGCAGCCGGCTGCTGGCGGCCAGCCGCACGTCGCCGCTGCGTGCGGCGCTCTCCCGTGCCTCGGCCAGCACGGCGCGGGCGGCGTCGAAGTCGCCCATGTTGACCAGCGCCTCGGCCAGGTCAGGCAGCAGCGCGAGCCGCGCCGGATCAGCCGGCTCCAGCAGCTCGGCGGCGCGGCGCAGCAGGTTGGCCGCGGCATGCCGGTCACCGCGGCCGGAGGCGCGCCGGCCAGCGGTCGAAAGGCGGCGGGCGCCATCGACGCCGGCGGCGCGGCCCTGCTCGTCGAGCGGGCCGAGCTCGCGCAGGTAGCGGTGTGCCTGCTCGAGGTGGTAGCCGAGGATCTCCTCGAACTCGAGCGCGCGGTCGCTGTCGGCGTTGAAGCGGTCGGCCCAGCGCACGAACTCGAGGTGCAGGTTGGCGCGGGCGCGCTTGAGCAGGCCGTTGTAGACCGTCTCGCGCACGAGGTGGTGGTGGAAGCGGTAGACCAGGCTGGCATCACCGCCTGCGCTGGGCCGGATGAACTGCTTGTGCGTCAGCGCCCCGAGGTGCGAGCCGATCTCCGGCCGTACTGCGGCCGGCGCCAGCGATTCGACGGCCGGCTGCGGGAACTCCAGGCCGATCACCGCCGCCGGTTCGACGGTGGCGCGCTCGGCGCGCGCGAGGCGGTCCAGCCGCGCCTCGAGCAGCGCCTGGATGGTGGGCGGCACGCTGATCTCGCCGGCCTCGGCATCGCGCACCCAGGCGTCGCCCTCGCGGCGCAGCGCGCCGTTGTCGATCAGCATCGACAGCATCTGCTCGGCGTACAGCGGGTTGCCCTCGGCGGCGCGCACGATGCGCTGCAGCACCTCGTCGGGCAAGGCCGCCTCGTCGAGCAGTTGGCGCACCACCCGCGCCGAGGCCTCGTCGCTGAGCGGCTGCAGCGTCAGCCGCGTCGAGCCGGGCTGCGTGCCCCAGGCGGGCCTTTCCTCGACGAGGTCGTGGCGGGCCGTGGTGAGGATCACCAACGGCGCGTCGACGGCGGTGAGCTGCACGTGCTCGAGCAGGTCGAGGAAGCTCGGTTCGGCCCAGTGGATGTCGTCGACGAACACCACCAGCGGCCCGGCGCCGGCCTGGCCCTCGAGGAACTTGCGCGCGGCCCAGTTGAGGTCGGCGAGCGGAAAGGTCTCGGTGCTGAGGCCGGCGGCGCTGGCCAGCCGGCGTGCCACCTCGGCGTCACCCACCGTGGCGAGCAGCCGCGCCTGCGCGGCTTCGGGCGTGTCGCTGTCCCGGATGCCGCAGGCCTCGCGCACCATCATCAGCAGCGGCCAGAAGGTGATGCCGTCGCCATACGGCAGGCATCGCCCCGACAGCGAGCGCGCGCCGGCGGCGATGTGCTCCAGCACCTCGCGCACCAGGCGCGACTTGCCGTAGCCCGCCTCGCCGAGCAGCGTGATCATGCGCGCGGTGCGCTCCTCGCCCACCTGCCGGTACAGCGCCCGCAGCGTGGCGAGCTCGGCGTCGCGGCCGATCAGCGGGCGGTCGTGGCGGCGCACCAGGCCGTCCAGCCCCGGCGCGGCCACCAGGCGGTAGGCCGCCACGCGCTGCGACTTGCCCTTCAGCTCGAGCGGCTCCACGGCCTCCACCTCGACCGCGTCGCGCGCCAGCCGCCAGGTGGTCTCGCCGAGGTAGATCTGGTTCTCCGGCGCGGCCTGTTCGAGGCGCGCCGCCACGTTCACCGCGTCGCCGGTGGCGAGCTTCTGGTCGGCGCCGGGGTCGTCGTTGGCCACCACCTCGCCGGTGTTCACGCCGGTGCGGTTGGCGATCTCGACGCCGTAGCGTGCGGCGAGATCGCGGTTCAGCTCGGCCAGCGCCCCCTGCATGCCGAGTGCGGCGCGCAAGGCGCGCAGCGCGTCATCCTCGTGGGCGCGCGGCAGGCCGAACACCGCCATGATCGCGTCGCCGATGTACTTCTCGATCTTGCCGCCGTGACGCAGGATCTGCGCCGACATCGCCGCGAAGTAGCGCTCCTTCACCTCGTGCAGCGCTTCCGGATCGAGGCGCTCGCCGAGGGCGGTGGAGCCCTTCAGGTCGGAGAACACGACGGTCACCGTCTTGCGCACCTCGTGCACCGGAAGGGCCGGTGCGGCGGCCGCCAGCGGCGTGCCGCAGTAGCCGCACAGCCGGAATTTCGGGGGGTTCTCCTCTCCGCAGCCCGGACACTTCAGCATGCCGATCAGTGTAAGGGTGGTGCGCATTGGCGCGCGCCGGGTTTGGCTCCAGAATGCGCGCCACATCCCCAAGGAGGAGTCGTCCCCATGCCCATCGGCCCCCGGCTCGCTGCCCTGAGCCTCGCGCTTGCCGCCACCGTTGCCGCCCACGCGGCGCCGGCGGCCTATCTCACCCTCGACCATTCGTCCAACGGCATGGTCGAACCCAAGGCGGTGGCCGAGCTCTGGAAGAACAGCCTGCCGGCCAGGCTCACCAAGCTCTACCCGGTGTCGAAGTGGGGCTTCTCGACGCAGGTCGAGGGCGGCTTCGACGAGGGCAAGGTCTGCGTGATCACGGCGCGCGCGATGCTGTTGCCGCGGCGCGGCAAGACGCTGGTGCTGGAGCCGGCCAAGACCGTCACGACCTTCGGCGCGAAGCCTGGCGCCACGCAGCAGGAGTGCAAGGCGCTGGCCGATGCGAAGCTGAAGGAGTCGGTCGACGCGATGCTCGCGGCGCTGCTGCCGCGCTGAGGCTCAGCGATCGGCGCTGCCGCGCGGGCGCTCCACGTCGGCGCTGAGCCGGCCGGCGATCATCTCGATCAGGTGGAAGGCAAACGCCGGGTTCTGGTAGTAGAGCTGCTTGACCGTGCTCTCGTGGATCTCGAGCACGCTGCACGCACCGATGCAGCGCACGGTGTGCGTGCGCAGCCCGCTCGGCGAGAACAGCGCGATCTCGCCGAAGATGCGCCCCGGCTCGAGGCGCTGGCCGATCTCCACCAGCTCCATCTCGCCGTCGACCAGCATGTAGAGCCGGTTCGCCTGGTCGCCCTTGCGGAACAGCACGTGGCCGGCCTTGAAGCGGCGTGGCTTCATGTAGGGCTTGAGCCAGAGGCCCGCGAGGTCGGCATCGGCCTGCGCGCGCGCGACGCGGCGCGTCAGGCGCGTCACCTCCACGGCGCGGTAGACGTTGACCGGCAGCAGCAGCCCGGCGATCGCCAGCGTGATCGGCGAGGGATGCAGCGCACCGTAGACCACCAGCCCGATGTTGCTGCCCACCGCCAGCCAGCGCAGCGGCAGCATGGTGCGCACGAAGGCGCCGGCGATCACGAGGCCGACGCCGACGATCGCCGCCAGCGTGGCCAGCAGCTGCACCGGCGTCGAGATGGCGTTGGCGACGAAGGCCTGCGACTGGGCCAGCAACCACTGCGCCTGCGCCTCGAACATCATGGGCGGCGCGGTGCGGGGTGCGTCAGGCGGCGAGGCCCATCGCCTCGCCCATGCGGATGGCGCGGCCGGGGTTCCACTCGGGGTTGAAGCGCAGCGTGCCCTTCGGGAACAGCATCACCACCGTGGAGCCGAGCAGGAAGCGGCCCATCTCGGCGCCGCGATCCAGCGACACCGCGCCCTCGCCGCGCTCGGGATAGCTCCACTCGCGCAGCGTGCCCGGCCGTGGCGGGTTGACCACGCCGTGCCAGGTGGTGGCCATGCTGCCGACGATGGTGGCGCCCACCAGCGTCAGCACGAAGGGGCCGTGCGCCGACTCGAACACGCACACCACGCGCTCGTTGCGCGCGAACAGCCCCGGCACGCCGCGCGCCGTGGTCGGGTTCACCGAGAACAGCGCGCCGGGCACGTGGATCATGCGCGCCAGCCGGCCGGCGCAGGGCATGTGGATGCGGTGGTAGTCGCGAGGGCTCAGGTAGAGCGTGGCGAACTGGCCGTCGTCGAAGCGCGCGGCCAGCGCCGCGTCGCCGCCGACCAGCGCGGTGGTCGAGTAGGCGTGGCCCTTGGCCTGGAAGACCTGGTCGCGCTCGATCGCGCCGAACTGGCTGATCGCGCCGTCGACCGGACACAGCCAGGGCGCGTCGGACAGCGGGCGCGCACCCGGCTTGAGCGCGCGCGTGAAGAAGTCGTTGAAGGTTGCGTAGCGTGCGATGTCCGGATCGGCGGCCTCGGCCATGTCCACGCCATAGCGCGCCACGAAGCGGCGGATCGCCGTGGTGGTGAGTTCGCCGGCCGGGTAGCGGGCGGCCGCGCCGGCGAAGGACGTCAGCCACTGCTTGGGCAGCAGGTACTGGGGCAGGACGGCGAGGCGGTCGGCAAGGCTCATGGCGCGGCGGATTCTATCGGCGGCGGCCCCTTTCGCCCCATGTGCGCCTGACAAGCCTCAAGTCGGCGCGCAGCGCTCCGATAAGCGGTGGAGGCCGCCTGCCGGCCGGTTGTCCAGCCACACCCCTTCGAGAGGTACCGCCATGAAGATCCAGACCCTGATTGCCGCTGCCGCGCTGACCCTGGGAGCCGTTGCCGCACATGCCTACGACCCCAAGGCCACGATCGCCGATCTCGACGCCCGCCTGGCGAAGATCGGTGCGCCCAAGCTCGACGGCACCGACAAGGCCGGCGACAAGGACGTGCCCGGCATGTTCTTCGGCGAGCGCAAGATCAACAACAACTACGACGTGGTCGACGCCATCCGCAAGGCCCACAACGCCACCGCCACGGTGTTCGTGAAGAGCGGCGACGAGTTCGTTCGTGTCAGCACCAACGTCCTGACCCCGGAAGGCAAGCGTGGCGTGGGCACGCAGCTGGCTCGAAACGCCGCGTACGACGCGCTGACCAAGGGACAGCAGTACTGCGGCCCGATCGACGTGCTCGGCACGGCCTTCGACGCCTGCTACAACCCGATCAAGGACGGCGCGGGAAAGATCATCGGCGCGAGCTACATCGGCCACAAGAAGTGAGTTCGGCCCACTGACGGAGCTCGCCATGAGGATCCTCAACGGACTGGGCGCGGCCTTCGCCCGCCTGCGCATCGGCCAGCAGCTGGCCGTCGCCTTCGCCAGCGTGCTGGTGCTGGCTGCGGGGATGGGTGTGGCCGCGGTGCTCGGCCTGGCTCAGGTCGACCGCGAGGCGGCCGCGCTGAACCACAAGTGGCTGCAGGGCGTCGGCCACGTCGCGGCGCTGCGCTCGGCGGTGGTCGAGTCGCGTGACCTCGAGATGAAGCACAGCCGCTCGGCCGACGCGAGCTACCACGCCGAGTACGAGGAGAAGATGGCCGCGGCCGGCAAGTCGGCGGCGGCGGCGCTCTCGGCCTACGAGGGCCTGGTGGAAAGCGACGCGGAGCGCGAACTGTTCGCCGCGCTGAACAAGGGCTGGACGAGCTACCAGGCAGCGCAGAAGAAGGTGATCGACCTCGGTCGCGGGAAGAAGCAGCAGGATGCCGCCGACATCAGCGACGGCCTCGCCAGCATGGCGATCGACGAGACGCTGGCGGCGATCGAGGCGATCTCCAAGTACAACTTCGACGGTGGCCAGAAGGCCGCCGAGCATGTCGACCTGGTCTATGCCCAGGCGCGTGGCGTGGTGGTGGGCGGGCTCGCCCTCACGCTGGTGCTAGGGTTGGCGATGGGGCTGCTGATCTCGCGGCGCCTGCTGGCGCAGCTGGGCGGCGAGCCGCGCGAGGCCGCGGCGGTGGCACGCGCGGTGGCCGAGGGCGACCTCTCGACCGCGATCCGCGTGCGCGACGGCGACCACGACAGCATGATGGCCTGCCTGGCTGCGATGCAGCGCAGCCTCGCGCAGGCGGTCAGCGCGGTACGCCGAGGCTCCGAGCACGTGGCCATCTCCAGCGCGCAGATCGCGCAGGGCAACCAGGATCTGTCCAGCCGCACCGAGCACCAGGCCAGTTCGTTGCAGCAGACCGCGGCAACGATGCACCAGCTCGGCTCGACCGTGCGCAACAACGCCGACAGCGCCAAGCAGGCCAACCAGCTCGCGCTGGGCGCCTCCGGCGTCGCGGCCGAAGGCGGCGAAGTCGTGGGCCAGGTGGTCGCCACGATGAAGGACATCCACGAGAGCAGCCGCAAGATCGCCGACATCATCGCGGTGATCGATGGCATCGCCTTCCAGACCAACATCCTGGCACTCAACGCCGCGGTGGAAGCCGCGCGGGCCGGCGAGCAGGGCCGCGGCTTCGCGGTCGTCGCGGGCGAGGTGCGCAGCCTCGCGCAGCGCAGCGCCGAGGCGGCCAAGGAGATCAAGGGCCTGATCGGTACCAGCGTCGAGCGCGTCGAGCGTGGCACCGCGCTGGTCGACCGGGCCGGCCAGACGATGGAGGAGATCGTCACCTCGATCCGCCGCGTCAGCGACATCGTCGCCGAGATCAGCTCGGCCAGCATCGAGCAGAGCTCGGGCGTGGAGCAGGTGGGTCAGTCCGTCATGCAGATGGACCAGGCCACTCAGCAGAACGCCGCGCTGGTGGAGCAGAGCGCGGCGGCAGCCGAGAGCCTGAAGCAGCAGGCCCAGCAGCTGGTGCAGGCCGTGGCGGTGTTCAAGCTCGCCCACGGCGAGCCGGCGATCGAGGTCGCGGCAGCGCCGGCGGCACCGGTCGCGGCGACCAAACCGGCGGCCAAGCCGCTGGCCGCCAAGGCGCCGAAGACGGTGCCCGTCAAGGCGGCGAAGCCGGTCAAGCCCGTGAAGCCCGCCAGCATCGCGCCCGTCGCGCCGAAGAAGTTCGAGCCGGTGGCCGTGCCCGCCGGTGACGACGACTGGCAGAGTTTCTGACGAACGGACTGCGTGCCGGCCTCAGAGGTCGGTGCGCAGCTTCCAGATCTCCGGGAACAGCACGGTGTCGAGCATCTTGCGCAAGTAGCCGACGCCGCTGGTGCCGCCGGTGCCGCGCTTGAAGCCGATCACCCGCTCGACCGTGGTGACGTGGCGGAAGCGCCAGAGCCGGAAGGCGTCTTCCAGGTCGGTGAGCTCCTCGCCGAGCTGGTACAGATCCCAGTGCTGCTTCGGGTCGCGGTAGACCGCGAGCCAGGCCTGCTCGACCGCATCGCTGGCCGCGTAGGGCTGGGTCCAGTCGCGCTCCAGGTGGCTGGCCGGCACGGCAATGCCGCGGCGTGCCAGCAGGCGCAGCGATTCGTCGTACAGCGAGGGCGCGCGCCAGGCCGCCTCCACCCGGGCCAGCAGGTCCGGCCGGTGGGCGTGCGGCTTGAGCATCGCCGCGTTCTTGTTCCCCAGCATGAACTCGATGCAGCGGTACTGCCAGCTCTGGAAGCCGCTGCTGTTGCTCAGGTAGGGGCGGATCGCGGAGTACTCCGGCGGCGTCATCGTGGCCAGCACGTCCCACGCGTGCACCAGCTGCTCCATGATCTTGCTGACGCGCGCCAGCATCTTGAACGCGCTGCCGAGCTCGTCCTTCGCGATGCAGCCGACCGCGGCCGAGAGCTCGTGCAGCATCAGCTTCATCCACAGCTCGCTGGTCTGGTGCTGCACGATGAAGAGCATCTCGTTGTGGTCGGGCGAGAGCGGCTTCTGCGCGTTCAGCACGGCGTCGAGCTGCAGGTAGTCGCCGTAGCTCATGTCGCGCGAGAAGTCGAGCTTCGCGCCCTCGTCGGCGACGATGCGCTCGCCTTCGTGATGGTAAGGACAGGTCATGTCACGGCCGCCTTCTGGTTGAAGCGCGCCTCTTGCCATTCGCCGGAGTCGAGCACCTGGCGCAGGTGCTCGACGGCGTCCCAGACTTCCGTGAAGCTGGTGTACAGCGGCGTGAAGCCGAAGCGCAGGATGTCCGGGGCGCGGAAGTCGCCGATCACGCCGCGCGCGATCAGCGCCTGCACGATTGCATAGCCGCCCTCGGCGCGCGCGAGGTTGACCTGGCTGCCGCGCACGCCGTGCCCGGTGGGCGTGACGAGCGTGAGGCCGTGGCCGTCGCAGCGCTCCGCCACCAGCGTGATGAAGAGGTCCGTCAGCGCCAGCGATTTGCGGCGCAGCGCCGCCATGCCGCCCAGCGGCTCGGCGGCGAGCACGGTGTCCACGCCGGTCTCGAGCGCGCTCAGCCCCAGCACCGGCGGCGTGCCGCAGGCAAAGCGGGCGATGCCGCGGGCCGGCCGGTAGTGCGGCGAGAACTCGAACGGCGCCGCGTGGCCGAACCAGCCTGACAGCGGCTGCCAGAGGTCGTCGCGCTCCATGCGCGCGAGCTGGCGCGGGTGCACCCACAGGAAGGCCGGCGCACCGGGGCCGCCGTTCAGGTACTTGTAACCGCAGCCGACCGCGAAGTCGGCGTCGGCGCCGTTCAGGTCGACCGGCACGGCGCCGGCGGAGTGCGCCAGGTCCCAGATCGCCAGCGCGCCGGCCGCATGGGCCGCGCGCGTCAGCGCCGCCATGTCGTGCATGCGCCCGGTGCGGTAGTTCACGTGCGTGAGCATCAGCACGGCGAGTGACGGGCCGATCTGCGCGGCGATCTCGTCGGGTTCCAACAGCCGCAGTTCGAAGCCGTGCTGGCGCGCCAGGCCCTCGGCGATGTAGAGGTCGGTGGGAAAGTTGCTGCGCTCGGAGACGATCACTCGCCGGCCCGCATCGCCTTGCTGCTTGACGAGCAGCAGCGCCGCGGCCAGCACCTTGAAGAGGTTCACCGAGGTCGATTCGCCGGCCAGCGTCTCGCCGGGCTGCGCGCCGATCAGGCGGCCGATCTTGTCGCCCACGCGCTGCGGCAGCGTCACCCAGTTCGCGCTGTTCCAGCTGCGGATCAGCCCATCGCCCCATTCCTGCTGCACGGCCGCGGCCACGCGTGCTGGCGCGGCGGCCGGCAGCACGCCGAGCGAGTTGCCGTCGAGGTAGATCACGCCCTCGGGCAGGTGGAACTGGCCGCGCAGCGGCGCGAGCGGGTCGCGCGCGTCGAGCGCCTGGGCGTCGGCTCGGGTGGTCATGGCATTTCTCTCAGGATGGCACGCACCGGGCTCGCGCAGGCGTGGGCCAGCTTGAGCGGCAGCGCGATGAGTTCGTAGTCGCCTTCGGGCACGGCGTCGAGCACGAGGTTCTCGAGCACGCGCAGGTCGTGCTTCAGGAGGAGGTGGTGGCTGTCCAGCGTCTTGCTGGTGGCCGGGTCGACCGACTGGCTGTCGATGCCGACCAGCCGCACGCCGCGCCCGGCGAGAAGCTCGATCGTCTCGGGCGCATAGGCCGAGAAGTCTTCCGACCAGGCAGTGGGTGCGCGCTCGCAGGTGCGCACCAGCACCCGCGGCGGCAGGTCGGCCAGCGCGTGGGCGAGGTGCTCGGGCCTCACCAGCGGCCCGCAGCCCATCGCGTGGATCACGCGGCAGGGCCCGAGGAAGGGTTCCAGCGGCACGGCGCCGATGGCCGGCGCGTCGTCGGCGTAGTGCAGCGGGGCGTCGGCATGGGCGCCGAGGTGGGGCGAGAGCGTCAGCGCCGACAGGTTGACGGGGCAGCCCGGGCCGATGCGCGCCGTCCAGCGCTGCTCGTAGGCCTGGTCGCCAGGGAAGGGCGGCGTGGCCGGGCCCAGCACGGGGGAGATGTCCCAGAGTCGGCTCATGGTGGGGTCAGTATAAATGCTTGACACCTGAAATATCAAACTCTAAAGTGACCTGCAGACACACGGAGGCATCGGCATGCGCATCACCTGCATCGGCGGCGGCCCGGCCGGCCTGTACTTCGCGCTGCTGATGAAGCAGCAGGATCCGCGCCACGAGGTCACGGTGATCGAGCGCAACGCGCCGACCGACACCTTCGGCTGGGGCGTGGTGTTCTCCGATCAGACGCTCGGGGCGCTGCAGCGCGCCGACGCCAAGACCGCCGGCCAGATCCTCGACGCCTTCAACCACTGGGACGACATCGACGTGCACTTCCAGGGTCGCACGCTGCGGTCGTCGGGCCACGGCTTCTGCGGCATCGGGCGCATGCGGCTGCTCAACATCCTGCAGGCGCGCTGCGAGGAACTCGGCGTGGTCATGCGCTACAAGACCGACTGCCCCGACGACGCCGACATCGACGCCGACCTGATCATCGCCTGCGACGGCCTGAACAGCCGCATCCGCACCAAGTACGCCGCCACCTACCAGCCCGACATCGACCTGCGCCGCTGCCGCTTCGTCTGGCTGGGCACGCACAAGCTCTTCGACGCCTTCACCTTCGCCTTCGAGAAGACCGAGTGGGGTTGGTTCCAGGCGCATGCCTACCGCTTCGACGCGACCACCTCCACCTTCATCGTCGAGGCGCCCGAGGAGGTGTGGCGCGCCGCCGGCCTGGAGGACATGAGCAAGGAAGAGGGCATCGCTTTCTGCGAGAAGCTCTTCGCCAAGTACCTCGACGGTCAGCCGCTGATGAGCAACGCCGCGCACCTGCGCGGCTCGGCGCAGTGGATCCGCTTCCCGCGCGTGGTGTGCAAGCGCTGGGTGCACCACAACGGGCGGGCCCCGGTGGTGCTGATGGGCGATGCGGCGCACACCGCGCACTTCTCGATCGGCTCGGGCACCAAGCTCGCGCTGGAGGATGCGATCAGCCTGGCCACGCGCATTGCCGCGCATCCCGGCGACCTGGGCGCGGCGCTCGCCGAGTACGAGGCCGTGCGCGGCGTCGAGGTGCTGAAGATCCAGAACGCTGCGCGCAACTCCACCGAGTGGTTCGAGAACGTCGAGCGCCATGCGAAGCTGGAGCCCGAGCAATTCGCCTATGCGCTGCTGACCCGCTCGCAGCGCATCTCGCACGAGAACCTGCGGCTGCGCGATGCCGGTTACGTCGGCGAGCTCGAAAGCTGGCTGGCCGCGCGGGCCGGCCTGAAGGCCGAGCCGGTGCCGCCGATGTTCACGCCCTTCACGTTGCGCGGGGTGGCGCTGAAGAACCGCGTGGTGGTCTCGCCGATGGCGCAGTACAGCGCCGTCGACGGCGTGCCGGGCGACCACCACCTCGTGCACCTCGGGGCCCGCGCGATGGGCGGTGCCGGCCTGGTTTTCTGCGAGATGACCTGCACCTCGCCCGAGGCCCGCATCACGCCGGGCTGCCCGGGGCTGTGGAACGACGCGCAGATGCAAGCTTGGCAGCGCATCGTCGATTTCGTGCACGGCAGCACCAGCGCGAAGATCGCGATGCAGCTTGGCCACGCCGGCCCCAAGGGCTCGACGCGCGTGCCCTGGGAGGGTGAGGACCTGCCGCTGGCGGACGGAAACTGGCCCCTGGTGGCCGCCTCGCCGCAGCAGTACCTGGATGGCGTCAGCGCCTGGGCGCGTGCCGCGACGCGAGACGACATGGACCTCATCCGCGACGAGTTCGTCGCCGCCACGACGCGGGCCGCCGAGGCTGGCTTCGACTGGCTGGAACTGCACTGCGCGCACGGCTACCTGCTCTCGGCCTTCCTCTCGCCGCTGACCAACCAGCGCAGCGACGACTTTGGTGGCTCGCTGGAGAACCGCCTGCGCTTCCCGCTGGAAGTGTTCCGCGCCATGCGCGCGGCGTGGCCTCAGGACAAGCCGATGTCGGTGCGCCTGTCGGCGCACGACTGGGTGCCCGGCGGCAACACGCCGGCCGACGCGGTGGAGATCGCGCGCGCCTTCCAGGCGGCCGGCTGCGACCTGATCGACGTGTCCTCGGGCCAGGTCAGCAAGCAGCAGAAGCCGATCTACGGGCGCATGTACCAGACGCCGTTCGCCGACCTGATCCGCAACGAGCTCGGCATCGCGACGATGGCGGTGGGCGCGATCAGCGAAGCCGACCACGTCAACAGCATCGTCGCGGCCGGCCGCGCCGACCTGTGCGCGATCGCGCGGCCGCACCTCGCCAACCCGGCCTGGACGCTGCTGGAGGCGGCGCGCATCGGCCACACCAGTGGCGTCGGCGCCGACTGGCCGGTGCAATACCTCTCCGGCAAGACGCAGCTCGAGCGCAACCTTGAGCGCGAGCGGCAGATGGCGGCGGCCAACGCCGGCCTCTCGCCGCAGGAACAGGCCAACCTCGCGCAGGGGGTGTGACGATGGCCGCCACGCCGCTCGCGCTGGCCGACGCCGAATCGCGCGTCGAGGCCGACCACCACCAGGCGCTCAAGCTCTGGCTGCGCCTGCTCGCCTGTACCACGCGCGTCGAGAACGTGATCCGCCAGCGGCTGCGCAGCGAGTTCGGCACCACCCTGCCGCGCTTCGACCTCATGGCGCAGCTGGACCGTGAACCGGCCGGCTTGAGCATGGGCGAACTGTCGGCGCGCATGATGGTCACGGGCGGCAATGTCACGGGGATCGTCGACCAGTTGGAGGCCGAGGGTCTGGTCGTTCGCGAGGATCACCCGGGCGATCGGCGCGCCTTCCTCGTGCGCCTCACCGCCGCGGGCCGCCGCCAGTTCCGCCGAATGGCGGCCGTGCACGAAACCTGGATCGTCGAACTCTTCGAGGGCTGGAGCCCGGCGCAGAAGACGCAGGTGCATGGTCTGCTCGCCACGCTGAAGCCGCACCTGGCCGCGCTCGATGCGCCGCCCGCCCCGAGAACCAAACGCAAGGAGAGCGCATGACCCGCGCGATGGATTCGCACCTGGCCGGCGGCAACCGCCGCACGACGGCCGATCTCACGACCAAGCACTTCGGCTGGCGCGTCGAGCGCAAGGTCGGCGTGATCACGCTGAACCGGCCCGAGCGCAAGAACCCGCTGACCTTCGACTCCTACGCCGAACTGCGCGACCTGTTCCGAACGCTGGCCTACGCCGACGACGTGCGCTCGGTGGTGGTGCAGGGCGAGGGCGGCAACTTCTGCTCGGGCGGCGACGTGCACGACATCATCGGCCCGCTGGTGGCGATGCCCATGCCCGACCTGCTGGCCTTCACGCGCATGACCGGTGATCTCGTCAAGGCGATGCGTGCCTGCGGCCAGCCCATCGTCGCGGCGATCGACGGCGTGTGTGCCGGCGCCGGCGCGATCGTCGCGATGGCCTCCGACCTGCGCGTCGCCACGGCGCGCAGCAAGGTGGCCTTCCTGTTCACCAAGGTCGGCCTGGCCGGCTGCGACATGGGGGCCTGCGCGATCCTGCCGCGCATCGTCGGCCAGGGGCGCGCGTCGGAGCTGCTCTACACCGGTCGCTCGCTGCCGGGCGAGGAGGGGCTGGCCTGGGGTTTCCACAACCGGCTGGTCGAGCCGGAGGCGCTCTCGGCCGCAGCCATCGACTGGGCGGCCGAACTCGCCGCCGGCCCGAGCTTCGGCCATGCGATGACCAAGCGCATGCTGCACCAGGAGTGGTCCATGGGCGTTGACGAGGCGATCGAGTCGGAGGCGCAGGCCCAGGCGATCTGCATGATGACGCAGGACTTCCACCGCGCCTACCACGCCTTCGTCGCCAAGCAGAAGCCGGCCTTCGAGGGCGATTGAGATGAAGCACGAGCACCTCGCCTGGCCGTTCTTCGAGGATCGACACCGCGAGCTGGCGGCGCACCTCGGCGCGTGGTCGGCGCAGCATCTGGCGCATGCCGGCCACGCCGCCGACGTCGACGCGCAATGCCGCGCCCTTGTGCGCGCGCTCGGCGCGGCCGGCTGGCTGCGCCATGCGGTGGCGGGCACGGCCTACGGCGGCGCGACCGAGACGATCGATACGCGGGCGATCTGCCTGCTGCGCGAGACGCTGGCGTGGCACCACGGCCTGGCCGACTTTGCCTTCGCGATGCAAGGGCTGGGCTCGGGCGCGATCTCGCTGGCCGGCACCCATTCCCAGCGCGAGCGCTGGCTGCCGCGCGTGGCCGAAGGCTCGGCGCTCGCGGCCTTCGCGCTCTCCGAGCCCGAGGCCGGTTCCGACGTGGCCGCGATGAGCTGCGCCGCGCGCGACGACGGCGAGGCTGTCGTGATCGACGGCGAGAAGACCTGGATCAGCAACGGCGGCATCGCCGACCTCTACGTGCTGTTCGCCCGCACCGGCGAGGGGACCGGCAGCCGCGGCATCAGCGCCTTCGTCGTCGAGGCCGGCACGCCGGGCTTCGAGATCGCCGAGCGCATCGAAGTCATCGCGCCACACCCGCTGGCGCGGCTGCGCTTCGCCGGCTGCCGCGTGCCCAAGGCGAACCGGCTCGGCGAGCCGGGCGAGGGCTTCAAGATCGCGATGCGCACGCTCGACGTGTTCCGCACCTCCGTGGCCGCCGCGGCGCTCGGCTTCGGACGGCGCGCACTGCACGAAGGCCTGGAACGCGCCAAGGCGCGGCCGATGTTCGGCCAGCGCCTGGCCGACTTCCAGCTCACGCAGGCAAAGCTCGCGCAGATGGCCACCACCATCGACAGCGCCGCGCTGCTCACCTACCGCGCCGCCTGGCAACGCGACCAGGGCCGCACCGTGACACGCGAGGCCGCGATGGCGAAGATGGCCGCCACCGAAGGCGCCCAGCAGGTGATCGATGCTGCCGTGCAGCTGTGGGGCGGGCTCGGCGTGACGAGCGGGCAGGTGGTGGAGTCTCTCTACCGCGAGATCCGCGCGCTGCGCATCTACGAAGGCGCGACCGAGGTGCAGCAGCTCATCATCGGGCGGGATCTGCTGAAGGAGGCATGAGATGGCGTCCGCGCATGTCGACACCTTCGCCGCCCGCAACCTGCCGCCGCCGGCGCTGCAGCCCGAGTTCCTGTTCGACGCGCCCGAGCTGCAGTTCCCGCAACAGCTGAACTGCGCCACCGAACTGCTCGACCGCTGGGTCGAGCGCGGGCAGGGCGATCGGCTGTGCATCCAGGGCACGAACGTGCGCTGGACCTATGCGCAGCTGCAGGCGCAGGCCAACCGCATCGCCCACGTGCTGGTCGAGGACATGGGCTTGGTGCCCGGCAACCGCGTGCTGCTGCGCGGCGCCAACTCGCCGATGCTCGCCGCGTGCTGGTTCGCGGTGGTGAAGGCGGGCGGCATCGCGGTGGGCAGCATGCCGCTGTTGCGCGCCAAGGAGCTGACCCAGATCGTCACCAAGGCCGAGATCTCGCATGCGCTGTGCGATGCCCGGCTCGCCGAGGAACTCGCGCTGGCCCGCCCGGCCTGCCCGACGCTCACGCAGGTGCTGCACTTCCTGTCGCCCGACGCCGGCGAGCTCGATGCGCGCGCCGCCGCCAAGCCGCCAGCGTTCGAGAACGTGAAGACCTCGAAGGACGACACCTGCCTCATCGCCTTCACCTCGGGCACCACCGGCCAGCCCAAGGGCACGATGCACTTCCACCGCGACGTGATGGCGGCCTGCGCCTGCTGGCCGCGCCACGTGCTGCGGCCGACGCCGGACGACGTGTTCATCGGCAGCCCGCCGCTGGCCTTCACCTTCGGGCTGGGCGGGCTGCTGCTGTTCCCGCTCTCGGTGGGCGCCTCCACCGTGTTGCTCGAGAAGGCCTCGCCCGACGCGCTGCCGGCGGCGATCGCGCAGTACCGCGCGACGGTCTGCTTCACCGCGCCGACCTCGTACCGCGCGATGGCCGGGCAGCTCGCGGGCCACGACCTCTCGTCGCTGAAGAAGTGCGTCAGCGCCGGCGAGGCACTGCCTGCCGCGACGCGCGGGCTGTGGAAGGACGCGAGCGGCATCGAGATGATCGATGGCATCGGCTCCACCGAGCTCCTGCACATCTTCATCTCGCACGACGAGGCGCACGCGAAACCCGGCGCCACCGGCACCGCGGTGCCCGGCTACGTGGCCTGCATCCTCGACGACGCGGGCCAGCCGCTGCCGCGCGGGCAGGTGGGGCGCCTCGCGGTGAAGGGGCCCACCGGCTGCCGCTACCTCGCCGACGAGCGCCAGAGGAACTACGTGCAGGACGGCTGGAACCTCACCGGCGATGCCTACCTGCTCGACGACGACGGCTTCTTCGTCTACCAGGCGCGCACCGACGACATGATCATCAGTGGTGGCTACAACATCGCCGGGCCGGAAGTGGAGAGCACGCTGCTCCAGCACCCCAAGGTGGCCGAGTGCGGCGTGATCGGCGTGGCCGACGAGGAGCGGGGCCAGATCGTCAAGGCCTTCGTCGTGCCCAGGGCCGGCGTGGTGCCGGACGAGGCCCTCGTGCGCGAGCTGCAGGATTTCGTGAAGCAGTCGATCGCGCCCTACAAGTACCCGCGGGCCATCGAGTTCCGCACCGCGCTGCCGCGCACCGAGACCGGCAAGCTGCAGCGCTTCAAGCTGAGACAGATCCCATGATGCAGGTGCTGCAACCCCCGGGCTGGGAAAAGCCCAAGGGCTATGCCAACGGCGTGGCCGCGGACGGACGGATGGTATTCGTGGCCGGCCAGATCGGCTGGAACGCGGCCTGCCGCTTCGAGAGCGACGACTTCGTCGCGCAGGTGCGGCAGGCGCTGGCCAACGTGGTGGCCGTGCTGGCCGAAGCCGGCGCGAGGCCCGAGCACATCGTGCGCATGACCTGGTACGTGACCGACAAGCGCGAGTACCTCGCGCGCGGCCGCGAGGTCGGCCAGGTGTTCCGCGAGCTGATCGGCGTGTACCACGCGGCGATGAGCGCGGTGGAGGTGAGTGCGCTGATGGAAGACCGCGCCAAGGTGGAGATCGAGGTCACGGCCGTCGTGCCGCGCACGTGATTCCACGTCGATCCGTAGAATGCCGCGGGCCATGAGTTCCCGCGCGCTCGCAGCCGACACCGCCCCCGCCTCCGTGCTGCCCGGCCTCGCGCTCGCCGCGGCCGGCTCGGTGGCCTTCTCGGGCAAGGCCATCATCGTGAAGCTCGCCTACCGGCACGGCGTCGACGCGGTCACGCTGATCATGTTCCGCATGCTGTTCGCGCTGCCGCTGTTCGTGGCGCTCGCGTGGTGGGCCGGGCGCGGCAAGCCGGCGCTGACGCGGCGCGACGGGATCGCGATCGTCGGGCTCGGCTTCTCGGGCTACTACCTCGCGAGCTTTCTCGATTTCGCCGGCCTCGCCTACGTGACAGCAAGCTTCGAGCGGCTGGTGCTCTACCTCAACCCCACCATCGTGCTGCTGCTTGGCTGGGTGCTGTTCGGCCGGCGTGCCACCGCGAAGCAGTGGCTCGCGATGGCGGTCAGTTACAGCGGCGTGCTGCTGGTGTTCGGCCACGAGTTGCACTTGGCCGGGCCTGATGTGGCGCTGGGTGCCGCGCTGGTGTTCGGCAGCGCGCTCAGCTACGCGATCTACCTCGTCTACAGCGGCGAGGAGGTCAAGCGCCTCGGCTCGATGCGCCTCACCGGCCTGGCCACCAGTGTGGCCTGCGTGCTGTGCATCGTGCAGTTCCTCGTGCTGCGGCCGCTCTCGGCGGCCACCGAGGTGGCGCCGCCAGTGATCTGGCTGTCGGTGCTGAATGCCACGCTGTGCACCTTTGCACCGGTGCTGATGGTGATGATGTCGATCGAGCGCATCGGCTCCACGCTGACGGCGCAGACCGGCATGCTGGGGCCGATGTCGACCATCCTGATGGGCGTGCTGCTGCTGGGCGAGCCGTTCACGGTGTGGGTCGCAGCGGGAACCGTGCTGGTGCTGGCGGGTGTGTGGTTGCTGGCGCGCTGGCGCTGAACGACTTTCTTCCTCAGGAGACACGAGATGGATCTGGGCATCGCAGGGCGCTGGGCGCTGGTGTGTGCGGCGAGCAAAGGCCTCGGCAAGGGCTGCGCGAAGGCGCTGGCCGCCGAGGGCGTGAACGTGGTGATCACCGCGCGCGGCGCGGACACGCTGAACGCCACGGCGGCCGAGATCCGCGCGGCCGCCCCGGGCGTGCAGGTGGTGGCGGTGGCGGGTGACATCGCCACGCCGGAAGGCCGCGCCGCGGCGCTGGCCGCCTGCCCGCAGGTCGACATCCTCGTCAACAACGCCGGCGGCCCGCCGCCCGGCGATTTCCGCGACTGGGACCGCGAGGCCTGGCTCAAGGCGATCGAGGCCAACATGCTCACGCCGATCGAGCTGATCAAGGCGACGGTGGATGCCATGGCGGCGCGCGGCTATGGCCGCGTGGTCAACATCACCTCGGGCGCGGTGAAGGCACCGATCGACGTGCTGGGCCTGTCCAACGGCGCACGCAGCGGCCTGACCGGCTTCGTCGCCGGCCTGGCGCGCCAGCCGCGCCTGGCCTCGGCCAATGTCACGATCAACAACCTGCTGCCCGGTTGGTTCGACACCGACCGTATCCGCACGACGATGCAGGCCGCGGCCGTCAAGACCGGGCAGAGCGTCGACGCGATGATCGACAAGCGCCGCGCCGGCATCCCGGCCCAGCGCATGGGCACGGCCGACGAGTTCGGCGCGTTCTGCGCGTTCCTGTGCAGCGCGCAGGCCAGCTACCTGACCGGCCAGAACATCCTGCTCGATGGCGGTGCGTACCCGGGCACCTTCTGATCCGGGCCGGGCTCAGGCTTTCCGAGGCGAGAGCGACGACACGACGATGCCCGCGACGATCAGCACGAACGCCGCGCCGTGGTACCAACGCGGCGCCTCGCCGAGCAGCGCGGCCGACAGCACGCCGGCGAACACCGGCGTGAGGTTGGCGAAGAAGGTCGCCATCGCCGGGCCGACCGTCGACACGCCCAGGCCCCAGGCGCGGTAGGCGATCAGCGAGGGGCCGATCGCCACGTAGAGCAGCGCGGCGGCCACGGCCGGGCTCCAGTGGATGGTGGTGGCCGTGAGCGGCGCCTCGACGCTGGCGGCCAGCGTGGCCCAGGCGGTACCGAAGAGCATCTGCACGAGCAGGAACTCGGCCCAGCCCCAGGCCGGCCGCGCGCTGCCCTGCAGGTGCGCGGGCGGCCGCGCCAGCATCCAGCTGTAGCCGGCCCACAGCAGCACGGCCAGCAGCATGAACAGGTCGCCCGGCACGAGCTGCACGTGGCGCAGCGTGTCGAGGCTGCCGCGCGAGATCACCAGCAGCACGCCGGCCAGCGAGAGCGCGGCGCCGAGCAGTTCGCGGCGCACCGGCCGCACGCCGTAGAACAGGCGACCCACTAGCAGCATCCACACCGGCATGCTGGCGGCGATCAGCGTCACGTTCAGTGGCGTGCTGGTCTGCACCGCGAGGTACTGCAGCGCGTTGTAGCTACCCACGCCGAGCAGCCCGAGCAGCGCGAGATGCCGCCAGCGCGCGAGGATGGGTGCCGGGTCGCGCAGCACGCGCCAGCCCAGCGGCAGCAGCAGCGCGAGCGCGAGCCACCAGCGCATCGCGTTGAGCGCCAGCGGCGGCACCTGGCCGACCATCGCGCGGCCGACCACGGCATTGCCGGCCCACAGCAGCGGCGGCAGGGTGAGGAAGAAGGCGATGCGGGGCGTCAGCGGCTGGCTCATGGGGCGGGCAAGGGGTCGGGCATCGCGGTACCGCAGTTCCAGCACTGCTCGAACGGGCCGTCGATCGTCTCGTGGCAGTGCGGGCAGGCCCAGTGGCGCCACGTCGGGTGGCGCAGCTGCGTCAGCAGCACGCGCGCGTCGGTCAGGCGCTGGTCGTCGGTGACCCACACCTCGGGCAGCGTCTGGTCGGGCGGCAGCTCGCCCGAGATGCTGCTGGTGAACGCACGCTGCACGGTGGCCGCGATGCCGGCGTGCGTGAGCATGTCGGCCCACAGCGTGGCGAGCGCGAGGTTGGGCGCGGTGATCAGTCGTCGCATGCAGCAGGCCGGAAAGGCTGGCACGATAGCGGATCCCGCGTCTTTCATTCCGAGGATTCCAGCGATGCCCCAGACCGTGAAGGCCATCCGCGTTGCCGCCTACGGCGGCCCCGAAGTCCTGCAGCTCGAGGAGCTGACGATCGGCGAGCCCGGCCCGGGCGAGATCCGCATCCGCCACCATGCCTGCGGCCTGAACTTCATCGACGTCTACCAGCGCACCGGCCTGTACGCCAACCCGCTGCCACTGGCGCTCGGCATGGAAGGCGCCGGCGTGGTGGAAGCGGTGGGCGAGGGCGTGACGCACCTGAAGGTGGGCGATCGCGCCGCCTACGCCAGCCAGCCGCCCGGCGCCTATTGCGAGGCGCGCGTGATGCCGGCCAAGTGCGTCTGCAAGCTGCCCGACGAGATCGACTTCGAGACCGGCGCGGCGATGATGCTCAAGGGCCTGACGGTGCAGTACCTGCTGCGCAAGACGCTGCCGGTGGGCGGCCTGCAGGCAGGCGACTTCGTGCTGTTCCATGCGGCCGCCGGAGGCGTCGGCCTGATCGCCTGCCAGTGGGCGAAGGCGATGGGCCTGAAGCTGATCGGCACCGCGGGCAGCGACGAGAAGTGCCAGCTGGCGCTCGAGCACGGCGCGGCCTACGCCATCAACTACCAGAAGGAAGACTTCGTCGAGCGCGTCAAGCAGATCACCGGCGGGGAGGGCCTGAAGGTGGTGTACGACTCGGTGGGCAAGGACACCTTCGTGCGCTCGTTCGACTGCCTGCGGCCTTTCGGACTGGCCGCCAACTTTGGCAATGCCTCCGGCAAGGTGCCGCCGATCGATACCGGGCTGCTCGCGGCCAAGGGCTCGCTGTACGTGACGAGGCCCACCCTCTTCACGCACATCGCCACGCGCGAATCGACCCAGGCGATGGCCGACGACCTGTTCTCGATGGTCAAGAGCGGCGCGGTGAAGATCCGCATCGACCAGCGCTATGCGCTGAAGGACGCCGCCCAGGCGCACCGCGACCTCGAGGCGCGCAAGACCACGGGCTGCAGCGTGCTGCTGCCCTGAGGCCGGTCGCGCCACGCCGGCGCGACATTTGACACGGCAGTTCTGGGCAATCCACCCAGGGCGCGGTCCGCGGCGCAGCACGCGTGGCGATACTGCTGCGATGCAGTACACCGCGACGCTCACCGCGGCGCGCCGCGCGTGCGCGGCGGCGCTGGCCGCGCTCGCGGCGGCTGCGTCGGCCCAGCCGGCGCCGACGGCGGTGCCGCGCGATGGCATCGCCAGTGTGGTGTCGGGCATCCTCGGCTACACGCGCTGGCCGGCCGAGGCCGGATCCCTGCGCTTGTGCCTGCTGGGACGCGGCGCTGCGCTCGACCAGTTGCGCGGCGCGCTGCTGGGTTCGCCCCTGCGGCCGGTCCAGGTGCAGACCCTGGCGTCCATGGCCGACGCCACGAGCGGTTGCGATGCGGTCTATCTCGCCGGCCTGGACGGGCCCGCCACGCGCAGCCTTCTGCGCAAGCTCTCCGGCCAGCCCGTGCTGCTGCTCGGCGAAGGCGCCGAGTTCTGCAGCGACGGCGGCATGTTCTGCCTCGAACCTGCCGCGGCCTCGACCCGCTTCGGCGCCAACCTCGACGCCATCGCCCGCAGTGGCCTGCGCGTCAACCCGATGGTGCTGCGCGTCGCGCAAAGCGCGTCCGGAGCCAAGCCATGAGCGCACGCCAGCCGCTCCTCGAGGCGCTGCGCGCCGCGCATCTGCGGCTCGGCCTGGCCGCGCTGGTGGCGGCCGCGCTGGTGCTGACGGTGGTTTCCTTCGTCACCTTGCGCGGGCAGGTGGAGGCCAACCTCACGCTCGTGGCACGCTCGATCTCCTATTCGGCCGAAGCCGCCGCGGTGTTCGGCGATGCGGCGGCCACCCAGGAGGTGCTGGTACAGGTGGCAGCACGCGAATCGCTGCGCGGTGCGCGCATCGTCGACGCGCAGGGCCGCACGCTGGCCCGCTACGAGGCCTCGGCCGGCACGCGGTTCGATGCGGCGGCGACCGACCTGGCCGCACTGCTGTTCGCGCAGCAGGCCTCCGCGGCCATCGAGCATCAGGGCCGTCGCTACGGCGAGGTCCAGGTGCAGGGGCGCGGCGTCGATTCCCTGCTCTACCTGCTGGAGGTGCTGGCCGCGATCGCCGTTTGCACGGCCGCGAACGCCTGGCTGGTGGCGCGGTTGTCGCGCCGCCTCGAGCGCGACATCGTGGTGCCGCTGAACCAGCTGGCCGCGCTGACGCGCAGTGCCCGCGTCGAGCGCAACATGGCCACGCGCGCGCCGGCCGCCGCCGTACGCGAGATCCACGACCTCGGCGAGGACTTCAACGCGCTGCTGGCCGAGATCGAGAGCCGCGAGGCGCGGCTGGTGGCCAAGCACGAGACCCTGCGGCACGCCAACGAGTCGCTGTCGTACCTCGCCTTCCACGACAACCTCACCGGCCTGCCCAACCGCGCCAGTTTCCTCGAGCAGGCCACGCACGCGGTGCAGGCGCCGCGCTCGGGTGGCGAGTCGGCCGCGCTGCTGTTCCTCGACTGCGATCGCTTCAAGGACGTCAACGATGCGCTCGGCCACGCTGCCGGCGACGAGCTGCTGGTGCAGGTCGCGCGGCGCATCCGCGCGCAGCTGCGGGACGGCGACTTCGTGGCCCGACTGGGCGGCGACGAATTCGCGGTGCTGCTCACGCCGGTGCGCGGCGAGGACGATGCGCAGCGCATCGCGGAGAAGATCGCCGAGGCGATCCGCGAGCCGATCGACAGCGCGGCCTACGGTCGCATCGACGCCAGCGCGAGCATCGGCGTCGCCTGGCTGCCGCATGCCGGCGGCAGCCTCGAACAATGGCTGGCCGCGGCGGATGCGGCGATGTACCGCGCCAAGGCCAGGGCGCGTGGCTCGGTGGGCCGTTTCGAGCCGCGGCTCGGTGACCAGCCGCGCCCGATGGCCGCCTGAACCCGCACGGGGAACGACATGAACCCAAACCACGATCGCCGCCGGCTGCTGGCCCTGCTGGGCGCGCTCGCCCTGGCAGCCTGTCAGTCCGCTCCGCCGCCGGCGGCACCGGCTCCGGCGGCACCGACGCGCGCGGACAAGGTGCAGGCACTGCAGCAGCTGGGCTTCGTCGCGACCGATGACAGCTGGGAGCTGAACCTCGGCGTGAAGCTGCTGTTCGACACCGACGTCGACGTGCTGTCGAAACAGGGCCAGGAGGCCCTCGCCGACGTGGCGCGTTCGCTGACGCGCGTGGGCATCGAGCGTGTGCGGGTGGATGGACACACCGACGACGTCGGCTCCGCGCGCTACAACGATCAGCTCTCGCTGCGTCGCGCGGAATCGGTCGCGAGGCAGCTGGCCCGGGCCGGGATGAACGATGCCGCGATCGAACGTCGCGGCTTCGGCTTCACCCGGCCGGTGGCGAGCAACACAACGGCCGAAGGCCGCGCGCAGAACCGCCGGGTGGTGGTGACGGTGCGGGTCGACTGACCCGCCGAGGCTCCGCGCGCCTCAGGCGCCGGCCGGCTTCCAGTAGCGGGCTTCGAGGGCCTTCGCGTCGGTGAGGTGCAGCGTGACGAGGAGGCGCTCCATCCACGTGAGCGGCTGGATGCGGCCGTCGGGCAGCGCGAGCACCGGGCCGAGGATGGGCTCGTCCTCGATGCGGGATTCCTGGTAGGCACGCACGGGTTGGGTCTCGGTCATGTTCTGTCTCCAGCCTGTCTGTAACGAGACGTAGTCTATCGGCGCCGCTGCGCCGAGGCCACGCCTGTTACGTAACCGTGGCGTCCGACGCGACGGCGGCCCCGCCGACGGCGCCTCGGTAGGCGTGCCAGGAGGCGTGGCCGACCACCGGGCCGACCACCAGCAAGCCGAGGAAGCCGGGCAGCAGCGCGAGCACCACCAGCACGGTGATCGTGGCGCCCCACACCAGCATCGGCAGCGGCTGCGTGAGGCACAGGCGCAGGCTGGTGAGCCCGGCGCTGACCGCATCGACCGAGCGATCGAGGATCATCGGGATCGAGACCACGCTGATCGCGAAGATCAGGCCCGCGAAGATCGCGCCCACGCCCAGGTAGGCGACGATGAAGCCGAGGTTCTCCGGGTCGATCAGCGCGGTCAGCGAGCCCTTGAAGTCGGGCATGCCGTCGAAGCTCACCGCGAACACGATGAGCGAGGCGCGCCCCCACAGCATCTCGAGGATCAGCAGCACGCCGCCGAAGATGGCCATCGTGCCGGCGCGAGATTCCCAGGCGAGCAGCGAGGCCCCGAGGTCGGGCGATTCGCCGCGCTCGAGGCGCCGGCTGGCGTCGTACAGACCGAGGCAGAGGAAGGGCCCCATCAGCAGGAAGCCGGCCGACAGCGCCAGCACCGCGGCCGGCGCGCTGCGGTAGGTCCAGAGCAGGATCCAGCCCATGCCGGCGAAGCAGCAGCCGTAGAAGAGCCCGATGCCGGGTGCGCGAACGAAATCGCGCCAGCCGAGCTTCAGCCATCCGAACGCGGCGCCTGCGGTCAGCGGCCGCAGCGGCAGGTCGAGGATCGAGGCGGCCGGCGCAGTCGCATCGCGGTCGGCAGGAAGGTTGGCGGCGAGGTCGGCCGGCGCGGGGGCGGGAGCGTGATTCATGCGATCCGATTGAGCACCGTCAGGCGCCGCCGCGCAAGCGGAGGCGCCCTAGGTCACTCCTCGCCGTCGCGGTGGTGCGTGCTGCGCCAGATCGAGCGGATCAGCCAGACGCCGCCCAGCACCGCACCGCAGAAGCCGAGGAAGCCGAACGCGGGCAGGCCGAACAGCGTGGGGCCGCCCTGCACCGTCATCACGATCGACGAGCCGACGATCAGCGCGGCGATCACCAGCGCGAGGGAGAGCCGGTTGGCGGCGCGGTCGAGCTGGTCACCGACGCGCTTCAGGTGCGCGAGGTCGATGTGCAGCTGCAGGCGCCCGCGGCGCAGGTTGCGCATCGCGCGCGCGATGTCCTGCGGCAGCCGCTCGGCCATCGCAAAGGCGCCGCGCAGCGATCGCCAGGCGCGCTGGCCGATGGCCTTCGGTCGGTAGCGCGCACGCAGCACCTGGCGCAGCATCGGCAGCGCCTCGGTGGCCATGTGGAAGCCCGGGTCGAGGCCCCGGCCCATGCCTTCGAGCGAGATGAAGGCCTTGATCAGCAGCGCCAGGTCGGAGGGCAGTGCGAGGCGGTGCTCGCGCAGGATGGTGGTCACGTCGGCCAGCATCTGGCCGAGGTGCAGCTCGGCCAGCGGCGTGCCGTGGTACTGGTCGACGAAGGCCTCGATCTCGCCCTCGAGCTGCTCGAGGTTCGCGCCGTGGCCGTCGCCCGCCCAGTCGAGCAGCACGTCGGCCACCGCCTGCGGCTCGCGCTGCACCAGGCCGAGCAGCAGCGCCAGCAGCTCCTCGCGGCGGCGCGCGGTGAGACGGCCCACCATGCCGAAGTCGATGAAGGCCAGCCGGTTGCCGCTCAGGTAGAACACGTTGCCGGGGTGCGGGTCGGCGTGGAAGAAGCCGTCCTCGACGATCATCTTCAGCACCGCCTGCGCGCCGCGGCGGGCGAGCAGCACGCGGTCCA